>Ga0308161_1003315_pt1 | contig 15809 bp, 16 predicted proteins | sample PhyFR2_FD_201034 | JGI IMG/M metagenome (GOLD analysis project Ga0308161, IMG submission 201034) | Phyllosphere microbial communities from UC Gill Tract Community Farm, Albany, California, United States - DLSLF.R2 | ecosystem: Host-associated > Plants > Phyllosphere > Unclassified | place: USA...
CGGCTTGGGCGGCGTCCTGGTCGAGCAGTTGGCAGAAACCGCGCTGTTGCGGCCGCCCTTCGATCGCGCCACCGCCTGCCGAGCGCTTGGGCAGTTGCTGGGTGGCCGCTTGGTGCAAGGACGACGCGGGCTGTCCAGCGATGAACAGAACCAGATCGCCGACATCATGATTGGCGTCGGCACGCTTGCGCTAGAGCTCGATGAAGTGTCGGAAATCGATATCAACCCGATCAGGGTCGACGCCGGCAAAGCATTGGCGGCAGACGCCCTGGTGGTCCTGCAAGGGCCGCAAGTGCAGGCCGGCCACTGAAGGAGATGACGATGACAGACAAATCTCTGATCGGTATGGAGTTTCCGCCGTTCCGCTTCCTGGTGGAGGAAGGCAAGTTGATGGAGTTCGTCAGGGCGATCCACGCTGACGATCCGGTCTTTGCCGATCGCGAAGCGGCGAATGCGGCTGGTTTTGCCGCCCTGCCGGCTCCGCCGACATTCAGCTGTGCCACTGCGCACTGGCAGCCCGCCGATGACAGCAACCCGTTGCAACTCGACTTGAGCCGCGTATTGGCGGGTGGAAATGAGTGGGAGTACCGCCGCCCTATATTGGCCGGCGAGGAGTACACCGTTCGCACCCGGATATCTGATGTCAGCGAAAAGACCGGATCCAAGGGCGTCATGACTCTGATAGTGCGCGAGATGTCCTTCTACGACGCCGCCGACACGCTTGTGCTGATTGCTCGCAGCACGATCATTCAACTCCCTCCGCCACCGCCTGCAACTGCGTCCGAGGTACTGCCCACATGAACGCCAACGAGAACAACGTGTTCCTGCGCTTTACGGTGGGCGACCAGGCTCCAGAACGCCGTGTCGGGCCAATCAACCGCACCGACATCGTTCGCTATGCCGGGGCCGGGGGGGATTTCAATCCCATTCACCATGACGAGACGTTCGCCCAACGCTCCGGCTACCGCAGCGTATTCGGTCACGGCCTGTTTACTGCCGGTGTGCTCTCCGCCTACGCCACTTCGTGGCTCGGGCTGGCAGCACTGCGCAAATACTCCGTGCGCTATGTCTCGCAGGTCTGGCCAGGCGACACCCTGATCCTCAGCGGCCAGGTCGCCGGTGTGAATGAACTGGCAACGGGCTGTACCGAAGTCGAGTGCGACCTCTTCGTACAGCGAGAAGCCGCCAATGGCGAAAGAACGCTGGTACTGACCGCGCACGCAGTCGCGTCCTACGACCTCCAAAGGGCCCGCCCACATGTCTGATATTCGCGAACGCGCGCCCTATGAGTGTTTCGTCGAGGGGCTGAACCGCGGCGTACTCACTTACCAACGCTGCCAACGCTGCATCAAGGCAGTGTTTTACCTTCGTACCAATTGCCCGGGTTGCGGCTCGGTGGAGCTCGAACTTAATGAAAGTCGGGGGCTTGGAACACTGTATTCGTCGAGTGTGATTTTCGATAAAGAGCAAGCCTACAACGTGGTCCTGGTAGACCTCGACGAAGGATTCCGCATGATGAGCACCGTAATTGATTGCCTCTCCCCGACTATCGGCGACCGGGTCCAGGCGCATGTAGAAGCTCAGGAGGGCGCTGATCCACGGGTGGTCTTTCAACGGATACAGGGGGTATCAGCATGCTGACGCCTCAAGATTTGCGTGCAAAAGCAGCGATCGTAGGCATCGCCGAATCCGATCTCGGCGATGTAGGCGCGCAACGTTACGCCATTGAATTGGCTGGGCAGGCAGCCTACCGCGCGGTTGCCGATGCGGGGCTCGGCATGAAAGACATCGACGGCCTGTTCGGGTGTGTGATGGGGCGTTTCATGTCCAACCTGGACCTGGGTGAATATCTGGGCATACAACCCCGCTACAGTGACAGTGGCAACATTGGTGGCAGCTCGTTTATTTCTTATCTGTTTCACGCTTGCGCGGCGATTCAGGCAGGCCTGTGCGACAACGCCCTCATCGTTTATGGCAGCACACCTCGGGCTGACGGCCTGCGCCGGCAAATGCCGACAGGGTCACTCGAACGGCCCAACTATGAGGCCCCCTACCGCCCTCGCCACCCAGTGACTGGTTACGCGCTGTCTACTGCGCGGCACATGCATCAGTACGGCACCACCCGTGAGCAACTCGCAGAGGTGGCGGTCGCTGCGCGCGCATGGGCTCAGCTAAACCCTGCTGCATTTACCTATGGCAAAGGGGCGCTGAGCATTGACGAGGTGATCAACAGCAAAGCGGTGTGCAGCCCATTGACCGTGCGTGACTGTTGCCTGGTCACCGACGGCGGTGGCGCAGTGGTAGTAACCCGGGCCGATCGAGCTCGCGATCTGGCCAACCCACCGGTGTACATGCTCGGTGCTGGCGAAGCGCATTCGCACCGGAGCATTTCGCAGATGCCTGATCTGACCACGACGTGCGCGACAGAATCATCGCAGCGCGCGTATGCAATGGCCGGGCTGGGCCCCACCGATATCGACGTACTGCAGTTGTACGACGCGTTCACCATCAACACCATCATGTTCCTGGAGGATCTGGGCTTCTGTGCCAAAGGAGAAGGCGGCGCTTTCGTATCCGCTGGACGTATTGCCCCGGGTGGAAGCCTGGCGGTAAACACAAACGGCGGTGGCCTGTCGCATTGCCACCCAGGCATGTATGGCATTTTCGCCTTGATCGAAGCGGTTCGACAGTTGCGCGGCGACGCCGGTGCACGCCAGTGCCCAGGCGCCGAGATCGCACTTGCGCATGGAAACGGCGGGCAGTTTTCCAGCCAGGTCACGGCAATTCTCGGCACAGGTGCAGCACTGTGAGCGCGGTCATTCGTGAGCGGCACGGCGCGGTTCTGCTGGTAACCCTCAATCGCCCCGAGTCGATGAACGCCTTCACCGCAGAGCTGCATCGTGAGCTGTCCGACGCCTGGCATCAGGCGGCTGATCCAGAGGTTCGTGCGGTCGTGCTGACAGGCAACGGTCGGGCCTTTTGTGCTGGCGCTGACCTGCACTCCCCGCCTGCAGCAGACACTATCGGTCATCACACCCTGCGTCACACCTTCAACGCGCACACGCTTGCCATGGCCGCGCTGGATAAACCTGTAATCGCCGCAGTCAACGGCGCAGCGGCAGGCGCCGGGCTCTCTCTGGCGTGCGCAGCCGACATCTGTATCGCTGCCGATACCGCCAAGTTCGTCCCAGCGTTCGTCGATATCGGGTTGGTGCCGGATGCGGGCGCAAGCTGGTTCATTGCCCGCGCCCTGGGCTACCACCGGGCGTTCACTTGGCTTGCGACCAATCAACGACTCAGTGCGTTGGAAGCTCGTTCCTGGGGGCTGGTCGCGGAGGTTCTGGAGCCGCACCGGCTACTCGAGCGCGCCATGGAAATGGCCAATTTGCTGGCGGCCAAACCAGGCAGTGCCGTGGGTCTGACCAAGCGCCTGTTGAGCCAGGCTGCACGGCATTCATTGGCTGAGCAGTTGGAGGCCGAAACCGCCTTGCAGAATCTGGCAGTTCAGGATCCGGATCGCGCGCGCGCCCGAGCAGCAATGCTTGAAAACCTGAAAAAAAACTGAACATTCAATGACAACAATAATGGAGCATTCCATGGCCGACTACGGACGTTTCCGCACCATCCTCGCTGAGCGCCACGAACATGTTCTGGTGTTGACGCTGAACCGCCCCGAGCGCCTCAACGCGGTAGCTGACGACATGCATGAAGGCCTCGAGACGATTCTTGCCGACTTGCGCCATGACCGCAGCGTGCGCGCCGTTGTGCTGCAGGGCGCTGGTCGCGCGTTCTGTGTCGGGGGTGACGTCAAGGCGTTCGCTGAACAACCTCAGCCCGACCGAACGCCCTATGAGCAGATGGCGCTGGTGACGCGCAGCGCGAGTAACCTGATCGAGCGTTTCATCGACGTTCCGCAGCCTTTGGTGGCTGCCGTGCAAGGCTATGCCATGGGCCTGGGCGCCACCCTGGCGTTGATGTGCGACGTGCTGCTGATCGCCGAGGATGCGCAGATCGCCGATACGCACGTCCCCGTCGGCCTCGTTGCCGGCGACGGTGGCGCGCTGGCCTGGCCATTGGCAATGCCGATGGGTGCAGCCAAGTACTACTTGATGACGGGCGACCGCCTGGACGGGCGAGAAGCGGCTCGGCTCGGTCTGGCCCTGCGCGCACTCCCCGCCAGCGAACTGGCAGAGCAGGCGCTCGTCTTGGCCCAGCGGCTGGCCAGCCTGCCGCCACTCGCGGTGCAAGGCACCAAGAAGGCCTTGAATCGAGTTCTGCGACATCGCAGCGAGCTTGTACTGGACGCCGGCTTGCAGCTTGAGGCCGCGACGTTCCTGAGCGCTGACCACCAGGAAGCCGCCAGCGCGTTCATGGACAAGCGCACCCCGACATTCCATGGGCGCTGATTCGGATATGCCCCTCAAAAATGGCCAGGGCTGGTTGCACGGAATCTCGCGAGAAGTACGCTGCCTGTGCGTCATCAGCTTTATTTCGGCGGTAGGCTTTGGTATCCAGTCGCCCGCCATTCCGGTGTTCGGGCGCTCTCTAGGGGTTGGCAGCGCCATGGTCGGCATGATCATCGCCGCCTTCCCCCTGGCCAGGCTGATAGCGGCCTGGCCGGCTGGCCGGCTGGTGGATCGTCTTGGCGAATACCCTTTGCTGTGTAGCGGTCTGGCTTTGATTGCACTGGGGAGCTTTGGCGCCGGTCTTGCCACTACCGCCGAGCACGTGCTGATAGGTCGCGGGGTCTGCGGTATCGGTTCGATGCTTTACACCCTGTCGGCCATGAGCCTGATGTTACGAACCACCGACGCACGCCATCGCGGCCAGGCGACCGGTCTGTTCATGGGCGCCTACTACATCGGCACGGTCAGCGGCCCCGCAATAGGCAGCCTGTTTGTCGACTTCTCGGTGCGTCTGCCGTTCTTTATCTACGGTATGGGTGCCGGGGTCGCTGGCTTAGTGGCGATGTTCCTGTTGCGACATCTGCGCCTGCCGACTGCAGGCAGCCCGGTTGCGCGACCAGCCGTGATCAGCGTCAGCAAGGCACTGCGGCTGCCAGCGTACCGCGCAGCACTGGCCAGCAACTTCGCGGTCGGCTTTGCGGTGTACGGTGTACGCGTTTCCGTGCTACCGCTGTTTTTGCTGGTAGCGCTGCAGCAACCGGCGAAATGGATCGGGATAGGCCTCACCGTCTGCGCGCTGTCGCAAACCTTGTTGCTGCCAAAGGCTGGCCAGCTGGCTGACCGCTGGGGACGCAAGCCAACGCTGGTTGCTGGCATGCTGCTGGTACTCGCCAGTTTCCTTGTCATCCAGATCGGACACAACTTGCACGCCTACCTTGTCGGTCTGGCATTGATGGGACTTGGCGCAGCCTTCTGTACCACTTCAGCTGCCGCCATCGCCGGGGATACGGCCGATGGACGTGGTGGCACGATTATCGCCAGTTATCAAATGTCTGCTGATCTGGGCATGGTCATCGGCCCCATCCTCATCGGTGTAATCGCCGAGCGCTACTCCTACGACCTGGCACTGAGCTGCACCACCGGTCTGCTCGTGGCCGCCTGCCTGGTAGCGCTGTCGATGCCCAAGCGATCCAAGGAGCACGCGCATTCATGAATCCCCCCGATCTGATTCAACCTGGCGAGCAACATGCACAGCGGGTAATCGTCACCGGCGGAGCAAGCGGCGTTGGCTATGAGACTGCGCGAGCAATGGTGCTGGCAGGCGCCGAAGTACTGATCGCTGATGTTGATTATGCGCGCGCTGAGCATGTCACTCGCGCCCTTCGCCAGGAAACGGCAGACCCTAGAGTCAGCTCTGCTGAAATCAACCTCGCCGACCTCAACAGCATTCATCGTTTTTGCCAGAAGCAGCTCTATCAGGGCCAACCGTTGAGTGTGTTGTTCAACAACGCAGGCATTCAGCCGCTGAGCAACCGGCGCGAGACAGTCGATGGTTTCGAATTAGCCTTCGGCATTGGCCACCTTGGCCACTTTGCGTTGACCGCCAGGCTGCTTCCGCTGCTGCTTCAATGCAAGTCGCCACGGGTAGTGACGACGTCCAGCCTGATTCATCGACGAGGGCGTATCGACCCTGATGACCTGCAGATAACCCGGGGCTATGACGCGCAACGTGCCTACAACCAAACTAAGCTGGCGAACCTGCTGTTTGCCAGAGAACTGCAGCGGCGCAGCACGCTATCGAACAGCCATCTGCTGAGCTTTGCGGCACACCCAGGCGTGGCAAAGACGGCAATCGGCAGCAATCGCCAACGCCATGGCCCGCTGCGCTGGCAGGATCACCTGGTCGGCTTGACGCTGTCGGTGGTCATGCCGCTACTGGGGCAGGACGCAGCCAAGGGTGCTCTGCCGCTGCTGCACGCGGCAACTGCCCGCGGCATTGAGCCGGGAATACTCTACGGCCCAGCCGGCTTCGGCGAGATGAAAGGGCTACCCGCCCCTGCACGCATGGCCCCTGCAGCTACAGATGGAGCGTTGGCAGACTGGCTTTGGCGACGCTCCGAAGAGCTCTGCAAAGTCGACTTCCATTGGCCTGTATCCGCTTAACTCCAGCTCCCTGAAAGAGGAACCCGCATGTCTCGCGAACAACATATGAAAGATACCCTGCAGGCCTATATCGATGCGTACAACAGTGATGACCTGGTAGCTCTTCTGGCGCTCTACAGCGACGACGCCAGCGTGGAGGACCCGTACGGCACACCGCCGAAAAAAGGCAAGGCAGAGATAACGGAGTTTTATCGTCAGGCGATGGCCAACGGCGCCACGCTGCAATTGTCGGCGCCGATCCGAGGGTCTGGCGCAGATGCGGCGGCGATGGCGTTCGATGCAGTGGTGAAACTGCCAGAGGGCAGCATGCGGGTCAGCGTTATCGATGTGATGACCTTCAACGACGCTGGATTGATCGTGTCGATGCGCGCCTACTTCGGGCAAAGCGACATCCGCATGAGCACGCAGGACTGACTCTTTCTGAAGGCCCGGACGGCTACCCGCCCGGCCGCCCCTCGCTTCACCCGGCTGCACACGCGTGAGCCAAGAGCCGGCGCCGTGTGCGAGGTAGCTGGCTAAGCCGCACCATACAGACGCAGCCTTGCTGCAAGCGGCACCATGAGCGCAGCTGCAGCTACCGAGCAAGTCATCGCCATGGTCAACGCGTGCTGCATGTCGCCGCTTGCCAACGCAATGCCAAACAGCGCGCTGCCCAACGCCCCGCCGTACATTCGCGCGGTGGAGATAAGGCCAGTTGCGGCGCCCACATGCTGGAGCGGTGTGACCATCTGAATGAACAGCGTCTGGTTCTGATTGATCAGACCGAGGCCAACCCCGGCAAAGCCGAAGCTGACAAGCACGTAAAGGCTCTGACTGCCCGGCTCCAGGCGAGCGAGCATGGCACAGCCACACAGCAAGCTGATAGCGCCCGCTGCCAGTAGCCACTGCGGACGGCTTTGCCGGCCAAACAGCATGCCGTTGATCACACTCCCGGCGGGCATACCGACAAGCAATGGCAGCATCAGGGTCGCCGCCTCACGAAGGCTCACGCCAGCAACGCTGGTCAACAGCATCGGGCTGTAGAACATCAGGATGAACAGCACTGAACCACTGAGCAACGTCGACAGCACGATGTTGCGTGCATTCGCGTTACTCAGGATTTCCAGCGAAAGAATGGGATGGAGCGTGCGCCGCTGCACTCGCCACAACAGCGCCAGCAAGCCAACGGCGAGGATTGGCAGGGCAACGTACGCTCCGCCGTCGATTGCGGCGGGGGGCTGCAGGGCCAACAGGGAAACCACAATGAACAGGCACAGCAGTGCGCCTCCGGCAAAGTCGAACTGCTGTTTGAGTGGGTACGCCGGTCGCCGCAACGGTAGCTGATGCAGCACCATCAGCACTGGCACACATACAACCGGGACTGCGAACAAGGCAGCACGCCAGCCATATGCTTCGCTCAACGCACCGCCCAGCATAGGCCCAATGCTGCAGGCAACTGCGAACATTACCCCGCCAATGCTTTGCCAGCGTACCCGTTGTGCCGGGTCGCGAAACACGTCCGCCGGCACTGCAAAGGCTGTCGCCGCCATGATTCCCATGGCGAGACCGTTGAGCAGCCGCGAGCCCAACAACAGCTCGAACGACTGGGCCAACCCGCTGCCGATACCTGCCAGGCAGAGCAACACGATGGACAAGCGCAGCAGATTCTTGCGCCCGGTCATATCGCCGATTCTCGCGGCAATGGGCGTGGCACAGGCTGAGGCAAGCATCTGCAGCGTGCCGGTCCAGTGGAAATGCTCGAAACCATCCAGTGCCATAGAGGCCATTGGCAGGATCGCGCCGCCAATCGTAGTCTCCAGGCCCAGCAAAAACAGGACGCTGTAGACGCCCACCATGGCAGTCACTCGCTGCCTGGCACTCAATTCATCGGCTATGTCGGCATTGGGCTGAAGACTGGTCACGGGCTACTCCACCTCTTTTCGACAGCTTGGGCGCTCGACCAGCCAGATGCCTCGTCCGCAAGGACTATGCCAGGGACATCCAATGCATAAGTTGCTCGGCTAGTCCTTGCGGACCAGGCCAACACTCGCAGGGTGGCGGCAGTATTGAGCGCAATGCTGACAAGAGGACAGTCAAATGCCCCATCCCCAAGCGAGTGAAACCAACATCGACGCAACCGCTCAATTGCGTGCACGGCTTGCCGAGCGTCTCTATCACGCCCTTCGTGACGGCCAGAGCATCGAGCCGCTGACGCGTAGCGAAACACTCACTATCGAAGACGCCTATCACATATCGCTGGCCGTGCTGGAGCGTCGCCTCAATGACGGTGAGCGCATCATCGGCAAGAAGATCGGCGTCACCAGCAAGCCTGTACAAGACATGCTTGGCGTGCATCAACCTGACTTCGGCTTCTTGACCGACCGCATGCAATTTGCCAACGGCGCGAATGTCAGCCTGAGCGCGGCCAATCTTATTCAACCACGTGCAGAGGGTGAAATAGCCTTCATCCTCAAGCACGACCTGCTAGGCCCTGGGGTGACCCGCGAGATGGTGCTGGAAGCGACTCTAGCAGTCCTGCCTTGCTTCGAGATCGTCGACTCGCGGATCCAGGACTGGAAAATCGCGATCCAGGACACCATCGCCGATAACGCCTCGTGCGGCGTGTTTGTCGTTGGCAGCGCCCAGGTCGACCCAGGCTCGCTGGACCTGGCTCTGGCTCAGTTGACCCTGTACCGCAATGGCGAGGTGCATAGCAGCGGCCTTGGCTCGGCAGTGCAAGGCCACCCGGCTGAAGCAGTAGCTTGGCTGGCCAACACCCTGGGCACATTTGGCATGCCACTGCGAGCGGGCGAAATCATCCTGTCGGGATCGCTGGTACCCCTGGTCCCGGCTCAGGTCGGTGATCACTTCGAACTGACTATCGACGGCATCGGTTCAGCATCGATCAGCTTCACCGCATAACCCCTCCAACGAGAGAATCAGGCCATGACACGCAAAATCAAATGCGCCCTGATCGGCCCCGGCAATATCGGCACCGATCTGCTCTACAAACTCCAGCGCAGCGAAATCCTCGAACCCGTCTGGATGGTGGGCATCGATCCCGCATCCGATGGCTTGAAACGCGCTGAGGAGATGGGCCTCAAAGTCACTGCCGACGGCGTGGATGGCTTGCTACCACACGTTCTGCAAGATGATATCCGCATCGCTTTCGACGCGACCTCAGCCTACGTCCACGCCGAAAACTCGCGCAAGCTCAATGAGCTTGGCGTGTTGATGATCGACCTGACTCCAGCCGCAATCGGGCCTTACTGCGTGCCGCCGGTCAACCTCAGCGAGCAGCTCGACAAGAAAGTGATGAACGTCAATATGGTCACGTGCGGTGGCCAGGCGACCATCCCCATGGTTCGAGCCGTTTCACGCGTACAGCCCGTTGCTTATGGCGAAATCGTCGCCACCGTTTCGTCGCGCTCGGTCGGCCCAGGCACACGCAAGAACATTGACGAGTTCACCCGCACCACCGCCGGTGCCGTAGAGCAAGTGGGCGGCGCCAAAGAAGGCAAGGCGATCATCGTCATCAACCCGGCAGAGCCGCCGTTGATCATGCGCGACACCATCCATTGCCTAACTGAATCCGAGCCAGATCAGGACGCGATCACCCGCTCGGTGCACGACATGATCAAGCAAGTGCAGAAGTACGTCCCCGGATACCGGCTGAAGAACGGCCCGGTTTTCGACGGCAATCGAGTGTCGATTTTCCTGGAAGTCGAAGGCCTCGGCGACTACCTGCCCAAGTATGCCGGCAACCTGGACATCATGACCGCGGCCGCCGCGCGCACCGCCGAGATGTTCGGCGAAGTCATGCTCAAGTCGTAACCATTCCTGAAGGTAAGCGTCATGACCCACTCAAGCGGTAAGCAGATCACCTTGCATGACATGTCGTTGCGCGACGGCATGCACCCTAAACGCCACCAGATCAGCCTGAAAGAGATGGTTGATGTAGCCACGGGCCTGGATGCCGCCGGCGTGCCGTTGATCGAGATCACCCATGGCGACGGCCTTGGCGGTCGCTCGGTGAACTATGGCTTTGCGGCGCACAGCGATGAGGAGTACCTGCGCACGGTGATTCCAAAACTCACGCAGGCCAAGGTATCCGCGCTACTGCTGCCAGGTATCGGCACGGTCGACCATCTTCAGATGGCGTACGACTGTGGTGTTCACACCATCCGCGTGGCAACGCACTGCACTGAAGCGGATGTTTCCGAGCAACATATCCAGTATGGCCGAAAGCTGGACATGGACACCGTCGGCTTCTTGATGATGGCGCACATGCTTGAACCGCAAGCCCTGGTCAAGCAAGCCCTGCTGATGGAGAGCTACGGCGCCAACTGCATCTACATCACTGATTCGGCTGGCTACATGCTGCCCAACGACGTACGTATCAGGATCGATGCTGTGCGCCAGGCACTCAAGCCGGAAACCGAACTGGGTTTCCATGGCCACCACAACCTTGGGATGGGTATCGCCAACTCGCTTGCCGCGGTCGAGTTCGGCGCCAACCGTATTGATGGCTCAGCCGCAGGGCTGGGCGCCGGTGCCGGCAATACGCCTCTGGAAGTATTCAATGCAGTCTGCGATCGGATGGGGATCATCACCGGCGTGGATGTATTCAAGCTCGCAGACGTCGCCGAAGAGCTGGTCTACCCAATGATGGAACACATTGTGCGGGTTGACCGTGACTCGCTGACGCTGGGCTATGCCGGGGTGTACTCCTCGTTCCTGCTGTTTGCCAAGCGCGCCGAGCAGAAGTACGGCGTACCGTCTCACCAGATCCTGCTGGAGCTGGGCCGTCGCAAGACGGTCGGTGGTCAGGAGGACATGATTGAGGATCTTGCCCTGGACATGGCACGGGAACGTGGACTGATCAGCTGAAAATTCCCTTTCCGCTTAACTTGCGCCCCCGCTGATCTTGCGGGGTTTTTTTTGGCGGCGTTTTTTTCGCTGCATATCGTCCGTACTGAGCATGTCGGCGGTCCGCGCACGCAAGACAATTCAAGCCACACGAAGTGCGCGCTGCGCAGAGGAAAAACCATGAACAACAAAGACATTTCCCCGCGGATCAGCCCAACCAGTCTGGTCGAAAAAGCGCTGGACCCACGTGAGTTTCGCCAGGCACTGGGCACCTTTACCACCGGGGTTACCATCGTTACGGCAATGGACCCTGATGGCCTGCCGGTAGGTGTAACAGCCAATAGTTTCAATTCCGTGTCGCTTGACCCGCCATTGGTGCTTTGGAGCCTTGCACGTAAATCGCAGAGCCTCACTGCATTCGAAACGGCCAGTCACTGGGCTGTGCACATACTCGCTCACAACCAGGATGAACTCTCGGGACGCTTTGCTCGAAGCGTCAGCGGGCCGGAGAAATTCGACGGCATCGAATACGACAGTGGCGTTGACGGTGCGCCCTTGCTGCAGGGCTGCACTGCCCGGCTTCAATGCCGTACGGCAAATATTTTCGACGGTGGTGACCACATCATTCTGGTCGGCGAAGTGATCCACTTCGACCGCTGCGATACGCCGCCTCTGGTCTTCCAGCGCGGTGGCTACGCCATTGCCACCAGTACTGCTCAGAACATCATGCCCCCCGCCGGCGAAGACCCCCGTAACGTCAGCGAATCCAGCCCGCTGAGCTACCTGCTGGCCAGCGCCTATCTGCACTTTTCAGCGAAGCTCAGGGAACAAGCAAGCCTGCGTGCCTTGAACGAGCTCGAGTATTTGATCATCAGTGCACTCAACTCACGCAATGGCCGCTCCTACAAGGAGCTGGTCACCCTCGCCGCTTACTCCGGGAAGCAGATGGGACCGGAATCAATCAACGACCTGGCCGCCAGAGAGCTGATTCGCATCGAAGACGATGCCGCTGATACGGATGAACGAACGCACATCTTCCTGACAGAGGAAGGCCTTGTGATGAGCGATCACTTGAATGCGGAAAGTCAGCGGATAGAAAACGACATGATGCAGCAATTAGGGGTGCCTGAAACGATCGCACTGCGCACCCTGCTAAGCCGCTTTGTGCGCATTCACAGCCCGCTGATCCCTTATCGGTGGTTCTGATTCACCTGGAGTAGACCCGTATGAAACACGTCTTGTCACTTGTCCTGCTGTCACTGGTATCAATGTCCCCGATGGCAAGCACCGAGGGAGTTCCCAGCGGCTATGAACAGGATGCAGAAGTCGCTCGAACATTGCTGGGCAAAGCCATCAAGCGCTACAAGGAGGTCGGCGACAAGGCTCTGGCTGAATTCAGCCGTCAGGGGCAGTTTACCCAGGACAGTTTCTATATCTATGTCGTAGACATCCGCGGGAAAATGCTGGCCAGCGGCGGCCCTTCAGCGCTGCTGGTCGGCCGCGACATTTCTCCGCTGCTGGATGACTCGTTGCGCCAGGCGTTTATCGAAGTACTCAACGCGCCCATACGCGACGAGGTACAGAGCCGCGAATATCGCTGGACCAATTGGCACGACAACAAGGTCGAACGCAAGCGCGCCTTCTATCAGCGGGTTGACGACAAGATCTTCGCGTCCGGCTACTACCTGCCACGCTCCTCGGAAGCCGAAGCACAACGACAGCTGGATGAGGCGATTGTGGAGATACAGGACCACGACGTGGTCGCCCTGCAACGCATCAACCGGCTCGATCCGTACTTCAACCGTGACGATCTATACGTCTACGTCGTGGACCTGCGCACTGAAAGATTCGTGGCACATGGTTTTCAGGCGCGGCTGTTGAACACCGACTTCCGCTCGCTGACGACCAACTCCGGTGAGGCAGTAGGTGAGAAGGTGCTCAACGCGTTGCAGGGCAAGCAGCAGGCACAGGCGAGTTATGGCTGGGTCAACCCCGTTACTGGCAAACCGGAACGCAAACAGGTATTGATTCAACGTAGTGGCGATTACTTGGTTGCCGTTGGTTTTTACATCAAGTAGCGCGCCTTTTAGCTATCTCGCATCTCGCGTAGACATGAATACGCCATCCGTGACATCACTTGTCACGGATGGCGTTTACGTAGGCCTCAGAGTTGTATCCCGGCACCTTGCTCAGCAACAGGCTCTTGCAGACCAAACTCCACAGTTTTCACATTTCCACCAATCGAACAGCCGCGTCAGCATTCGCGTTGCTGGCGTGCTGCGCAGCCCTGCGACCCGAGAACACGCAATCCGCTGCAGACAACCCGCTGACGTACAGATTGGATGGCAGGCCTATGGCAGTGCGGCCTGCAGCATATAATCCGCGGATCGGCGTGCGATCCTCGCGCAGGACTTCGCCAGTGTCTTCATCGATTCTCAGGCCGCCTACCGTCATCGCCGAACATGGGAAGAACTTGCTGCTCGCCGAAACATCGATCGCATAAAATGGCCCGCTGCGCAGCGCTTGGCATTCTGATCGACTCTTGCCGAAATCATCGCGTTGCCCGCCTTCAGCAGCGTGATTGTAGCGGTTGACCGTCTCTTGCAGAGCGGCTGGCGGCATACCGATTTTTTTCGCCAGCGCTTCAATTGTGCGGCCTTTGCGAGTCTGAAACAGCAGCGCCAGAACCAGCGGCAGGCGCATGAACGGGAACAGGTTTTCCAGCACGGCCGTCTTCCATGCACCTCTGTACAGCGTCCGATCAAGAATGATGTAGCCCTTGCCTTGATGGTACTCATTCATTTCATGGCCAATCGAGGCGCCATACAACTCTTCGTTGACGAAGCGCTGGCCCTGCATGTTGACCAAAACACCCTTGGGCCACTGCGTCGGCGGATTGATGAAGCGCCAACTGCTGACTCTGTTCATGAGTGCAGCCTCACCGCCAACGCTCTGGCCCAGCCGAATGCCGCTACCGTTATCACCGCCTGGCGATCCCATCGCCATATTGCTGACATACTTGGGCGCATAGGCAGACACCATCTGCTGATTCCAGATAAAGCCTCCGGCACTCAAGCACACGCCCCGTCGCGCTTTGATTCGCTGCACCACCCCATGCTGTTGCTGAAGCGCACGCGCTTTCTGCCAGTAGGCTTGCGCTTTACGCTCAAGCCGTGCGAATCCGGGCATCGAAGACGGCAATTTCTGTAGCAGTGCGCGGGCTTTTTCCTGTGCGTCGATGTACGCGGTGGTGTGTGCCGAGTCTTCAGGCATTCGAACAACTCGCACCCCAACTACCTCACCGCTGGCAGAAACAATCAAATTTCTGGCTTCTGTGCGCGCCCAGAAACGGACACCCAGCTGAGCGCCTCGCTGGCGTAGCGGGTCTGTCAGGTGCACGCCGAAACCGGTGGGTTGGCTTGCTGGTGGATGCCAGTACTTGTGCCCTCGCGCCGCAGGAGCGGCAACCGCTGCACAGGTCTCGGCGAGCGAACTGTCTGAGTGGTAAAGGAAGTACCCGGCTGGAGGGTAGAAGGTTTTCTTTGGGTAGTAAGTGCTGTCGAAGCGAACACCATGCCCCGCCAGCCACTCCAGATCGGCGACGCTGCCGTCACAGAAACGGCGCAAGGTTGCAGGTCGCACCACGTCAGCGACCTCAAGGCTCAGATAGCGAAACATATCGTCAGGGCTATCGACAACGCCTGCTTTGCGTTGCACAGCTGTGCCTCCGCCAGCGTAGAAAATCCCGCCGTTCATCGCAGTTGCCCCACCGCCTGCGAATGCATCGACAGCCAGGACCTGCAGACCGTTCTCGGCGGCCTGCAAAGCCGCCGAAATTCCTGCCCCCCCATACCCGACTACGACGAAGTCAGCTTCAGCGTCCCATTGCGCTCCATCGAGGTCGCTGATGCACTCAGGTGCTTCAACATTGCTATACCAAAGCTCGGATCCAGGTTCCAACTTCATAGATGCATTGCCTCCAAAGTGGTGAGCGACCGGGCAGTGAGGGAAAATTTCCATCATTCCGTTCGTTCAACGTCATCCAACAAAGCTCGATAATGCGACCATGCCTACTGCGGCGCATGATGCTGATGTAGTAGATAAGGTGAGTTCACAATTCCGCTTCATGGCTCGCCTGTACCTTCCCAGCTTACAAACCCGAGCACGGAGAGATGCAGCATGCTCGTTTCAGTGGGTCGCCTCTAAAGTTAAGGCTCTATCTAGCGAGGGCGGCCAGTACTAGGTTCTGTACGAAATCCCGAGAAACCCAATCGGCGTCCCTCGGAAGCTGATTTTTTGTAAGGTTTCCAACCATCTACGGAAAGGAATCCTGTGATGGCAAAGCGTTACGAACTCTCGGATGAGGCTTGGGCTGTGGTTGCTGATCTCTTC
>Ga0308161_1003317_pt1 | contig 15795 bp, 12 predicted proteins | sample PhyFR2_FD_201034 | JGI IMG/M metagenome (GOLD analysis project Ga0308161, IMG submission 201034) | Phyllosphere microbial communities from UC Gill Tract Community Farm, Albany, California, United States - DLSLF.R2 | ecosystem: Host-associated > Plants > Phyllosphere > Unclassified | place: USA...
GGCGCAGGGGACTTGGTCAGCCGTGCCGAGTCGCCGACCGTCCGCTCCGGGGAAGTAAGCTGATCGACACCCGGCGACGAGCGTCAGTGTCATTTGACACTGATACTTCCTGGCGCCTCACCATTCCTGTGCCGGCATTCAGGTCATTTTGGACGCTTTGTCAGTTCAGCAAATCGTGCCTGAGGTCGTACCCAATGTCCGCGAGGAACCACAAGCGGCTCCGAACCTCATCAAGCGCGGCCGCGTCGTCGTCGCTGCGGGTGTCGGCGCGGGGGAGTGTGTTGGCGGTGATGATGTCGTCGGTGCGGTCTCGGTAGCCGGCGGCGGTCGCGGTGGCGAAGATGGTCGGGTCCGCCGGGATGACGAGCTCGGTCCCGGGGAGGTGTTCGTCTTCGGGCTCGAATCCGAGGCTTGTCATGTCGATTTCGTTCGCGGTGAAGGCGACGAGCCGGTACGGCGTCGCCGTGCCGACCGTGATCGCCGGGTAACCGGGGCGACTCGAGATCCCTCGCCCGGAAATGAGACAGCCGGCGCTGATGAGCCGGTCCGCTTGCTCCGGGAGCGGTAGGTCGGATCGCCATCGCGTTCGGATGCCGCCGGGTCCCGGGTAGCAGGCGATGCTCCAGTCGACGAGGCCGCCGACGTCGCGGGACTCCCATCCGATGCTGGTGCGGTGCACGCGTTTCCCGAGCCGTGCGAGGGCGTCGTCCACCTGCCCGGGCGTGAGTTTGCCGCGGTGGACGAGCCCGTCGAAGGTGGCGCCGTTGACGGCGAGCATTCGTGCGACGGCGAAGGTGATGTAGATCGGTGCGGCGTCCTTCCAGCGGTCGTGGACGCCGAGGATCTGTTTCCCGTTGGCCCACACGCGTCGGCGGTCGACGTCGACGAGCAGCACCGTCTCGGTCTGTTCCGCGAGTGCGACCTGCATCTGCATCACCGTGCGAGGGGCGAGCAGGAGCAGCTCCGCGGGGGTGTCCGGTTCGCTGCGCGGGTTCCGGGTCAAGGTTGGGAGGCGTGCTCGGCGTCCGTCGGCGAGGCGAATCGTGTCGTGGGACTCGACGACCGCGTGCAGGCCGGCGAGTTTGAGGACGGCGAGGGCGTCGGTGAGGTCCGCGGTCTCCCCGAGCCCATACGGGAGCGTGATCTGCGGGCGTCCGGCGTAGGCGTCGGCGACCCATTGCAGCGCGGGCCCCATCAGCGGCGCTCGTCCGGGCTGTCGGGTCGGACGAGGGCGATGAGCCAGCGGGCTTCGGTGAGGAACGGCTCCCACCCGTCGCGGCTGTCACCGGGGGCTGGTTCGCAGCGGTAGCCGCCGTCCCTGTCGGTGCTACTGACGATGACTTGCCGGAGCTCGGAGTCCGGTGGGTCGCGGAAGTACATGTGTCCGTGGGTGCCGGCCATGTCGAACGCGACGGTGAGGAGGAAGAGCTCGGGTCGGGTGGTCACCAGCGCCACCGCCGTCCTCGGAACAAGGCAATGACGGTGGCAAGTGGCCGTCCTTGCTGCATCCAGGCCAGCGGTGTCAGGGGCACGTCGTCGACGCTGAGGAACTGCCGGGCTGTGGTCATGAACTCGGTCATCGCTGCCGCGTCGAGGAGCCGCTGCGGTGCGGCGGCGCACAGCACGTCAAGGCCAGGCAGGAGACTGGAGGGGTCGCCGAACTCGGGCAGGGCGGGCTTCACGATCTGCCAGTCGGGGATGCGTTCTTCGCCGTCGAGGTCGAAGCTGGTCAGCCGGTTCGACCCGAACAGTTCCCCGACCTCGTCGACGCTGATCTGCAGCGCGGTGGCGGCTTCCGCTTCGGTGAGGGTCGTGTCGAGCAGGTGCCGGCGGATGCGTGCCTGCGTGGCCTGCCACCACTCCTCGGGCACGTCAGCACCATCAGCAGGAGCGGCACCGGGTGCATGTGGGATTTGGCGGCCTTTGTCGGTGTAGGCCTGGAGCTGGTCGCTGCTGATCTCACCCCGTGCGTACATCCACAGCTGCGACTGCCAGGGCATGTCGTCCGGGAATCCTTCGAGGTAGCCGGAGTGGATGACGGCGCGGACCGTCTTCTCCCGCTTCGCGATTTCGGACGCTGGGATGAGCAGAGTCTGGACGATGCGGTTCGCTTCCCGTGTTGCGGGGACGGTCAGGTCGGTGAGGCGCCGGTGGTTCCGGTCGACGAGTTCGTAGCCGGGTTCTTTGTCGCTGTGTTCGATCATGATCCGTGCCATCGACGCTTCCGGATTCTCGGTGTCCTCGAGGAGCACATGCCCCCACAGGATCCGGTCGTTCGAGAGGTGCAGGGAAACCAGACGCATCATCAGCGGTACCTCCAGGAATTCGTCAACAGGCGGGCGGAGACGGGGTGCGGGTCAGCTCGCCGGAGTAGTGGGTAAGGTTCGGCCGATGCGTTCTGGATGGTGGGTGAGGATGAACCGCATCAGACGGTCCGTTTCCGCCATCGCCGCGACGGACACATCGCTCCCGGTCGGGTCGGTGGTGGTGAGGTGGAACCAGGGCTCCTCGTCCGCGTGGTCGATCAGAACCATCGCCCACGGTCCATCGGGATCGTCCGCGGTGGCGAAGATGGCGGCGCCGAAGAACCGGGAATCGTCAAACGCCAACGTCAGAGACACCAACTGCAACACCACGGGACGGCTGTCGCTTTATTCGTCGGTCATTGGACGTGCATCCAGCGGAGGTCGTAGGCGGTGTCGGCGCGGAAGTGCAGCAGCTGCCGCAACGCGTTCACCGCATCCGTGTGCGCGTCCGTGTACCCGTCCTGCCAGATCACGGACGCGGTGATGCACTCGTCCGTGCAGCAGCCAAGGTTCGGCGGCGACAGGATCGTGGTGTCCTGTGGGATGAGGACCTTCGCCGTCGCTTCGTCCGCGCTGGCGGGTTCGTAGCCGAGTGCGGCCATGTCGGGGTGAGTGGCGAAGAACGCCGTCAACCGGTTCGGCGGCACTTCAGACCGTGACTCGTGGGCTGCCCACCGGTCCGACATCACCCCGCCCAGTTCGATGAGTTCATCCGCCTGCTCGTCGAGGGTCGCGGCGTGCTTCCAACAGGTGCGGATCCCGCCAGGGCCCGGATAAGCCGCGATGACCCAGTCGATGAGAGCGGATCGATTTCGGGCTTCCCACCCGAGGGGCGTGTGGAACACGTGCTCGCCGAGCGCCAGCAGCGCTGCGTGAACATGCTCGACCGGCAGCCCGGAGCGCGCTGCGACCTCGTCGGTACCACCGCCGTGGACGGTGATGGTGCGGGCGATGGCGAAGACGTTCCGCCAGCCCGGCGTCGCGTCCCGCTGCATCGATGACCCGGACACTTGCCGGCCGTCCGCCCACACGCGTTGCCGTTTCCCATTCACCACGACAAGGTCCGGATACCGCCGTGCCAGGGACAACACGCCTCCTTCTGATCCGCCAGGCAAGACGATCAGGTCCGCGTCGCGACTGTCCGGTGCACCGTCAGCGATGGTGGTCGTGGGGTCCGGTGTCGACAGGAAACCGGTCCGGCCGTCCTCGAACCGGAGCCGGTCAAACGCCTCAACCTTGGCCGGCATACCGGCCGCGGCCAGTGCGGTCAGCGTCTGAGTGATGTCGACCGTCCACCCAAGCCCGAACGGCAACGACAGAATCGTCTGCTCGTGTCGGATGTCCTGCACCCACTGCCGCCCCATCAGCGTGCGCACCTCTCCAGAGAGCATCTGGCCAGCTGAGCCGGCACCGGTTCCACCAGTGGCCCCTCCCTGTCAGGCATCGTCCGCCAGCCGTGGGTCGTCCTCCAACAGGCGCTCTAAGCCGAGGCCAGCCGCGGCGAGGATGGCGTCCTCGGTCTCATCGGTGGCGACCCATGACCCGATCTGCGCATTGGTGGCGACGAGCGCTCCGATGCGGCTGCGAGCGTCGAGGACGACCGCGTCGACCTCTGCTCCGGTGCAGTCGCTGCTGAGCTCCGGTTTCGACGGGTGCAGTGCGGGGAACTCGAGCTGCTGCACCGGCGGATGCCACTGCACGCCGACCCGAAGCACACGGCCGTCGTCGTCGTTGCGGTAGAACAGTGCCCCGAAGGGGGGGGGGGCATGTCGAGGGTCAGGTCAGCGCCGTGAAGCGTCCACCCAGTTGCGGTGTACGCGGGGTCCCATTGCTGGACGATGAGGGCGCCGACGCCCATCTTCAGTCCCGGGATCAGCGCTTGACCCTCCTGGACCTCGGCGTAGAGCTCCTTCATGCCAGCAGGGGCAGCGTCGCGGACAGACGCAGACGGGATCCTTGTGAAGCCCCGCACTGCGGCGGCCTGCCGCGCACGGCGCTCCTCGGAGTTCTGCCGGTCAGTCGCCCCGTCGGCGGGGGTTTCGCCATCAGTGCTGCGGGTCATGTGGGTGTCTCCTCATCGTCGTTGTCGGCACGGGTATGCGCGGAACGAGTCGCGGGTTCGGTGGGCGCTGGTCGGAGCGCGGCAAATGGCACTCCGTTTCGGGTGATGACGATGACGTGCCTCTCGATGACGTCGAGGAACCACCGCACCGGCTCGGCAACGAACTCGTCGACCGAGACCCACAGGTGCTCTTCCGCCGTCACCGGGACGCAGCCGTATCGATGCCCTGGACCCGGCGGCGCAGCACGGAACGTAGCGACGGGGGAGATGCGGGTGCGTCTGCTGGAGGCATGGGCAGCAACCTAAGGAGGATCGGCAGTTCCAGGCCAGGATTTGACGACGGTTGAGGCCAGGAACAGGAAATGTGGGACGTGGCTCACCTCGCTGCTTCCGTGCCTTCTTCGCTGCAGACTTCTTGAGGTACTTCTTGCGTCGTGGGTCGCCGAACTCGGTCGGCCCGTGCACTCCGCGCATCGATTTCGCTCGCTGGCGGGTCCCGTACGACGGGCAGTGCTCTCCTTCGAGGTGGTTCTTCGGGCGGACCGGATACGGGCCGTGCTCCCGACAGACCACGGTGATGGGGGTGCGTGCTCCGACGTAGGTGACGTTGTCGTAGCGGTATCGGTTGCCGTGCACCGTTCGGGCGTGGGCGAGGAAGAAGTCGAACCGGACGTCCGCGCCGCCGCGGCGGGACGAGCAGTCCGGGCAGCCGTGTCCGGGTCTGACTATGCCGCGCACGGTCCGTGGCTTGTGGTCCTGTGGTGCTTGGGGGAACCATCCGTGGACGGGGCAGCCGATCTCCACCTTCTGCTTGACGTTGACGAACTGCTCCGGGACGCGGGAGTAGTCGTAGCGGCCGTGGTGGGCTTCGGTGGCGGCGGCGATGAACGCGTCGCATCGTGCGGCGAGGGTGGCTGTGATGTGGTCCATGAGCGGGCTCCTTGAGTGCAGGAGTCGCTCTATGCGACGACGGACCGGCCGGCTGGGAGGTTCGGTGCCTTTGCGTCCGAATCGGGGCGCTGGTGGTCTTGGACGGGAGACGTGAACGCATTGTGGGGGAGTGGCGACGGAGGCCGTGGGTGATCGTCCGGAGCAAGGACCCTTTGGATCTCAGATCAGGGATCCCAGCTGGCACCTGCCTGCCGGAATAGGGGTGGGGTCACCGTCACCGCCGTGGCGCAAAAGAAGCGACCCGGCCTTGCCAGAAAAGAGACCCCGTGTCCAACCCCCGTTCCTCCTCCTCTATCCGAACCAACCCGCTGCTCTCCGACGCTGAGCACCAGCAGATCGACCGCATCCTCGACGACCTCGACCTCCGCGGACGGGGCATCGCCGAGCTCTACACCCGGCTCCGCGGCAGCGCGGTCACCGAAGCGTCGTTCGAGGCGACGCACGGCGTCCGGCCCATCCTCTGGGAGCCGGGGGACTTCGCTCTCCAGATGGGTCTCATCCTCCGCCTCCGGAACGACGGCCCCTTCGTCGACTACGCCATGAAGCGAATTATGGCCGCGTACGACCGTGATGAGGCTGACGCGGCCGCCGAGTGCGGTTTCGACACCGTCGCAGAGCTGCGGATCCTGCACTGGGGACCAGACCTCGAGGTGCAGCGTGCCGGCCGCACCCTCCTCGCCCGCCTCCGCGCTGGGGCCGCGACCCCAGACGAGGCCGCTGCCGCCACGGACCGGTGGGGCGCGGCGTGGAAGAACCTCACCGAGTTCCGCGCCACCACCGTCCAGCACCCCTGATCGCCGTTCTCCCAGCCGCCCCCAACGACGCGGCATAGAGACCACGAAGCCCGAGAAACGGCGGGCGAGAGCGTCAGAACGAATCCTGCATCGACGGGCCTACCTCAAAGGGGGGCTGCGACAAGAACCGTGCCGGCACACTCCCGCCCGCCCCTCAACGGCAAACCACACAGCCGCCAGAACCGACGCGGCATAGAAACCACGAAGCCCACCACCGGGTAGGTGAGACCGAACCTGCGGCTGTCCGGTCCTCGAACAGCATGCGGGAAAGTGTTCGCCCGCCGCCCAGTCCGGCTTCACTCCCAGCCGGTCGAAACCGGCAGGCATAGAGACATCAAGCCCAACGGACAGGGCGAGCACGACTGCATTCCGCGCACCGCAGTAGATCCACGTTGAGAGGTCGCCGATGCGGGACACCAGCCGTGCTCGCCCCACCATCACGGCGCCCCTGAACACCAGCCACGCTTTAGAAGGAAGAAGACCATGACCGTCATCACTGCTTGCACCAACCGCCGAGCCCACCGCCACACCCTGCCCGAACTCCGCCCGCTCGACGCGCACGCCGACATGATTCCGCGGAACCTCATCAACAAGTACGTCGAGCTCCACGAGCAGCCCAACGCCCGCAAGCAGTACCGCGCCGCGTCAAGGAACACCGTGTCACTGCGCGACCTGTTCGCCTTCGTCCGCACCTACCGCCCGGTCCCGCTCCCGGCGTCTGCACCGTTTCCGGTTGCCCTGGCGCACCTCGAGCCGACGTACGAGGTGTACGAAGCCCGCGTCGCCGGGGCGAACTTCGCCCTGAAAGCTGATGAACTCGCGGTCGCCTACCAGCTCGGCATCACACTCGAAGCGCTCCATGATCAGCACTCGCATGCCACCAGCGACGAGCGGACCAGGGCCGAGAAGCGTCGCGTGCTCGCGCTGCTCCGGGCCGGCCTCCTCGCTGGCGGCCCTCTGGAACTCGCGATCCGACGCTGGGGGAGCACCGCGTGGGAAGACCTCGCCGCGTTCCGCGAGCCCGAGGCCTCCGAGTCCACCGGTCGCCCTCGCGACCGGACCGCAGCACCGTACTACCGATGGTTCCCGAGGCCCGACGTGGAGAACGAGAACCTGACCATCGGCTGGCCCCGAGACCCGTCTACGGCGAGCACTTCCAAGTCGTCCTCCGGCGCCACTCGCTAGCGCTACGACTCACGCTTCCACGACGATCACGAAGGAACAACCATGAACAACGACAACGCCAAGACCGTCGTCAGCCCCACCCCCTACCCGGGAACGGCTTCCGCAGACAGTCGCCAGGCGAATCGGATTCAAGACGCAGCGATTCGGATAGAGAGCACCAGTCTGCCAATCCTGACCGCCCTCGTCGAGTGGCGCGTCGTCGATGGCCTCGTCGCTGCAACATCTCTGCCCACCCTCCAGCGAGACGGGCGCTTCTACGCGTCGACCCAGCCCAACGACGCGACCGTCGCGCTCGATGCCACCCACGTCCCACGCTCGGGCCGGACCCCTCCGCAGCGGCACGTCATGCACCGCTCGATCACCGCGAACCCCCTGAGCCCGGCCACCCCCCCCCCCCCCCCCCCCCGCGCCAACCGGTGCCCAATCCGCACCACTCCGTCGCAGACGCGATGACCCGCACAACGAAGCCCTCCCATGTCTGGAGGGCTTTGTTGCGTCGCGACGCCTCACGAGTTGAAGACCGAGGGCACTCAGCCGCCCCATCCGAACGATCTGGCCACCCTTGTAAAGAAGAGACACCACGCTCACCGCGGTCCCGGCAGTGTCTGCGCTAGCCTTCAAACTGAGGATACGTCCGAGGTGGTGCTGAGCTACCCCGTGCAGCGAAGCGCGCTAACAGCTGAGAAGGCGCCCAAATGAGTCGAAGGTCAATCGATGCCAACGATTAAAGGACAGGTGCGCGCCGCGAGCGATGCTGTCGAGACGAATATCTCGATGATCACCGCGGATCGCGGGTTCCTATCCAAGAACGTGCTGCAGTACCTTCGCGACCTCATAGAGGCGATGATTGTGTGGGCGCACATCGGCAATCCCGATCAACCCTTCACCTACCAGACCCAGTTCGAACCTGCTCGCGATTTTGCGAGGGCACAAGCGAAGTACCGGCCTCTGACACGGTTCCACGCGATGCTGCAGGTCAGCGTGTCGCACTTCACGCTCGACGAGGATCCATCCGAGCGCCTGATGCTGAAGTACTACGAGTTCCTGCTTCGCACCCGCCAAATCGCGAAGGACGAGCTCGGCATCGAGATTCTGGGGAACCTCGAGAGTTTCCCACTCGATCTTGATCCGCTGCTGCGCGAATACCACGAGAAGATCGCCGCCCGGATCGATGCGCCAGCCCTGACGTCGCCGGGCGGTCCACGTCGCGACCGGTATTACCTCACGAGCTCCCGACCGTTCTACGCGAACGGGCGGATCTACTACGAGGTCACCTTCGCTCCGGCGCACAACCGGACGAGCAAGTTCGACCGTATCATCGGCTTCACCAATATCGAGGTCTCGGACTCCTACGCCGCGAACATGGAACTGCAGAGCAGTTCGATCGATGTCTTCGGCCAACCGATGCCCATCGTCCTGATCCGGTCGTGGGAGGTGTCGATTCGCCCCTGCGAGTTCAACAACTACGCCCGCTTCTTCGGCCAGCAGACCAAGGTGAGCGCCGGGCAGCTCGAGTACCGCAACCTGATGCTGTACCTTTCGACGACGAAGTTCAGTCTGCTCGACCTGATCGACATGCCAGACGCGGAATTCATGCGCATTCGGACGTGGGCTACGGACGGCATCAAGCGGACCGACGAGATCTTCACCATGCTCCAGAGCTCGCGCGACGTCATCCGCGGGGACTTGCCCGGCTCGCGGATTTTGCGCTACCTGCTGCTCACCATGAACAACAACGTGGTGCGGGCACAGTACCGGCATAGTCGCAGTGGGTGGTTGTCGAACCTCTTCCTCACCCCAGTGTCACGGCCGTTCGATCAGATGCCATTCTGCTCGTATCCGTGCGCGCACACGCCCCGCTTCCACGATGTGGCGACTGCGATCGACAGTGCAGGACGCGAGCACGAGTTCCTGGCACGGCGCGTCATGAACAACGTCGAGCAGCACGGGGTCATCTACACACCCGACGCCGAACTCGAGGACTTGGGCGACCTGGACCAGCTCGTCGCGACTCACAACGCACTTCTGCCGCCGACGGACACGCACAAGCCGCGCATCATGGCTCACGACAAGGGACACGTCTTCATCACCGGGTACGAGAACGACTCGGTCGCGATCATCAACAAGCTCCAGGCCATTGCCGCAAGCGGCCTGAGCGACCACGAGACGGACGCGAAGGCTTGGCTCGACGCCAACCCATTCGAGATCGATGACGATCTGAAAGCCGATGCCCTCGCCCGGCTGTTCGCTGAGTCCAAGGTCGCCCTCATCTACGGCGCCGCCGGCACCGGCAAGACTCGAATGGTGGAGCACATTGCGTCGTACTCTGACGGAGCTCGCCAACTCTTCCTCGCCAAGACGAACACCGCCGTCGACAACCTGCGGAGCCGAATCGCGCCCAGCGACGCCTACTTCAGTACCATCGACAGCCACCTCGGGTCGGGGTCGACAGGCGCGCTGCACTACGACCTGCTTGTCATCGACGAGTGCAGCACCGTCGGCAACAAGGACATGCTCAAGGTGCTCGATCGGACGTCGTTCGACCTCTTGGTGCTGGTCGGGGACGTCTATCAAATCGAATCCATCGAGTTCGGCAACTGGTTCCGCACCATCCGCTCCTACATCACGCCGGGCTCAGTGTTCGAACTCACCGAGCCGTACCGCACGAAGGACAACGCGCTCCTGACGCTCTGGAACCGTGTCCGCACCCTCGACGACAGGATCGAGGAGTCCATCTCCGGGAGCGACTACGCCGGCCCACTCGACGCGTCTCTCTTCAGTCGTGCTGATCCGGACGAGATCGTGCTCTGCCTGAACTACGACGGCCTCTACGGCATCAACAACATCAACCGCTTCATGCAGACGAGCAACCCGGCGCCCGCCGTAGTGTGGGGCGACTCGACCTTCAAAGTCGGCGACCCGGTGCTCTTCAACGAGACGGACCGCTTCCGCCCGGTGATCTTCAACAACATGAAGGGCACGATCACCAAGATCGACCTGACACCGGGCCGGATCACCTTCGACGTCGACATCAAGCGCACCGTCACGCAGGCTGACCTTTGGGGCACGGACCTGCGTTGGGTGTCGGACACCGTCGTCCAGTTCGACGTCTTCGAGCGCGCGAACACGGACGACGATGATGACTCCGCGACGACCGTGCTGCCGCTCCAGATCGCATACGCGGTCTCAATCCATCGCGCCCAGGGCCTGGAGTTCTCCAGCGTCAAAGTCGTCATCACCGACGCCAACGAAAAGCGCATCTCGCACAGCATCTTCTACACAGCCATCACCCGCGCCCGTCAGCACCTCAAGATCTACTGGACGCCCGAGACGCAGAAGCGGATCCTCAGCCGCATGATCGTGAGCGAGAATACGAAGGATGAGGCGCTGCTGCGCGCGCGGCGAGGCGTTGCGCCTGTCGCCACGAGGCCCAGGCTGCAGAACTCGCGGCAGGCGCCCTGACGCTTACCTGCCGAAAACTCTGTGAGAGGTCGTCGTGATCGCGTTGCGCTCGGCTCACTCGCTCGCTCGCTCGAGGAGCGGACGCCGTAACGCTCGATCGAACGGGCGGCGCGCGGCGCCGAGGACTTGGGTGGTCCCTGCGCACCGTCCGACCTGGATTTGCGCTGGTCTAAGCTTGAGGCACTCCCATAGTAAGGACAAGGATGCCTTCCGCTGCCGATCCCAAGTGGTTCCTCATCGATGCCCCAGTGCGGGATGCCGCGGATGATGCCTTCGGACACGAGGACGTAGCATCGAATCTCTACCGAATGGTTACTGAGCCGAGTGACCGTCGGCGCATGGTCGGTCTCTTCGGTGGATTCGGAGTCGGCAAGAGCACTGTCATCGAGCTTCTGGCAAGGAAGCTCGATGGTGCGCAGCCTCATCTTCGTCTCGTTCGCATGTCTGCTGAAAGGCACGAACCCGTTGGATTCCACAGAGCGGCCGTGTACGCGTTCGCGGAATCGCTCGTAGCCGCTGACGAAATCAGTGCTGCGAAAGCTCAGCAAATCCTACTGCCCCTCCGGGTTGCGCAAACTTCGACACTAAACGATCTAACGCTTTCCCCCTTGTACCGGATGGTCAACTCCGCTCGGCACGTGCTCAAGATCTCATGGAAGGTATTCGTATGGTGGGCGCTTGCGATCTTCGCAGCAACGCTGCTGCTGGCAATCGCACTCCTGTGGCTGCTTCCGACGGATGTCTGGGACCGTATCGGCGCCATCATCACCTCCGCGCTTACAGGCGTCGGCCTTCTCGCTCCGCTCGGATGGCTGATCTCGAGAATCCGACCGGTATTCGCAGAAGCGGGAGCCTTAGCTGAGCCCGGCAAGACATCCCTGCAGACAGCGCGCGTCGAGGCCGCGGACGAACAAGAGCGCACCTTCGCCGAACTCGTTCAGCAAGCCAAGCACAAACTTGTCGTTGCGGTAGACGACATCGACCGGCTTTCGCAAGACCAGATCCTTGACGCGCTCAACGCTATCAGGAGCTTCCAACTCACTTGCCCCGAATCTTCCCGGCCCATCTTTGTCGTCTCGCTCGACGAATCAATCGTGCGGCAAGCTATCTCGTCTCGCGAAACGAACGACCTCCTCCAGCCTGGCGACGAGCAAGAATTCTTGAACCGACTGTTCACGTTGCGGCAGGAAATGCCGGTGCATGAGCGAGCCGACTTGCGTGACTATGCGCTGAGCGCAATCAAGACGCAGGTTACCGCGCTTAACGCTTCTTTAGGCGCTTCGATCGACGACGTAGTATCAATGCTCATTTACGAGGGTGTTCGAGATCCGCGCCACGTCATCCGGCTCGTCAATGCGTTTGCGGGGAGCTTTCGGCTAGCGCTCTCGCGAGAAGGCCGCAACGGCGTCCGGTCACTCGCTGACCGCACGGTCACGGAACACCCGAGCGTGCTTGCCCGTGTCACTGTTCTTCGAGTCGACTTCCCGGCTTTCTTCGCCGCGCTGATGCGCGACACGCGGCTCATTGACGCCGGCTCGGCGGCGCTCGGACTCGAGCTCGATGAAAAGTACGCGGACCTGCTCGTCGAGGTCGGCTTTGCCCCGGACGCGCCAGAACACAAGGATCTGTTTGCCTACCTGTCGCGTACTGCTCGGTGGACGCCGCCCGTCCAGAACATCGTGCCGTTCCTGTTCCTCGGACAGAATCGCTTCAGCCGTAGCCTGGGCAACCGGAGCGCAACGACCGTCCACGATGCGTTGGTCGACAACATCGTCGCTGATCTTCTGAGGGCAGCGGACCAGGCTAGTTCGAGCGTCGATGAACAAGCTGCTCTGCAGGAACTCGTCGTCGATACCCTTCGAGATCTCGTCGGCGGTGAGAGCCTGAACGGAGTCAGCACAACCATCGACGCGGCCACTCACTCCGACATCTTCGTGACCAGCAACATCGCCGATGTCGTTGCCTCGAGTTACGAGAACGGTGCAGATATTGTTAGTGGAGCGGCCGGCGTGTTTCGGCTGCTCAGCGTTGCTTCGCCGACCACCGCGGCAAGGCTCGCCCGTGGAATTCTTTCGGATGCAAGTACTGCGCCTGTCGAAGAGGTGTGGTCAAAGCGGGTCGACCTCGAACGGGCGCTCAATCTTGGGGCGGTATCAGCCTGGGCGACTCAGCGGATTGATGAAGTGAACACGTGGGAAGACGTCGTCACTTGGGCGGCACTCGAGCTCCCTAAGGAGTTGGGTTCGTTGCTCATCAGTCGATCGGTGCACCTGGCGAACATGCAGGACGCCGAGCCGCCGCAAGAAGCCGTCGAGGCGCTCATGCAGACGCGCCTTCGCCTGAGCGAGCGCCTCCGTCCGGCGAGTACCGCTGAGCTACGTCAGCTAGCGGTTCGCCCGCCAAACTTGTGGTCGACCGCTTTGGGCTACCTCGCCATCGACGCAGCTGAACTCACGGCGCCCGAATTGGCGGCGTTCTGTGGGATGGCCACAGAGAGTAACGGTTCCCTAGACGAGGGCGACCTTCCTGTCACGCTCCTCGTGACGCTGCTCATCGAGCTCGCCAGACGGGCCTCTCGTGACGCAGCGGACCTGACGGCAGGGAATGCTGCGCGTATCCCCGCCGCCGCTGCTCCTGTCGCCGTCCTCGCATCGTGGGGGGCGGAGGGCCCCGCGCAAGCAACGGAGATCGCCGTTGCGCTCGATTGCCTGCTCGACGCAGGACTGTCAGGACAGCAGCCGGCGGTCGAAGCCCTGTTCTCAGCGTGGGAAGACGACCCCGCTGGCTCGGACAACCAGGGCAATACATTCGAGAGTACGCTCACCGGCCTCAGCGCCCGGCTTGATTCGCTAGACGAAGAGGCACGCCTGCTTCTGCGCACGAGGTTTGCGGAAGCACTGCTTCAGCCGGAGATTCAGGAGGAAGCAGCCCGTGTCGTGTTGCCGTTCGTTCGGCGTCCCGAGGCCGAGGAGTGGGCAGACGAGTACGTCATGTCCCTCGCAGCGGAGATCAGTCAAAGCGCCGTGAGATCGCCGAAACTGCTGTCGGTCGCGGCAGTACTGGTCTCTGCGGGCGTCGTAGGCGACGATGTACAGAACGTGCTTGCCGACAAGCTAGAACGGCTCATGCAGTACGGGCAAAGTCAGCCTTGGGGCTTGAGCACCGTTGGGCTGTTTCGGTGGAGCAGTACAGCCGTCCAGCGCATCTCTTCGATCTTCGGGCCCTATGTGGGCCAACTTGATGACGCGGTCTTTTGGGCTCTCTTCGACCAGCAGACCGATGCGGGGGCGTTCGCGGGCCCCTTCCTTGATCGAGCGACCGAGCTCACTGATATGTCAGACCAGGAACTGAACCAGGCAGTTGCCGACCGCGCGACCGTGCTCGCGCGCGTGCTGCCACTCGAACCCGCGGTACGGATCGCGCTTCGCTCCGGGGATGGGGATTCGATCGGCGTCGCTGCCAAGAGACCTTCGGATGTGAACGAAATACTCCTCACTCTCAAGCTCGCCGCTAGCGCCTCCTCGAGGTCGAACGCCGAGTCGTACGTGCGGGGCGTCGCCGCTGCCGCTCCGCAGCCCTACACAGAGGCCATTGATCACTTGCTCAGCGCGACGCTGGACGTCGACAGCGTCTCGAGTCGCGACGTGTGGCGATTCGCTACCGTCCCACTATCGGATGGGGATAGGGGCGCATTGTGGACCAGGGTGCGAGAATCGCTGACCGGAACCGTAGAGCAAGCGCAACTCGCGACCAAGGTCCTCCCAGCGGTGGAGTTCGACCCAGCCATGGACGAACTCGTTGGGGCGGCCATCGCGGACGTTATGCGTGTGTGGATCGTGGAGCACCCGACACCGGTGATCGCTCAGAACATCGCGCGAGCAGTGCGCGAGGGGGCGAGGTCTGCCGCAAGGGCGCTCTCCTCGTGGAAGAGAAAGCCACGATCCTCCGCTGCGGTCGAAGCCTTCGAAGCCGCGGCCGCGGCGCTCACCGACTAACGATGGTGTCCCGGGGAGTCGGGCTACGCCCGATGCCCATCGCTTGCCGCTCCTTGGCGAGATGGCTTGCGGCCGCGCAAAACCGCCGACCGGCCGGCTGCGGCTCGGTCGTTCTATCGTCTCTCTCGAGCTGCCTGCCGCATAAGCCCAGCTCAGGAGGCGAACGCGCGAGAGCAGAATCGGTCTCAGAGGATACCGGGACACCTGCGGGAGGATAGGCCGATCCTAGACGTGAGCACCGACCGCATGAATCCGGGGCTAGCGAGGTTCTTAAGACAGCCCACCGAAACGTGTCTGACACGACGACAGAAGCCCACCGATGATCTCGGTGGGCTTCTGTTGTTCCGGCGGGTGTCGTTGGATCGTCCGCATAGGGCTCCGTCATTGCGACGATGAGCGGACCACCTATCTGCGACACAGGTCTTCTCGCGGATCGTCCGGTTCGAATCCGAGTCCGAGTTGGACACCGTGGTCGATGGGAGGACCGGCTTGCGGGACATGCTTCGGATGCCGCTACGGTCGAATCATGGCGAGCATCACCTACCCAACGCCGCTCCAACCAGGCGGGCGGATCGAGGTTCCGGCACCGTCGATGGGGGTTCCCGCGCATCTCCTCGAGCGATTGCAGACTTCGGTCGGAGCGCTCACGACACTCGGGTTCGAGACTCATGTGCGCCCGCACACGTCCACGGCTGGTCTCACGCCGGCGCCTGCCGCTGCCCGCGCCGAGGATCTGCACGCTGCGTTCGAGGCAGCCGACGCGGTACTTCCACCGTGGGGCGGGGAGCTTGCTATCGAATTGGTCGAGAAGATCAACTGGGACGCCCTTGTTGAAGCTCGCCCCTGGTTCGTGGGGTGGTCGGACATCTCGACGTTGCTGTTGCCGCTGACAACGCGGACCGGGCTCGCGACACTCCACGGCGCCAACCTCATGGACGAGCCGTACGAGCTGCCTACCGAGTTCGAGCGATGGACCGACGTCGTGGCGCTTCCGCCAGGGAGCACCTTCGAGCAGTACAGCGCACCTCGCCGGCGCAGCC
>Ga0308161_1003318_pt1 | contig 15794 bp, 10 predicted proteins | sample PhyFR2_FD_201034 | JGI IMG/M metagenome (GOLD analysis project Ga0308161, IMG submission 201034) | Phyllosphere microbial communities from UC Gill Tract Community Farm, Albany, California, United States - DLSLF.R2 | ecosystem: Host-associated > Plants > Phyllosphere > Unclassified | place: USA...
GTCCCTGCTCTTGAAGTTCACGAACGGCCCGGTGAGAGGCTGCGTAACCGTCCAGCGTAATAGTCTCAGGTGACCGGCGTTGGGAGCGCACAGCCTTGCGAAAGAATGCTTTGGCTGAGGCGACGTTGCGCCGTGGACTCAGCCGGAAGTCGACCGTCTTGCCTGATGCATCGACAGCCCGGTAGAGATAAGCCCATTGGCCGCGGATCCTGACGTAGGTCTCGTCCATCCGCCAGGAGGTACCAGCCGATGTCGCAAAGCGGCTCCAGCGTTTGTCGAACTCCGGTGCGTACCGCTGAACCCAACGCAGGATTGTCGTATGAGCGATGGGCACGCCTCGCTCAGCCATCATCTCGACCAGGTCTCTGTACGACAGCTTATAACGCAGGTACCAACGCACGCAAAGGATGATGATCTCTTGTTCGAAGTGTCGGCCCTTGAACAGGTCGCTCGTGCTCGCGTGACTACGCATGTTAGGCAAAGGCCGTCATTCTAGCTGAGCTGCAGGTTTGCACCAGAGCCAGCTGAGCCATCTACAACTGACGTTGAAGGTCCTGGTGCCTCCGATAGCCGAGTCTTTACGGCTCTGTCGCGTTGGCAGCACGGCAGCCCGGATCAGCTAGAGCGTGTTCGAACAGTTTGAAGGCCAGCAGGTTGCGCAACAACTCCGATACTTAGTTTTTTCCCGAAAAATCAGAAGAACAAGCTTTACAGTCGATTGGAAGTTGTATCGTAAACGTTGTTCCTACGGACGCGGTGCTTGAAACGCCTACAGTGCCCCCATGACTTTCGACCACCAGTTGAACAAGGGGCAGACCCAGACCCCATCCTTTGATATCTATGTCTGCCAGCCGATGGAAAGCGCTAAACAGGCGATGCATCTCATTCTCTGGTATGGCGGGACCATCATTGTGTACGCTAAGGACGAGCCCTTCAGACGATTTCTCAGTATGGACTTTGATCGGCACCCGTGGTGCCCCATATTTTTGCGCGTTCGACAGAAGATTCTCAAAAACTCTTTTCATCGAACTTCGGCACCAGAAACCGACTGACGCCTCGCCTGTGCTGATGATAGGATGGTCTGGCAGTGACATATCAGCAGCAATTTCGTCAACAAGTGACTTCATGTCAAAAGAGGTAATCTTCAATCGAAGTTTTTTGCGTCCATTGACGGCCATGGCATCTAGGAGTGTCCCGATCATTTCGTCCACATTGATGAGCTTCGCACAGACGCGACGGGCGAGCCGGAGGACACTGTCGTCGATAGACTTGACCTGAATCAGCTGCGCGCTTGCGTTAGCGACATTGAGCGGATTTCTAAGGTCATGTGCAAGGCAAGCAATAAATGTTTCACCGATCTCACGGTGTGCCAGAGCAAAAGCATCCATTGCCTCAAGAGCGCCCGCGTCGACAGTGCGCGCAATAATGGCTCTATCTTGTTGTGCCAGCTGCAAGCCACTGGCATCGGCAGTCTCGAACAAGCTCTGCCGAAACAACTGAAGCTCGTGCAGCAACTCTCTAGGTCCGTACGTGGTCGAGTTGGCGCGGTCTCGAGCATGCAGGGAGATTACGCTGGCCTGTGACGTTTCATTGGACAGATCCGGCGTCTTTCTTAGAGTATCAATAATTTCATCGAAAAATCTCTGCAACGCGCTCGTCACGACCTTTTCCCTGAGCTCCGCTGCCTCTGGGATGGCCGCAGTAACACGAGAAGTCCATTGCTGGAATACGTGCTCGCGCAGCGAGGAGAGAGCGATTGAAGCTTCTATTGCATTCCCGGAGGTTGAACCGTCATCGCAAATATCCATTCGAAAGCTCCACGAATATTATCCAGCAGATAGTTCCAAAGCAGCGCCGCTCAGTATATATCACTGCTGTTGACGTGGTCTCGTCTTTTACCAATTGAAGAGCTTTTTACAAAAGCAGCCATGACCCCATGTGTTTGTAGTTCGGGTGGGCTTGGAGCACTAAATGCCTTGAGTCGCTTTTTCTTGATGCTGGTTAAGCGGCTCTGGTGCAAATTATGGGTGAGGGCGCGCGAACCTGCCGGTTCGCTGGCTGGGTTCACGCAGCCAGAACAGCTGCCCAGATTTCGGACGGAGTTTGTCCCTGAGTCGTCAGAGCACGTACGTCAAACTGACCTTTGCGAATGCGATGCATTAGCTCGACGCCACGAATCGTGGTTGCAGCAGAAGCAAAGCTCTTCAGGCCCAGCATCGCGCCCAGCCTGGACTTTATGCTGCGATGGTCCTGCTCGATCAGATTGTTCAGATATTTTGATGAGCGAAGCTTCGCCAGGTCAGGAAGCCGTCCCTGCTCTTGAAGTTCGCGAACGGCCCGGTGAGAAGCAGCGTAACCGTCCAGCGTGATGGTCTCGGGTGACTGACGCTGAGAGCGCAGAGCCTTTCGAAAGAAAGCTTTTGCTGAAGCGACGTTGCGACGTGGGCTCAGCCGGAAGTCAACTGTCTTGCCCAACGCATCGACTGCACGGTAGAGATATGCCCATCGACCGCGGATACGCACGTACGTTTCGTCCACTCGCCAGGAAGTGCCGGCCGACGTCGCGAAGCGGCTCCAGCGTTTGTCGAACTCGGGTGCATATCGCTGCACCCAGCGAAGGATTGTCGTGTGAGCGATCGGCAGGCCTCGCTCGGCCATCATCTCGACTAGATCCCGGTACGAAAGCTTGTAGCGCAGGTACCAACGCACGCAAAGGACAATGATCTCTTGTTCGAAGTGTCGGCCCTTGAACAGGTCGCTCTTGCTCGTGTAGCTACGCATGTCAGGCAAAGGCCGTCATTCTAGCCGAGCTGCAGATTTGCACCAGAGCCTTCCTTTGAAGCTGAGCATGTAGATGTGTCAAGTATTAGGGCGCAACAGTCTACTCGATCAAGACAGGCTCGTCGTCAATGCGACAGAGCCTGTTCCAGTACGGGTTGAATTCGACGTAGCGCATTTGGCCGACGAACAGCGGGGTTTCGGTCTTGAGCGCGGAGCCGACCACGACCCGCATCTCGAGTGGCGCCGCGCTGCCGCCGTCATGCAGCGCCCACAGGCGGTAAGCCGGCAGGTTAACCATGATCAGCGGGCCGGGGCCGAAATCCGGCAACCAGCGCATGCGCTCGAGCGTCAGCTCGAGCTGGCGCACGCGCTGAGCTGGCGCTACATTGAGCGCGTCGATAGTGCCACGGCCCAGCACGCCGTCTTCGTCCAACCCGTGACGCGCCTGAAAATGCCGCACGCCCTCTTCCATCGGCCCGGTGTAGATACCCTCAGGCGGACGCGCCGCATCGGACCGCAGGTCACCCAGCAGCACCAGGCGCGCATGCAGCGCCTTCACGTCCGGATAGGCGCCACCGGGCGCGACCTTGGCAGCCGGTCGCGGTAGGGTCGGATACGGCTGCCCAGACAGCTCGCGGTAGTGTGCCAACGCCGCCTTGACCCGCGCGTACTGCCAGACCTGCGGCTCGGCCGCTTGCACGGCGGCCTGGAGCTTCCCGGCGGCGAGTCCAGCACGCAGGCGCGCGACTGGGTCATACTGCCTCAGCCGCGGATCGGGTACGCGGGTGTGATATTCGGATCGCACGCGACCGACACGCAGGTCGGCCAAGTAGTGAAGCATGGCCGCCGTGAGCTCAACGTCGAAACGAGCGGTATCCGCATCTCCCGAGCGCAGCTGCCGCTGAAGGGAGTCCGTACCGTAGTCGAGCGGGTTCAGGCCTTGCAGCCTAGCCTGGCGCAGCACCCACAAAGCGGCTGCGGCAGTCGAGGGATTCCAGGCTGGCGCATACTTGCGCGGAGCATAAAACCGATCAAGCCAGGCGCGTTCGTCATATGGCCCCTTGGGTACAGTGGGCGACTGCGAGGCCTGGACGGCCAAGGTATGAATGGTGGTGGAGGCGGACCGCGCGAGGACCGGACTGGAGACGAGTAACGCTACTACGCAGAACGCGAGCGCAGCGGCGATTTTCTGGCTAAGCTTCATTGATACTTTCGAACTTTGGCAACCGTACGTTACCGATCCGCATCATACCCTTCCAGCAGTTGCAATGCCCAGCCACACACAGACGCCTCCCCGAGTCAGGAACGACCCTGCGCGACAGGGTCAAGAGACCTTCTCACACTGGCGAAGCTGTCACGCACTTCATCTCCGCCGAGAAGTTACAGAGTTGATTAATTAACAGTCGCACAGTTCCTTCATCGCTCGGTGGTGGACAGCAAGCGGCTCAAGGGACAGGTCGTGGTCACCTGCAGCACGCACGATTTCACGGCCAGCATGGCGTGTACGATAGCCTCGCACCTGTCGGGGGGCCAATGTTAAAAGCATTGCGGGGCCGGGCGACCCGTTCGGTGGGCTCGGAGCGAACGGCCCTGCAGATGCAACACGGCGAGTCCGCGAGACTGCAAACAATCTGAGTGAAAATCCGTCGTCGCGGACTGCGACGCAAGCATTTTGAGGTTCTATAGGCTTCTGGACGTATCAGTTACGCGTACGGTTGCCCGAACGATTGTCGAAATCAAACAAAACGGCTGCTGAGTTTGCTTAATTCAAGCGATTCTGAGAGGGGACATTACGACGGGAAATACGCGGCGCAGAGTGCAAAGCAGATACATCACTTTCGATGGCGCCGCAGATGCACTGTGACCCTAGCAACCCGGTGTGCAAATTCCAGCGATACCACGCTTAGCTAATACGGACTCAACTGAACCTTGCACGGTGTAGCACTTTCACACGTGAAAACCCATGGACCGCATTGCTGCCGAGGAGATCACTGTTGTTCAATTTATGGGAATGCAATATGTTTCGCAGTCGACGTCAACGTATAGGCGAACTTGTATCGCCGATGTTTTTAAGGTTCGTCGTCTAGACTCAGCTTTCTCGTGTGAAAGCATTGGATCGCCGAGAGCAAGGGCTAACCTTGAGGCGTGAATGTCTCGGCCTCGAGCGCACATGGTATCGGTTCCTTATTGACAGCGCACTGGCTGCCAAACGGCGCGGGCCCGTGTCGCTTCTCTCGGCCTAGCTGGATGGTGTGTTCATGAGGGGCCGTGGTCCCGCGCTAACTCCTAGGCGTGACTTTATTTGTATCGCTGAGGCGCGGAGACTGGTGCGTTACCGCCACCTCTCGCATAACCTCCTGGCGCCATTAGTAACGTTGTCTCTCTCGATTTTTTGTGGCGCATAGGATTGCATCCTGCCGCTCTTCTGTACTCGGTGAGGCATTTTTGTGCGTTCGGCTGAGCTCACAGGATGGTTTATAGTCGGGGCAATGTGCGCGTTTCATGTCCTTCGACTGGGCACTTTCACGCGTGAAAGTGCCCTGCTGAGAGTGGTCTCACCTTTCGCCGAGTCGGACGATGACAACGCCAGGTGTAGTGCTCTTCTCCAGAAAGCACGTTGGGATTGAAGCAACGGCGCGAACCATATTTCGTCTCATGCTCCGGAGGCAGTCGTATTAGCTCTACGTTCGCTTTCCGTGGTCGTCGTGAAGCGCATGAACAGCATGTGCCCGACGATCATCGCATACCGCTGCGACTGTGAGTTGGCCCAAAAATGGGCGGTCTGATTTCTCCGACCGTTACCGGGGTGGCGATAGCGTCACACTTGCATTCAAAAGCACATGGCCCGCTGCTCCGCCGTTCTTGTTTTGAGGAGTGACCGCAACCGCATCTGCCCGTCGAGGTGGAGCACTACGGATCGGTCCTTGCGCGGTATGCCTGTCATTTGGCCTGGCTGATGGCATCGGGCCGAAATCTTCTTCAAGCTAGAACAACTCAGGCTATTCCGCCACCGGTGTATCCGCGCAATGGGCCGCTGCGGTTGTTAACGCAGCCTGCGCTGGAGGGCAGGGATGTTTAGAGGCCTAATTTGGCATGGTAGCGGCCAACTTAATTGGAGCTCAGCACCTTGGATAAGCGTCTGCAGTGGGCGTAGCCCTAAGTCGGCGCCTCGGGGAACTGCGATTGCGGCGTGGCCACACGCTGTAGATCGGCTATAACTTAGCATGAAGTCGAGGCTCTTCGCAGGTTGTTGACCGAGTGAATCAATTTTGGACGCCAAAAGGCGCTTAGGACGGCGCATAGCCTGGACACTAAAGCTCTTCTGCGCTCGCGGGACTGTTCCTGTCCTGCTTTCACGCGTGAAAGCAGGTGAGATCAGCATGCCGCGCTCGATTCGCGAACCGACCAGTGTACGTCCGTCCATTAGCAGCAGCGCAGAGCACTAGGGCGCCAAGGCAAGAGCGCTGCGCACTGTCGAGGCGAGTGTATTAACGTGCAGGTGAGGTATTCTTGCCTCCGACTACATAGGCTGGCATTTGTTGTTCCTGAAAGCTAGCTTCGACACTTCGCGATTGCGACGACCGGCCCTCTGCAGATCGGATAATGCGCTTTCACGCGTGAAAGCAGAACGGCCGCAATGTAAGATCGCTGTTTAAAAACCTTGATGTTGAAGCATATCTGTTCCCGTTTCGACTATAATTCTCCTTATTATCATAATGCGTAAAAATACGCTCTCCCAATGTCCATTACCGAGCGAACTACAAGTCCGATCATTATTTGCGTCGTGAATCAGAAGGGCGGATGCTGTAAAACCGCGACCTCGATGCAACTGTCGGGCACCCTCCAGAAGGCCGGCTTTTCGGTATTCGTAGCCGACATGGACCCGCAGAACACGGCTTCGCTGTGGTCACTGCAGGCAGATCCCGAGACGCCGTTCCCCGCCACCGTACTGTCCCTTGCGCCGCTGCGCGAGGCCTTCCTGGACAAGCTTGTCTCGGCTGCAAAAAACTATCAGTTCATCATCATTGACTGCCCACCAGCGGTGGAGTCGCCGGTACCCTGGGCAGCACTAATGGCGGCGGACCTGGCAATCATCCCGGTAATTCCCTTGATGGACAACGTATGGGCATCAAAGCAGATGGAAGAAATGGTCCTGCGTGCGCGAACCACCCGCCGGGATCGCGGGATTTCTGGCGAACTGCATGCGGGCTATCTGCTGTCGCAGGTGCGCCGCGGGAACGTGTTTGAGAGCTGCGAAGCAGCTTTGCGCAAACAAGCACAGTTGCCAATTTTCCAGACCCGCATTGCGTTGCGCAACGTTTATCCCGAGTCGCAGGTGTTCGGCACCACGGTGCATTCGCTTGGCAAGAGCCCGGCAGTGGCTGAATTCAACGCCTTGGGAAAGGAAGTGCTCGACATGCTTGGAGTCAAGATGCCGAAACATCGAGGAAATAAGAAATGAATATGAAACTGAACAAGGCAGCACTGATGCAAAAGGCCGCCACCGGAGCAAATCAGTCAATCGACCTCGCCGAACGCATGCGCCAGGCTAGTGAGGCAGCACGCGGCACACACCCTCTCGCGGTCCCTACCAGCACTAGCGCATTACCGGTGGGAGCGGCGCAGGGTGAACCGACCTCGGCTCCCGATCGCCCTGCCGAGGCGCAGCGGGAACGCGACGTGGTAGCTGCGCCTTACGGTACCGTCAAGCCGGCGGGGAGCGATGACGACAATCGGCGCGGCCGGTTCGAGACTGTCCTCTTAAGTCAGGTGGACCCAAATCCGTACAATGCGCGCCAGACCTACAAGCCCGAGCGGGTGCTCGAAATGGCCGCAAGCCTCGCCAAGAATGGCCAGGACACACCAGGTACCGCCACCGTCAGGAACGGCCGGTACGTGCTCGCGGCCGGCCACTACCGGCGCTTAGGCCTGCTGCACATTCACGCCGCGTCGATAGACAAAGCCACGATCGACCTGATCGTCAAGCCGAATATGTCGGACCGCGAGCTGTACGAGGCCAGCTACCGTGAAAATGCCGAGCGCCAAGAGCAAACTGCCTACGATAATGCGCTGGCCTGGAAGAAGCTGTTGGACCAGGGCATCTACGAGAATGAAACGTCGTTGTCGGAGGCCGTCGGCATGTCGCTGCCGAACGTTAACAAAACACTGTCTGCGCTGAGGCTGTCGCCTGCCGCCCTGACGCTAGTCGAGTCCGCCCCTGCTAAATTTGCACTTGGCACCTTGTATGAACTGGCCTTGTTCGAGGAAGTCGCGGGAACGGAAAGAACGGTGGCGATGGCAGCCCAGGTACTCGAAGGAAAACTCGGTCGTGACCAGATCAACGAAGCCCGCAAGCAGATCGTTGAGCCGAAACTTCGCAAGCGCAAAGAGACGTCGCGGCCCTATCCGATCTTCGTCGGCAACAAGTACGAGGGCACACTGAAGGAGTGGCCAAACGGTAAGGTGACGCTTGAGGTCAACATCGGTGATGCATCGATGCGTGACGCCTTTGTAGCTTCGCTGCGCGAGAAATTTGGCGCGAAAAGCTGAAGCCACGCTGGAGAGCAGACGCTACATCAGCGGTCGGCTCTTCAATTGGGACAAGCTCCTTGTAGCGCGACCTTTTCGGTCGCGCTATTTTATTTCTTACCCGTCATTTGCCGCATACCTGGGAAGGGCTGCGTCGCGTACGCTATACCATTGCATAACTTTGTCGATCTGATTGTTTGGTTCACATCATCTGCCAGAGCCTATATGCGCGACAATAAATGGGCAACAACGCAGTCAACGTCATTGCAGCACCGATTGGTGCTCACGTTGCGCGCCAGAGCGCGTGCTTGTGCCGCAGGCACAGAAGAGCAGATTGGGGTAATGCGAGGCGGAATCGCCATACGGTCGAGAAGGGCAGGCGCGGAACTGATGCGCGCGGAGCGCTTACACATTGGCGAACCGCAAGCACCACAACCGCGCGCTGTAGCAAACGCGCAAGCTGACAGTCAAGTGGCATTTTTTGCGAAGTCGGACGATAAGACGACTTGGGCGCTGCGTCGGCCGCAGGCCACGGTCGCGTTCGACTGCGACCGTGGGCACTACCCATATGCCCCGCAAATCAAGCCGCCGCAGGTCGAATCAATCTACGCATGACTCGACCTGTACATCCAGCGCCTGATGCAACTCAATGCATTCCGGCGCTGTACGGATGAATACACTGGTTTCACTAAAATCTGTCCCATCTGACCACGGAGATGAGTGAGGAGAATACGACGAGTCATCTACGAAGAGTCAGGGAAACCTCGAGGCCGCACGAGTACAAGATCGTCAGTCCAGAAAAGCTTAAGCCTACAATCTGGTAATGTATCACGACGTCTGACCCGACCATCATGACCCGTTTGCGTCCGATCCGTAAAGGTCACAGGAATTGTGCGGTTTTGTTTCGATGAACCAGTCAAGGTCACAGAGATTGTGCGGAGGGGAGCGTTTAGCACCCCTATTCCGACTAAACAGCATGACCTGACGTAGATAGGTGGCCAGACGCCTTGACATCTACCCGAAATTCGGGGTTCAGCTGCCGCCAGAGCGCCCCCACGTAGCTTCACGCATTCATGCGATGACCATGTATTGTAAAAGTAGAGGCGGCCGAAGGCGTCGAAGCCATGCTGGGGCCTTCAGCACACAATTATGGTGACCTTGCGCCATCAAAAGACGGTGCTACCAGCACAATAACAGTGACGTTGCCCTAAACGGATGCCTACGACCATCAAAACGAGCACAAGACACGGCTGAAAGCGCGATTTACATTCTTGCCAGCGCCATCGACTGCGTATGGAACACCACACATCAGGTGTGAACCTGCACAAGAAAAGTGACCTTGCAGGGGCGGAGCGCGGGCCAGGTGCACTAGGAGGCATCAGATTCAGTGAGCAAGGCAAGAACAATGGTGGTGACCTTTGAGGCCTCTCGGCGGCTGCGAGCCCGCATAACTGCTCGCTTTGCACGGAAAACACACAATCTCATCGACCTTTTCACATTTTCTGTGACCTTGCCTTCGCCAAGATCGGCATACCGCACAATTCCGGTGTCCACATGCTTCCACAAAGCGACCTTGCTGCACACTTACGTCGACCATTTGAACGTCATTTGTGACCTTGCCGTCCTAAGTCCTTGATTTTATATAGAAGTCCACCTTCCTGTTAGTAGGTTTGTCTTTTAAAAAGAACCTACTAACTGCAGATGCACGCAGCAACACACCAGCTCCCAGGTGGATAATAGGCAGCAGCTGGCCTAGTTGCCAACAAAAGGTCACAACTTATGTGCAGCCACTCCCATCGAGACGGTCACCAACCCAACATAACTTCGCTCAAATGGACCGGACCTCAAGGAAACCGGATCCCATCCCCGTTTTCGGTACGGCTAGAACGACATCAGGCGTCCTCCGTCAAGGATTAGCGCAGTGCTCAACAGAGGCGTTACCGCGCACAGCTGCATCGATCTCGATTCGATGAGAAGTGTGAACAATCCTGGTGACCTTGCCTGAACCCGCCAAGCGCAACGGCGCATGGTGGGCCGCTGCGCCCGAAAAACGCACAAAGACTTCGACCTTGTTACATTTTCTGTGACCTTGTGTAGATACGTTTCTTTGGCGAACACAAATTTTGTGTCCTTTGACGCGAAATGGCGACCATGCTGAACACTCTTGTCGACCATGTGTCGTTCTTTTGTGACCTTGCCGAGCTAAGTACTTGATTTTTATAAGACGAACTCTCCCCTGTTAGTAGGTATGTTTATAAGAAAAACCTACAAACCTAGTGCTTGCTAGAGCTAGCAAACTAGCGGTATGACCCGACAGCATGTCAGAGCGCTGCCAATCTAAGGTCACGCTTTTTGTACCACTGCTCGGGCGCACGTATCGTGTGCAGCAGACGTCGCCGACGATTACCGGAACTGTATCAAGCCAACAGCAAGGTCACCGTAATTGTTTTGACAGGTTCACCTTGGACTGTCATGCTGCTGTGGAACTATAAGGATGAGCAGCATGTCACGACAAATGGCCCTCGCGTTATTCGCCGACTATTCGCCGACCGACAGAGGCGTGGATGATGCGCCTCTAGACCTCGGCTTTCGCCGCAACAATGCACTCGTCAAGATCGTCGACCTCAGCCTGGCTGGGCGGCGCATGATCGATGTCGCCTATTTTCTGGCAGCCGAGGATACCGAACTCCACAAGGAATACAGGGTCGACCTTGGGCTGTTCCGGTGGTTGCTCGGCACCACGAGTCGCAACCAGCGCCACTTGGCGAAAATCATCCGTGAAGCCCAAAAGGCAGCTATCGAGCTCAACGAGATAGACCCTGACAATGCTGCCAATGATTTTTATGGCGCCGTCCCTTTGCTAGGACCGGCCTTCGTACGCGGTGGCGAATTTAGGTTTGAATTGTCCGAGCGCCTTCAGGTCGCCATCAAGAACCCGACCACCTTCCACTTCCTCAGCCTGCGCTACGTGTTTAACTCGGTACATTCGAAGATCCTATTCGACCGCCTACAGGAATACATCGACGAGGGCACCACGCCATGGCTGGACCTCCAGACCCTCCGCGCCTGGATGCAGTGCGAAACTAAAACCTACGACTTATGGAAACATTTCCGTAACAAGGTGCTGGTACCGGCGACAAAGGAGATCAAGGAAGTTGCCCAGCTCAACGTCGAGATCGTGACCATGAACGTGCCGGGTTCCAAGCGCGTTGGCCAAGTCCGGTTCGCGCTTACCCGGCTGAAGGATGGGGCAGCAAATGAACAAAAAATCGAGCTAATCGTCCTGCGCTCCCTGTATGAAACGCTCAATACCGAATTCGCTCTGAACCAAACCGATTTTAACGAGATCATGTCCAATCGCGACGTCTTTACTGACGAGCGTATCCAGCAGGCGATCGAGTACACCCGACACAACATCGAGCGCGGCAAGGTCAAGCTGAGCGCAGGTGGTTACCTCATGAAGGCACTCCGGGAAGGCTACCGCCTGGGAACCTTGGATAAGCAGATCCACGCCCGCCTTGCCGGCGAAAAGGCGGCCAAGGACGACGCCTCGAGCGGCGCCGAACGGCGCAAGGCAAAGACAGACGCCGAAGCTGCGCAGCGCAACCAGCAGCTCGCCGAGCTTGGGTGGGAGGCATTTGACAAACTCGATTCTTCCGCACAGGCAGAAGCGCTGTCCGATTTTTGCAGGTCGCCGACCGCGAAGCCGCTCGCCCGTAAGATAGGAATCGAGGTCAAGGAACTGCGCGAAAATCTATCTGCCCCGGCCGTACGTAGCAGCTTCGGCGTGTTCGTCGCCGCTCGCGTACACCGAGCATCCAAGGAGAGCCAGTAGCGATCGCGCGCCGCGGAAGTGCCAACGTCACACAGACATCATGGCAGCCATGCGTTCAGTCATGGCCTGTACCGCTGACACATCCAGATGTGGCTCATTGCGCAGCAATTGTTTATAAAGGAGAGATTGAAACGGGATCGCATCGACAGCTCGTACCGGTACCGCGACCGCGACCCGACCGCGCTGGATAAGTCTGAAATAATAGTGAGAATCCTGAAACTCGATCTGGAGCGACTTGTCGTGCTCGCGGCCGTGGCCATCGAAGCGCAGCGACCGGATCTTGTTCTCCAGCAGAGCCAGCACCTGGTAGGCTTCCTGCACGGTGAGCTGGAGCACGATTTTGTTTGACCAGTCAAACGTCTTGCGGGCGCCGCCGCCGGCAAGCGCTACGGCGCCTTCAATGTTGATCGTGTGCTTGCGCTCCGCCCTGGTCGTGGCCTCTGCGATGCACAGCGCCGCTGCCGACGAAAATATCTTAAAGCTGTAGTACGGGGGATCCGCTGGTGCCGGCGTGCTGTCGGCTACCGCGGCTGCTGCGCCAAGTTCCGCCAGATAGCTCCGCGCGGCCGCGGCGCGTGGCGTGCGCATGGCAATCGCGTCAATGGCGTCAAAAAACCGGCGCTGCTCTTTGCACGCAAGCGTGACGAGCTGGTCGATCGGCAGGTGGCCGCCGACGCGCTGCAGTGTGGACCGGGTCTTCGTGTCGAGCACGCGCACGGTTGCCTCCAGCTCGTCGCGCTGCTGGCGATCGCCGGCGTGGAAGGCGAGGAGGGCCGCTTCGAACGGTTTGCCACCACCGGAGCTGGCCAGCTCGAGCAGCTGGTCGCGCGAGAGCGCCGGCAGTCCGGCCGCGGCCAGGATGCTCGTGATTTCAGAGAGCTTCATCGGACTTCTTCTTTCTTGGCTTGGCGGTTTCGTAAATGTCGGCAGATCGTTCCAGGGCCAGGCCGAGATACCCCTTGACGTCGTTTTTCGTGCGGCCGTGCTCCTTCAATTGTTGTGCGGCGAACGTGTTTCGCAAGGTACGGCCGCCGCTCCTGTTGACGTCGATGCCGGCCCGGGCGAATGTCTCCTTCACTTGGCGCCAGAGAGTCACCTTCGACATCGGCTTGCCATCTTTGTCTCCGGGGAAGACCAGGTCCCCTTTGATCAGGCGCTGTCCCTTGCCATCTTCGGCCAGCCGTTCGATGAGCCAGTAGCGCAGCGCGTCGGCGCCATAGCCGTAGACGATGGTTTCGTGCTCGTAGCTCGTGGCGTGCTTGTCTTCCGGATTGATTTTGAGCCGAATGGGCAGCGGGCTTAACGAATTCTCGACCTCGCCCAGGTGCAGCCCGATCGCCTCGGCCACCTTCAAGCCCCCGAACAGTAGCGTTGCCTGTACGGCGTGATCGCGCCGGCGCTTCCACGCTTTGGGCAGCCGCCCGGCCCGGTTCGCGCCTGGCGGCTCGCGGGAGGGCAGGGCGGCTACGAATGCGTCTACCTGTGCCGGGTCCAGTGCTTCGGTGCCGACGTTTTGCGCAAGGTAGTGGTTGTCGACTGCGAGCTTGGTGGCCGACGTCGCCGGGTTCGGTGCGATCTGCAGGTGGCTGTAGCAGCGCTCGAGCAGGCGCAGATACCGTTCCGTGATTCCGCTGTTCTGTTCGCCGCGCCGGCGCAGTTGGCTGATGAAGCGCACTAGGTCGCGCTCCTCGACCTGCGAGAAGCGGCGGTTCTGGCCAGCCAGCCAGGTCGCGAACTTGCGGAACATGAAAATGTAGACCTCAGCCGACTTCGTGGAGATCGCCTCGGGCTCGGTCTCGCCAAGTCGCCGGCTGGTGCTGGCGAAAGCTGGCGTCGTGACGAAGGCCGAGAAGGCGGCAAGGGGATCGTCGTCCCACGTTTTCAGGTCAGGCAAAGGCACCTCGTTATGTGCGTTCGCCGCGGCCGCCGGGCGGCTGGCGCTGAAGGCGCGAACGGTCAGGGTTTTCCGGTGTGGAGTATGTCAAGGATACCATAACTGAAACTAACAGACAGACAAGTTATCCGAACCCAAGGGGATGCGACTGCCGCTGGCTCCGGCCAGGTGCCGGGGGGATTCTTTGGATTCTCTTTGTTCTTTTTGTTCCCTTTACTCTCTTAGCACCGCTTGGGGGACGACCAGGCGAAGGGCATAGTTCGAGTAGCTTAGGGCGTTTCTGGAGGGATGCTTTTATCTAACTCTACCGTTCGTTAGTTTCAATTACGGCTTGCGCTGATGCCCCATGTGGCTCGGCGGCGCCATAGCGAGGCCCGACAATCATGCCTGAGGTGACAACGTGCCTATCGCTACGATCAGGAAATTCGCGAACAGGCTTCTACCGGCGGAATGCCGGCGTCAGCTTGGCCGCGTTGCACATGCTAAGAAGTTGGGAGGACGCTCAAGGCCTGTTGAGCGATAGTTAAAGAAAGTCTCGACCGAATAAGTTCTTAATCGAGTGAAGCAGTGTCTGGCGTTCTGCTTCAGGCAAGGCGGAATAGATGAGGATTAGCTCTGCCAGTCGGTCGTCGGGGCAGTAGAAGTACGCAGGCGATATATCCATAACTCTGGCGAGGCTCTCGACGAACTGAAAAGGAGGTTCGTGGATTCCACTCTCGTAGCGGCTAATCCTTGCGCTACTGGAAGATTCTTCCAGGCCAGCCATAACACCAAGCTCGTCCTGGGCCCATTTGCGGCGTTGCCGGGCCTGACGCAAACGGAGGCCGATGATGGAGTTCGATGATGGATTGCGTACAGGCATCCTACGATAATCGTAGGTTTTGGTGGATATTTCTCTACGAAAAACGTAGAATCGGCATGTGGCATGCACGGGATGCAGTAGCCACATGTTCAGCAGGAGCCTTCACATGTTAGACATAGAGACGTTGAATTTCTTTGAACACGAAATCGAAGCCTTGCTAAAGCAAGGGAGTGAACAGTCTTTACAGCGTGCCGAAGAGATGGCCCAGATGCTGGAAGCTCGAATTCAAGAACAGCACCACATGGAATCGGACATAGTGCAGAGCAAGCTACGGACTCTCGTTGAAGCACATGCTTGGATGGCCCCGAAGCTTTTACAACAGGACCTTAGCAGGATCGTGGCGGAAAATGCCAGTCTCAAGTCTAAGCGCAGGAAAATAATCACGATTGCAACTCGTGTAACCGATGCACTTTCACCCTACGTGGCATGTGGAATAGGCTGCAGCGATTGCTGCCGCATGAACACAATGATCTACGAACATGAAGCAATTCGCTTGGCCGAGGTCACGGGACGCAAAATGGTTCGTTTGGCTTATAGACCTATTAAGGAAGTTTTTGCTCAAGGCGCAAAATTTAACGGTCAGCCTTGCCCTTTCCTACGAGAGGACAAGTGTTCCGTTTACGAGGACCGTCCTCTCGTGTGTCGAACGCATCACTCTTTGCTCGATAACCCAACGTCCTGCAACATGGACATTCCTCCTGCTAAGCAGACCCGTCCGCCAATGTATGACCCCGACCTCCTTGAGAAACCATACATAGAATTAAACGTAAAACACAACCCAGCAGAGCCTTGGGGGAACATCGCTGAGTTCTTCCCGGACTAACGAAGAATCAAGCAATATGTCGCGCAACGCGCTTTGAACACTGCGACCACTTCAGCTCTATACCAGGCTT
>Ga0308161_1003321_pt1 | contig 15783 bp, 15 predicted proteins | sample PhyFR2_FD_201034 | JGI IMG/M metagenome (GOLD analysis project Ga0308161, IMG submission 201034) | Phyllosphere microbial communities from UC Gill Tract Community Farm, Albany, California, United States - DLSLF.R2 | ecosystem: Host-associated > Plants > Phyllosphere > Unclassified | place: USA...
CCACGGCATCCGTCTGCCCGAACGTCGCCACCGGTGGCTCGTCGCCGTGTGGGGCGTCGGCTGGTTCTGCGTCTACAACCTCGCCCTGAACGCCGCGGAGCGCTCACTCGACGCGGGCACGGCGGCGATGGTCGTGAATCTCGCACCGCTGATGGTGGTGATCTTCAGCGGACTGTTCCTGCGTGAGGGATTCCCGCGGCCGCTCGTCATCGGCGCTCCGATCGCCTTCCTCGGCGTGGTGCTGATCGGGATGAACTCGTCGACGAGCGCGGGGCCCGACATCACCGGGCTGCTGCTCGCACTGCTCGCCGCGGTCATGTACGCCGGGTGCACGCTGCTGCAGAAGCGGCTGCTCAGCGCCGGGTCCGACGCGACGACGCTGACCTTCCTCGGGGCCGTCGCGGGCACGGTCGCCCTGCTCCCCTGGACGGGCAGTCTCGTCGGCGCCCTGCAGACGGCTCCGCTCGACGCGACGCTGTGGGTCGTCTACCTGGGTATCTTCCCGACCGCGATCGCCTTCACGACCTGGGCCTACGTCCTGCAACGCAGCACGGCGGGGCAGACCTCCGCCACGACCTACGTCGTTCCGGCGATCGCGATCCTGATGTCGTGGGCGATCCTCGGCGAGGTGCCGACTACGCTCATGTTCGTGGGCGGCGCACTCTGCCTGCTCGGAGTCCTCGTCACCCGCATGCGGTGGGGCCGCCGCACCTGACCCGTGCGCTCCGCCCGGTATGCCGAGGCCTCCCCTCCCGCTTCCCCCTCCTCGCCCGATAAGGTGTGCGCGGAGGCGAAGATGACGACCTGGTGGCCCTACGCACGACTCGCTGCAGCAGTGCTCTCACTCGCCGCGATCATCGCCCAGCTGTCCCGCAGCATCCAGAACGCCCTCGACGCCACGACCGAGTGGGGGCAGCATCTGCCCACGGTCGCCGCGAACTTCCTCAGCTTCTTCACGATCCTGTCGAACCTGCTCGCAGCGATCGTCCTGATCATCGCGGCGGTCTGGGCACTGCGCCACCGCCGTGACGACCGGCCGGAGCCGAACGGGCTCGCCGTCGCCCTCGTCTGCGCGAGCACCTACATGATCGTGACCGGCATCGTCTACAACACCCTGCTCCGCGGCGTCGACCTGCCGCAGGGCGTCACGGTCCCCTGGTCGAACGAGGTGCTGCACGTCGTGTTCCCTCTGTTCCTGCTGCTCGACGTGCTCTTCGCGCCTCGGCGACGCGCCCTCGCCTGGAGCACGATCTTCATCGCCGCGATCTTCCCCATCCTCTGGGCGATCTACACGATGATCCGCGCGAACTTCATCACCTCGCCCGCCACGGGGAACACCTGGTGGTACCCGTATCCGTTCCTCGACCCGCGCCTCGTGGGCGGCTACCTCGGCGTCGCCGGCTACATCATCGGCATCGCGATCGCGATCATCGGTGTGGCCGCCCTGGTCGTCCTGGTCGGTCGCCGGCGCGGTGCACGGGTGGCGGCCGGAGACGCCTGACCGGCATCCGCTCCGGAACCGGCAGCGGCACAGCCGGGCGTCCGCATGGGCACAGGTCCCCATGCGCGCGCCGGATCGGGGTGTGCGGATGCGGTTACGCTGGTCGCGGGGGATCGTCGATGCGTCCCCGTGGCAACGAGGAGACACATCGATGAACGAGCCCTATGCGCCCGAGCCCTCTGCACGCGCGACGCCGCCTCCCCCCGCGCCGCCCGGCTCGTCGATGCCCCCGGCCCCGCCCGCTCCGGCCACCCGTGCCGCGGCTGCGGCCGCCGCACCACCCGCGTCCCCCTCGGCGAGCAGAAAATCCGAAGCCCCGACCGATGCCGAGCTGCGCCGAGCGAGCGAGGTGCTGAAGACCGTCTCCGACGCGTACTCGGCAAAGATGGTCGGTCAGGAGCGGCTGCGCATGAGCCTGCTGATCTCGCTGATCGCCGGCGGCCACATCCTGCTCGAGAGCGTTCCGGGGCTCGCGAAGACGACCGCCGCGAGCACGCTCGCCGACACGGTCAAAGCGCAGTTCAAGCGCATCCAGTGCACGCCCGACCTGCTGCCCAGCGACATCACCGGCAACCAGATCTACGACGCGGCGACCGGCTCCTTCCGCACCGTGCTGGGTCCGGTGCACGCCAACTTCGTGCTGCTCGACGAGATCAACCGCTCGAGCGCGAAGACCCAGAGCGCCATGCTCGAGGCCATGCAGGAGCACCAGACCACGATCGGCGGCGAGGTGCATCACCTGCCCAAGCCGTTCCTCGTGATCGCGACGCAGAACCCCATCGAGCAGGAGGGCACGTACGAGCTGCCCGAGGCGCAGATGGACCGCTTCCTGCTCAAGGAGATCGTCGAGTACCCGAGCCCTGCCGAGGAGTTCGAGATCCTCGGTCGCATCGACTCCGGCGTGCTCGATCCCGACCGTCACGTCTCGAGCGCGATCGGCCTCGACGACGTCGACATGCTGCAGGACGTCGCGAGCCGCATCTACGTCGACCCCGCGATCCGCAACTACATCGTCTCGATCACCTATGTCACGCGGAACCCCGCCCCCTACATCGGCGAGGAGCGCGCCCGATACATCAAGTACGGCGCGAGCCCCCGCGCGAGCATCGCCTTCCTGCAGGCCGCCCGCGCACTCGCCCTGCTCAACGGCCGCGCGCACGTGCTGCCCGAGGACATCCGCTCGCTGCGCCACCTGGTGCTGCGCCACCGCGTGCTGCTGACGTTCGAGGCCGACGCCGAGGGCATCCGCAGCGAGGAGATCATCGACCAGATCTTCGCGTCGGTCCCCACACCCTGACACCCGCCATGCCCAGCCTGATCACTCAGGTGAAGAGCAAGCTCTTCATCCACTCGTCGCGCAAGTCGCTGCACGCGCTCGACGGCGCCTACGCGTCATTGCTGCACGGGCGCAGCCTCGACTTCGAGGATCTGCGCAAGTACGAGTACGGCGATCAGGTGCGCGACATCGACTGGCGCGCGACCGCCCGGTTGGGCACACCCCTGGTCAAGCGGCACCGGGCGATGCGCATGCACACCATCCTCTTCGTGGTCGACACCGGACGCTCGATGGCCGCTCTCGCCCACGACGAGAGGTCGAAGAAGGACCTCGCGATCCTCGCCACCGGTGTGCTCGGGGTGCTGGCGCTGCGGCACGGCGACGACTTCTCGCTCGTGTACGGCGACTCCGACCGCATCCGCCGCCGGGCACCGGGCCGCAGCGAGGGCGCTCTCGAACACGCGCTGCGCACCATCGACGGGGCCATCGACTCCAGCACCGCGTCCAGCGACCGCGACGCCCTGCTGTCCTACGTCACCCGCACCATCTCGCGCCGGATGATCGTCGTGGTGATCACCGACGAGGCCCCCGTGACCGACGAGACCGAGCGGATGCTGCGACGCCTGCGCGTGCAGCACGACGTGCTGTGGCTGACCGTGAGCGACGCGGATCCCGTGCTCGACCACGCGACCGGAACGATCCGCAGCGATGTGGACAGCCTGTGGGAGGTGCCGGACTTCGTGCAGGGTGACCTCGACATCATCCGCGAGCTCACGGCGCAGACCGAGGCGGACGCCGCCCGCCTGGCCGAGGTCCTCACGCGCATGGAGATCAGCCACAGCGTGCTGGCCGGTCAGGACGACGCCGTCTCGCAGCTGCTCCAGCTGCTGAATCGGAGGTCGAATGCCCGGCTCTGACGAGCTCTACCCTCCGGCCCAGTACGGCTGGGGCTGGATCCTGCTCGCGTTCGGCATCCTCGCACTCCTGATCGCCGGCGCCTGGCTGGTGGCCGCCCTCACCCGGCCGCGTCGCGATCTCACCCTCACCGACGAGTCGCAGGGGCCGTTGCTGCTGACCGTCGACGTGCTGTCGCAGCTGCGGGTGGAGTATCTCGACCGCATCCAGCGCATCGAAGACGACTACCGCGCCCGCACGCTCTCGGCCCGCAATGCGAACCTCGAGTTCAGCCGCGTGGTGCGCACGTTCGTCAACGAGTACAGCGGACTCGAAGCCCCGGTGCTCGCCCTCGACGATCTCGTCGCGCGCGGGGTGCATCCGGCGCTGATCGACGCCATGGGGCGTCATTACTACCCCAGCATCTTCCGTCAGGGTCCCGCGATCGATCCGGCCGCGGGTGCCGAGGCCGCGCGAACGGTGGTGCGCACATGGCACTAGCCAACGGATGGCTGATCCTCGTCGCGGTGGGCGTCGTACTCGCCGCGATCGCGATCGGGGTGGTCATCGGCCTGCGCAGCGGCGCCAGGACCGAGGAGCACGAGCGCGCCCGCGTCGCCCGCGCCGAGCGTCTGCGGGCGCTGCCCACCTTCCGCCAGGCGTTGAACCGTCGCGTGCTCGCCCTCTCGGCCGTCCTGCTGCTCGGAGTGGTCGCCGCACTGTCGGCGGGAGTCATCGCGGCGCGGCCGATGTCGTCGCAGACCATCCAGCCGGTCAACACGAGCCGCGACATCATGCTCTGCCTCGACGTCTCGGGATCGATGAGCGAGGTCGATGTCGAGGTGCTGTCGGTGTTCGAGGATCTGCTCGACGACTTCGAGGGGGAGCGCATCGGACTGACCATCTTCAACAGCTCGCCCGTGCAGATCTTCCCGCTCACGGACGACTACGACTTCATCCGCGGTCATCTGCAGAGCATCCGGGAGAGCTTCGACTACACCGATCAGGTCCCGGAGCACTGGGTCGGCACGCTGAACGGCAACGGCGCCTCGCTGATCGGCGACGGGCTCGCGGCCTGCACGATGGCGTTCGACCACCCCGACGACGAGCGCTCCCGGTCGATCATCTTCGCCACCGACAACGAGATCAACGGAGCCTCGATCGTGACCCTCGACGAGGCGGCCGCGTATGCCGACTCGATCGGCGTGCGCGTGTTCGCGCTCAACCCCGTCGCGGGCAAGGACGACGCCGTGAGCGCCGAGCTGGCGAAGGCGGCCGAAGTCACGGGAGGCGCGGCCTACGGCCTGCGCGACACGACCACCGTCAGCGACATCGTCACCCAGGTGCAGGAGCAGGAGGCGACGGAGCTGAAGGGACAGGCGCAGGTGGTGTGGACCGACACCCCGAACCTGTGGATCGTGGTGCTGCTGATCTCGATGCTCTCGTTCCTCGTGGTGCTGTGGAGGGTGCGACTGTGATCTTCCAGCCCGTGCTGAACGTCTTCCTCCTCGTGCTGCTGTGCGCGCCGGTCGGGGCTCTCGCCGTGATCGCGCTGGCGAAGGCGAAGGGCCGCGACAAGGCGCTGTGGGTCCTGCGGCTCGTGCTGCTGCTGGCCTGCTTCGTCATGTTCCTGCGCCCCGGCATCCCCGGCGGCGCCACCCAGACCCTCGCGACCGACACCGACGTCGTGCTGGTCGTCGACACCACCGCGAGCATCGTCGCCGAGGACTGGAACGGCGACGAGCCGCGCCTCGACGGAGTGCGCGCCGACGTGCAGAGCATCGTCGACGAGTACCCGGGAGCACGGTTCGCACTGATCACCTTCGACGCCTCGGCCGACCTGCGGATGCCGCTCACCACCGACACCACCTCCCTCATCTCGTCTCTCGACGTGCTGCGCCCCGAGGTGACGAGTCAGTCGCGGGGCAGCTCGATCGGCATCGCGAGTCCGCTGCTCGCCGAGACCCTCTCGAACGCGGCGGAGTCCTCACCCGACCGCTCGCGCATGGTGTTCTACTTCGGCGACGGCGAGCAGACGGTCGCCTCGGCACCCGAGCCGTTCGACGGCAGCGCGGAGTTCACCGACGCCGGCGCCGTGTTCGGCTACGGCACCGCGGAGGGCGGGCCGATGCGGCTGACCACCGGTGGTCTCGGCGACTCGGGATCCGGCGAGTACATCGAGTACCAGGGGTCGAACGCGCTGTCGGTGATCGACGAGGCGAACCTCGAGGCGATCGCCGGTGAGCTCGGCGTCGAGTACCAGCACCGCACGGCGGATGCCGAGATCGTGCTGCCCGACGCCCCCTCGACGACGACGAACTACGCCGAATCCGGATCCGTCGGCAACGTCACCGAGCTCTATTGGATCGCCGCGCTCGTCGTCGTCGCCCTGCTCGGCGTCGAACTGGCGCGGGCCGGCATGCTCGTCGCCCGGCTGCGGCTGCTGCGCACCCCGCGTGCCCGCGCGACCCGCGACCGGGACCGATCGACGCGCGACGCGACCCGGTCGGCGCGCGACGCATCCCGGTCGACGCGCGAGGCGACGACGTCCAGGCCCGACGACGGAGGTGCCGCGTGACCGAGACGACCGCACCCGAGGCGACGGCGCCCGAGGACCTCCGCGCGAGGGCGGCATCCGCTCTTCTGGCATCGAACCGTCGGCGGCGCCGCATCCGCCGCTGGATCGCGATCGGCACCCTGCCCCTCACTCTCGCCGCGCTGCTCTTCGTCGGCAAGGTGCTGAGCATGTACGCGTTCGCGCACCAGTCGATCACGGCCTACGTCGCCGACGACTTCGCGGGATCGGAGTCCGCCGCCCACGGCCAGGAGTTCCTCAACTGGTTCGAGCCCTATAAGGCTCCCTTCAACGCGGGCACCGCCCTCGCCGGCGCCGAGGAGCTGTCGGCATCGCGCGCGAAGCTCGAGGAATCGCTCGACCTGGCCACCGGCCTCGAGGTCTGCAGCGTGCGCATCAACCTCGGGCTCGTGATCGAGCGCATGGGCGATGCGGCCAGGGCCGACGGCGACGGCACGGGAGCCGCGGCGCTCTACGGCGAGGCGCTCACCGTCACGTCCGAGATGCCGCCGGAGTGCGACAGCGACGAGGCGCAGGAGCAGTCCTCCGACCCCGACCGTGACATGCAGCAGAGCAAGGAGGATCTCGAGGGTCGGCTGAAGCAGAAACAGCAGCAGACGCCGCCCGAGGAGGAGCAGCCTCAGGAGGAGTCGGAACCGCAGCCATCGGACGACAAGCTCGACGAGCTCAAGGACAAGCTCGAGCAGGGCACGCAGGAGCGCGACCAGCAGCAGGGCGAAGACGGCGGCGGCTCGGGGACGGACAAGCCATGGTGATGGATCACGAGAAGCAGCGCGCGCGCTACGTCGCCGGCACCGAAGGGGCGCCGCCGGTGCCGCCGCCCGGCGGATACCGCAACGCACGCCGCGCATCCGGCCCCTTCGTGCAGCAGCCCGGCATCCCGGGAGCCACGGCCACCGCGACCGGCTCTGCGACCGGATCGGCATCCGGCACCGCCCCCGGCACCGCGGACGCAGCGAAGAAGCCGGCGAACGCTCTGGGCTGGATCGCGCTGGTGGCCGGCATCCTGTTCGCCGCGATCCTGCTGATCACGCTGGCCGTGGGAGCGACCGACGTGCTCTACGGCGTCACGATGCTGACGCTGCAGCTCGTCGTGGTGGCCGTGATCGTCGGCGCTCTGTTCACCGCCCGCGGACGCACCCTGGCCGCCGTGGCGCTCGCGGTCACGCTGATCTTCAACGTCGCCACCGTCGGCGGCATCGGTGCGCTGCAGACCTCTGCGTCGGGAAGCTACGACGGCATGAAGACCGAGGAGCAGAAGCACGAGGAGGCCTACCCGGGCATCAAGGGCACCGACCCTCAGGCAGCCCTCCGTCAGCAGTCGCTCGAGGAGGTGCGGGCGGAGGCCGACAGCGTGTTCGCCGACATCCGCACCCGCATCACCGCCGAGTACGGGTACGAGTGGGTGCAGGTCGGCGACGAGGATCTGCGTCCCGAGCGCAACGGGTACGGCGGAGAATCGATGCTGATCGAGTACACGTCGGTGGGGTGGGCGACGACCGAGCCGATCCAGGACTACGCCACGAAACTCGATGTGATGGCCACCATCGACGAGGTCGTCGCCGAGCACGGGATGCCGCCGCTCTACTCGTTCAACGGCGAGTACTCGGGGATCGACCCGACGATGATCGCGAAGCTCTACGGCAGCGAAGACCCGCGCGAGCAGCACACGTGGGAGTACTACACCGACAACTACCCCGATCCGACGCGGGTCTACGCCAACATCTACGACCTGTCGAACGACCCGACGGGCGACTTCCGCACCACGCGCGAGGCGCAGAGCGCACGCACCGGGGAACCGCTCGAAGGGCTGCAGATGGTCGTGCTCGCGAGCGCCGTGCTCAGCGAGAACGATCGGGCGGAATACGAGGAGAAGCTGAAGGACTACCCCGGGTTCCAGTGATCGGGGCGTCCGCGACACGCTCCGCGCGTCGCACGGATGCTGGGGCGTCAGCCGGCGAGCTGCAACAGCATGCGGGCGGTGACGAACCTCATCTGCCCCCGTGGCGTGCGCGGGTCGTATCCCAGCTGCTCGATCAGTGCCGTCAGGCGGTCCTGCACGCTGGAGTGGTGCCGTCCCAGCCGCACCGCTGCGGCCCGCACGCTCTGCTCGTCGACCACCGCATCGAGCAGTTCGCGGCTGCGCGCATCCACACGCCCGAGCGACGCGGCATCCGGGTGCAGCTCACCGGAGTCCGCGGCGCCGGCGATCAGCAGGAAGGCACCGAGGTCGTCGGCGGCGACCACCGGCTCGGCCGCGGTCGTCAGGCGCACGGCGATCAGGGCCTCGGCCCAGGAGTTCGGCAGGTGCTCCCCCTGGCCTGCTGTCCCTATGCCGACACGCAGGTCGCTCGGAGCTGTCCACACCTCCTCCGCGGTGATCTCCGCGGGCACGATCGTGGCCCTCGTCAATCCGTGACGTGTCGCCACGACCGCGGACGGATGCCCGGGCGATGGCGCAGGGTCCGGGGGCGACGCGATCACCCGCATCGGCTCGGACACGAGGCGCAGTCGCGACAGCGCGGACGTCCGCTCCCCCTCGCCCGCGAAGGAGCTGATCGCCAGCTCGACCGCGCTCTCCGCATCACCCGCTCTGCGGGCGCGCAGGATGCCGAGCGCGATGGTGAGCCGCTCCAGGATCATGGCGTCGTTCGTGTGGGGCTCGCCCTCGCGTTCGATCCAGGCGACACTGTCGGTGCCGCTCTCGCGCAGCATCCACCTGTCGCCGGGGTCCACAGGTTCGACACGCACTCCGTCGGCCCGCACCCGGACGATCTGACGGGTATCGCGCTGTCCCACGGTCGCACCGCTCAACACAGCTGCGCCCCGCAGCATGCTCTCGACGCCGACTCCCCGCGCGACGAGCGTGTCGAAATAGGAGACGACCTTGAGGGTCTCGCTCGCATCCGGGTCGAGGGCGGTGAGCCGCCCCAGCAGATCTTGCATGTCGGGCTCCATCGCTCGCGGGGATTCCACCCTACGGGGTCGGCATCCGACCCCGTAGGGCGGCCGGATCAGCCGAGCAGGCGGTTCACCCAGTCGTCGCGGGCGGCGAGCGATGCCTTCGAGACCGCAGCGTGCGGAGCGAATATCTCGAAGCCGTGGAAGCCACCGGCCCACACGTGCAGCTCGGCCTGGACCCCGGCTGCCCAGAGCTTCGAGGCGTACGCGACATTCTCGTCGCGGAACACCTCGGCGCTGCCGCAGTCGATGAAGGCGGGCGGCAGTCCGGTGAGGTCGGTCGCGCGGGCCGGCGCCGCATAGATCGACACCTCGCCCGTTCCCTTGCGGTCCCCGAGGAGCGCGGACCACCCGACGTTGTTGGAGCCGCGGTCCCACACGCCGATGCCGTCGATCTGCTGCGTCGACACGCTCTCGTCGCGGTCGTCGAGCATGGGGCACATGAGCAGCTGGCCGATCAGGGCCGGTCCGCGCCGGTCGCGAGCGAGCAGGCTGGTGCCGGCGGCAAGGCCCCCGCCGGCGCTGGCTCCGCCGATCAGGATGCGGGTGGGGTCGATGCCGAGCTCGGCGGCGTTGGTGGCGGTCCACACCAGACCGGCATAGCAGTCCTCGACCGGATACGGATCAGGGAACTCCGGCGCCAACCGGTACTCCACCGTGACGATGACCCCATTGAAGCGCTCGGCCCAGTCCAGGAATCCGACGACGCCGAGCCAGCGGTCGCCGACGATCATGCCGCCGCCGTGGGTATGGAAGAAGCCCGGTCCCGTGCCGGTGCGGCCCGCCTTCTCGATCACCGTGACGACGATCTCGCCCCCCTCGTGGCCGGCGATGGTCACGTCGCGGCGGGTGAAACCGCGCTCGTCGAGCACGATGAAGATCTCGTCTTGGCCGCTCATCGGGTTCTGGCGGATCGGCGGGATCATCTCGGCCGTCAGGGTCGTGGGCATCTGGTCCCGGACCAGAGCGAGGGCGGCCTCCAGTTCGGGGTCGAAGGGAGGGCGGAGGGTCGTGTCGGTCATCAGAACTCCTTTGTTCTCGGTCGCCACTGCGGAGGCGTTCCGCCAGACTTCCCGACGTCGCCCACGAGCGTAACCCGCCAGCCGGTGCCGTTCCGCGCACCGGAGTCCGCCGGGTGGCGGGTGGCGGTTCCGGCGGCCGCGGGTGTGCGGTCGTCGCGGTCGTCAGGAGGCGAGGGCGAGACCTGCGGCGAGCGCGAAGCCCAGCACGGTCGCGAGCCCCGTCGATTCCTTCGCCTTGGACTGCGCCTCCGGGATCATGGAGTCGACCAGCATCACGAGCAGGGCTCCCGCCGCGAAACCGCTCGCTCCGGCTCGGAAGCCGTCACCGGTCACACTCGTGAGAGCGAAGCCCGCGACGGTCGCCACCGCGCAGACGACCGCGACCCCGGCCCACAGCAGCAGCACCCGCGACTTCGCCATCCCACCCTGCAGCAGGTCAGCCGCCGACCCGATCGATTCCGGCAGGTTCGACACGAGGATCGCGACCACGAGCGCCACGCTCACCGGCTCGCCGGACGCCAACCCGATGCCGAGCACCAGCTGCTCAGGGATACCGTCGAGCAGCGCACCCACCGCGAGCTGCCCGCCGCCGGCCTGTCCCTTCTTCTTCGCGGCTCTGGCGTCGAGGATGCGGGCGGCGATGTAGTAGCTGATCGCTCCCAGCGCGACGCCGAGCACGAGCGGGATGGGGCCGGCGAGCGCGAGCCCCTCCTCCCACAGCTCGAATGCGATCGACGCCATGAGCGCCCCCGCACCGAACCCGAGCACGACGCCGAGCCAGCGCGGCGGCCAGGCGCGCAGCAGTGCGAGCACCGCGCCGACGAAGAGGGGCGCCGCCGCCACCACACCCCAGAGGATCGCTCCGCCCATGTCCTGCCTCCTTCAGGGCCACTCTGCCACTGCGCGGCCAAAACCGGGGAGTCGCCACCTCCGCCGTTCAGTCGCGGACGCGGCGATGGATGCCGAGGTCGGTGCGCCCCGGCAGCAGATCCGCCCGCAGCGCTCGGGTGCCGTGGTAGTCGCCGTCGCGCAGCCGGCGGTACGGGCTGCTCGGAGTCTCGTCGTCGATCCCCGCGAGTCGTGTGCGCAGGCGGGCGGATTCCCGCTCGACGTCATCGGCGCCGAAGCCGTCGACGTCGTGCACGACGTGCAGGTCGAGCGGCTCGATGCCGGTGTACCAGAGCGTGCCGTGGGTGAGCGGGAACATCAGCGCGTCGATGTCGCCGCTGATGCCGCGGGTGCCGATCGATCGATCGTCCTCCCCCGCGGTCACGATCACGAGCGCGCGCCTGCCGGCGAGCAGTCCCTCCCCGTACCGCAGCGGCAGCCCGGTCTCGGGATCGGTGGGTCCGTAGGCGAATCCGTTCGTGAGCACGCGATCGAACCACCCTTTGAGGATCGCCGGCGGGCCGTACCACCACAGCGGGAACTGCAGCACGACGAGGTCGGCCGCCTCGAGCTTGCGCTGCTCCTCGCGCACATCGGCCGGCACCGTGCCGTCGGCGTTCGCGGCACCCATGAGGTCGACGACGTTCCCCTCCCTTCCGCCGGGCGCACCGAGGTCGGCTGCGCCGAGCACCGGATCGAACCCCTGCCGGTACAGGTCGGAGACGTGCACGTCATGATCGCGCGACAGGAACTCCACGCCCTCTCGGAACAGACGGGCGTTGACGGAGCTCTTCTGTGGGTGGGCGAGGATCCAGTGGACGGTCTTGCGGGGCGCGGACAAGCGAGTCTCTCTTCCGTGGGGATGGTGAAGGCGGGATGCGGCGGCGGGCGTCAGCGGATGCCGGCGGCGTCGCGCGGGACTCGTCCGGTACCGAGCGGGGTGCGTCGCACCAGCGGCACGACCGCGGCGGCGACCACCGCGACGGCGGCGACCACGAGAGCCACCGCGAATCCGCTCGCTCCGACGACCTGCGAGATCGTGCCGAGCACGGCGATGCCGAGCCCGCCGCCGAGGGCGAAGGCGACCTCCTGGATCGCGCCGACCTGCCCGGCGTCGTCCTCCGTCGTGACGTCGAACAGGGTCGTGGCCGCCAGGGTCGCTGCGACGCCGAATCCGGCGCCGACGAGCACGAGCGGCAGCGCCACGATCTCGGGATCCAGCGCCAGCCAGACGAGTCCGACGCCCTGGATCACGAGGGCGAGCACCGTGAGCGAGGGTGAGGTCAGCCACCGCAGGAACAGGGGTGCGGCGACGCCGCCCAGGGCGATCGCCACCGCCTGCGGCAGGATCGCGATCCCCGCCTCCGCCGCGGAGTACCCGCGCAGATCCTGCAGGTGCAGGCTGGCGAGGAGCACGCAGGCCGACGACACCCCGCTGCTCGCCACGATGCGCACCACCGCAGGGCTGAAGCCGGGGACGCGGAACAGCCGCAAGTCGATCAGGGGGTCGCGCAGGGAGCGCTGCCGTCGGATGAAGAACACCAGGGTCGCCACCGCGACCACACCCGCCACGGCCGCAGGCACGGGAGCGGCGAGCAGCTCGTGCAGCGCGAACACCAGGGCACCCAGCGCCACGATCGACGACACGATGCTGAGGATGTCCCACGACACCGGCCGGGAGCTGCGCGAATCCGGTACGAGCCAGACGGCGAGCACCGCAGCCACCACCGCCAACGGCACGCTGCCCAGCAGCAGCCAGCGCCATCCGGGCCCCTCTGTCACGAGACCGCCGAGAACCGGACCGAGGGCGCTGCCGGTGCCGAACGTCGCGGTCCACAGCCCGTAGGCAAGCACGCGCTGACGGGCCTGATAGTGCGCACCGATCGTGGCGACGACCCCCGCGACGACGAAGGCCTCGGCTACCCCGAGGAGAGCGCGCACGACGATCAGCACGAGTCCGTCCTGCGCGAGGCCGCCGATGAGGTTGAGTACCGCGAATCCGGCGAGGCCGAGGAGCACGATCCGCTTGCGCCCGACAGCGTCTCCGATGCGTGCGGCGAGGATCAGCGTCGCCGCCAGAGAGAGGGAGTAGACGTCGACGAGCCACAGCGCGCCCGTGTCGCTGAGCGTCAGATCGCCGCGGATCGCGGGCAGCGCGGTCGACACGCTGCTGATCGCGAGCGCGCCGATCAGGATGCCGAGCAGGAGAGGGATCATGGCGAGCCACGGATGCCGCGGCGAGCTCGAACGGATGGGTGCCACGGGCACGGAAGCAGTCACGTGTCCAGTGTCGCGGACCGGTACGAGGCGAGCAAGTACGGTCATTCTGGTTACATACTGACGTTTCGGATACTATGGGAGCGACGAAGGGCGGACCCGGTGAGGGAGAAGACGGCGCGCATCGTGCAGGAGTGGACAGACGCCTGCGATGCGGAGATCTCGATCGCGGTGCTCGGCGGCGCATGGAAGCCCAGCATCCTCAGCCTGCTGCGCGAGCACGAGGTGCTGCGGTTCGGCGAACTGAGCCGCCTGCTCGACGAGCCGACGGCTCGCGTTCTGACCCGCCAGCTGCGCGAGCTCGAAGACGACGGCCTCGTCATCCGCACGGTGTACCGACAGGTGCCGCCCAAGGTCGAGTACCGGTTGAGCGAGCTCGGCCGTGGATCCCTGCCGCTCGTCGACGCGCTGACGTCGTGGGGCGGGAGCTATGCCGAGCACCAGCGCAGCCTGCTGCCGGAAGCGAGTGCGCCGGTCGCTCGCTGACCCCGCGTACCGCCGCTGCACGCCCCCGGTCGTCGCGCGCGCCCCCGGTCGTCGCGCGCGTCGGGTAGTCGGGTGCGTCCGAAACAGCCGACACGCCGCCGATAGACTGGGGGCCATGTCCAAGGTCCTCCAGTCACTTCCCGTCGGCGAGCGCGTCGGCATCGCCTTCTCCGGAGGACTTGACACCTCCGTCGCCGTCGCGTGGATGCGCGACAAGGGCGCCGTCCCCTACACGTACACCGGTGATCTCGGCCAGTACGACGAAGACGACATCGCGTCGATCCCCGGCCGCGCGCTGGAGTACGGCGCCGAGGCGTCCCGTCTGGTCGACTGCAAGACCGCGCTGGTCGAAGAGGGGCTCGTCGCCCTGTCGTGCGGAGCATTCCACATCCGCTCCGGCGGCAAGACCTACTTCAACACCACGCCGCTCGGTCGCGCCGTGACCGGCACGATGCTGGTGCGCGCCATGAAGGAGGACGGCGTCGACATCTGGGGCGACGGCTCGACCTACAAGGGCAACGACATCGAGCGGTTCTACCGCTACGGCCTGCTGGCCAACCCCCGCCTGCGCGTCTACAAGCCGTGGCTCGACGCCGACTTCGTGACCGAGCTCGGCGGCCGCAAGGAGATGAGCGAGTGGCTCGTCGCCCACGACTTCCCCTACCGCGACTCGGTGGAGAAGGCGTACTCGACCGACGCCAACATCTGGGGGGCGACGCACGAGGCGAAGACGCTCGAGCACCTGAACGTCTCGCTCGAGACGGTCGACCCGATCATGGGCGTCAAGTTCTGGGATCCGTCGGTCGCGATCGAGACCGAAGACGTGTCGGTCACCTTCGACGCCGGACGCCCCGTCGCCCTCAACGGCGTCGAGTACACCGATCCGGTGGCCCTCGTCATGGAGGCGAACACCATCGGCGGACGCCACGGTCTCGGCATGAGCGACCAGATCGAGAACCGCATCATCGAGGCGAAGTCGCGCGGCATCTACGAGGCACCGGCCATGGCGCTGCTGTTCATCGCGTACGAGCGCCTCGTGAACGGCATCCTGAACGAAGACACCCTGGCCACGTATCACGAGTCGGGTCGCCGCCTGGGTCGCCTGATGTACGAGGGACGCTGGCTCGAGCCGCAGTCCCTCATGCTGCGCGAGTCGATCCAGCGGTGGGTCGGTCTCACGATCTCGGGAACCGTCACCGTGCGTCTGCGTCGTGGTGACGACTGGACGATCGTCGACACCACCTCGCCGAACCTGTCGTACGGCCCCGAGAAGCTGTCGATGGAGCGCGTCGGCGATGCGGCCTTCGGCCCGGTCGACCGCATCGGTCAGCTGACCATGCGCAACCTCGACATCGCCGACTCGCGGTCCCGCCTCGAGCAGTACGCCGGCCTCGGCCTGATCGGCGGCGCCACCGGCGAACTCGTCGGCCGCGTCACGGCCGGCGAGTCCGGAGAGATCACCGGCGCGGTCGAAGACGTCGACCAGGCGCTCGCGGGCGCGGTGGACACCGCCTCGGAGGGCGCGGCCTTCGACTCCGGCACCGACTGACCGAACGGGTCACGAGAGGGGGCGGGTGCGATCAGCATCCGCCCCCTTCTGCTGCCTCCGTCCCCCTGCTTTCCCCCTGCTTTCCGCCGGCTACCGCGCCTGCCGTTCGGGGTCACGACGAGTCCCCGTGCGCAATTCAGCACAGACGCCACAGGTCGGCTCGAAACCCACCCAGGCCACTGTGGAACGATCGTTCTCGGCTGAATCCTGAACGGGCAACCCCCGGCACCTGTGAGTTCGCCACACTATCTTGCACACGTCTGTGCATATTAGCTACCATGGACGCATGACCACCCGTGCCCCCCGTCGCGATTCCGTCGAGAACCGTGCCGG
>Ga0308161_1003322_pt1 | contig 15781 bp, 13 predicted proteins | sample PhyFR2_FD_201034 | JGI IMG/M metagenome (GOLD analysis project Ga0308161, IMG submission 201034) | Phyllosphere microbial communities from UC Gill Tract Community Farm, Albany, California, United States - DLSLF.R2 | ecosystem: Host-associated > Plants > Phyllosphere > Unclassified | place: USA...
TCCTGCAGCCGCCCCTGCTGGTACAGCGGCCAGACCTGCGCGCCATCCACGCCCTGCTTGCCGGGAAAGCCGCACAGCCTGGCAATGTCGTCCAGCGGCGCATAGGCGCGGCTGTTGTAGAGCGCCAGGAAATCCATCATGTCGAGATGCCTGCTGTGGTAGCGGCCCAGGTAATGGTTCCAGCGGAACTCCCTGTCCTCCTCGCCCTGATCCCAGTACCGCGGCGCCGGCACGCCAAGCGCAAGAGCGCGATAGTGCAACACCGGCAAGTCGAAGCCGCTGCCGTTCCAGGAAACGAGCTGCGGCGTGTAGCGCTGGATAACGCGGAAAAAATCCGCCACCAGGCGTGCCTCGCCATCCTCCGGGCTGCCGAGCGAGCGCACGCGAAATCCCTGATCATCCCGGAACACGCAGGAAATCGCGGCGACCCGGTGCAGATGATGCGGCAGGAAGGTCGAACCGTTCTGCGCCTGACGCGCCTCGACTGCGGCTTGGGCCACCGCGTCATCGGTCATTGCATCGGGGTGCCGGTGCAGCAGGCGCAGTCCGGTTACATCCGGGATGGTTTCGATGTCGAACACCAGCACCGGCGTCAAAACAAGGCATCCTTGCCGACACCGCGTGCGGCGAGCGCCCGCTTCAGTTTGACCAGCGCCTCCTGCTGGATCTGCCGCACCCGCTCGCGGGTCACGCCCATTTCCAGCGCCAATTCCTCCAGCGTGGCCGGATCGTCATGATCCAGGCCGAAGCGACGCATGATGACGACCCGCTGCTTCTCCGGCATGCGGCCCAGCCACTCCCGCACCAGCACCATGATTTCATGGTGCTCGGCCTGGGAGTCGGGTGCATCATCGAGATTGCCGGGCAGCATATCCATCAGGCTGGCCTGCGGATCGTTGTCCAGTGGCGCGTCCAGGGAAGTGGCATGCTCCGACAGGCTCAGGATGTCCTGCACATCCTCCACCGGTCGGTCGAGCAGATGGGCAATGTCCTCGCAGGTAGCATCCTTGCCGTCGTGGTGCTGGGCTTCGAGGTGATACTTCGCGCGCAGCACCTGGTTCAGTTCCCGCACCACGTGGACCGGCAGCCGCACGGTACGGCCCTGGTTCATGATGGCGCGCTCGATGCTCTGGCGTATCCACCAGGTGGCATAGGTCGAAAAACGGAATCCGCGCTCAGGCTCGAATTTGTCGATGGCCCGCATCAGGCCGAGGTTGCCTTCCTCGATCAGGTCGAGCAGCACCACGCCACGGTTGATGTAATGCTTGGCGATCGACACCACCAGCCGCAGGTTGTGCTCGATCATCTTCTGGCGCGCACTGAATTCGCCCGCCTTGGCAAGCGTCGCAAAATGCTGCTCCTGCTCCACCGACAGCAGGGGATGCAGGCCGATGCGGTTCAGATAATGTTGGGTGGCGTCGGTGGACAGCTCCGCCGCCAGCACCGTCCTGAGTTCATCCACCGGCGCGGCCACCTCGATGCGCAGCTCGCCCGCGCCTTGCTCCACCGCACCCTCCCCTTCGAGCACTATTTCCGGGGGAGCTTCCGGAAGATCGTCATCTTCAGGCGGATCGCGGTGGTTGGGATTCATCGCATTTATCTGGCCGGTAGAAACTTCGAGGGATCGACCGGCTTGCCCTGCTGCCGGATTTCAAAATGCAGCTTGACGCTGTCCGTGTCGGAGTTGCCCATTTCGGCAATCCGCTGTCCCTTGGTGACCGCCTGCCCTTCCTTGACCAGGATGGTCTTGTTGTGGGCATAGGCCGACAGCAGGTTGCTGCTGTGCTTGACGATGACCAGATTGCCGTAACCGCGCACGCTGCTGGCATACAGCACGGTGCCGGCGCCGGCCGCCATCACCGGCTGGCCCATCTTGCCGGCAATGTCGATGCCCTTGCGGCCGCCTTCGAAGGTGCCGACCACGCGGCCTTCGGCCGGCCAGATCCAGCCAATGCCGTCGTCCGGCGCCCGCGCGGCGTCAGAGGGCTTGTCGGCAGGTTTTTCCAGTGCCTTCTCGGCGCTGCGCGCAACTTCAGTCCGTGCCGGCGGTGCGCTGTCCGGCTTTTGCAGCTCGGCCAGGGCGCCCTCGGAATACGGCCGCTTGTCGCCGCGCGGCCAGGTCTTGTTGCCGCCGTTGGCTGCCGGCGCGGCGATCGGGTTGCCGTTCGCCGCAGGCGCCGCGGCCGGCGCACCCAGCGGACGCACTTCCACGCCCGACGAGGTGGCAATGCTGCCGGTCTGCGCCGCTCCGGGCGCGGGCGCGCCGGCGCCATCCGGCGGCGCCACCCGCAGCACCTGGTCGACCTTGATGTCGTTGGGGCTGGTCAGCCCGTTCCAGATCACGATGTCGCGGAAGCTCTGATTGAATTCCTGGGCGATGCGGTTGAGCGTGTCGCCCTTCTTGACCGTGTAATAACCCGGTCCGTTTTCCACCGGGCGCGGCTTTGCTGCCGGCGCCGACCGCGGCACGGACGCGCGCTCGACCACGGGCGCAACAGTGTGAGTCGTGCCGCATGCGGCCAGACCCGCCACCATAACGATCGTCAATGCCAAGCGTGTATTCTTCATTCTTACCATATTGAGTGTTTCATTTCGGGTATGCCGGTCAGGCTGCCGTACCAGGGCGCAGCGGCACAAAGTGACAGTCCTCCAGCGTTGCTGTCGTCCATTCTTCATTGCCCACGCGCTCGATCACTTTCAGGACCTGATGGCGCGCGCCGACAGGTGCAACCAGGCGGCCGCCGATTGTCAGCTGTTCGAGCAGGGCTTGCGGAACTTCCATGCCCGCGGCGGCCAGTATGATGCCATCGAATGGCGCCACCTGCGGGAAGCCAAGCATACCATCTCCATAATGCAAGCGGATATTGGGGATGCGCATTGGCCGCAAGTTTGCTTTCGCCAACTCGTGCAGGGCGCGTATGCGCTCGATGGAATACACCTCGGTTGCCACCCGCGACAGCACCGCCGCCTGGTAGCCGCAGCCGGTGCCGATTTCCAGCACCCGTGTCAGCGCTCCGCCGTTGCGGTTGCTGCGCATGACTTCGATCATGCGCGCCACGATGTAGGGCTGGGAAATGGTCTGGTGATGGCCTATTGGCAGCGAGGCATCGATATAGGCCTGGCTGGCAAGGCCTGGTTCAAGGAACAGGTGGCGCGGCACCACCGACATGGCGGCCAGCACTTTCTCGTCGCGCACGCCCTGGCGGGCAATCCGCGTCACCATGGCCGAACGCACTGCATCGGACACCATGGACATCGGGCGCGCCGGCTCGGCGCCGGGCGCCGCTTCCCGGGCGCTGGTCTGCGCGCGGTTGCGGGTGGCGGTTTGCGGCGTGGCCACGCCGCTGGTCTTGGCGCGCTCGCCCAGCGAAGCCAGCGACAGCGGGAAGCGTTTGCCTTGTGTCATGGAAGCGCCTGACGCAAGGCGTCGAGTTGCACGGAATGCGTCAGGTCGATGCGCAGGGGCGTTACCGAGACGCGGCCCTGCCCCGTCGCGTGGAAATCGGTGCCCTCGCCGCTGTCGAGCGCCGCGCCGGGCGGCCCGATCCAGAATATCTCGTTGCCCTGCGGGTCCGTGGTGCGGATCACCGGCTCGGATTGATGCCTTTTCCCCAGCCGGGTTGCCACCGCCGGGCCAATGTCCTCGTACGGCAGATTCGGGATGTTCACGTTCAGCAGCCAGGGCTTTTGCAACTGCTCGAAGCGGCGCAGCACGATCTCTCTGGCCACGCGGGCCGCGGCGTCCAGATGCGCCCAGCCATGCTGCACTTGTGAAAATGCGATCGCGGGAATGCCAAACAGGAATCCTTCCGTGGCAGCCGCCACCGTACCGGAGTACAGCGTATCGTCGCCCATGTTCTGGCCCTGGTTGATGCCCGACACCACCAGGTCCGGGCGCTGTGCCATGATGCCGGTCAGGGCAATGTGGACGCAGTCCGACGGCGTACCGTTGATCGAGTAAAAGCCGTTGGCGGCGCGGTAAACGCGCAGCGGGCGGTCCAGTGTCAATGAATTCGAGGAGCCGGAACGGTTGCTGTCTGGCGCCACGACCGTAATCTCGGCAATGCCGGCCAGCGCATCCGCCAGCGCGGCGATGCCAGGGGCCAGATAACCGTCGTCGTTACTCACAAGAATTTTCATAGCGCGATTCTAACCGATGCCTTCGCAGTGATTTCGCCAACCAGACTGCATTTTTACGGCATAATCCCAAAACCAAACGACCGTTCTATTTTAAGGAGACATGATGAAGGCTATCGTCTGTGAAGCATGGGGTCTGCCCGATACATTGGCAGTAAGAGAACTGCCGGACGTTGTTCCTGATGCCGGGAAGGTGGCAATCAAGGTCGAAGCCGCCGGCGTGAATTTCCCGGACGTGCTCATCATCCAGAACAAGTACCAGTTCAAGCCGGAACTGCCGTTCACGCCAGGCGGCGAACTGGCCGGCACCGTGACCGCCGTCGGCGAAGGCGTGACCCAGTACAAGCCGGGCGACCGGGTGATCGCCTTTGTCGGCCAGGGTGCATTCGCACAGCAGATCGCGGTGCCGGAAAAATCGGTCATGCCGATGCCGCCGGGCATGGACTTCGACACCGCCGCCGCCATTACCCTGACCTACGGCACGTCGCACCATGCCGTGGTGGACCGGGCGCAGCTGAAAGCCGGGGAAACCATGCTGGTGCTGGGCGCAGCCGGCGGCGTTGGCCTGGCGGCAATCGAGATCGGCAAGGCGCTGGGCGCGCGCGTGATCGCGGCCGCCTCTTCCGACGAGAAGCTGGAAATCTGCAAGCAGCACGGCGCCGATGCCACCATCAACTACAGCACGCAGGACCTGCGCGAAGCGATCAAGGCCACCACCGACGGCAAGGGCCCGGACGTGATCTACGACCCGGTCGGCGGCATCTATGCCGAGCCGGCATTCCGCTCGATCGGCTGGCGCGGACGCTACCTCGTCGTGGGCTTTGCCAACGGCGAGATTCCCAAGCTGCCGCTGAACCTGACGCTGCTGAAGGGCGCTTCGCTGGTCGGCGTGTTCTGGGGCGAATACGTGCGGCGCGAGCCCAAGGCCAACATGGCGGGCATGCGGGAACTGATGGGCTGGCTGGCCGAAGGCAAGATCCGGCCGCACATTTCCGGACGCTATGCGCTGGCCGACACGCCCAAGGCGTTGAACGACATGGCCGCCCGCAAGGTGACTGGCAAGGTCGTCATTCAGCCTCAGAAGTAAGCGCCTCGGCGCTTGGCGCAAAAAAGGCCCGCACCTGCTCCAGGTCGCGGGTCCGCTTGAATGCCGGCAGGCTTTGCCAGATGCGCCGGCCATAGGGCTTGGTGATGAGCCGGGTGTCGCAGATCATCAGCACGCCGCGGTCGGTCTCGTCGCGTATCAGCCGTCCGGCGCCCTGCTTCAGGTTGATGATGGCCGACGGCAACTGATGGTGCACGAAGCCGTTCAGGCCCTTCTTTTCCAGCGCCGCAATGCGTGCGGCCAGCACCGGATCATCCGGCGGCGCGAACGGCAGCTTGTCGATGATCACCACGGACAAGGCCTCACCCCGCACGTCCACCCCTTCCCAGAAACTCTGGCTGCCGATCAGCACCGCATTGCCGGCGGCCCGGAAGCGGTCCAGCAGTTCGGTGCGCCCGGACTCGCCCTGCACCATCAGCGGAAACGGCAGCCCACGCTGCTCGAACTCCTCGCGCAGCCGCTCGGCGGCGCGGTTGACTGCCCGTATCGTGGTGCACAGCAGGAAGGCGCGGCCGCCGGCGGCTTCGATCACCGGCAAGGCCGCATCGATCACCGCATCAGTGTAGTTCGGCGCATTTGCCTGCGGCATGTCGTTGGGCACGTACAGCAGGCCCTGGTTGCCATAGTCGAACGGGCTGGGCCAAGTGCGGGCCGACTCGTTCATCATGCCCATCTGGGCGGTGTAATGATTGAAGTCGTTCTTCACGGCCAGCGTGGCGGAAGCAAAGATCCAGCTGCGCGGCGGACCTTCGCGCTGCTTGCTGAAGATGGGCGCGATCGACAGCGGCGTCTGGTGCAGCTGCAGCGAGGAGGCATAGGCTTCCACCCACAGCACCTTGTCGGGGTCGGACGCGGCCTGCTCGCCGCCGGCGGTCCAGGCGCCCAGGCGGGCGGCCAGTTCCACCGCGCGCACCCGGCACTGCTCCAGCGTTTCGGCGCGCTGCGCCTGGTCTTCCAGCACCTCGATCATCGCCGCCAGTTCATCCTGCACCGCTTCCAGCGCCGGGAAGAACGGGCTGGACGGCGCGATCTGGTGAGCGGCCAGCTTGACCGAGTCCTGCGGAAAGGTCAGGCGCAGATCGCGGGCCGCACGTTCGACGGCGCCCGACAGCTGGCTCCAGTCGGCGCCGTCGCGGGCATGGGACAGGCCCTCGGCCAGTACGTCGCGGCACAGTTCGATGATCTGCGAGGTCGATACCGTCTCGCCGAAGAACAGGGTCGCCGTCTCCGGCAGCTGGTGGGCTTCGTCGAAGATGATGGTGTTAGCCGAAGGCAACAGTTCCGCCACGCCGGTGTCCTTCAGCGCGACATCGGCGAAAAACAGATGGTGATTGACCACCACCACGTCCGCCTGCTGCGCTTCCTTGCGCGCCTTCATCACGAAGCAGTCGTTGTAATACTGGCATTCGCTTCCCATGCAGGTGTCGCGCGTGGACGTCACCAGGTTCCACACCGAGGCATTCTCCGGCACCTTGGACAGTTCGGCCTTGTCGCCGGTGGAAGTGGTCTTGATGAAGCGCGAGATCTCCCGCAGGAAGCCGACATCCTCGCGCGAGGTCAGGCGGCCGTTCTGCAGCGTGCGCTCCAGGTGGAAATGACACAGGTAATTGGCACGCCCCTTGAGCAGGGCGACCGACACCGGCGCGTTCAGGGCCTTGCGCACTGTGGGAATATCGCGCAGGTAAAGCTGGTCCTGCAGATTCTTCGTCCCGGTGGAAATGACCGTCTTGCCGCCCCAGAGCAGGGCCGGAACGAGGTAGGCAAAGGTTTTACCTGTGCCGGTGCCGGCTTCCGCTATCAGGGTTTTCTGGCCGGCAATCGCATCGGCAATCGCCTTGGCCATTTCCGTCTGGGGAAGGCGTGGCCGGAAACCACGCACGGCATCCACCAACGGACCTGTCGGGCCAAAGAGCTGCTCGACCTCGGCGTCGCGCTCGCCGGTGATATCTGCGCTGGAATGTTCTGCTGTCAAGTTCGATGCTGTATTGGATGCACGCGCTGCGTGCCGGTGGGCCGGACCATGATGGCCGGAAAAGAGCCGCTATTTTATCAGGAGCCGGCCCCGGCCCGCTCAGGCCGGGATGTCGGGAATCAGCTGCATCTTGAGGAGGGTGATGTGATCCTTCAACTGCAGGCGCCGCTTCTTCAGGCGCCGGAGTTGCAATTCTTCATGCTGGCCATTGGCGCTGAGCATGTCGATGACAGAGTCGAGATCGCGATGTTCCACTTCCAGTTCGATGATGCGTTTTTTTATGTCTTCAGCAAGCTTATTCATGGAAAAGTTTCCGTGCTTTCATCGCAATTCTTTCCTACAGGACATTTTGCGTGGGATAATTTGGCGAATTTCTCGACAGGCGGCAAGTTTAATCCAAGCGGAACACATGGGCCAGTACAAGATAGAGGCAGCAACCGGTCAGCACATCGGCGACCGCGACGAGCAGCAGGACCGGGTAGCGCTGTTTGCCGCGCCCCGCGCGCCGGGCTACATGATGGCGGTGCTGGCCGACGGCCGCGGCGCCGGTTCGGGCGGCGCGATGGCGGCGGAACAGGTAATTCGCACCGCGCGCCAGGTGTTCGAGCAGTTTTCGCCGCTGACCGATCAGGTCGATGAGATGCTGTCCTCCATCGCGCTGGAAGCGCACACCATGATCAACCTGGCGCGGATCACTTCCGGCGAACGGCCGCAGAGCACCCTGGTTGCGCTGGTGCTGACGCCGGAAGGCTCGGCGCACTGGGCGCATGTCGGGAATTCACGGCTGTACCGCTTCAGCGGCCCCAATCCGGCGTTTCGCACCGTCGATCATTCCTACCGCGAAAAGCTGATCGCCGAAGGCAAGCTCAGGCCCGACGATCCCGGCGGCGCCAAGCTGGCGCGGCTGCTGGTCAATACGCTGGGTGGCGGGAACGAGCACATGAGCGTCACCAGTGGCCGCCATGACGGCCTGCAGGCAGGCGACAGCTTTCTGCTTTGCTCCGATGGGCTGTCGAACTACTTCGCGGATGCCGAACTGGGCGCGGCCCTGGCCGCACGCTCGCCGCGGGAAGCGTCGGAAATGATGATCGCCAAGGCACGCGATCGCAGCGCCGGCAAGCGCGCCGATAACTGCACGCTGGCGCTGGTCAGGCTGGTCACGCCGCCGCCGGAGAAGAAGACCTATCAGGCACAGGGAATACGGCGCGCGGTTTGAGCCGCGCAGCCAGCCAGTATCACGGCGCCTTGGCCGCGCCCTGCTTTTCCTTGTCCTGCTTTTCCTTGTCCTGCTGCGCCCGCTTGGCTTTCTTCTCTTCCACCTTGCGTTGGCGCTCCAGCGCCTCTTCCTGCTTGCGCTGGTAGGCGGCGATATTGCGTTCCCGTTCCGCCGCCTTGGCTTCTCCCTCGGCGCGCGCCTTTTCCATGCGCGCCTCATGCTCGGCGATGCGGTCCCGGCCATCCGTACGGGGCGCGTCGGACTCGGAACGCGGCGTGGCCGGCTTTCTTCCTTTCGGCGGATTTTCCGGCGCCGCCTGGCGCGCCGCGACGTCCGCGGCCTTTCTGGCGGATTTCTCCGTATTGATCCGCTCCCGCTCGGCCCGTTCGGGCGCCTCGCGCGCCTCGCGCGCGCGCTGCTCTTCCAGCACGCGATCGCGTTTTTCGACGACATCGCGGCGCTTGAAGGCATTGGCCTCGACCTCGATCGGCTTGAGCCGCTCCAGGTCTGCCCGGCGCCGCTCCTTGACCTTGCTGACGCAAGGCGAGGAAAAGAACTTGCTGTAGCAGGCATATTCGGCATCGCGGGCATGCGCCTCGACTTCCTCGCGTTCCCGCCGGACGTCCGCCAGCGCCGCATCGGCCGACTCGACCGAGTCGATCGACCCCTTTGGATAGCGTGCGACGACCTCATCCGTGTCGCTGGCCGCGGCATGCAGCGCAGCGAGGCCCAGCACCATGGTCAGCGCCAGCCGGCGCACGGCAATCAATCGCATCATCGGGACAGGGACTCCATCACGTTGCGCCGCTCGGACTGCATGTACTCGCGCGACTGCATCTCGACAATGCGCGACACCGTGCGGTGAAATTCATTGGACAGCACGCCTTCGGTATAGAGTTCCTCGGCCGGCACTTCGGCCGACATCAGCAGCTTGACCTTATGGTCGTACAGCACGTCGATCAGCCAGGTGAAGCGGCGCGCCTCGGACGACATCGCGGCCGACATCTTGGGCACCGACGACAGGATCACGGTGTGGAACTGGCTGGCGATTTCCAGGTAGTCGTTCTGCGAGCGCGGGCCGCCGCACAGCGTGGCAAAGTCGAACCAGATCACGCCGCCGGCGCGCCGCAGCGCCCGGATTTCGCGGGATTCGATGCGGATCAGCGGATCCTGGTCCTCGCTTTCGGCGATCTTGCTGTAGGCATGGCGCAGCTGGCGATCGGCGTCCTGCCCCAGCGGCGTGTGATAGGCCTCGACCTGCTCCAGCGCCCGCTTGCGGTAGTCGATGCCGGCGTCGACGCACATCACGTCCAGCCGGTCCTTCAGCAGCTCGATGGTGGGCAGCATGCGGTCGCGATGCAGGCCGTTCGGATAGAGGGTATCGGGCTCGTAGTTGGAGGTCATCATGAACGACACGCCATTGTCGAACAGGGCCTTGAGCAGGTTGTAGAGGATCATCGCGTCGGCAATGTCCGACACATGAAACTCGTCGAAGCAGATCAGCCGGTACTTCTTGGCGATGCGCTGTGCCACCGTATCGAGCGGATTGGCCACGCCCTTCAGGTCGTCGAGCTCGCGGTGCACGCCGCGCATGAATTCGTGGAAGTGCAGCCGGGTCTTGCGCACGACCGGCACCACCAGGTAGAAGCTGTCCATCAGGAAGGACTTGCCGCGCCCGACACCGCCCCACATGTAGACGCCGCGCGGCACCGCCGGGCGACTGATCAGGCGCTTGAACACGCTGGCGCGCTGCGCCTTGTAATGCACCCATTCCTCATAGCAGCGCTGCAGCCGCTCCACGGCCGCATGCTGGGCCTGGTCCGCCGAAAAGCCACGCTCGGCCAGCGCATGCTGGTAATACTCGCGCACATCCATCAAATTCCGCCTCCCGTGCCGCGTCTTGCGCGCGGCCATGAACAAAGTCTTTCACGGATGAGCGTGGCCTCGTAATTGCCTCGCAGGGTGCAATACCCGAAGGGCATTGAACCATCGTCGCCAAACGGCGATTGGCCTTATGGACCGTTTGCCGTGTCAACCATCGGTGCAATGCCCCTCTTGGTGTATTGCACCTTGCGGGATCACGGGCATCCGTGAAGAACCTGAAAAAAATTGGGGCGAGAACATGCCTCGCCCTTCTGCTACTACTGTTGTCCGGCTGTCATCCAGCGGCAAAGCCCTTTTCAAGCCGTCGCACCCTCACAGCGGGTTCATTTCAACCAGGACGGTGGCCGGCACCGGCGACGGGCTGGCGCCCCCGCCTATGGGCACGCCAAGCCCGATGCCGTATCCGATACTGCCGCCTCCGCCGCCGAGGCCAAAGCCCAGGCTGGTGCGGCTGCCATAACCGTCGTAACCGGCATAGCCGCCACGGTAGAGCACCTCGGACGTCCGATAGCCCTGCTTGTTGCATATCACCCGCAGGTCGCCTCGGGTATTGCGCGCCGGTACGACCGCAGGCGTGACGATGTTGAAGCTGCCTTCGACCAGTTGCACCGTGCAACTGGCGCCAGCCACGGGCTGGCCGCGGCTGACGGTTTCGATGCCGAGGTCATTGCTGACCGGCGCCGTGGCACAGGCCGCCAGGACCAGCGCCGACAGGATTGCAAGCAGTGCGCGCCTTCGCATCATCGCCTCCGTCAAAGAACGTTCGACCTAGAAATTGAGCGAACGTTTCTCCACTGCCAGCGCAGCTTCCTTGGTCGCTTCCGACAGCGACGGATGGGCGTGGCAAATGCGGGCGATGTCTTCCGACGATGCCTTGAACTCCATCGCCACCACGGCTTCGGAGATCAGTTCCGACACGACCGGTCCGACCATGTGCACGCCCAGGATTTCATCGGTCTTGGCATCGGCCAGGAACTTCACCATGCCCGAGGTATCGCCCAGCGCGCGTGCGCGGCCGTTGGCCAGGAAGGGGAAGGTGCCGGCCTTGTAGGACACGCCTTCTTCCTTCAGCTGCTGCTCGGTCTTGCCGACCCACGCGATTTCCGGCGAGGTGTAGATCACCCACGGAATGGTGTTGAAGTTCACATGGCCATGCTGGCCGGCGATGCGCTCGGCAACCGCCACGCCCTCTTCCTCGGCCTTGTGCGCCAGCATCGGGCCGCGCACCACGTCGCCTACTGCCCAGACATTGGGCAGATTGGTGCGGCACTCGTCGTCAACCTTGATGAAGCCTCGCTCGTCGAGCTGCAGGCCAACCGCTTCGGCCTGCAGGCCGATGGTGTTGGGCACGCGGCCGATGGAGACGATCAGGCGGTCGAACTCGCCCTTCTGCGCAGTGCCCTTGTCGTCGACGTACTCGACCGTCACGCCGCTGTCGTTGGCGGTGATGGCGCCGATCTTCACGCCCAGGCTGATGGCCAGGCCCTGCTTGGTAAACAGCTTGTGGGCTTCCTTGGCGATCTGCTGGTCGACAGCGCCGAGGAAGGTCGGCAGCGCTTCCAGCACGGTCACTTCCGCGCCCAGGCGACGCCAGACGCTGCCCATTTCCAGGCCGATCACGCCGGCGCCGATCACGCCCAGCTTCTTCGGCACTTCCTGGATCGCCAGCGCGCCGACGTTGGACAGGATGCGCTGCTCGTCGAACGGCGCGCCCGGCAGTTCGCGGGCATTCGAGCCGGTGGCGACGATCACGTGCTTGGTCACCAGCGTTTCGGCGGCGGCGCCGGCCACGGCGATTTCATAGGCGCCATCGGCGGCCTTGACGAAGGAAGCGCGGCCATGGAAGAAGGCGACCTTGTTCTTCTTGAACAGGAACAGGATGCCGTCGTTGTTCTGCTTGACCACGGTGTTCTTCCGGCCCAGCATCTTCTGCACGTCCATAGCCAGGCCCTGCACCGTGATGCCATGGTCGGCGAACGAGTGCGCGGCATGCTCGAAGTTTTCCGACGACTGCAGCAGCGCCTTGGACGGGATGCAGCCGACGTTGGTGCAGGTGCCGCCGGGCGCGGGTCCGCCCTTCTCGTTTTTCCACTCGTCGACACAGGCGACATTGAAGCCCAGCTGGGCGGCGCGGATTGCCGCGATATAGCCGCCGGGGCCGCCGCCGATCACTACCACATCAAAATTCTTGGACATCGTTTTCCTTCCATTTCTTGTACATCAGTCGGCAAAACAATGGCGGCTCGTGGCCGCCATTGTTCGCCGCGGGGTGATTACAGATCGAGCAGCAGGCGTGCCGGATCTTCCAGCGCTTCCTTCATCGCCACCAGGCCGAGAACCGCTTCGCGGCCGTCGATGATGCGGTGGTCGTAGGACATGGCCAGGTAGTTCATCGGACGGATCACGATCTCGCCGTTCTCGACCACGGCACGGTCCTTGGTCGCGTGCACGCCCAGGATCGCCGACTGCGGCGGGTTGATGATCGGGGTCGACAGCATCGAGCCGAAGGTGCCGCCGTTGGAGATCGAGAAAGTGCCGCCGGACAGGTCGTCCAGGGTCAGCTTGCCGTCCTTGGCCTTGGCGCCGAATTCGCCGATCTTCTTCTCGATCTCGGCGATCGACATCTGGTCGGCATTGCGCAGGATAGGCACCACCAGGCCGCGCGGCGAACCGACCGCGATGCCGATGTCGAAGTAGCCGTGGTAGACGATGTCGTTGCCGTCAACGGAGGCGTTGATGATCGGGTACTTCTTCAGTGCTGCAACCGCTGCCTTGACGAAGAAGGACATGAAGCCCAGCTTGACGCCGTGTTCTTTTTCGAACTTGTCCTTGTACTTGTTGCGCAGGTCCATCACCGGCTTCATGTTGACTTCGTTGAACGTCGTCAGGATGGCGTTGGTGGACTGCGACTGCACCAGGCGCTCGGCGATACGGGCGCGCAGGCGGCTCATCGGCACGCGCTCTTCCGGGCGGTCGCCCAGGTTGCCGGCGACCGGCGCGGCTACCTGCGGCAGCGCAGGCTTGGCGGCAGGCGCCGGGGCGGCGGCAGGCGCTGCGGCCGGCTTGGCTTCCAGCTTGTTCAACACATCGCCCTTGGTCACGCGGCCATCGCGGCCGGTGCCGGCGACGTCGCCTGCGGACAGGTTGTTTTCCGACAGCAGCTTGGCAGCGGCCGGCATGGCCACGCCGGACGATGCCTTGGCGGCCAGGTTGGCGATCGCAGCCTGTACCGGGTCGGCGGCAGGTGCGGCGGCAGCGGGCGCAGGCGCAGCTGCGGCGGGCGCGGCGGCGCCGGCCTTCGCTTCGGTGTCGATCCTCGCGATGATTTCACCGGCGACGACCATGCTGCCGTCGGTCTTGATGATTTCGGTGATCACGCCGGCGTCCGGCGCGGGAAGCTCGAGCACCACCTTGTCGGTCTCGATATCGATCAGGTTTTCATCGCGGCTGACTGCTTCGCCGACTTTCTTGTGCCATTGCAGCAGGGTCGCCTCGGCGACGGATTCCGACAGTTGCGGGACTTTGACTTCAAGAATTGCCATGTATTACTCCGTTTCGGTATATGCGCAACGCGCCGCCCGCTTCGGGCGGGCGCGTCGAAAGTTTTTCTTATTTGGTCAGGACGAAGCCCTTGAGCTTGGAAAAGGCGGTGTCGATCAATGCCTTCTGCTGCGCATAGTGCTTGTCGTAGTAACCGACAGCGGGCGATGCGCTGGCCGGACGGCCCGCATAGGCCAGCTTGCGACCTTCCTCGATGTTCTCGAAGATGTTGTGCTGGATCTGGAACCATGCGCCCTGGTTCTGCGGCTCATCCTGCGCCCATACCAGTTCGGTGTAGTTGGGGAATTTCTTCAGCTCGGCCGCGAATGCCTTGTGCGGGAACGGATACAGCTGTTCCATGCGGATGATGGCGGTGTCGGACTGGCCGCGTTCCTTGCGGGCATTGACCAGGTCGAAATACACCTTACCGGAGCAGGCGACCACGCGCTTGACCTTGCGCGGATCGATCGCTTCGTCGACTTCGCCGATCACGGTCTGGAAGGTGCCCTTGGCCAGCTCGGACAGGGGCGATCCGGCATCCTTGTTACGCAGCAGCGACTTCGGCGTCATGATGACCAGCGGCTTCCTGAACAGGCGGATCATCTGGCGGCGCAGCAGGTGGAAGATCTGCGCTGCCGTGGTCGGCTGCACCACTTGCATGTTGTTGTCCGCGCACAGCTGCAGGTAACGCTCCAGGCGTGCCGACGAGTGCTCCGGACCCTGGCCTTCATAGCCGTGCGGCAGCATCATCACCAGGCCGGAAGCACGGCCCCACTTCACTTCGCCGGAGCTGATGAACTGGTCGATCACGACCTGCGCGCCGTTGGCGAAGTCGCCGAACTGGGCTTCCCAGATGGTCAGGGTGTTGGGTTCGGCGGTCGAGTAGCCGTATTCGAAACCGAGCACGGCTTCTTCGGACAGCACCGAGTCGATCACGTTGAACGGCGCCTGCTGTTCCGACACGTTCTGCAGCGGAATGTAGGAGCCGGCGTCCCAGCGCTCGCGGTTCTGGTCGTGCAGCACCGCATGGCGATGCACGAAGGTGCCACGGCCGGCGTCCTGGCCGGTCAGGCGCACTGCATAGCCGGACGACACCAGCGATGCATAGGCCAGGTGCTCACCCATGCCCCAGTCGAGGTTGATGTCGCCGCGGCCCATGGCGGCGCGGTCTGCCAGCACCTTTTCCACCAGCGAGTGCGGCTTGAAGTTTTCCGGCACCGTGGTGATGCGGGAAGCCAGGCGCTTCAGCTCGGCCAGCGGCACGGCGGTGTCGGCGGCGTCGGTCCACTTGCGGTTCAGGAACGGCATCCAGTCGACCGCGTACTTGCTCTTGAAGTTCGAGATCACCGGGTCGACGGTGTGGCGGCCGGCATCCATCGCGTCGCGATAGGCCTTGACCATTTCGTCGCCGGCCGTGGCCGGGATGGTGTTCTGGGTGGCCAGCTTGTCGGCATACAGCTTGCGGGTGCCGGGATGCTTGGCGATCTTCTTGTACATCAGCGGCTGCGTCAGCGCCGGGGTGTCCTGCTCGTTGTGGCCCAGCTTGCGGAAGCAGATGATGTCGACCACGATGTCCTTCTTGAACTGGACACGGTAGTCCAGCGCAATCTGGGTGGCGAACACGACGGCTTCCGGATCGTCCGCATTCACATGCAGCACCGGCGCCTCGATCATCTTGACCACGTCCGAGCAGTACAGCGTGGAACGCGAGTCGCGCGGATCGGAGGTGGTGAAGCCGATCTGGTTGTTGATCACGATATGCACCGTGCCGCCCGTGCCGTAGCCGCGGGTCTGCGCCAGGTTCAGGGTTTCCATCACGACGCCCTGGCCGGCGAATGCGGCGTCGCCGTGCACCAGCACCGGCAGCACCTGCGAGCCATCCTTGTCGCCGCGGCGCTCCATGCGCGCCTTGACCGAGCCCTCAACC
>Ga0308161_1003323_pt1 | contig 15776 bp, 13 predicted proteins | sample PhyFR2_FD_201034 | JGI IMG/M metagenome (GOLD analysis project Ga0308161, IMG submission 201034) | Phyllosphere microbial communities from UC Gill Tract Community Farm, Albany, California, United States - DLSLF.R2 | ecosystem: Host-associated > Plants > Phyllosphere > Unclassified | place: USA...
CGAGAACATGTTGTCCTGCCCGGTCACCGCGAGCGTGATCGCCGCCGCGACGGCCACCGCGACGATCTGCGCGAACGCCATCAGGCTGTTCCCGAGCACCTTGCCCGCGAGCAGTGCCCGGGCCGGGATCGCGGCCATCAGGATCTCGACGACGCGGGTCGACTTCTCCTCGACGACGCTCTGCGCGATCGACGAGCCGAACGTGACCGCCGAGGCGAAGAACACGACACCGAACATGATCCCGATGAGCGACACCAGACCCGCGGGCAGTGCACCGGGGTCGAGGAGGTCGACGCGCGGGGTCGTGCTCAGTGCGCTGACGACGTCGGTCGGCACGTCGTCGAGCCCGACCACGCGGTAGCCGAGGGTGTCGTCGGACGGCACGACCGCGGCGTCGACGTCACCCGAGCGGACGAGCCGTTCGGCCTGCGCGACGCTCGACGTCTGCGTGACGTCGAGGCCACGCGTCGACGACAGGCTCACGCCGTCGACGACCGCGACCGGTGTGGTGTCGTCCGCGGTGGCCTTGCCGACGATGCCGGCGACGACGATCGACGCGACGACGGCGAGGATCAGGATCGCGGCGGAGACGATGAACGCCTTGCTGCGGAGACGGGCCTGGATCTCCCGCGCGGTGACGAGCTGCACCGCGTTGACGAACGTGCCCTGACGGGACGTGCCCTCGCGGGACGTGGCCTGGCGTGCCGTGGTCATCGCACGACCTCCCGGAAGACCTCGCTGAGCCGCGGCACCCGGGGCGCGAACGACCCGACGGTGCCGTGCTGGACCGCACGCTGCAGGACGGCCTGGGCGGTGGCGTCGTCGGCCTCGAACACGGCGTAGCCGCCGTCGAACTCGCGGACGACGACCCCGGGCTCGGCGCGGAGCCAGGCGAGGTCTCCCTCGACCAGGAGCTCCCACGCCGCGGGGCCCGCCGCGCGACGGAGCTCCTCCTGCGGGCCGGCCGCACGGATCGTGCCGGCGGCGATCACGACGACGTCGTCGCAGAGGCGCTCGACCACGTCGAGCTGGTGGCTGGAGAACAGCACGGGCACGCCGGTCGCCGCCGTCTCGCGCAGGACGCCGAGCACGGTGTCGACGGCCATCGGGTCGAGGCCGGAGAACGGCTCGTCGAGCACGAGCACCTCGGGCTCGTGGGCGAGCGCCGCGGCGACCTGCACGCGCTGCTGGTTGCCGAGGGACAGCTTCTCGACGGCGTCGTCGGCGTGCTGCTCGAGGTCGAGGCGTTCCAGCAGCGCCGCGGTCCGCTGCCCCGCGGTCCGCTTGTCGACGCCGTGCAGCCGGGCGAGGTAGGTGATCTGCTCGGCGACCGGCATCTTCGGGTAGAGCCCGCGCTCCTCCGGCATGTAGCCGAAGCGGCGACGGTCGGCCGGACCGACGGTCGCGCCGTCGATCGACACCGTCCCGGCGTCCGCCTGCAGGACGCCGAGCAGGATCCGCATGGTCGTGGTCTTGCCGGCGCCGTTGCCGCCCACGAACCCCGTCAGGCGGCCGCTGCCGACCGTGAACTCCACGTCGTCGAGCACCCGGCGGTCGCCGAAGTGCTTCGTGACGCCTTCGATGGTGAGCATCGTCGTCCCCTTCTGTCGGCGGTCCTCGCCGACACGTCGACCGTATTGGCCGGGAGGCGCGGGTCGCCTCCCACGTGAGGGGGGGACTCCGGTACGGGGCGGCTCCACCGCACGGGGGAGCGGTGGGTGGGCCGGTGCTGTCCGGTCCGTCAGGGGCGGGCGGCGACGCCGTGCTCGAACGCCCAGACGACCGCCTGGATGCGGTCGCGCAGGCACAGCTTCTGCAGCACGTTCGACACGTGGGTCTTCACGGTGGCCTCGCCCACGTACAGGGCCGCGGCGATCTCGGCGTTGCTGTAGCCCTTGGCGAGCAGGCGGAGCACCTCGGACTCGCGCTCGGTCAGGCCCGCGGCGGCGATGGCGGCGGTGCCGGGGTCGGTCCTGCTCGCGGTGTCGGCGGTGGTGTCGACACGTTCGTCGGTGCCGGTGCCGGTGCCGGTGCCGGTGCCGCCCGACGTGCCGGTCGGACGGGCGGTGGTCGCGCGGCTGATCACCCGGCGGGTCACGTCCGGCGCGAGCAGGGCGTCGCCGGCCGCGACCGTGCGGACCGCGTCGATCAGCCGTTCGGGGGAGGCGTTCTTCAGCAGGAACCCGCTCGCCCCGGCCTCGAGCGCCTGGAACAGGGCGTCGTCGTCGTCGAACGTCGTGAGCACCAGCACGGCGGGCGGGTCCGGGAGCGCCGCGATCCGTCGGGCGGCCTCGAGGCCGTCGACCCCCGGCATCTGCACGTCGAGGCAGACGACGTCCGGCCGGAGCGCCACCACGGCGTCGACCGCCGCGGCACCGTCGGGCGCCTCGCCGACGACCCGGAAGCCGGGCTCGGACTCGAGGATGACGCGGAAGCCGGCCCGGACCAGGTCCTGGTCGTCCGCGAGCACGATCGTCAGGTCGTCGGTAGCCATGCCCGCACCAGGTACCCTCCCCGGGCGCGCGGCCCGATCTCGATGCGTCCGCCGACCGCCGCGACGCGCTCGCGCATCCCCACGTGGCCGAGGCCGCTGCCGTCCGTCCGCCGGACCGCGCGCTCGCCGTGGCCGTCGTCGGCGACCTCGACCTCGATGCCGTCGTCGAGGTACCGCAGCCGGACGTCCGCCCGTGCGGTCGGACCGGCGTGCTTGAGGACGTTCGTCACCGCCTCCTGGGCGATGCGGAACGCGACCGCGCCGACGGTCGGCGGGACCGGGCGCTCGTCGCCGACGACCACGTACTCGACCGGGTGCCCGGCGGTCCGCACGGCGTCGACGAGTTCCGGCACCCGAGCGAGGCCCGCGGTGCTCGGGGCGGTCGTGGCGGCGCGGTCCCCGCCCGACGGCTCGTCGTCGGAGCGGAGCGTGCCGAGCATCCGACGGAGTTCCTCGACCGCCGTGCGTGCGCTGTCCTCGACCACGCCGAGCGAGGTCGCGGCCTGCCCCGGGTCACGATTGATCACGCGTCGGGCCGCACCGGCCTGCACGCCCATGAGCGAGACGTGGTGGGCGACGACGTCGTGCAGCTCCCGCGCGATGCGCACCCGCTCGAGCGTGACGGCCTGGGCGGCGGTGCGCTCCCGTTCGGCCGCGAGCTCCGCGGTGCGTTCGGCGAGGTCGTGCTTCGCGACCGCGGACGCCCAGGCCCGGTTGCCCGCGTACCAGGCGCCGCCGAAGTACAGGACGTTGATGAGGATGTTCACGAGCGAGTACGCGACGTAGGGCGCGATGAGGGCGCCGTCGTCCTTGGGCAACGCGCTCGGCATCGACCACCCGAACGAGATCGACAGGAACACCCAGACGAACATCCCGACGATCACGACCCACCGCACCGCCTCGGCGCGCACGCGGTCGGAGCACCACGCACCGACCGTGTAGAGCGCGATGAACAGCGTGAAGTTGATGAGCAGGACCTCGGGCACGTGCAGGAGCTGCGTGGCGGCGAACGCGAGCGCGGCCACCACCGCGACCGTCATCGGCCACCGGCGGCGGAAGGCGAGCGGGGCCGCGTTCGCCACGACCATGAGCGCCGACACCCACCACGCCGCCTGGTCGTCCTCGTACAGGCCCGACGCGCCGTACAGGGTCGTCGTGACGGCGAGCCCCACCGTGAGCACGAGCGCGAGCAGGAGGTCCTGCCGCTGTTCACGGCGCCCGATCGGCAGCCGCGCCCACTCCGTCGTCGTCCGCCCCATGTGCTCCACGGTAGCGGTACCCGGCGGCGCCGCCGGAGCCTTCCTCACCAGTCCCGTCCCGGCCCTCCGGTCCCGACCACCTGCAGCACGCCCATCGCGACGACGGAGCCGAGCACGGCGGCGGTCGTCGCCCACCCGGTCGCGCGGAGGGGGCGACGGGACCCGAGTGCGCCCACGGCCCGGACGGCTGCGGCGACCGCAGCGACCGCGAGCGAAGCCAGCCCGCTCCACAGGACGAGGTCGTCGAGGGGCGCACCGGCCCACGTCGCGACCGCCGCCACGAACGCGAAGACGAGGCACCCCGCCACGACGACCACCAGGGCCTCGGCGACGTCGGCGCAGCGCTCCTCGAACGCGGACGTCGGCCGACGTGCCTCTGCCGAGCGCCGGCGCGGGTGCACGGACATCCGTGCGCGGTGCTCCTCGACCTCGGGCAGCAGGTCCACGACGCTCGGCGGGAGCGGTTCGCGGAGCGGCAGGGCGAGGAAACGCGCCAGGTCGCCCGGTCGCACGCCCGACGATGCGAGCAGGCGCGCAGCGCGGTCCCGCTCGACGTCGGTCACGCTCTCGGGCAGGGTCAGTCCCCACCGCCCCGCCTGGTCGGGGTGGCCGAGTGCGCGGTAGCGCTCTACCAGTGCGCGGCGCGCGTGCGCGTCCGTCGGGTCGGCGCGGACGCGCTCCCGCAACAGGGCGAGGGCAGCCCGATGATCGCCGTCGGCCCACAGCCGGTCGACGTCGTCCTGGCGGTCCGGCGCGTGCACGTGCCCATCATCGGGCCTCGTGCCCTCGCGTGGCGACCGGTCGGCGCAGGGCCGTGCGCCCGGCCACCACGGGGACCAGTGCGGCGGCGAGCACGACGGCGGCGGCGGCGACGAAGGTGCCGGCCGTCCCGAGCGTGCCGAGCACCGTGCCCGCGACCGCCGCACCGAGTGCCTGTCCGGCGACGAGGAGGACGAACAGCGCGGACGTGCCGACCGGGGCCCGGGTCCGGTCGACCTCCGTCGTCCACGCGATGAGCGCGCCGGTCGCCGCGGTGTAGCCCCAGCCGAACACCGCGCACGCCGCGAGCGACACCGGCACCACCGCGGGCGCGAGGCCGAGGACGAGCACCGCGGCGCCTGCGACGGCGGCCGTCAGCGCCCACTGCCGGCGCGCCGGCGGTGGGCTCGTCCACCGAGCGGTCACCGCGACCAGGGCACCGCCGGCGCCGAGTGCGACCCACGCGCCGACCGACAGCGCGCTCCCGACGCCGGCCTCGACCAGTGCCGTCCGCCCGTACGTCCACACCACGGCTGATCCCGCCCCGAAGGCCAGGGCGACGGCCATCGGCAGTGCGTGTGCGACGAGCCACCACCGGTCCGGTCCGGCGGGACCTGTCGAGGGTCCTCGGCCCGCCGTGTCCCGGGCAGACCCGGCAGCGCTGACGAGGACCCCGCCCACCACGAGCGTCAGGATCCCCGCGGTGGTCCACGCCGTGCGCCAGTCGGGCAGCAGGACGAGGGCGAGGACACCCGCGGCGACGAGCCCGGGGCCGGTGCCCGAGTTGACCACCGCCTGCGCGCGGGGGAGCGCGGCGTGCTCGACCCGGTCGCCGACGAGCCGCACCAGGGCGGGCGACGCGATGCCGGCCCCTGCCGAGGCCACCACCGCGGCGGTCCCGAACACGAGGGTCGACGTGCTCGCCGCCATGACGAGTGCTCCGACCCCCGCGATCAGGGCGGCGACAGCGGCGAGAGCCCGGGCCGCCCGCCCGGCGAGGACGGACCCGGCCACCGCGCCGACGCAGTAGAGCACTGATCCGCCCGCCGAGACGGCCCCGGCGACGTCCGCACCGAAGCCGAGGTCGCGCTGCACGTCCGGGAGGAACAGGCCGTACGCCAGCCGCACGAGACCGTACGTCGCGGCGATGAGCCCGAGCCCGCTCCCGATCAGGACCCTGTCCGAGAACAAAAACGATCGTTTCACTTCTGGGATCGTAGGCTGGCGGCATGGCGATGCGTCCAGCGACCGAGCAGCGCGTGCTCGACGCCGCCGAGGAGCTCTTCTTCACACGGGGCATCGCGGCGACCCCGGTGGATGCGGTGCTCGAGCGCGCCGGGGTGTCCTCGGCGACGCTCTACCGCGGGTACCCCAGCAAGGAGGCCCTCGTCGCGGCCGCCCTCGACCGCCGCCACGACGACTGGACGGCGACGTGGGACCGCGCCGTCGCCCGGGCGTCCGACGACCGCGGCCGGTTGCTCGCCGTGTTCGACGCGCTCGACGACCACCGCGCGACCCCGACCGGTTCACGGTGGTGCGCGTTCCTCGGGACCGCCGCCGAGTACGTCGACGCCCCCGCCGACGTCCGGGCCGTGCTCGACCGGGAGACCGACACGCTGCGCCGCCGGCTGACCGAGACCGCCCGCCCGCTCGTCGGTGCCGCAGCCCCGGCGCTCGCCGAGCAGCTGTTGCTCGTCGTGTCGGGATCGCTGGCGATGCGGCTGCGGGATGCGGCAGGCGCGACGGCGACCGCGCGACACGAGGCGCGACCGTCTCGGCCCGCCGGGACGGCGGTCGCGCTGACGGTGGCGAGCTGCATGCCGCGCTCCTGCACCGCCGGCAGGCGCTCCCGTTGGGCTGGCGGGCGATGCGCGCTCAGGTCTTCGGCGGGCTGATGATCGGGTCGCTCCACTTCGGGAACGGCGGGTACTCGCCGGGTAGGGACTCCTCGGGGTACTCCCCGTCATTGCGGCCGCCGACGGCCTCGGTCAGTGCGTGGCCGTCGTTGGTCCAGTACTGCCCGCTGTACACGGTGAGGCCGTAGTCCCCATCGGGCTGCACCTCGTACTCGACGTGCCAACCGGTGCCCGTGTCAGCCAGGACCTCGTGGTAGCGACCTCGTGTCCGCTCGCGGTAGGACCAGTCGCGCTGCCCGAAGAAGTCGATCATGGGCTGCAGATCGCGCGGGTCTCCGGTCGCTCCAGCAGGCGACCACAGCCGATCGCTCCGGAGGAAGTAACTGTTGCGGGGACCGGCTCCACGGAGCGGAACGATTCCGTCTCCGCCGATGTTGGGAACCCGGTCGCCGCCGATCCACGACCACTCGCCGACGTGTACCGCTCGCTGCGCTTCCGCGAGGACCACCTGCATCTGCGCGTAGCGCTCGGCGTACCGGTCGAACTCCTGCTGCGTCGACATCTCCGCCACGTCGTCCTCTGTCAGACCTGCGGCATCGACTGGCATGTGGCCTCCTGGGCTGGTGCACGCGGTGAGGAGCCAAGCGCAGCAGGCGGCTGCTACGAGGGCACGAAGCGATCGCATGATCTTCATCCTGGTACTCCGGTAGCGACGATCTTCGAGATGGTGTCCTGAGCCGTCGAGCCAGGTGTCGGGTCTGGGCCAGCGCTTCGGCTGCGGTCGTGGAGCCGTACGAGTGGCCGAGGACCGTGAACCGACGCGGTGCGCCCCCTCGGCTGTCGTGGATGCCGTCGAGGAACGACGCCAGCTCGGCCCCACCCGCGGCGGCCCGCCCCTGCGCCGGGACCTCGGGGAAGGCGGGTGCGCGGTAGCCGAACCAGGACACGACCGCGTACGAATCCGTCTTCCGTGCCCTCGCGGCAGACCGGAGGAGCCCAGAAGCGGCTTGCGCCTTCTCCAGCGTGCTGCCGAGCGTCGTCGTCGCTCCGGGGACGTTCACCGTGACGTTCGCGGCGGTGTCGAGGTCGCCCAGCACGACCGCGGCGACGGGAGCGCCGTTCGCGACGCCGAAGCCGACGAGCTGCGCCACCGTCGCGGTCGGCGCCGGCAGGTCGGCTGCGATCCGGTCCGCTCGCTGGAGCCCCTGCGCGAGCGCGCGGACCTGTGTGGTGAACTCCTCGAGGCTCACCGCTCCGTACGTGTACGCCAGTCCGAAGAGCCGGTACATCCGCTCGGGGTCTCGGAGCGCCGCGGCGAGCACCCGCCGCGAGGCCACGTCACGAGCGACGGCGGGCAACCCGTCGAGGTTCGCCACCTGCACCTGGGTCCGCAGCGGGAGTACTGCGATGTCCTCGGCGGTGAGCCCGAGGTCCGTCCAGGCCGCCGCGACCTCCGCCGGGGTCAGGGACGGCTCCAGCAGCCGCCGTGCCGCAGGGGAGAGGGTCGACACTCCGGCGATGTCGAGCGCGACGTCGGAGACCGATCGTCCTCCGGCGGCTTCGAACGCGTCGGCGATCCGCGCCGCCCACCGGGCGTCCTCGGCGTTCTCGTCGAGGTACGCACCGAAACCGCCCGGCAGCGGCGGTGCCTCGACGGGGACCCACCCACACCGGTCACGGAAGCCCGCCCACGCGTTCCGGACGCGGACGAGGTCCTGTTCCGTCACGCCGTCCTGCGCCTGGGCCGTGGCGGTGAACCGGCGCAACCGTTCCGGATCGGCACTGCTGCGCCCGGTCGCCTGCGCGCCGGTCCGTCGTCGGTGCCGAGCACGGAAGGTCGCGGTGACGGGCGTCGGTCTGATCGGGGCCGCGGTCGGTTCCGGGTCGAAGGCTGCTGCGCTCGCATCGAGCAGGGGCTCCCACGCGGCAGCGATGCCGACCAGGGTGTGCTCGCGGTCAGCTGCCCGCTTCCGCCAGGCCGCGAGCTCCGACCGTCGGTGGCGCTCCTGCGAGGCCTGGTGCCGGGCGATCCGCACCTGGTCGGCGAGGTCGTCGAGGGCGTGCGCGAGACGCACCCGGTCCTCGTACTCGACGGTCCTGGCGGTCTCGAAGAGTCGCACGTACCCGCCGTCGAAGTCCCGCAGCGCTGCCTCTGCAGCGCTCCGTCGCGGCCACGCGCTCCCGCGCAGCGCCAGCGCGGCCTGCGCAGCGCACGCCGCGAGCCGCGCAGCTGCGGCGTCGTCGAACCCGAACCCCACGTCCCACCCCCATCACCAGCCCGGCAATGTGTAGAACGTAGCATTTCAAACGAACTGACAAGGAACGTGTGGAATACGGCCCCTCCGGGACGGGAGGCGCGGATGCAGCCGGCCCCGCGCCTCCCGTCCGCCGTGGAGTCGGCCGCATGTCGGGAGGCGCGCCCAGCGGGAAGCATGCCGCACCACGGAACGACGTGGTTCGACGTGCTTCCCGTTGTGCAGGAGCACGCGGCACCGGCAGCCGCCGGCGCACGGCGCGGCACGGCTACGCCGGCCGCCGGCCGCCGGCCGCCGGCCGCCGGCCGCCGGCCACCGGCCACCGGCCAGCGGCCAGCGCGCAGCGACCAGCGGCCAGCCCAGCGCGCGCAGCGCGCCCAGCGCGACCGCGCCTCAGGCCCGCCCGCGGTTGCGCCGCCGGATCTCCTTCGGCGCCCGTCCCGCCGTGAACGACCGCGCCGGGTCGACGAGGAACCCCTGCCGCAGGGCCTGCCGACCGACGAGCATCCGGAAGCCCATCTGGTCGCGGTTGCTCAGCGTGACCTCGGCGTCGACCGTGATCCCGGCCAGCGTGATCGGCGTCAGCACGACGATGCGCTCCTGGGTGTGGCCCGTCGAGCTCCGCACGACCCGACGGTCGTGCACGTCGCACTCGTGGGTGACGGCGTCGGCGTCGGTGTCCTGCCAGGGGTGCACCGAGAATCGCACGCGGTCGCCGGGGAGCTCCTCGAGGTCGAACGCGTGCAGTGCCGAGCTCCGTGCGCCGGTGTCGAGCTTGACCTTGATCCAGGGCAGCTCGAGACCGGGCAGGGCAGCCCACTCGCGCCAGCCTGCGATCATCGGGTTCCGGGCCATGGGGCCATCCTGTCGCATGCTTTGATGGAGCGTCGCCGTCGACGTCCTCGAACCCCCGTGGAGCACCCCGATGAAACTCGCCATCCTGTCGCGCGCCCCGCACGCGTACTCGACGCAGCGCCTGCGTGCCGCCGCGATCGACCGCGGGCACGACGTCAAGGTGTTGAACACGCTGCGGTTCGCGATCGACCTGACCGCCGACGAGCCCGACCTGCTCTACCGCGGCAAGCTGCTCAGCGACTACGACGCCGTGCTGCCCCGGATCGGGAACTCGATCACGTACTACGGCACCGCGGTCGTGCGGCAGTTCGAGCAGATGGACGTCTACACGCCGAACACCGCGACGGGGATCACGAACTCGCGCGACAAGCTCCGCGCGAACCAGATCCTGTCCCGGCACCACATCGGCATGCCGGCGACGACGTTCGTGAACAGCCGCGCCGACGTCCGCGGGGCGATCGACCGGGTCGGCGGTGCGCCCGTCGTCATCAAGCTGCTCGAGGGCACGCAGGGCATCGGCGTGATCCTGGCGCCGGAGGCGAAGGTCGCCGAGTCGATCGTCGAGACGCTGCACTCGACGAAGCAGAACGTCCTCATCCAGGCGTTCGTCTCGGAGAGCCGGGGGCGGGACATCCGCGCGCTCGTGGTCGGCGACCGGGTCGTCGCGGCGATGCGCCGGAGTGCGAGCGGCGACGAGTTCCGGTCGAACGTGCACCGCGGCGGCACGGTCGAGAAGGTCACGCTGACGCCCGAGTACGAGGAGGCGGCGGTCCGCTCGGCGCAGATCATGGGTCTCCGGGTCGCGGGCGTCGACATGCTCGAGGGCAACGACGGCCCGCTCGTGATGGAGGTCAACTCGTCGCCCGGGCTCGAGGGCATCGAGCGTGCGACGGGCCTCGACGTCGCCGGCGCGATCATCGACTTCATCGGCAACCAGGTCGCCTTCCCGGAGATCGACGTGCGCCAGCGCCTCAGTGTGTCGACCGGGTACGGTGTCGCCGAGCTCCTCGTGCACACGAACGCCGACCTGGTCGGCCGGACGATCAAGGAGTCGGGGCTCTGGGACCGCGACATCACGGTGCTCACCCTGCACCGCGGCGCGAACGTGATCCCGAACCCCCGGAGCGGCGTGACCCTGCAGGCGAGCGACCGGCTGCTCTGCTTCGGCAAGCTCGAGGAGATGCGCTCGATGATCCCGGACCGTCGACGCCGTCGGAGCAAGGTCCGGAAGCTCCCGAAGGACGCATGACGCCGTCTCCCACCCGGAACGGACCCCACACCCAGCCACGATGCGGAAAGATGACCCGGTGACGATACTCGCTGACCGCCCCGTCGACCCCACCCCGAACGACGACGTGGAGCGCCCGGGCAACGCCACCGCGAAGCACCAGAACGTGTCCCTGCTCTCGGTCGCGACGACCACGGCCGAGCGGGTCACGACCTCGGCCGACATCGAGGCGAAGCTGCGCGGGGTCCTCCGGCGCCTGCGCCTGCCGATGGGTCTGCTGGAGCGCGTCGCGGGCGTCACCGAGCGCCGCAACTGGGGCGAGGGTCAGACCTTCCAGGACGCCGCGATCGACGCCGGCCGCCGCGCCATGGCCGAGGCGGGCATCCGCCCCGAGGACGTCGGGCTGCTCATCAACACGTCGGTGACCCGCCCGCACCTCGAGCCGAGCGTCGCCGTCCGGCTGCACCACGGGCTCGGCCTGCCGTCGTCCGCGATCAACTTCGACATCGCGAACGCATGCCTCGGCTTCGTCAACGCGATGAGCGTCGCCGCGAGCATGATCGACTCCGGCCAGATCAAGTACGCGCTCGTGGTCGACGGCGAGGACGCCGACCAGGTGCAGCTCAACACGATCGACCGCCTCAACCAGGGCGGCCGGAACCGCAAGGACTTCATGAGCGAGTTCGCGAGCCTGACCCTCGGGTCCGGTGCCGCGGCCGCCGTGCTCGGCCCGTCCGACGTGCACCCCGAGGGCCACCGCATCATCGGCGGTGTCACCCGTGCCGCGACGCAGTGGTACGACCTGTGCGTCGGCAGCGTCGACGGCATGTTCACCGACGCGAAGATGCTGCTCAAGGGCGGCATGGAGCTCGTCGTCGCCGCCTGGACCGAGGCCCGCGCGCACTTCGACTGGGCGGACATGGACCGCTACGTGCTGCACCAGGTCTCGGACGTGCACACGAACGCCTTCGTCGAGGCGATCGGCATCCCGCGTGCCAAGGTGCCGACGACGTACCAGCGCTACGGCAACGTCGGTCCGGCGTCGATCCCGATCACCCTCGCGGACGAGGTCGCCCGCGGCGGCATCACCCGCGGTGACCGCGTGTTCCTCGGCGGCGTGGGCTCCGGCATCAACACGGCGATGATGGAACTGCGCTGGTGAGGTCCGACCTCCCGCGCGTCGCCGCCTCCACGGCTCCGGCGACGCTCCCGCCGCCCCTGCCCGGACTCGACCCGGCCTGGTCGCGGTTGGTCACCGTCCCGGGTGGCACGGACCGGACGGGAGGCACGGATCACCCGGACCGCACGTGGCACCTCCTCGACACGGCCGGCTCCCTCGACGCGCTCGGCGTGACCCCGGTGGGCACGCTGCTGTGCGTGCACGGCAACCCGACGTGGTCGTACCTGTGGCGGTCCGTCGCGGCGCAGACCCTCGCGGTCGCCCGCGCCGGCGGCCCGGCCTGGCGCGTCGTCGCGGTCGACCAGCTGGACATGGGGTTCTCGGAGCGCACCGGAGTGCAGCACCGCCTCGCCGACCGCGTGCGCGACCTCGGCGCCCTGACCGACGTGCTCGGGCTGACCGGTCCGGTCGTCACGGTCGGGCACGACTGGGGCGGTGTCGTCTCCCTCGGCTGGGCGGTCGACCACCCCGGGCTGCTCGCCGGGGTCGTCACGTGCAACACCGCCGTGCACCAGCCCGAGGACGCCCCGATCCCCGCTCCGCTCCGGCTCGCACTGCGGCCGCAGGTGCTCGGGCGCGGGACGGTCCTGACGCCGGCGTTCCTCGAGACGACGCTCGCGATCGCCCACCCCCGGCTCGACCGACCCGTCGCCGACGCCTACCGTGCGCCGTACCGCGGGGCCGCGCGCCGCGGGGGGATCGGCGGCTTCGTCGCGGACATCCCGGTCGACGCCGCGCACCCGAGCGCCGCCGAGCTCGACCGCATCGCGACCGGTGTCGCCGCCCTGCGGGTGCCCGCGCTCCTGGTGTGGGGGCCGCGCGACCCGGTGTTCCTGGAGCGCTACCTCGACGACCTCACGGCACGGCTGCCGCACGCCGACGTGCACCGCTTCGAGGGCGCCGGGCACCTGCTGCCCGACGACGCCGACGTGGCGGGCACGCTCACCGACTGGTTGGGTGACCACCTGCCGGACGGACACGCGCCCGCCGGGGTCGAGCCGCGCCTCCCGGCCGACGTCCCGGACCACACGGCCGACGCGAGCCGGCCGCTCTGGGCCGCACTCGAGGACCAGCGCGACGCCGACGGGCCCGCGCTCGTCGAGATGGCCGCACCCGGCGGACCCCGCACCGTCTCCTGGCGCCTGCTCGCGCGCCGTGTCGACGAGGTCGCGGTCGGGCTCGCCGACCTCGGCGTCCGCCACGGCGACCGCGTCTCGCTCCTCGTCACCCCGGGTGCCGACCTGACCGCGGTCCTGTACGCGTGCGTCCGGATCGGTGCCGTCGTCGTGGTCGCGGACGCGGGACTCGGGCTGCGCGGTCTCACGCGTGCCGTCCGCGGCGCGCGACCGGACTGGATCGTCGGCGCGTTGCCCGGGCTGTCGGCGGCGCGCGCGCTCGGCTGGCCGGGTCGGCGGATCGCGACCGTCGCGCTGCCCGCACCCGCGCGTCGCGCGCTGCGGGTGGAGCACTCCCTCGCGGAGGTCGCACGCCGTGGTGCCCGGCTGCTCGCGTCCGGGCGGACCCTGCCGGCCGCACCGTCCCCCGAGGACCCCGCCGCCGTGCTCTTCACCTCCGGGTCGACCGGTCCCGCGAAGGGCGTCGTGTACACGCACCGGCAGCTCGCGGCCGTCCGCGACGTGCTCGCGGCGCAGTACGACGTCGGCGTCGGGACCGGACTCGTCGCGGGCTTCGCGCCGTTCGCGCTGCTCGGGCCGGCGCTCGGTGCACGGTCGGTCGCGCCGGACATGGACGTGACCGCGCCCCGCACCCTGACCGCGCGGGCCGTGGCCGATGCCGTGCGTGCGGTCGACGCCACCGTGGTGTTCCTCTCGCCGGCCGCCCTGGCGAACGTGGTCGCGACCGCGGGGGACCTGACCGCGACCGACCGGGAGGCCCTCGCCGGGGTCCGGCTGTTCCTGTCGGCCGGCGCGCCGGTCGCCGAGGCGCTCCTCGCGGCGGCGACCGAGCTCATGCCGAACGCGAGCGCGCACACCCCCTACGGCATGACCGAGGGACTGCTCATGACCGACGTCGACCTGGACGGCGTGCGCGCCGCGGGCGACACCTCCGGGTCCGGCATCTGCGTCGGCGTCCCGGCGGCCGGGGTCCGGGTGCGCATCGCGCCGCTCGACGACCTCGGCGTCCCGAGCGGTACCCCCACGGACGCCGCGGGCGTCACGGGGGAGATCGTCGTCGCGGCGCCGCACGTCCGCGACCACTACGACCGGCTCTGGCGGACGAACCGGGCCTCGCGGCAGGGCGTCGACGACCCGCGCGGGCACCGCACCGGTGACGTCGGGCACCTCGACGCCGACGGCCGCCTCTGGGTCGAGGGCCGTCTGCAGCACGTCGTGGCCACCGCCCGTGGCGTCGTCACCCCGGTCGGCCCCGAGCAGCGGATCGAGGCCGTCGACGGCGTCGGCCGCGTCGGTGTCGCGGGCGTCGGCCCCACGGGGACGCAGCAGGTCGTCGCCGTGGTCGAGACCGTACCGCCCGTCCGTCGTCCGGGCCTCGCGACGGCGTCCCTCGCGACCGCGGTCCGGGCCGCCGCCGGGGTCCCGCTCGCCGCGGTGCTCGTCGTGCCCGTGCTGCCGACCGACATCCGGCACAACTCCAAGGTCGACCGTGCGCGCCTGTCCCGCTGGGCCACGTCGGTCCTCGGCGGTGCCCGGATGGTCCGACCGTGAGCGCAGCACGTCCCACCGGTCCGGACGGGGGCACGGACCGTCCCACCGGTCCGGCCGAGGGCACGGACCGTCCCACGGTGCTGGTGACCGGCGCGAGCGGCTTCCTCGGTCGGGCGACCGCTGCGGCCGTGCGCGACGCCGGGTACGCCGTCCGCACGTTCCAGCGCCGGGCGTCCGGCGTCGACGGGGTGACCGACGTGCGGGGGAGCACGACCGACGCCGAAGCCGTGCGCCGTGCGGTCGCGGGTGTCGACGCGGTCGTGCACCTCGCCGCCAAGGTCTCGCTCGCGGGCGACCCGGCCGACTTCGCCCGGGTCAACGTCGACGGGACGCGGCTGCTGCTCGACGCCGCGCGCGCCGCCGGGGCCGGGCGGTTCGTGTTCGTCTCGTCACCCTCGGTCGCGCACACCGGATCGTCCCTCGTCGGCGTCGGCGCGGGACCCGCCGAGCCCGACGCCGCCCGCGGCGACTACGCCCGGACGAAGGCCGCCGCCGAACTGCTCGCACTCGGTGCCGACGCCCCCGGGTTCGCGGTCGTCGCGGTGCGCCCGCACCTGGTCTGGGGGCCGGGCGACACACAGCTCGTCGGACGGATCGTCGACCGGGCCCGGTCGGGGCGGCTGCCGCTGCTCGACTCCGGCGCGGCGCTCATCGACACGCTCTACGTCGACAACGCGGCCTCGGCGATGGTCGCGGCCTTCGAGCACGCGGCCGACGACCGGGTGCACGGCTCCGCGTACGTCGTGACGAACGGCGAGCCGCGTCCGGTCGGGGAGCTCCTCGGCGGGATCTGCCGGGCGTCCGGTGTGCCGGCGCCCCGCGTGCACGTCCCGGCGGCGCTCGCCCGGGCCGCCGGTTCGCTCGTCGAGGCCGTGTGGCGGGTGCGCCCGGGCGAGGACGAGCCGCCGATGACGCGGTTCCTCGCCGAGCAGCTGTCCACGGCGCACTGGTTCGACCAGCGGCGGGCCCGCCGGGACCTGCGGTGGGAGCCGACCGTGTCGATCGACGAGGGGCTCGCCCGCCTGGCGACGCACGCGCACGCCGGCTGAGGAGCGGGGCGGACAGTCCCGTCCCGTCCGGATCGTCCTCACGCACACGACGACACCCCACGCGCGTCGACGCACGTGGGGTGTCGCTGTGACCGTGGGACGGCCGCTCCCGTCCCGCCGCGGCGGACCGGTGGGAGCCGCGGCGGGCCCGTGG
>Ga0308161_1003324_pt1 | contig 15761 bp, 9 predicted proteins | sample PhyFR2_FD_201034 | JGI IMG/M metagenome (GOLD analysis project Ga0308161, IMG submission 201034) | Phyllosphere microbial communities from UC Gill Tract Community Farm, Albany, California, United States - DLSLF.R2 | ecosystem: Host-associated > Plants > Phyllosphere > Unclassified | place: USA...
AGCTGGAATTCGCCGATGCTCTGGCCGAACTGCTTGCGGTCGTGGATGTACGGCACGATCAGGTCCATGCAGGCCTGCATGATCCCGGTAGGGCCGCCGGACAGCACCACGCGCTCGTAGTCGAGGCCACTCATCAGTACTTTTACGCCGCCGTTGAGCACGCCGAGGATGTTTTCTTCGGGCACTTCGACGTCATCGAAAAACAGCTCGCAGGTGTTAGAGCCGCGCATGCCCAGCTTGTCGAACTTGCCGCTGCGGCTGAAGCCTTTCCAGTCCCGCTCGACGATGAATGCGGTGATGCCGTGGGGGCCTTTTTCCAGGTCAGTCTTGGCATAGATCACGTAGGTGTTGGCGTCGGGACCGTTGGTGATCCAGGTCTTGCTGCCGTTGAGTACGTAGCGGTCGCCGCGCTTGTCGGCGCGCAGTTTCATCGAGACCACATCGGAGCCGGCATTCGGCTCGCTCATGGCCAGCGCGCCGACGTGTTCGCCGCTGATCAGTTGCGGCAGGTACTTGAGTTTCTGTGCGTGATTGCCGTTGCGGTTGATCTGGTTTACGCAGAGGTTGGAGTGGGCGCCGTAGGACAACGCCACCGACGCCGAGCCACGGCTGATCTCTTCCATGGTCACCACGTGGGCCAGGTAACCCAGGCCCGCACCGCCGTATTCTTCCGCGACGGTGATGCCCAGCAGGCCCATGTCACCGAACTTGCGCCACAGGTCGGCGGGGAACAGGTTGTCACTGTCGATCTGAGCCGCGCGGGGCGCGATCTCCTTGGCCACGAAGGACTGCACCTGGTCGCGCAGCATGTCGATGGTTTCACCGAGGGCGAAGTTCAGGGACGGGTAACTCATGGACAGGCACCTTAATGTGAGCTTTGTTGTTGTGTAGATGGCGCGCCAGGGAAGGGCGCTCACCTTTACGTTAACGTAAGCTTGCGTTGCGGTGCTGTCAATCGTAGTTTACGTATACGTCAACCTACAAAAAAGACAACAGGGGTCGTTATGCATCAACCACACCCGAGCTACAGCCGTGGCGCTCAAGACAAGCCCTTACTGGCCATGACCATTGGCCAGGCGTTCGACCACACCGTGGCGCGCTACCCCGAGGGTGAAGCCCTGGTCGTACGGCATCAGCAGCGCCGCTACACCTGGCGGCAACTGGCCGAAACGGTCGAGTTGCACGCCCGTGCATTCCTGGCCTTGGGCATGCAGGCCGGCGACCGCCTGGGCATCTGGGCACCCAATTGCGCCGAGTGGTGCATCACCCAGGTCGCCAGCGCCAAGCTCGGCGTGATCCTGGTCAATATCAACCCGGCGTATCGCAGCAGCGAGCTGGAGTACGTGCTCAGGCAATCCGGCTGCCAGTGGCTGGTGTGCGCCGGATCGTTCAAGACCTCCGATTACCACGCCATGTTGCAGGCCCTCAACCCCGACCTGCGCGGCCTGATCAGCCTCGACCCCAGCCCGCCTGCCGGGTTCCTGCCCTGGTCGCAGTTGGCAGCCCTGGGCGCAGGTGTCCCGCCAGAACAATTGCACAACCGCCAAGCCAGCCTGCACTTCGATCAGCCCGTGAATATCCAGTACACCTCCGGCACCACGGGTTTTCCCAAGGGCGCCACCCTCAGTCACCACAACATCCTCAACAACGGCTACATGGTCGGTGAGAGCCTGGGGCTTACCGCGCAGGATCGCCTGGTGATCCCGGTGCCGTTGTACCACTGCTTCGGCATGGTGATGGGGAATCTGGGCTGCATCACCCACGGCACCACCATGATCTACCCCAATGACGGTTTCGACCCGCTGCTGACCCTCACCGCCGTCGCCGAAGAACGGGCGACCGGCCTGTACGGCGTACCCACCATGTTCATCGCCGTGCTCGACCACCCCCGCCGTGGCGAGTTTGAACTGTCCACCTTGCGCACCGGCATCATGGCCGGCGCCACGTGCCCCATTGAAGTGATGCGCCGGGTCATCGACGAGTTACACATGGGCGAAGTGCAGATAGCTTACGGGATGACGGAGACCAGCCCGGTGTCGTTGCAGACTGGCGCGGATGACGACCTGGAGCGCCGCGTGACCACCGTCGGCCGCACCCAGCCGCAACTGGAAAACAAAATAGTGGACGAGGCGGGCAACACCGTCGCACGCGGCCACGTGGGCGAACTGTGCACCCGTGGCTACAGCGTGATGCTCGGCTACTGGAACAACCCCGAAGGCACCCGCGAAGCCATCGACGACGCGGGTTGGATGCACACCGGCGACCTGGCGAGCATGGATGAGCAGGGTTATGTGTGCATTGCCGGGCGCAACAAGGACATGATCATCCGCGGTGGCGAGAACGTTTACCCACGGGAGTTGGAAGAGTTTTTCTTCACCCACCCGGCGGTGGCTGACGTGCAGGTCATTGGCATTCCGGATGAGCGCTACGGCGAAGAGATCGTCGCGTGGATCAAGTTCCACCCCGGCCAAATGGCCAACGAACTTGAACTGCAAACCTGGTGCAAAGGGCGCATCGCCCACTTCAAGACGCCCAGGTATTTCAAGTTCGTGGAAGATTTTCCGATGACGGTGACGGGCAAGATCCAGAAATTCCGCATGCGCGAGATCTCTATCCAAGAGCTGGGAACGCCGCCTCATTACTGATTAGCAAATCCCGAAAAGCACAAAGGGAACCCGAAGGTTCCCTTTAATTTGTCGTTACGTGCTCTTTTTTTATTATTGAGGGGCGGTCTATTGTTGTTTTTGGCAACCGTTACCCTTTACCGCTGTTTTTTGCGACCCCCATTCAGGGTCAAGAGCAAACGTATTTTTTTGAGCGCTGATCTGCTTCTTCGCACGCGATCCAACCAGTGGGTAGCTACCTGAGGTAGTTTTATTTTTCTCTAACCGGTTGCGGGTTTCGGCACGCCGTACCCTGCAAAGCACATCTTCTCCAAAAAAATCTGTTAGCTGCGTCTCTGCCGTGTTGTTTTTGTTATGTCAGAGTCGTTTCGTCTTATTTTTATTAGGTTTTGCGCTTTTTATTATTGTTATTCCATAGAGATATCAGAAGCCGTGCCAACTTTTAAAAACTCTTTAAAATCAATGGTTTGATTTTTGCGTGGGAAATATCTGGCGGTAAACACTACAAAATATGTTCCCGTGTTACTCGATGTGTAGGCGTGCGGTAACACATTGTCACGGCTACGCTACTCAACCGGCTGACCGCGCCTTGGCTACCCGTGAACCGGTTGGGCGTCCCACTACGTTGCTGATTTGCAGCCCTGCGCGAATCAAGGCCTCCAGGTCGATCCCGGTGTTGATCCCCAGCCCGTCGAGCAGGTACACCACATCCTCGGTGGCGACGTTACCGCTGGCGCCCTTGGCGTAAGGGCACCCGCCGAGGCCCGCGATAGAGCTGTCGAATACGTTGATCCCTTCCAGCAGGCTGGCGTAGATGTTCGCAACCGCCTGGCCGTAGGTGTCGTGGAAGTGGCCCGCCAACCTGTCCCGTGGCACCTGGGCGCCGACGACCTCGAACAACCGCCGCGTGGCGCCTGCTGTGCCGGTGCCGATGGTGTCGCCCAAGGACACTTCATAGCAGCCCATGGCGTACAACTCTTGCGCCACTGCGGCCACCTGTTCCGGGGCAACCGTGCCTTCGTAAGGGCAGCCCAGCACGCAGGACACATAACCACGCACACTCACGCCATGCTGCCTGGCTGCCGTCATGATTGGGGCAAACCGCTCCAGGCTTTCACTGATGGAGCAATTAATATTGCGCTGGGAAAACGCCTCGGACGCCGCCGCAAACACCGCGACTTCCTTCACGCCCGCCGCCAGCGCATCTTCAAAACCGCGCAGGTTGGGGGTCAGCGCGCCGTACGTCACACCGGGTTTGCGCTGGATCTGCGCGAAGACCTCGGCAGAGCCGGCCATCTGCGGCACCCACTTGGGCGATACAAAACTGCCGACTTCGATGTAGCTCAAGCCGGCAGCGCTGAGGGCGTCCACCAGTTGCACCTTGTCGGCCACGCGGATGGGCTGGGCTTCGTTCTGCAAACCGTCGCGCGGGCCGACTTCGACCAGGCGTACGTGTGAGGGGAGGGGCATGGCAACTACCTTCTTATCAGTGGTCAACCTGGCTCATGGTTTCCGCCAGGGCCTGTGTGCAGCGCTCTTCGGCGGTGTCCAGTTCGAGTTTCATCTGTTCGATATCCAGCAACTGTTGCTCAAGCTGCTCACGGCGCTCGGCGATTTTGGACAGCATGCTGTTGAGCTGGATGTGATTGCCGCTGGTGGGGTCGTAGAGTTCGATCAGTTCGCGGCATTCGGCCAGGGAAAAACCGATGCGTTTGCCACGCAGGATCAGCTTGAGGCTGACCTTGTCCCGCGCCGAGTAGATGCGTTCCTGGCCCCGGCGTTCAGGGGCCAGCAGGCCTTGTTCTTCGTAGAAGCGAATGGCGCGGGTGGTGATGTCCAGCTCGCGGGCGAGGTCGGAGATGCTGTAGGTGGTGCTCATGACGGCGCTCAATAAAGTCCTGGCGCTAAGCTACTGTCGGGTTGACGTAAACGTCAAGCTCGCTCGCCACCAACCCTCAGGCTTGCTTGCCATCCAACTTCTTCTCATGAGCCGTCACCTGTTGGCACAACTCGATCATCTGCTCACGCATCCAGCGGTTGGCGGGGTCCTGGTCAGTGCTTTCGTGCCAGTACAGGTGGGTTTCCACCGGCGGTACGTCATTGACTGGCAGGTTGACCCAGTGCAACTCATGGCGCCGTGCGAAACGTTCGGGCACGGTCATCACCATGTCGGTCTGCTGCAGCACCTGGGAGGCCATCAGGTAATGCTGGGAGCGCAGGGCGATCTTGCGTTGCAGGCCCATCTTGCCCAAGGCCAGGTCGACATGGCCCAGGCCGTTGCGGCGACTGGAGATATGAATATGGGTCAGCCCCAGGTAATCATCGAGGGTCAGCTTGTCCTTGCCCGCCAGTGGATGGCCCTTGCGCATGGCGCACACGTAGCGGTCTTCCATCAGCTTGACGTGGCGCACTTGCGGGTCGGTGTTGAGCGGCGCGTCCACGGCAAAATCCAGGCGCCCGGCGGCCAGTTCCTTGGTGGTCTCGCGGCGTTTGGACAAGAAGCTCTCGATGACGACAGTGGGCGCCAGGCGGCGCAGGCGCTGGAACAGCAGCGGCAGGATCACCGCCTCGGTGAGGTCGGTCATGCTGATGCGGTAAGTCTTGGCGGCCTGCTGCGGGTTGAAAATCCGGCTTTCCTGCACCGACACCCGCAGCAACGACAGCGCATTGCGCACCGGGCCGATGATGTTCTGCGCCATCGGCGTGGGCACCATGCCTTGGGCGGTGCGCACGAACAGCGGGTCGTTGAAGGTCTCGCGCAGGCGGGCCAGGGCGTTGGACACGGCCGGCTGGGTAATGCCCACGATCTGCCCGGCGCGGGTCAGGTTGGCTTCGGTGTAGATCGCGTCGAAGACGATAAAGAGGTTGAGGTCGACCTTGCTCAGATTCATTGGGTTGCGCTCTTATTGTTAGGTGGCGATTTGTTACGTGCTCAGACGCCGATCATATATCGGTGATGAATGTTAATACACGCCGAGAATAGGCTAGGTAAATTATCAACGCTGTTCTAGCATCGATTGCATGACCTAAACAACCTCTCAAAAAGGGAGCTGCTCATGGATTTCGCCTATTCGCCCAAGGTTCAGGAACTGCGTGAACGCGTCACTGCGTTTATGGATGCTTACGTTTACCCGGCCGAGCCGGTGTTCGAACGCCAGGTCAGCGAAGGTGACCGCTGGCAGCCCACCGCCATCATGGAAGAGCTGAAAGCCAAGGCCAAAGCCGAGGGCCTGTGGAACCTGTTCCTGCCTGAGTCCGAACTGGGCGCCGGCCTGACCAACCTCGAATACGCGCCGCTCGCCGAAATCATGGGTCGCTCGTTGCTGGGCCCGGAGCCGTTCAACTGCTCGGCGCCGGACACCGGCAATATGGAAGTGCTGGTGCGCTACGCCAACGAAGAGCAGAAACAACGCTGGCTCGAACCGCTGCTGCGCGGCGAGATTCGCTCGGCCTTCGCCATGACCGAACCGGACGTCGCCTCCTCGGACGCCACCAACATGGCCGCCCGCGCCGAACGCCAGGGCGACGAGTGGGTGATCAACGGCAAGAAGTGGTGGACCTCCGGCGCCTGCGACCCGCGCTGCAAGATCCTGATCTTCATGGGCCTGAGCAACCCCGACGCGCCGCGTCACCAACAGCACTCGATGATCCTGGTACCGGTGGACACCCCCGGCGTGAAAATCCTGCGCCCGCTGCCGGTGTTCGGCTACGACGACGCGCCCCACGGCCATGCCGAAGTGCTGTTCGACAACGTGCGTGTGCCGTATGAAAACGTATTGCTGGGAGAAGGGCGCGGCTTTGAAATCGCCCAAGGTCGCCTTGGCCCAGGCCGCATCCACCACTGCATACGCTCCATCGGCATGGCCGAGCGTGCGCTGGAATTGATGTGCAAACGCGCTGTCAGTCGTACCGCGTTCGGCAAGCCGTTGGCCCGTTTGGGCGGCAATATCGACAAGATCGCCGACTCACGCATGGAGATCGACATGGCGCGCCTGCTGACCCTGAAAGCCGCGTACATGATGGACACCGCGGGCAACAAAGTGGCGAAAAGCGAGATCGCCCAGATCAAGGTAGTAGCGCCAAACGTGGCGTTGAAGGTGATCGACCGCGCCATCCAGATCCATGGTGGTGCAGGGGTGTCCAATGACTTCCCGCTGGCCTACATGTATGCCATGCAACGTACCCTGCGCCTGGCCGACGGCCCGGATGAAGTGCACCGTGCGGCGATCGGCAAGTTTGAGATTGGCAAGTATGTGCCTCGGGAAATGATGCGCAGCGGACAGTAATACCGCGTCGCCTGCAATCGGGGGCAAGCCCCCTCCCACAGGTGACCGCGTATCTCCAATAGAAATGCGGTCAAATGTGGGAGGGGGCTTGCCCCCGATGAGGCCGGATCAGGCACTGACGATCCGGCAGCCCTCAGTACACCCAAACCTCCACCCGCCGATTCTTGATCCGCCCCTCATCCGCCGTATTCGCCGCCACCGGCATCTGCGCGCCAAACCCACGGATATCGCGCAACACCACGCCGTTCCTGACCAGCTCCCGTCGCACCGCCATCGCACGCAGTTTCGAGAGTAGCGCCGCCCGCTGCGGGTCATTCTTGGCGTCGCCAAACCCCACCAGTGTCACCTGCTTGTCCAGCTTGTCGTGGCTCTTGAGATACGCCACCACCCGCTGCACATCCTGGCGCGCCTTGTTATCCAGGCTGGCGCTGCCCTCTTCAAAACGAAAATTCACCGTCAAGCGCTGGGCGTCCCGGGCGATGGCTTGATAGTCGTCGGGCATGGTCGGGCGCGGTTCCACGGCCATGGCCTGCACCTGCTGCGCGATAAACCCGCTGGCGGCCACAATCGCCTGGCCTTTGCTGCTTTGGGCAAAGTCCACCAACGCCTTGGCCCACGGGTTATGGCCCGAGGGCGGCAGGTAAAAGAACAAGCGGCGCGACAGCGGGTAATCCTCTGTGGCGATCAGGCTGTTGAGCGGCAACATCGGTTGCGAGTCGCCATCCACAATCGCCACCGCCTTGGCCTGGCGTACGTAGGGCAGGCCAATAAAGCCAATGCCTTGGGGATCCTGGCTCACCGCGTCGGACAACTGCTCGCTGGACTCGAAACGCTGGGCCGAAGAGGCGAGGGGCTTGCCGCGCAGGCGCAGGACCAATTCCTTGAACGTGTCGTAGGTGCCGGACTGGTCATCGCGGGCGTAGAGATGAATCGCGCCGCCGATGCCACCCAGCGCCTCCCAGGTGCTGATTTCACCGTTGAAAATCTGCGCCAGTTGCTCGGTGTTCAACGTGTTCAGCGGGTTTTGCGGGTTGAGGATGATGGCGAGGCCGTCGATGGCGATCACCTGTTCGGCTTCGGGGCTTTTGAGGTCACCGAGGGGTTCCAGGTCCACCAGTTCGCTGTCCTTGATTGGGCGAGAGGAAGCGGCCAGGTCGGCGCTGGTTTTCTTCAAGGCGGCAAAACCGGTGCTGGAGCCGTGGGCCGCGACGTCGATGGTCACGGTCTTGCCCTGGCGCGTCTTGCCGATCACACGTCGTTCATTGGCGCCTTCGCCGGGTTCGATGTGCACGCCCTGCAACCCTTGATATTCCATCAAACCCTTGGCCAGCGCCGGTGCCAGCGCCGCGCCAATGGTGTTGGAACCCTGGATGCGCAAGGCAGGCCCTAGGTCGGGCACGGGTAGGGGAGCAGCCACAGCGGGCAGGGAAAGCACACAGCACAACAGGAATAGAACGCGCAGCGTCATGCCGGCACCTTCTCAAGCCAAAGGGAGTGCCGCGACATTAAGTCAGTTGGGTTTCAATAATGTGACTGACCTCAAATGATCAAAAGTTTGGGAGGGGCAAGCCCTCCCCACATTTGATCGTCAGCTCAGTTCCAGCCAGATCGGCGCATGGTCCGACGGTTTTTCCAACCCACGCAGATCGTAGTCCACGCCCGCATCCTTGACCCGTGGCAGCAAGCCGTTGGAGGCCATGATCACGTCAATGCGCAGGCCGCGCTTGGGCTCGTCTTCAAAGCCACGGCTGCGGTAGTCGAACCAACTGAAGCGGTCGGCCACGTCCGGGTTGAGGTGACGGAAGCTGTCCACCAGGCCCCAGTTTTTCAGGCGGGCCATCCACTCGCGCTCTTCGGGCAGGAAGCTGCACTTGCCGGTTTTCAGCCAGCGTTTGGCGTTGTCGGCGCCGATGCCGATGTCGCAGTCTTCCGGGGAAATATTCACATCGCCCATCACCACCAGCGCCTGGTCGTTGCTGAACTGGCTTTCCAGCAGTTGTTGCAGGTCTTCGTAGAAGCGTTGCTTGGCGGGAAACTTGGTCGGGTGGTCGCGGCTTTCGCCCTGTGGGAAATAGCCGTTCATGATGGTCACCGGGTTGCCGTTTTCATCGGCGAAGGTGCCCCAGATAAAACGGCGCTGGGCGTCTTCTTCGTCGCTGGCAAAACCTTTGTGAAGGCTCAACGCCGGCTGACGCGAGAGCAGGGCCACGCCGTAGTGACCTTTCTGCCCGTGGTAATACACGTGATAGCCAAGAGCCTGTACTTCGGCCAGGGGGAACTGGTCGTCGTGGACTTTGGTTTCCTGCAGGCCGATCACATCGGGTTGGTGTTTTTCAATCAGCGCCGCCAGCTGATGGGGGCGGGCGCGCAGCCCGTTGATATTGAAGGAGACGATTTTCATGGTCGGCAGTCCAGTCTTGGCAAAAGGGCGATGCTAGCCGACAAGTCGGACGGGGGCCAGCGTGGCGGTAGGGCAGATGCACTGCTAATGTCTGGGAACGACTGGTGCTGCGTAGGTTCGTACCCATAAGAACGCCATCTATTGAGTGGCGCCCAGGGAGATTGACTGTATGACTGACACTGCCATTGGCGAAATTCGCCTGCTCAACAGCGGCTATTCGCGTGAAGCTCGCTCCCTGCTGTACCAGGCCTATCGGCATGAGCCGACGTTTGCCTACATCTTCGAAGCTGAACGCCCAGGTTACGAGCAGCGTGTGCGCGCCACTGTGCGTGAGCTGGTCAAGCAGCATTTTTTCCAGAAGCTTCCGGCAATTGGGTTATTTGTGAATGACCGGCTGATCGGCATCGCCCTGATTGCACCGCCGCAACGGCGCCTGGGCATCACCGAGAGCTGGGCCTGGCAACTGCGCATGTGGCTGAGCACCGGCGTGCGTGGTACGCGGCGTTATCTGGATTACCATCACGCGGTGCTGGCGTGCCTGCCGAGCGAGTCGGTGCATGTGCTGCCGCTGTTGGGCATTCACCCGCAATTCCAGGGCAAACACTACGGCGAGCAATTGCTCGAAGCGGTGCACAACTGGTGCGCCGAAGACCCGCATTCGTCCGGTGTGGTGCTGGATACGGGCAACTCGCGCTACCTGGATTTCTATAAACGCCAGGGCTACGAGGAAATCGGCGAGGTTGCTGTAGGCCCGATCCTGGAGCATGTGTTTTTTCATCCCAATCCTCAGGCGTTACATGCTGCAACGGCTTAGGCGAGAATTTTTCAGATTCATCCGGGTTATAAGATGCTCCCCAGCTCGTGTAGCATCCGCGCCTATGAAGTTTCCAGGAAGATTTACCAGTGGTTTGATCCTGCTGCTCACCAGTTGCAGCGCCTTGGCGCAAAGCGAATTGGACGTGCGGGTCAAACCCTCAAACGACGCGTTGAAAGCCAACATCGAAGGCTACATCGGCGGGGTGGGCGATCGCGATGAAGAAGCCTTGCTGCGGTTCAGCCGTGGCGCTGAGGAGCAGGCGCGCAAAGCGGCGCAGGCGCTGGGCTTCTATCAGCCGCAGATCGACAGCGAGGTAAAGGGCGGCAAGAACCCGCGCCTGATCCTCAGCATCGACCCCGGCGAACCGGTGCATTTGCGCAACGTGACCATTCGGGTCGACGGCGAGGCGGCTAACCTCAAGTCGTTTCGTGTGCCTGCCAGCAACGACCTCATCTCCGGCGCCGTGCTCAACCACGGCCACTACGAAGACGCCAAGCGCCTGATCCAGAACCAGGCCTCGCGCTACGGCTTCTTCAGCGGGCGCTTTATCAGCCAGAAACTCGCGGTGGACCCACAAGCCGGCGTCGCCGATATCGAACTCATCTATGACAGCGGCCCGCGCTACAGCATGGGCAAGGTCAGCTTTGCCGGCGACACGCCGTTTGATGACGAATTGCTGCAACGCATGGTGCCGTTCAAAAGCGGTGACCCCTACGATTCCGAACTGATCGCCGAACTCAACCAGAACCTGCAAGCCAGCGGCTTTTTCGAAGGCGTGCGCGTGGATGCCAGCCCCACCGCCTCAACCAATGACGTGATCCCCGTGGCCGTCAATCTGGATACTCGAAAACCACGCACCATGGGCCTGGGCCTGGGCTACTCCACCGACGTCGGTCCGCGCGGCAAGGCCAATTGGACCCGTCACTGGGTCAACCCTCAGGGCCACAGTTACGGTTGGGAGGCCGAACTGTCGGCCCCGCGCCAGAACGTCGGCCTGTGGTACGACATTCCGCTGGACCCGCCGCTCACCGATAAATTGCGCTTCGCCGGTGGCTACCAGAATGAAGAACTGGCCAACACCGACACCCTGAGTAAATTGCTCACCGTCGGCCCGGAATGGCACAGCAAGTTGCCCAGCGGCTGGACCCGGGTAATTTCCCTCAAATACCAGCGCGAAGAATATCGCCTGGGCAACGACTCCGGCCTCAGTAACCTGCTGATGCCGGGCATCAGTTATTCCTACCTGCGCAGCGACAACCGCATCGATCCCCACAACGGCTATCGCCTGCAATTCGACACCAAGGTCGCCAAAGAAGGCCTGGGCTCGGACACCAACCTGCTCTACGGCACGGCCATGGTCAAAGGCCTGACCACCCTGTGGGACAACCACCGTTTCCTGGCGCGGGCGCAAGTGGGCGGCAGTGCCACCAATGGCTACAAGTCGGTGCCGCCTTCGCTGCGCTTCTTTGCCGGTGGCGACCAGAGCGTGCGCGGCTACGAGTACCAGACCCTGTCGCCGGAGAATGACCAGGGTGATCGCATCGGTGGCCGCTACATGGTGGCGCTGAGCGCCGAGTATCAATATTCCATTGCCGAAAAATGGCGGATCGCGACCTTCATCGACCAGGGCAACTCGTTCAACTCCCTGGAACTGCCCAGCCTGAAAACCGGTGTGGGCGTCGGTATCCGCTGGGTATCGCCGGTCGGTCCGATCCGCCTCGACCTGGCCCATGCCCTGGAAGATCCGGGCGGCGTTCGTTTGCACTTTTCCATGGGGCCTGAGCTGTGATGCGTGGTTTGAAAATAGCGGGGCTGGCCGTGGTGGCAGTCCTCGCCGTGCTGTTGCTGGCACTCTGGGCGGTATTGGGCAGCCAAGCGGGCAGCCGCTGGGCCTTGGGCCAGGTGCCGGGTTTGAGCGTGGAGAATTTCCAGGGTCGCCTGGGCGGCCAATGGAGCGCCGATCATCTGCTGTGGCAACAAGACAGCAGCCGCGTGGAACTCAAGGCGCCCACGTTTGATTGGTCCCCAGCCTGCCTGCTGCGCATGACCTTATGCATTGACCAACTGGATGTGGATCAAATCAGCCTGCAATTTCCACCGAGCACCGAAGACAGCAGCGGCCCGGTTGCACTGCCTGATCTGACGTTGCCGGTTGCCCTGCAGTTGGGCGACGTTCGCATCGGCAGCCTGGTGTTCAACGGCAGCGAAGAACTCAAAGGCCTGCAACTGGCGGCGCACTGGACCGCCGCTGGCATGCAGATCGACTCCGTGCACCTGCAACGCGACGACCTGGTGCTGGACCTGTCCGGCCTGCTGCAACCCACCGGCGACTGGCCGTTGACCGCCAGCGGTAACCTGAGCCTGCCTTATGCGCCCGGCGGCGCGCCCTGGAGCGTTGCCCTCAAGGTCGAAGGCGACCTGTTCAAGACCCTCAAGCTCGACGCCGACAGCAGCGGCTACCTGCCGGCCAAGCTCAAGGGCGAGTTGCAACCCCTGGCGGAAAACCTTCCGGCCCGGTTGCACATCACCGCTGACGGCTTCAAGGCCAGCGCCGACTTGCCCGACACCCTGCAACTCAATCAACTGGACCTCACTGCCAACGGTGATCTGAAAAACGGCTACCAACTGCTGGGCAAGGCCGTGCTGCCGGCGGAAAAAGGCCCGGTGGACCTGCTGCTGCAAGGCAGGGTCGACGCCAAGGGCGCGCAGATCGCCGGCCTGGACCTGAACGCCGGTGACAAGCAAAGCCTCAAGCTCAGTGCCAACCTGGACTGGCAACAAGGCTTCAGCGCCGACGCCAAGATCGACTGGCTCGACTTCCCCTGGCATCGCCTCTACCCCGTGATCGACGAACCCCAGGTGACCGTGCGTACGTTCAACGGCGAGATTTCCTACAAAGACGGCAACTACCTGGGCAACCTCAAGGCCGACCTCGACGGTCCGGCGGGCAAGTTCAACGTGGTCACGCCGTTCAGTGGCGACCTCAAGCAAGTCTTCCTGCCCGAGCTGAAACTGACCGCCGGCCAAGGCAAGGCCGAAGGCCACCTCAACCTGCAGTTTGCCGATGGCATCGCCTGGGATACCGCGCTCGACCTGTCGGCGCTCAATCCGGCGTATTGGGTCGCTGAACTGCCGGGCACGTTGGCCGGGCCGCTGCGCAGCAAAGGCGAGTTCAAGAACGAGCAACTCAAGCTCACCGCCGACCTCGACCTCAAGGGCCGCCTGCGTGGTCAAACCGCCGTGCTGGCGGCCAAGGCCGAAGGGGCAGGAGAACAATGGACCCTGGCCAACCTGGATATCCGCCTGGGTGACAACCGCATCAACGGCAGCGGCAGCCTGCAACAACGCCTGGCCGGGCAGATCGACATCAAGCTGGCGCGCCTGGCCCAGCTGTGGCCGCAGCTGCGCGGGCAGGTCAACGGCCGCCTCGACGTGGCCGGCAGCCTCAAGGCACCTCAGGGCAAACTCGATCTCAAGGGCCAGCAACTGGCGTTTGCCGACAACCGCCTGCAAAACCTCAGCCTCGCGGCCACCCTCGATAACGCCCAGCGCGCCAGGATCGACCTCAAGGGCAGCGGTATTCAAAGCGGCGACACCCAGGTCGGCACCCTGACTGCCAGTGCCCAAGGTGATATCAAGCAGCAAAAAGTCCAGATGGACCTGGCCGGTCCCTTGCTCAAGCTGGCCCTGGCCCTGGACGGCAACCTCGACAACGGCAACTGGCGCGGGCGCCTGGCCAGTGGTGATGTCCAGGCGGGTGGCCAGGACTGGAAGCTGCAAGCCCCGGCAAAAATTGACTACCTGGCCGACGGCCGGCTGACCTTCGCCGCGCACTGCTGGGTCTCCGGTGCTGCCAGCCTGTGCGGTGAAGACCAGCGCCTGATGCCCGAGCCCAAGCTGCGTTATCACCTCAAGCAATTCCCCCTCGACAGCCTCGCGGCATTTTTGCCCAAGGACTTCGCCTGGCAGGGCAAGCTCAATGCCGATGTGCAACTCGACCTGCCCAACAGCGGCCCCAAAGGCGTGGTGTCGGTGGATGCCAGCGGCGGCACCTTGCGCGTCAAGGACAAGGACCAGTGGCTGGATTTCCCTTACGACACCCTCAAGCTGGAAACCACGCTCAATCCCAAGCGCATCGACACCCAGCTGAACTTCCATGGCGGCAAGCTCGGTGAATTGCTGTTGCAGGCGCAGATCAACCCGCTGCCGAAGAACAAGCCGATCACCGGCAATTTCAGCCTCACCGGGCTGGACCTCGCGGTGGCGCGGCCGTTTGTGCCGATGGTGGAAACCCTCAACGGCAAGCTCAACGGCAACGGACGCATCTCCGGTGGCCTGCTGGCACCGCAGATCAACGGCAATGTGAACCTGATCGGCGGTGAAGTCTCCGGTCCGGAACTGCCCATCAGCCTCGAAGGCCTGAATGTGCAGGCGCTGATCGCCGGTGAAAGCGTGCAGCTCAACGGCGGCTGGCGCAGTGGCAAGGCCGGGCAGGGCAGCCTCAAGGGGCGGATCGACTGGGGTCAGGCCCTGGCCGTGGATCTCAGCCTGCAAGGCTCGCAATTGCCGGTCACGGTCGAACCCTACGCCGCACTGGAAGTGGCGCCGGACCTGAAGATCACCCTGAAGGACGACAGACTGGCGATCGCCGGCAAGGTGCAGATCCCGCGCGGTGACATCACCGTGCGTGAATTGCCGCCATCGACGGTCAAGGTCTCGGACGACACCATCATCGTGGGCAGCCAGACGGAGGAGGGCAAGCCGGCGATGGCCATGGCCATGGATATCGACGTGGCAGTGGGCGAAGACCAGCTCAACTTCTCGGGTTTCGGCCTCACCGCCAAGGTGCAGGGCCATGTGCATATCGGCGACAACATGGACACCCGTGGCGAGCTGTGGCTCAACGATGGCCGCTACCGCGCCTACGGGCAGCGGCTCAATGTACGACGGGCGCGCCTGTTGTTTGCCGGCCCGCTGGACCAGCCGTTCCTGGACATCGAGGCGGTGCGCGTCACCACCGAGCCGTCCAGGACCGTGACCGCGGGTATTCGCCTGAGTGGCAGCGCGGAGCAGCCGACCACGCAGATTTTCTCCGAACCGGCGATGGCCCAGGAAGACGCGCTGTCGTACCTGGTACTGGGGCGTTCACGCACCACCACCGGCGAAGACAACAACATGCTGGCCGAAGCGGCGCTGGGCCTGGGTTTGATGGGCAGTGCGGGGGTGACCTCGGACATCGCCACCAAGTTGGGCATCCAGGACTTCGACCTCGATACCCAGGGCAGCGGCAATAACACCGCCGTGGTGGCCAGCGGCAAGATCACCGAGAAACTCAGCCTGCGTTATGGCGTAGGGGTGTTCGAACCGGCCAGCACCATTGCCTTGCGCTACCTGTTGAGCAAGAAGGTGTACCTGGAGGTGGCCAGTGGTGTGGCCAGCTCGCTGGATATCTTCTACAAACGCGATTTCTAAGCCTTGCTTGGTCAAAGAATGTGGGAGGGGGATTGCCCCCTCTTATCAAACATAAAATAAGTTACTGATTTTAAAGAGTTAAAAAACACCTCTAAAACTGAGATTTTGTAGGCGCCACCAGTTTGCTGCGCGACAGCGCTACGTCGAAAAGGTAGTGGGGC
>Ga0308161_1003325_pt1 | contig 15750 bp, 20 predicted proteins | sample PhyFR2_FD_201034 | JGI IMG/M metagenome (GOLD analysis project Ga0308161, IMG submission 201034) | Phyllosphere microbial communities from UC Gill Tract Community Farm, Albany, California, United States - DLSLF.R2 | ecosystem: Host-associated > Plants > Phyllosphere > Unclassified | place: USA...
TTCGGGATCCGCGTTGCTGAGCCTCATCATGATGCGACCCCACACTGGCACATGCTCATGTTCATGCGCCCTGAGCAGGCTGAGCGCGTGCGCGAAATTATGCGCGATTACGCCTGGCAGGAAGATAGCAGCGAGCTGACGACAGACAAGGCCCGTAAGGCCCGTTTTCACGCCGAGGCTATCGATCCAGAGAAAGGCAGCGCAACGGGTTACGTTGCTAAATACATTTCCAAAAATATCGACGGCTATGCGCTTGACGGTGAGACAGACGACGAAAGCGGCAAAGACCTTAAGGAAACCGCCTCGGCAGTATCTGCATGGGCTGCGCGCTGGCACATCCGGCAATTCCAGTTTGTGGGCGGTGCGCCGGTCACGGTTTACCGCGAGCTGCGCCGCATGGCAGACAGCGAAACCGCGCACGGCCTGAGCGTTGAGTTTGCTGCCGCGCATGACGCAGCCGACGCAGGAGACTGGGCCGGATACGTTAACGCGCAGGGTGGCCCGTTCGTGCGCCGTGACGATCTGGCTGTGCGCACCTGGTATCAGGCAAGCGAGGACATGAACGAGTACGGAGAGGAAACCGTGCGTATCAAAGGTGTTTACGCAACTGAAGTTGGCGACGATACGCCGATCTTAACCCGCCTGATGCAGTGGAAGATTGTCCCGAAACGTGCCGTTGATTTGGCTTTTGAATTTAAGGACGCGTCCGCGTCCTCTCGGAGTTCTGTCAATAACTGTACGGTGAGATCGGGATCTGAGAATGTGTTGAAGCCGGCCGGTGAGATTCTAAAAAATTTTGAGGATATTAATAGCAGTGAGCGGCGGCGGCTATTGATGAGAATTCGCGCAGAGCGGCCTGCTAAGGTGGCTGGAACGTACAGGCGCACTGAAAAAGTTGAGGCAGCCTGCACTAAAGTGATCACTGAAATCAGGGAGCTTACCGGTGAAAATATTAGTCGAGGATTAGCGATACGCATCCTCGGTGGTACTGGCACTCTTATAGCTGGTCAGTGGATCAGTATTACCGCTCAGGGCGAGCTTTTGCGAGCAGTAAGTAAAAGGTGTGACTGAAGCCACTTTCGCCAGGGTTCGAGCTTTGCGTAAGAAGAGTAAGGAAAGTTCAAGCGAGCAGAATCGCATAGACCGTTCATATTGAATGGAAAAAAACATTTCACATTCAGAGTAAGATTATATACTGTATGCATAACCAGTTGTTATATGTAAGGGAGGAAACATGCACGATTGTCTTATGGAGTCGATAAAGCTCCAGCGTATTGATTTTTTTATAAAACTTGTTGCTGCCAGTGACTGTAGTGAAGAAGAAAAAGGATTAGCTATTCAGTGGGTTTCTGAACTAACCGATGAGTTGATGGCGAAATTGCGAAAATATGAATACCTTCGTTCGATGAATGAAGTCGAATGAGAAACCTCATGTTGTGTGAGGGCTGATCGATCCTGTTAAGGCTTCAGCAAATTCCAAAAGTATTGTAGTGCGGTTTATTAGTTATTATTATGTTTTAACACTACATAATTTATGGAATCAACATGGATTGGATTACGCATATCATAACATTGGTGGTAGGTATGGGAGCCGGATGGACGCTTCGTATAGCCTACTCTTCTTACAAAAATGTAAATAAATCAAGCGATAACAATTACACCGTAAATCAAAACAAAAATAAACTCTCTAAAGGCAGCATTGTTGGTCGGGATCAGACTAACTCGGATCACTAAGGAGCAGTGCTGTGTTTACACATAACTCTGGGGAGTACACCAATCAATCAGGTAACAGTGTTGATGGTGGAGGGAGTATTGTTGCTCGGGATCAGATAAACCATTTCCACGGTAAGAAGAACGTCAGCGAAGAGCTTCTTGGATTGTATGATAGGCTGAAAACTGACGGTGTAGGTGAAAGAAGTGCTGAGTTTTGTGAAAAACTTAATCATTACATGGCACAACAAACGGATGGAGATGTAAGAGGGTTGGACTCAAAATTAGCAGAAAGTAGCCGTTCAGACATGCTAATCATGGCTAAAATGATGAAAGAGCAAGCTACCAAAGCTATCATGCGTCAACAAACCTCTAAAACTGCTCAAAGAATCTATGTAATAATAATTGAACGAATTTATTTTGATTTCATAATGAAAGTAACTCCGCTCATACAAGATGATAAACCACGGATTGAGGTAGATGAAAGAATAAGTGATATTATAAATGGAATCTATGAGGTATTAGGTGAAAACCTTTTAGAGTTCACTGAAATGGATCTTTTAGGTTTGTTGTTTTTCTTAGGTGGAAACTGTCATATTAGGTGGGATAAATGCTAATATACCATCCTGCATTTGATGCATATCATTGTTTATTTAGAATGATTGCTTTAATCGATCATGTACAATGTGTCGAAGTAGACAAGGCTAGAATACTAGATTTTTATTTGACCTTTCCTTCTTTGGTTGCAACTATAAGAATGCCGCCAACATTAAGTCATGCAAAGAAGACGGCAAAATTATATTCTAATGTTTATCATGATCCTATTAGCCCTCGCTCGACCTTCAAGGATATGTATCACATACAAAATTCTGCATTAAAATGCTTGGTGGCAACCGGACTAATTGAATTAAAAGATTTTGAGAGTGGTAAGATTTATCGCACAGATTTAGAAATACCAGATGCCTTATTGCTTTCAATGAGTGATTTTTTAAATAAAAAGAAAGATGTTTATGATTTTATCCTTGAAAGTTTGTCAAGGTTTCATCTTACTGGAAGAGATGGGTTAAAAGATAGAACAAATTTAATGGAGTTTAGATATGACTTTTCTTAGTCCAACCTTTATTGTGAAAAATTTAAAGGTTTATCAACATGGTCATGAGGCTTTCTCTTGTTCATTTCATAAAGGATTGAATATTATTAGTGGAAGGAATAGTTCTGGTAAAACCACTATAATGGATCTTCTTGCATATTCATTAGGTGCTGAAAATATAAAATGGAAACCAGAAGCCCTACTTTGCACCAATACCATTGTAGAGGTGTTATTAAACGACAAGCCTACCTGTTTTAAACGTGAGATTAGTGAAGAGTCGTTAAAGCCATTAAGCATATTTTGGGGGGAGCTGGATGCCGCTCTTTCTTCATCACCGAGTCAATGGGAAACCTACCCTTTCAGACGATCAGAAAAATCAATGAGTTTTTCCCAAGTAATCCTCAACTCATTGAGTATGCCAGTAGCACAGGGTGAAGGTGCTTCAATTCTAACCATGCACCAATTATTGCGTGTTATGTATGCTGATCAACCTTCTGTGCACAGCCCTATTTTCAGAGTTGATAGTTTTGACAAAGCTCTTACAAGAGAAACAGTAGGTGACTACCTATGTGGTGTTTATGACGACATGTTATATACATCCCAAGTCAGGCTCAAACAAGTAGATTCTGAGTTAAGCAAAAAAGTATCTGAATTGAAAAGCATCTTTCTGATTCTGGGGCGTTCTGGTCAGTCAGAAAATATTCATTATATAGATGAGAAAATTTCCCAACTTAATACTCAGCGTGAAAAGCTTTTAGAAGAGCTGAGTATATTGAGAACATCAGGTTCTTCGGGGAATGCTAATAAGTCTGATAAAGAAAAAACAGACTCTTTAAGAAAGAGATTGGATAAAGCAAAAGCTGCCGAGTCAAAAGTTGTTGATGAGATAAATAGAATCAGTTTGGATATTTTTGATTCAGAAATGTTTATTAAAGAACTAAAGGAAAGAATTGATAATTTAAATGAGTCTAGTGTTGCTAGAGAGTATTTCAGTGGTGTTAGCTTTCAGTTCTGCCCTAGCTGCTTAAGTGAAATAGTCACTGGTCATGCTAATGATTGCCATTTATGTAAGACGTCTATTCCAGATGGAGATATGGCACCGCAATTACTAAGAATGAAAAATGAACTAGCGGTGCAGTTAAAGGAGTCTAACTATTTGCTTGAGTTAAAAAATGAAGAGTTGTCAAAGTTAAAAATAACTCAACCAGCTTTGAAGAAAGAGGTTAAAAAACTTGCTCAAGAATATTCATTGGCATCCTCTAGTTGGGAAAGCCCCTATGAAATTGAATTTGGTAGGATATCTAAATCCCTAGGTTCGATTGAGGAAGAAATTAATCAAGCTTATGAACACCTTAAATTAAAGTCAGCTATTGCTGAGCTACAAAGTTCAAGGGATTTGCTGCAAGCAGAGAAAGAATCACTTGAGTCGGTTATCGAGTCACTTCAAAATAAAGAGGAAAAAACCAAGCTTAAAGTTTCTCAGTGTATAGAATCCATTATGATTCGTTTATTAAAAATGGATCTTGAATTACAAGTTGAATTCATTAATGCTAAACAAGTCAAATTTAGCTTTGAAGATAATACAGTTTACGTAAATGGTTCTAAAAACTTCTCTGAAAGCTCGGCTGTTATTTTGCGTCATATATTTCATTTGTCTTTATTAACGGCTAGTTTAGAAATGAAATTTATGCGTCTTCCTCGATTTATTATGCTTGATGGTATAGATGATGGGGGTATGGAAAAAGGCCGAAGCCACAGGCTCCAAAAAATTATAGTTGATGAGGTTTCTAAATATGAGCATGATTTTCAGCTTATTTTTGCAACTTCTGATATTAGCCCTGATCTTGAGGGTACTGAATTCACTGTTGGCAGATACTTCAGGCCAGAGGCAAGATCACTGAATGTAAGCTACGCAGCTGTAAAAGCTGAGGTTATCAATAGCAGTGATTGAGGCTGATTGCATGCATAACGTGCATGGATTCGCATTAATTTTTGAAGCACGGAAACACCCTTCAGCGCCAGTCATGGGGCGATTTTAGGTGATGTATGCAACTGCATTAAAAGCGATGTACAAAGCGGGCAGGCGTGGCGGGGATAGCATTGCGCGCGAAGGGTGCAAACATGTATGCGGAGGCTTCGCCAGCGGCACGGAGGCAGGAGCTGGGGCGATGCGTGAATCAGAGGCTCTGAAACAGAAAAGCCCCGCAAAATGCGTTTGAACGCGTCTGCGGGGCCATGAAACGAGGCGGTGATTTTCGTGGGGTTTTTGGTCGCGCGCGGCGCATTTTCACGCCGCCCGGTCAGGCTGTTTTCTGCTCCAGTTCATAGGGGCGGAACGTGATCACCTCTTCGCCCAGCCAGTTATTAATTTCCTTCAGACGCTCCTGCAGCGGTGTCAGTTCGTTACGCACAAATACCTGAGACGCTTTCACCGCGTCACCGAATCCGCCGGAGTTATCCGGGATAATTCCCATCATCTGCGGCGGGACGCGGTGCGCGCTTAGCAGGTCGTCGCGGCTGGCCTTCTTGATGTTAAAGAAATCGTCTTTCGTCGCCACTTCACTCAGCGGCAGAATCTTGATCCCGTCCGGCTTGCCGTTTGGCGCGTACATGAACAGGTTGCGGAAGTTACCCAGCCCTTTCGTGTCGCGCATCGCCTGCCGCATCCGGTCAACGTCGCTGCTGCTCTGCGCCGCATCGGTCATGTAAAGGATATAACCGGCGTGCGCGCCGTTCTGATAATACTTGCGGCGGAACAGGGTCGCTGCCTCATTCAGCCAGGCGGAATTAAGCGCGCTGAGGTATTCCGGCAGGCCGTACAGCTCCTGATTAATATCCGGCTCCAGCAGATGAAACACGCTGCCGGCCGAAAACTCATGCGGCTCTTTCCAGTCATTTACAAACCAGTAAACGCCGTCCTTCACGCCCCTGCGGGTAAATTTGGCCGGGGTGGTTTCAAGACGCAGCGGCTTACCCAAGCCATTACGTCGGAGCTCGGCAAAGGCATTGCCGAAGACCAGATAATCCAGCGCAAACTTGCTGAACTCCTGCTGACTCATCATCGGGTGCGGAATAAACGTTGAGGCCAGAATGTTGCGCTTCACGTAAATCGGCGAGCTGTGGTGAACGGCCGAGCGCAGGCTCTTAGCCAGCCCGCTGAAGCTGACCGGCGGCTCAAACCAGCGCCCGTTACCGATGCACTCGGCATAATCCAGAATGTCGCGCTTATCCATGACCGGCGTCGGATCGCCAAAGGTAAACGCCTCGGCGTGCTGCTGCGGTGCGGTTGCCTGTACAGGCTGCGCGGTGGCGGTGTGACCCTTGCGGCCTCTGCGTTTGCTCATCAGTAAAATTCCAGAATAGAGGGATTAGCGCCGCCGCTGGCTGCGGTGAGCGGTTCGTTTAACAGTGCGTGCATGATTGCCCAGGCGACGTCGGCATGGCTGGCCTCTTCGCTGCGGCTCGCCTCATAGGTTGAGCGGTTGCCGCTGGCCGTCATGGTTTTGCGGATTGCCATAAACGACTGCGTGATATCCGTCGCCCCGGCGTCATACTCAAGCCGCCCGCTGCTGATAGTGTCCTTCGCCTTCAGTACCATTGCCGTTTTCACTTCCGGCGAGTATTTGATCTCACGCGCGGCCGGGTAAAACTGGCGTACCAGCTGGAAAACACCCTGACCGATGCCGGTGGCGTCCACGCCTATATATTCAACGGTATATTTTTTCGTTAAGTCCTCGATCGACCTCGCCTGCGCGGCAAAGTCCATGCCCCGCCATTGGTGACGCTCCAGCACGCGGAACTTTCCGCCCGAAACGAGCGGCGGCGCGATTACCGCACAGCCTGCGCTGTCGCCGGTGTGCGACGGGTCATACCCAATCCAGACTGGCCGGTATGCAAACGGGCGCGGCAGGTACGGGTTAAAGTCTTCCCACTCTTCCAGGCTGTCGATCATGCAGCTCTGCAGCTCGGCAAACGGGAAGACGCTCGCGGCATCGTCGACAAACTCACACATCAGCAGGTTCTGATATTCCGCCGGGCTGTATTCAAGCTGCAGCTGGTCAATGTCGAACAGGTTGCAGCCTCCGGTCAGCGCGTCTTCAACCGTCACGATCTGCCGCCACTGGCCGTCACCGCACAGCGCGCCTTTGGCCAGGTGAGAATGCGACAGGTCTAACTCGATGCGGTCATCTTTGCTGCGACGCCCCTTATTAAACAGTTCGCCTGACCAGAACGGATACGCGCTGTGTGACAGGGCTGACGGTGTGGAAAAATACGTCGTGCGCCACTTCTTGTGCAGCGACATGCCGCTGGCAACTTTGCGCAGCTCCTGAAATTTCGGGATCCAGAAATACTCGTCCAGATACAGGTTGCCGGTGTAGCTCTGTGCGGTGCGCACATTAGTGCCGAGGAATATCAGGCGCGCGCCGTTTGGCAGCACGATGGGATCGCCTTTCAGGTCAACGTCAGCCTGGCGGGCAAAGTCGATGATGTAGTTTTTGAAGACGTGCGCCTGCGCCTTACTGGCTGAAAGAAATATCTGGTTGCGGCCGGTGGTCAGCGCATCGATCAGCGCCTCGCGGGCAAAGTAGAACGTGGCGCCAATCTGGCGGGATTTCAGGATATTGCGGATGCGGTGAGTCAGCCCGGCGCGGTGCCAGTTGAGCTGATACTCAAAGCAGTTATCCATAAACACGGCGGTCAGCTTGTCTGTCTGCTCGTCGCTGAACTCATTCTTAACAACCGGCTGACGCTCGCCTTTGTTGCGGTTGCGTACGTTGGGGTTTAAGTCGGCCTCGTTGCCGCTGCTGCGGTAACGCTCAACGCGGGCGAGGCGCTCAATCTGACGGCCGAGCGCGTCTATCTCTTTGTAATCACCATTCCCCTTTACCTCTTTCATGATGAGCTGAATCAGCCGCGCTTCCATGCTGGATTCAACGCGACTGATGGGCGCTACGTCGTCCCACGCGTCGCGCAGCTTCCAGCTCTGCACGGTTGGCGTTTTCTGTCCGAGCGTCTCCGCAATCTGGCGCACGGAATAACCCTGCCAGTAAAGCAGCGCGGCCTGACGGCGCGGATCGCTGATGATGGTTGTCGGTGTCGTTTTCATACCGGCAAGGCTACCGGTGCCGAAAATGGCGCGCCTGCTGTCCCTGTTTGCTGATGCATCAGCGGGCTGGCATTCGTTGAGGGATTGTGTGACGACGGGGAAACTGGCCCCGAACCGACCCAACACCTGACCGGAGCCTGATTAATGGCAGCAATCAAAACAAAGCGTTTTCGTATCGCAGTTGAAGGCGCAACCACTGACGGCCGTGTCATTTCCCGCGACTGGATTTCGCAGATGGCGAAAAACTACAGCCCGGAAATGTACGGCGCCCGCATCAACATGGAACACATCCGGGGCTATGCCGCCGACAGCACGTTCCGCCGCTTTGGCGACGTGACCGCCGTCGAGGCTGAAGAAATTGGCGACGGCCCGCTCAAGGGCAAGCTGGCGCTGTTTGGCTGGATTGATCCGACGCCGGAGCTGGTCGAGCTGACCAAAGCGCGCCAGAAAATCTACACCTCCATTGAAGTTAACCCGGAGTTCGCCGACACGGGCGAGGCGTATCTGGTTGGCCTGGCCGTCACCGACGACCCGGCAAGCCTCGGCACGGAGATTCTGAGCTTCAGCGCCACGGCCAGAGTTAACCCGCTGGCGTCACGCAAGCTGGACAAAGGCAACCTCTTTACCGTCGCTGAAGAAACCGTGATCGAGTTTGAAGAAGTGGCCGAGCCGTCGCCGTCCCTTCTGACGCGTATCACAGCCATGTTTACCGGCCAGAAAAAGGCCAGTGGCGAGCAGTTCGCCGACGTCAGCGCGGCGGTAACGGCCGTTGCTGAGCAGGTACAGCTGAATGCGGAGAGCCAGACGCAGAAGCTGTCTGCGCTGGAGCAATCCGTCACCGCACGTCTGGAGGCTATCGAGCAGCAGGCCGGGGAAGACCGCGCCGCTTTCGCTGCGCTGCAGGGCCAGCTTTCGCAGGCCGACGGCAGCTTTAACCGCCGCCCGGCGGCAACCGGCAGCGATCCGAAGTCCGGCGCGCAGACCGACTGCTAATCAGGCGTTGCCTGAACGTTAAAACCCAACACAGAGATAAACAGGAACGCCAATGCGCAAGAATACCCGCTTCAAGTTTAACCAGTTCATGACCCGCCTTGCCGAGCTGAACGGCGTCGAAACCGACGACATGAACAAAAAATTTACCGTTGAGCCGTCGGTCACGCAGACCCTGATGAGCCGCGTGCAGGAGTCTTCCGACTTTCTGACCCGCGTCAACATCGTGCCTGTGTCCGAAATGAAGGGCGAGAAAATCGGGATCGGCGTGTCCGGCTCGATTGCCAGCGTGACCGACACGGCAGGCGGCGACGAGCGCGAAACCGCTGACTTTGCCGCGCTGGATAAGCAGGGCTATGAGTGTGTGCAGGTCAACTATGACTTCCATATCCGCTATAACACGCTCGACCTGTGGGCGCGCTATGAAGATTTTCAGGCCCGCCTGCGTGATGCCATCGTGAAGCGCCAGGCGCTTGACCGCATCATGATCGGCTTCAACGGCGTGACCCGCGCCAAAACCTCGAACCGCGCCAGGAATCCGATGCTGCAGGACGTGGCCGTAGGCTGGCTGCAGAAGTACCGCAACGATGCACCGGCGCGCGTGATGAGCAAAATCACCGACGAAAACGGCACCGTCGTCTCTGAAAAAATCCGCGTCGGCAAAAACGGTGATTACGCCAACCTCGACGCGCTGGTGATGGATGCCACCAACACCCTGATCGAGCCGTGGTATCAGGAAGACCCGGAGCTGGTTGTCATCGTGGGCCGTCAGCTGCTGGCTGATAAATACTTCCCGATCGTCAACCAGTCGCAGGCCAATACCGAGCAGCTGGCTGCTGACGTCATTATCAGTCAGAAACGCATCGGCGGTCTGCCAGCGGTGCGCGTGCCGTACTTCCCGGCCGATGCCATGTTTATCACCCGCACAGATAACCTGTCGATTTACTGGCAGGAAGGCACGCACCGCCGCCTGATTGACGAAGTGCCGAAGCGCGACCGCATCGAAAACTATGAGTCCATCAACGAGGACTACGTGATCGAGGATTACGCGGCCGGTTGCCTGGTTGAAAACATCGAAGTCGGTGAGTTCAGCGCGGCTGCAGAAACCCCGGCAGCAGAAACCCCGGAGGCGTAACGCATGTTAAGCCCTGCCCGACGTCACCGCATGCGCCAGCAGGCTATCGAAGCCTCGCAGAGTGCCGACAACCCGCTGCGCCATGCCAGCGGCTATGAGCAGATGCTCATCAAGCTCAACGACGACAAGCGCCGCCTGAAGAAAGTGCACTCTAACGAGCGCAAGGCGGAAATGAAGCGTCAGCTGCTGCCTGAGTACCTGCCGTGGGTGTCCGGCGTGCTGGAGAAAGGCAAAGGCGCACAGGATGCCGTGCTGATGACCGTCATGATCTGGCGGCTCGATGCGGGCGACGTGCCCGGCGCGCTGGAGATTGCCCGGTACGCGCTGACGCATGGCCTTGTCTCGCCTGACGGCTTCAAACGCGCCAGCCTGCCTTACCTGCTGGCCGAGGAAGTCGCCAGCGCGGCAACGCGCGCCTGGACGGCAAAAGCGCAGGTCGATATCGATCCGCTGCTGGCAACCATTGCGATGACGGAATCCGAAGACATGCCCGATCAGGTGCGCGCCAAGCTGCACAAGATAACCGGGTATGTGCTTCGCGATGCGGGCAGGGCTTCGGAGGCGATGACCCACCTTGCAAGGGCGCATCAGTTGCACGACGGCTGCGGCGTCAAAAAAGACATTGAGCGGCTGGGAACGGCGATGAAAAAACAGGCCATCGCCAGCCGCTGACCGAACGCGACCCCGCGCACGGGCGGCAGGACGGCAACGCACTTTCAGTGTCTGCGCCGTCCTCCACCGCCCACCTATTTCAAAGGCCGATTATGAATAACACGGTTGTTATCCCCGCCCCGCGACCGGCAGATGCTGCCGAGCCGCCGGTAAAGAATACGTTTTTCTGGCCTGACGTTGACCTGCAGCAGCTGCGCGATTCGCTGCGCTATGAGGGAACGGTCACGGCGCAGCGCCTGCGCCTTGCCGTGAAGACGGCAATTTCAGAAGTAAACGCCGAGCTGTACGACTGGCGCGCCGCGCAGATGGCCGCGGGCTTTAAGGTGCTGGCCGACGTGCCTGCGGAATCGCTGGACGGCGAGAGCGAAAAGGTCACTGCGTACCTTGCCGCCGTCAGCGCGCTGACTGCCGCCACCATCGTCGAGCGCTATCGCGGCTACGACGCCAGCGGCACGAAAAAGGCGGCAGAGATTGAGGCGAGCGCCGACGAGTACTGGCGCGACGCGCGATTCAGTATCAGCCGCATCGCCGGTAAGCCTGGCTGCATTGTGGATCTGCTCTGATGAACGTTTATGCACAGCAGGGCGATACCGTTGATGAAATCTGTCAGCGCTATTACGGGCGAACCGGTCAGGCCGTCGAGCTGGTTTATGCGGCTAATCCGGGCCTCGCCGAGAGCGGACCGGTGCTGCCACACGGCTGCGAGGTGACGCTGCCCGATCTGCCTGAATCTTCAGCAGGTGAAACCGTCAACCTGTGGGACTAAAAATGGAAAAAATCAGCTCTGTGATCAACTACCTGATTGGCCTCATCCTGATGTGGTTCGGCCGTCATACGCCACAGGATATCGCCTTTATGGTCGGTTCCGGCGTGGCCGTTATCACGCTTATCACTAACGTGGCGACGTTCTTTATCAACTGGCATTACCGCCGTAAAACCTACGAGCTGCAGCGCCTGCGGGGGGTGAGCCTTGAGCCAGACCGTTAAACGCTGCGCCGTGGTAGCGGTGCTGGCGATTGCCGCGCTGCTGCCACAGTTCAAAACCCTGAAAACGTCCGAGGCCGGGCTTGCGCTTATCGCCAACGCCGAGGGGTGCCGCACCTCGCCCTATCAGTGTAGCGCCGGAGTCTGGACTAACGGCATCGGTCACACAGAGGGCGTGACGCCGCAAAGCCAGATCAGCGAGCGACAGGCGGCGGTCAATCTTGTGTATGACGTGATGCGCGTCGAGCGCGGGATCGATGCCTGTATGTCGGCTGAGATGCCACAGCCGGTCTATGACACGGCCGTGTCATTCGCCTTTAACGTCGGCGTGCGCGCGGCCTGCAGCTCGACCTTTGCCCGTTACATCAGGATGCAGCACTGGTTTGCTGCCTGCAGTGAGCTGCGGCGCTGGGTGTTCGTTAAGGGCGTGAGAAATCGCGGGCTGGAAAACCGCCGCGCGAATGAGGCAGCCTACTGCCTGCGGGGTGTGTCATGACGCGCCTGATAGCTCTGCTTCTGGCCGTGGCTCTGCTGGCGCTGGGCGTAACCGGCTGGCAGTGGAAAGAGGCCAAAGACGACCTGACCAGCGCACAGCGCATTATCGGCACGCTGTCAGCCGGTATCGAGAGCCGCGAGAGGGCAATAGCCCGGCTGGATGCCGATGCGAGGGCCAGCCAGAAGCGTGAGGCCGAGCTGCGGCTGATGCAGGGGCGCGCCAGCACGGCCGCGCTTAACCGTGAAATGACCATACAGAGAGAAACCGATGCAAATCCGATACTGCGTGACTGGTCTGCTGCTGCTTTGCCTGACGATGTTATCCGGCTGCACGCCCGCCCGGCCTTCGCCAGCGCCAGAGATTATCTGGATTGGGTGTCCGCGCGTGACAAGCTGCCCGGTGCCGGGAAACAGCCTTAAAACGGCGGGCGATCTGGCGGCGGATAATCGCCAGCTTGAGGCCGCACTCGCCGCCTGCGGGCTGCAGGTTGAAATCATCAAAGACTGCCAGGAACAACACGATGCTGAAACCACAACAATTGCGTCAGGCGCTGACCGACAGCGTGCCGGAGCTGCAGCGAAACCCTGACGCGCTGAACGTGTTTATCGACAGCGGGCGCATTGTCTCGACGCTTGCCAGCTCGCTGTCGTTTGAATACCAGTACCGACTTAACATGGTCATTACCGACTACGCCGGTAACATCGACCTGCTGATCGTGCCGCTGCTTGCCTGGCTGCGAACGAATGAACCCGACATTATGGCAACCGAGGAAAAGCGCCGGACGGGATTTACCTTTCAGGCGGATGTTATCAGCGACACAACCAGCGATATCAGCATTGAGCTGCAGCTGAGCGAGCGCGTGATTGTGAAGCAGGCAGACGACGGGCTGCACGTGACCCACGTCAGCGAGAACCCGCTGCCGCAGAATGACGCGCGGCCGGTGCAGCTTTACGTTAAAGGCGAACTGGTCAGCGAGTTACAGACATGAGCGAGCTGCAGCTGGTAAATGACCGGCTGGAGGCGCTTATCAGCAGCCTGTCAGCCCCGGCGCGTAAAGAAATGGCGCGCAGTATTGGCCGCAAGCTGCGCGCGAGTCAGCAGCAGAACATCAAGCGCCAGCAGGCACCTGACGGCACGCCGTTTAAGCCCCGCAAAGCGCAGCCGGTGCGCAGCAAAAAGGGCCGGATAAAGCGCGAGATGTTCGCAAAGCTGCGCACGGCTAAGTACATGAAGACGCAGGCCAGCCCGAATGAGGCCGTGATCGAGTTTGCGGGCAACGTGCAGCGCATGGCCCGCGCGCATCATTACGGGCTACGCGACCGGCCATCGCGTAAAGGTAAAGAAGTGCAGTATGAGGCGCGACCGTTGCTAGGGTTGAGCGAGAAAGATTTAAAAATGATTGAGGAAATTATTCTAGTAACTCTAGAATGAGCCTTCGATTAAGGGGGCGCAATGAAAATAAAATTCAGCATGGTGCAGTTAATACAAGGTCTGGGCATATTTTTTTTGATTGTCGGGGCTGGTAATTCAACCTTTGGCAATGTTTCAGGCGGTGCTACTTGTTTTGCTACAGGAATACTTTTGATTCTGCTTTTTAGTTTTGACGTTAAACAGTTCAATGTTTTTGGCCTCGCAGCAGTGCTAAGAGAGAAAATTACTGAGGCGGATAAAATTCTTGAAAACCTGAGAGGGATTTCATTACCAGTAAGTGAGATTGCTATTAAAAATGCATCTCAGGCTGGAAGATATGATTTGGTAGTTCCAAGAAAAAAACTATACGAATTTGTAAACTCCATAAGCAGAGAGCTTGAGGGGATGGGTGTCAAAGCAGAAGATATTGAAAGAGTAAGAGATGAATGGTATCTCGCTACAGTAATTGATATGGCTTTGCCTGTGCACCGAGAAATTCAAAAGCAAATCGATATTTACCACTCCCAAGCCATAAGAAAAAATAGTGATATAAATTCAGGCAAGTTGGTTATCAATGATAGCGAAGCAAAAGAGTTTGAGGAGTTTTTAGGCAGGATTGAGTGGGATATGCACCATTATTATGATGAAGTAGTGAATCAACTAAACTTAAATTATAAAGATTACCCTCGATACCTGCGCGAAATAATATCTGATTTGACAGGCGTTCCAGAAAAGGTAAAAGCTGAAATGCTCGTCAAAGTTAGTGAGTACATTGAAGACATTGAGTACCTGATAAACCATAAGGACATTCGCAGGCCTGATGTGTGGTTTAAGTAGTCCCTTCGCAATACCCTCTGTTTGCTGATAAATAAGCAAACCACCTTCCTTTGATTTACATGCCGCAACATAGCAACCTTGCGGCATGAACGAACAACTCGCAGAAATTCAGCGCCTGCTGCGCAACCTGATCCGCATCGGAACCGTGTCGGCCGTCAACCTTGACGGCGGGCTGTGCCGTGTCGATACAGGAAAAAACACAACCAGCTGGCTGCACTGGCTGAGCGCCCGCGCGGGTAAAACCCGCTCCTGGAATGCACCGTCAGTGGGTGAGCAGGTGCTTATTCTGTGCCTCGGCGGCGAACTCGATACCGGCTTTGTGCTGCCGGGTATTTTCTCCGATAACAATCCGGCTCCGTCAGCCTCGGCCGATGCGCTGCACTGGTCATTTCCTGACGGCGCGGTGATCGAGTACGAGCCTGAAACCGGCGCACTGACCGCAACCGGCATACAGACGGCAACCATTAAAGCGGCGGTAAAAATCCTGTTCGACTCGCCAGAAGTGGAATGCACAACGCTACTTAAAACTGCGCAGCTGGAAGTCACAAAGGGCGCCACGATGAAAGGCGACGTTACGCATAGCGGTGGCAAGTTGAGTTCTAACGGTGTCGTCGTGGATGACCACGATCATGGCGGCGTGCAGCACGGCGGTAGCAGAACGGAAGGCCCGCAATGACAACCGCAAAATACATCGGCATGAACCGGGAAACCGGCGGCGCGCTGACCGACCTCGACCATATCCGGCAGTCGGTGCGCGACATTCTGTTGACCCCGCTCGGCTCTAGGGTGATGCGCCGCCAGTATGGTTCGCTTTTATCCGCCCTGATTGACCAGCCGCAAAACGAGGCGCTGCGCCTGCAGATTATGTCGGCCTGCTATCTGGCGATCCTGAAGTGGGAGCCGCGCGTAAAGCTGACCGCCATCAGCTTTGAGTCGGGCATAAATGGCGCAATGGTGTTTGAGCTGTCCGGCAACCGCAACGACAGCGCGCAGCCTTTTTCCTTAACCGTTCCTGTGAGCTGAGACTATGGCAACTATTGACCTGAGCCAGCTGCCCGCGCCTGACGTGGTGGAGGCGCTGGACTATGAAACCCTGCTGGCCGAGCGAAAGGCGACGCTGATTTCCCTTTACCCCGCTGACCAGCAGGAGGCCGTCGCCCGCACGCTGACGCTGGAGTCAGAACCTATCGTCAAGCTGCTGCAGGAAAATGCCTATCGTGAGCTGATCCTGCGCCAGCGCATCAACGAGGCGGCAAAGGCCGTCATGGTTGCGTATGCGCTGGACGGCGACCTTGACCAGCTCGGCGTAAACAATGGCG
>Ga0308161_1003326_pt1 | contig 15749 bp, 13 predicted proteins | sample PhyFR2_FD_201034 | JGI IMG/M metagenome (GOLD analysis project Ga0308161, IMG submission 201034) | Phyllosphere microbial communities from UC Gill Tract Community Farm, Albany, California, United States - DLSLF.R2 | ecosystem: Host-associated > Plants > Phyllosphere > Unclassified | place: USA...
TTCCCGATCGTCCGCGGCCCCGCCGCTCCCCTGTGTTGCCCTAGCCGGAAAATGCCATGAAGCCATCCATGCTCGCCAAACTCGACCAGCTCGCCAACCGGCTGGAAGAAGTCAATACGCTGTTGATGCAGGAAGGCATCACCGACAACATGGACCAGTACCGCAAGCTCAACCGCGAGCATGCCGAACTCGGTCCGCTGGTCGAGCTGTATCAGCAGTACACCCAGGCCGACCGCGACATCGTCGCCGCGCAGGACATGCTGGCCGATCCCGAGATGAAGGAATTCGCGCAGGAGGAAATCGCCGGCAGCAAGGCGCGCATGGAAGCGCTGGAAGTCGACCTGCAGAAGCTGCTCCTGCCCAAGGACCCGAACGACGAACGCAACATCTTCCTCGAGATCCGCGCCGGCACCGGCGGCGACGAGTCGGCGCTGTTCGCAGGCGACCTGCTGCGCATGTACACCCGCTATGCCGAACGCCAGCGCTGGCAGGTGGAAATGGTGTCGGAGTCGCCGTCCGAGCTGGGCGGCTACAAGGAAGTCATCGTGCGCATCGTCGGCCTGGGCGCCTATTCGAAGCTGAAGTTCGAGTCCGGCGGCCACCGGGTGCAGCGGGTGCCGGCCACCGAGACCCAGGGCCGCATCCATACCTCGGCCTGCACGGTGGCGGTCATGCCCGAGGCCGACGAGATCGAGGATGTGGACATCAACCCGGCCGATCTGCGCATCGACACCTATCGCGCTTCCGGCGCCGGCGGCCAGCACATCAACAAGACCGACTCGGCGGTGCGCATCACCCACCTGCCGACCGGCCTGGTGGTGGAATGCCAGGACGACCGCAGCCAGCACAAGAACAAGGCCTCTGCGCTGAAGGTGCTGGCGGCGCGCCTGAAGGATGCCCAGCTGCGCGAGCAGCAGTCCAAGGAAGCGGCGACCCGCAAGTCGCTGATCGGCTCGGGCGACCGCAGCGAGCGCATCCGCACCTATAATTTCCCGCAGGGCCGGATGACCGACCATCGCATCAACCTGACGCTCTACAAGCTCGATTTCATCATGGACGGCGACCTCAACGAACTGACCGGCGCGCTGGTCGCCGAACACCAGGCCGAACTTCTGGCCGCGTTGGGCGACGACGAATAATCCTTTTTTCCTGGAACAAGCAATGAATCCTTACCGCCCCGTATTGCTCGCCGTTGCCCTGGTCTCGATGATCCTGCTGGCCGTGGCGCTGTACCTGCAGCATGTGATGAACATGCTGCCCTGCCCGCTGTGCGTGCTGCAGCGCTATGCCTTCGCCGCCGTGGCCATCATCTGCCTGGTCGCCGCCGGCCGCCGCAGCGCCGGCGCCCAGCGCACCGGCACCGGCCTGGCCGCTGTCGCCGCGCTGGCTGGCCTGGGCGTGGCCGGCTATCACCTCTACATCAAGGCCAATCCCACGATCTCCTGCGGCATCGACCCGCTGGAAACCTCGCTCAACACCATTCCCACGGCGCGCCTGCTGCCCTTCCTGTTCCAGGCCGACGGCCTGTGCACCACCGAATACGAACCCATCCTGGGCCTGTCGATACCGCAGTGGTCCTTCATCTGGTTCGCGATCTTCGCCATCGCGCTGGGCTGGACCGCCTGGCGCCGCGTCGCGCGCGGATGAATAGTCCTCTGGCCGGACGTTCGATCGCCGAAGTGCTGGCGCAATCGCCGCTCGACGCGCTCGATACCCGCGTGCTGCTGTGCCATGCGCTCCATCTCACCCGGGTGCAGCTGATCACCCGCGCCGACCACCTGCTGAACGACACCGAAGCGGCGCGCCTGGAAGCCCTGCTGGCGCGTCGCGCGGCGGGCGAGCCGGTGGCTTACCTGACGGGCGAGCGCGAGTTCTACGGGCTGCCTTTCCAGGTCACGCCGGCGGTGCTGATTCCACGTCCCGATACCGAGCTGCTGGTGGAACTGGCCTGTGAGCGCCTGCCCCGTGGCGGCAGCGTGCTCGACATGGGCACCGGCTCCGGCGCCATCGCCGTGGCGATCGCCCATGCCAGGCCGGACGCGCAGGTCAGCGCGCTCGACGCCAGCGCCGCCGCGCTGGAGGTGGCTCGTGGCAATGCGGCGCGCAATGGCGTCCACGTCGAATTCCTGCAAAGCGACTGGTATGCGGCGCTGTCGCTGGCGCCGCGGCGCTTCGACATGATCGTCTCTAATCCGCCGTATATCGTCGCCGGCGACCGCCACCTGTCCGAGGGCGACCTGCGCTTCGAGCCGGTGGACGCACTGACCGACCATGCCGATGGCCTGTCGGCCCTGCGCACCATCGTCGCCGGCGCGCCGGCCTTTCTGGCGCCGGGCGGCTGGCTGCTGATGGAGCACGGCTACGACCAGGCGCAGGCGGTGCGGGCGCTGCTGCAGGGCTGGAACCAGGTGCAGAGCTGGCGCGACCTGGCCGGCATCGAGCGCGCCAGCGGCGGCGTCCTCGCGAATCGCTAACAGAGTTCGCTAACAATCGTACTTTGCGTATCATCCAACGCTTGATTTTCCCTATCCGACACGATGCTGCCTTCCATTGAACAACGCCTGGCCAACGAACTGGCCGCCCGTCCGGCGCAGGTTGCCGCCGCCATCGCCCTGCTCGACGAGGGCGCCACCGTGCCCTTCATCGCCCGTTACCGCAAGGAAGCCACCGGCGGCCTGGACGACATCCAGCTGCGCCTGCTGGAAGAAAGACTGCGCTACCTGCGCGAACTGGAGGACCGGCGCGCCGCGGTGATCGCCTCGATCCAGGAACAGGGCAAGATGACGCCGGCGCTGCTGCAGGCGATCAGCCTGGCCGAGGACAAGACCCGGCTGGAAGACCTGTACCTGCCCTATCGCCAGAAGCGCCGCACCAAGGCCCAGATCGCCGCCGAGGCCGGCCTGACGCCGCTGGCCGACGCCTTGCTGGCCGACCCAATGCTGGCGCCGGAACAGGAAGCCGAAAAATACCTGAAGCCGGCCTTCAAGACCGACGGCGCCGACAATCCCGGCGTGCCCGACGTGAAAGCCGCGCTGGACGGCGCCCGCCAGATCCTGATGGAGCGCTTCGCCGAAGACGCCACCCTGCTCAGTTCGCTGCGCGAGTACCTGCAGGAACACGCGGTGGTCGAATCCAAGGTGGTGGAAGGCAAGCAGGACGCCGGCGAAAAGTTTGCCGACTATTTCGACTATGCCGAAGCCATCGCCACCATCCCGTCGCACCGGGCGCTGGCGCTGTTCCGCGGCCGCCGCGAAGAAATGCTGACGGTGACGATGCGCCTGGACAGCGAGGAGGAAAAGCCGAAATGGGATGCGCCGCACAACCCCTGCGAAGGCCGCATCGCCAGCCGCTTCGGCATCAGCAACAAGGGTCGCCCGGCCGATAAATGGCTGGCCGACACGGTGCGCTGGGCATGGCGGGTCAAGCTGATGATGCATCTGGAAACCGAGCTGATGGGCGCCCTGCGCGAAAAGGCGGAACAGGAAGCGATCAACGTCTTTGCGCTGAACCTGAAATCCCTGCTGCTGGCCGCGCCCGCCGGCCCGCGCGCCACCATGGGCCTGGACCCGGGCCTGCGCACCGGCGTGAAGGTGGCGGTGGTCGACGCCACCGGCAAGGTGGTCGACACCGCCACCGTCTATCCGCACCAGCCGCGCAACGACTGGGACGGCGCGCTGCATACGCTGGCGCAGCTGGCCGCGAAGCATCAGGTCGCGCTGATCTCGATCGGCAACGGCACCGCCTCGCGCGAAACCGACCGCCTGGCGCAGGACCTGATCAAGCGCCATCCGGAGATGAAGCTGACCAAGATCGTGGTGTCCGAAGCCGGCGCCTCGGTCTATTCCGCGTCCGAATTCGCTTCGCGCGAGCTGCCTGACCTGGACGTGTCGCTGCGCGGCGCGGTGTCGATCGCCCGCCGGCTGCAGGACCCGTTGGCCGAACTGGTGAAGATCGATCCGAAATCGATCGGCGTGGGCCAGTACCAGCATGACGTCGGCCAGTCGCAACTGGCGCGCACGCTGGACGCGGTGGTCGAGGATTGCGTCAATGCGGTCGGCGTGGATGTCAACACTGCCTCCGCGCCGCTGCTGGCGCGGGTGTCGGGCCTGAATGCCAGCGTGGCCCAGGGCATCGTCAGCTACCGCGACATGAAGGGCATGTTCGGTTCGCGCGCGGCGCTGAAGTCGGTGCCGCGCCTGGGCGACAAGACCTTCGAACAGGCTGCCGGCTTCCTGCGGGTGATGAATGGCGACAATCCGCTGGATGCGTCGGCGGTGCATCCGGAGTCATATCCGCTGGTCGAAAAAATCGTGGCGGATTTGAAGAAGGATGTGAAATCGGTGATCGGCGACAGCCGGCTGTTGAAATCGCTGAATCCGGCAAAATATTCGGATGAGCGGTTCGGCGTGCCGACCGTCACCGACATCCTGAAGGAACTGGACAAGCCCGGCCGCGACCCGCGCCCGGAATTCACCACGGCCACCTTCAAGGAAGGCGTCGAGGAAATCAGCGACCTGCGGCCCGACATGGTGCTGGAAGGCGTGGTGACGAATGTGGCGGCGTTCGGCGCCTTTGTCGACATTGGCGTGCACCAGGACGGGCTGGTCCATATCTCGGCACTGTCCAACAGCTTCGTGAAGGACCCGCACACGGTGGTCAAGGCAGGCCAGGTGGTGAAGGTGAAAGTGCTGGAAGTCGACGCCAAGCGCAAGCGCATTGCGCTGACCATGCGCCTGTCCGACAGCGTACCGGTTGCCGGCAGCAAGCCTGAACAGCGCGGCGACCGCACCGATGGCAAACGCCTGGCGCAGCACCAGCGCCAGGAAAAAGCGGCGCCGGCCGGCGCGATGGCGGCGGCATTTGCCAAACTGAAGGGATAGCGCGCTGACGAACGGGAGGTCCAACCGAAAGGCTGGACTAAAAATCTGGACTGACAGGCCGTTCAGCGCACAAAGGCGGTTTTTCCTATAATGAGCAATCTCTTAAAAAGCGAGGCAGCAATGAGCGATGTACAAAACTGGATTAAAGAAACGGTGACCGGCAATCCGGTCGTGTTGTTCATGAAAGGCACTGCGCAATTCCCGCAATGCGGTTTCTCGGGCAAGGCGATCCAGTTGCTCAAGGCCAGCGGCGCCGAGAACATCGTCACCGTCAACGTGCTGGAAGACCCGGAAGTGCGACAGGGCATCAAGGACTACTCCAACTGGCCGACCGTACCGCAGCTGTACGTGAAGGGCGAATTCGTTGGCGGCTCGGACATCATGAACGAGATGTATGAGTCGGGCGAACTGCAAAGCCTGATCAAGGGCTGATTCCCTGCTTCCCGCCAATGGCGGCTGACCGGCGCGTTCGGTCAGCCGCCATTTTTCTTTCCGGGCATGCCAACGCAAGCCTTGGCGTGTGGCACCCCCACGTTCTTTGGCATGCAAGCGGCTAACGGCTGTCTCTGACTATCCGATTACCGTACAATCATTCCTCCCCGGAAATGACCTGCAGCGCAAGGACGACCATGAACCCGCCTTTTCCCAAGCAACTTTGCATTGCCGGCATTCGGCTGCTTCGCAGCGCGCTTGTCGTTCCCGCACTGCTTGCCCTGCCCTTCCTGGCGCAGGCCGCGCCAGCGCCGAAGGTGAAACAGGCCGCGCCGGCGCCAACGGCCAATCAGGCCGCGCCGGCCGGCAGGATCATCCAGGTCGGAGGCAACAGCCAGATCCGCACCATCGCCGAGGCGGCCGCGCTGGCGGAAGACGGCGACACGGTCGTCATTGCGCCGGGCGAATACTATGGCGACGTCGCCAGCTGGCGCCAGGACCGGCTGACCATCCGCGCCGGCGCCGGCGGCAGGGTCAAGCTGATTGCCGCCGGCTCCCATGCGGCCGGCAAGGGCATCTGGGTCATCGGCGGCGGCCGCGTGACGGTGGAGGACATCGATTTCGTCGGCGCGCGGGTACCCGACCGCAACGGCGCCGGCATCCGCTTCGAAAAAGGCCATCTGGTGGTCAAGCGCTGCTCGTTCAAGGACAGCGAGAACGGCATCCTGACCGCCGGCGATCCGACCGCCACCCTGGAAATCGAGAACAGCGAATTCGGCAACAACGGCGACGGCAGCGGCAGCACCCACAATCTGTACGTGGGCGACATCGGCATGCTGAAAGTGACCGGAAGCTATTTCCACCATGCCCGGCAAGGCCATCTGCTGAAGAGCCGGGCCAGGGAAAACCTGATTTTCTACAACCGCCTGACCGACGAAGTGGGCGGCCAGGCCAGCTATGAACTCGAATTTCCCAACGGCGGCATGGCTTACGTGGTCGGCAATATCATCGAGCAGTCCGCCACCACCGACAATTCCACCGTCATTTCCTTCGGCGCCGAAGGCTACCGTTCGCCGCTCAATGCGCTCCACCTGGCCAGCAACACCATCGTCGACGACCGTCCGCAGGGCGGCATCATGCTCAGGGTCGCCGACGGCGATCGCCAGGTGTACGCAGTCAACAACCTGCTGGTCGGCCAGGGCAAGATTGACGGTGGACAGGTCAAGGGCTGGCGCGACCGCCTGCGCGACCTCGCCAAGGCAGCCTACTACCAGGACAGCAAGCTGTTGTGGACGAAAGCCGGCATCGACGGACGTTTCATCAATAACTTCAATGTCGACTGGGGCGCTTTTGCGTTGCCGGTGCGCCATGATTACCGCCTGCTGCCCAAGTCCGGCCTGGATGGCAAGTTCGTGTTGCCTGACGATGTGAAGGGCATCAGCCTGGTGCCGAAGGGGGAATATGCGCATCCGGCCAGGTGGCGGATGCTGGACATGAAGCCAACCGTGCCGGGGGCGCTCCAGACGGTTGCGGCAGGCGACTCGGGCGGCAAGTAGCTTTCCGGCACTGCGCTGACTTTTGTTTCTTTTAAAAAATCTTGTTTTTAAAGAATATTTCTGTCGGGATTTTTTACAGCTACCAACATCCAAAAAATGCTTTAAACCTTAAGTCCATGTTTACTCTAGGAATAATTTCCCTGGCACATCTCTTGCTCATTGGAACTTGTCCAAACGACAATCAAAGGGGAATGAAATGTCTTTCGCAAAAGCCAAGCTGCTCAAGCAATTCGTAGTTACCGCTGCAATGGTTATGGTCACTGCATCATCCGCATCCGCGTACACGCTCGACAAGTTCCTGGACAGCACTGATTCGAAAAATTCAGGCGCCGGTACTGAGTTGGCTTTTGCAGAGTTCATCACGAAGGAACAGCTCAAGCTGACCGACTCCATTGATAGCCCCGCGGGTTCTCTTGCAACGCTGGTGCCAGGCTCGCCCAATCAATACGTGATTGACTTGTCCAACTTCACGCCTCTGCCAGGCTACTTCCTAGTGAAGTTTGGCGGTGGCGGCTTCACCGGACCAGACACCTTTCTTTTTGAAAACATTGGGGAAATGAACAAGCTGGTCTTTACTGCCGCCAATGTCAACGGTCTGATCGGTGAGTGCGGACAAGACAATTGCAATATCGGCCGTCTGAGCCATTACACTCTTTTCAACGACGTCAATGGCGGCGGCAACGGCAATGGCGAAGTCCCCGAGCCGGCAACCGCTGCCCTGCTCGGTCTGGGCCTGCTGGGCTTTGCAGCCTCGCGCCGCAAGCTGAAAAAAGCCTGAACTGTATCCGCCTGCAAAAAGCCCGCTTTCTAAGCGGGCTTTTTGCATTGTTGCTCCAGGAAAGATTGCCCTTATGCGGCCACTAGTTCCGGGGCCACTGCCTTGGTCTTGCCTAAGCCGGTCAGGCCGAAAGCGCCCTAGCGTCGCGTCGCCGGCACCATGGGCGGCGCACGCCGGATGAAAGATAGGGCATGCGCCGTCATTGGTTTCTCCACCGCAAGGTGCGCCAGCACGCCGACAATGCCCGACACCGCCAGATAAATGGCAAAGTGCGCCATCACTTCCCATGGTGTCGTTGCTCCTAAGCCAGTGGAAGCGAGCGCTTGCGTGACCATCATCAAGGCAAGCACATGGAACAGATAAATCGCATAGGAAGCATCGCCTAGCAGCCGGAGAAGCGGCAGCTTGACGCCATCGAACAGGAAGACGGCCGAGAACACGATGAGTGACGACGATAGCAAAAGAGCGCTATCGCCCATCCGCTGCGGAAGGATGGCCAGCGCGACAAACCCGGCAAGCAGCAGTAACAGCATGGACCAGCGTGGCGGCTGCCACGCAGACCACTGCCTAAGGTATTCCACTACGTAATAAAGCAGAATGCCTGCGAGAAAATGCAGCATCACCGGGGCAGTGTAAAAGTGAAATGCGGCCGATTGGCCTTCTGCCACGGAGTTCAGCAGGCATAGGCTGAGCAGCGCCGTGGACACGAAAAGAATGCTGAAGCGTCCCAGCAGCAGCGCAAAGCCGAACAGGAAATAGAAAAACATCTCGTAATTAAGCGACCATCCCGGCACCAGCGTAGGCCAGATTTGGTCGGGATGAACGTGGTTCCAGTGCGGAATGAAAAGGGCATCCTGCAGCAGGACAGGATCGCTCAGTGCAGTGCGGTAGGCCAGCGGAGCCGAAATGAATAACGCTATCCAGTACAAAGGAACCACGCGTGCAATGCGGCGTTTCCAGAACAGCATTGCTTCCGCCAGCCGCTCGCGGAATGAACTCCCGGTGGCAAGTTGCCCACCCCGGGTCGAATACATCATGACAAGGCCGCTGATGACGAAGAATATTTCCACGCCACGACCGCCGAAGGTAATCGACATCGCACCGCCAAACTCATGACGCGCATGGTGGAACACCACCATCATGGCGGCAATGCCACGTAGATACTGAATGCCTTCTAGCAACTGATGCTGGCGCGGTACAACATTTTTCATGCAAACAATCTCCTATCGCCTATACGCGATAGCAAACGTTAGCACTTGGGCCGGCCGTTCATTGTGAGCGAATCGGCACGATATACGTTATCTGTTTCAGCAAGGAAACTATTCAATAAAAAAGGGCGGTGACTGTGCCACCGCCCTGTGCTCCTGTGTCCCTATGCGGGCCAATTACCTCGTGCCGGCGCTGTTCTTACTCTGGCACATTTACCGTCGTGCCGCTGATCGCAACGCGGTCCCCTGCAACCGGGTTGATAGCGATCGGAGGCAGGTTTGCGTTGGTGATCGGCGTCAAGGCATCGGCGCGCGGCACCGTCCTGACCACCTGGCTGGCCGGCAGCGCCGCCGAGCCATTCAGGTTCGCATACACCGCATCGAGCGCCCGGAACAGGTAGACGTGCATGGGAACGATGGTCGCCGGCACATAGGTGCTGAACAGGTCGAAGTGGTTGGCATTGGTCACTTCCACGTAGCGCAGCTTGCTGGCGGCACCTTCCACCGAGCTGTTGAGCCCGAGATAAGCGCGGGAGGCATGGTTCACCGGCACCAGATGGTCGCTGCGGCCGGCGACGATCACTGCCGGCTTGCCGCGCAGATTGCCGCTTGCCAGCACCTCGGCGATGCCGGCGCGCACCCGGTTGCTCTGCTCGGCCAGGCTGCCGCTCAGCGCATTGTTGGTGACCGGATCGCGGCCCGTCATCAGGGAACGCAGGCACAGTGCGCCGTCGAGCGACTGGTCGGCGCGGCTGGTGGAAGGCGATATGCCCAGGGCGTAAGCCTTGGCGCCGCCCACCGAGTCTTCATAGACCGGGTTGCCGATGATGCCGTTCTGGGAGGCAAAGCTCTGCGCCCGCTCCTCCGCCGTCAGGGCTGCCGGCGCACCGGCGCCGTCGGTCTTGGCGAAGGTGAAGCCGCATACCTTGTCGGCTGGGGTAAAGCGGCCGTAGGCATTGGCATAGGTGACGGTCACCAGGAAGTTGGTGTTGGCATTGAAGCCGGCGAACGCGCCGCCCGCCGCGGCCGCCAGGGCGGTCTGGAAGGCATCGCTGTCGGCGGTCCAGCCGTAGTCGCGCAGCCGCTTGCGGGCATCCGCCTGCTGGCTGGCGAGGTCGCCGCCAGTGAGCAGGCCTTTCTGGACCAGGCTGGTGCAACGCCCGGCGTTGCCTGCGATGCAGGGCTGGTAGATCGCGGCGAAGCTGGAGTAGTCATACAGCGGCTTGCCTTGCGCGCCGACCGCCACGCCCGCCTGCTGGATGGTGTAGCCATCCGGCTTGCGCGGCTGGATCTGCGGCTCGTTGGCGGCCACGCCATCGATCAGGCCCAGCCTGTCCTGTTCGGCGGCCAGCAGCGCAGCGCCGCCGCCGTTGGAAATCGAGGACGCGATGACAGTCGTATTTGCCGGCGTGATCACGCGGGATTTCTGGCCGGTCGCACCGCTTCCGTATTCCTCGTTGAGCGCATAGAAGGCGAAGGCCACTGCGTCCAGGGTGTTCCTGCCCCAGTCCTTTTCCGGATTTTGCCGGGAATAGGCATGCTTGAAGGCGATCCGGTTGGGCAGCTGCGCATTCAGGGCAGCTGCCGTCGTGCCCGGCAATGCCGCGGTAAACAGCGAGTCCTTGCCGGCGACCGCGGCGGTGGCGCGCAGGCCATTGCGCAGGTTGACGGTATCGTCATCCAGGGTATGCAGACCGGTGCCGGTGCCCTTGTCCGTGTAGGCCACGGCGCAGCCGTTCTTCAATCCCCACTCGCCGGCGGTGCCGATGGCGCCGTACACGCCACGCGAACCGGACGACGCGCCGGTAACGATGCAGGGCTTGGCCTTGTCGAAGGTGGACGGGATCTGCACCATCAGGGTCACGTTGCGGCGGCCGCTGCTGTCGCCCACGTAGGTGATGTATTCCTTGCCGGCGATCTTGCCTTCGCCTGCGCCCGCCACGCCGTTCTTGTCGACATTCGGGCCATACATGGCGCCGAAGCCGCTGTTGGCGGATGCGTCGATGACGGCGCGGTAGTTGTTATAGATGGCGTTTCTGCGCAGTTCCGCCGCGGTCGGGTTGGCCTTGTCGGCATAACCGGGCGCAGCGGCCGCCAGAAGGCCGGTCTTGCCCAGGCCGGCCGTCAGCAGGTCGTCGGTGGCGCCGTCATAGCTGGCGATACCGATATCGCTAATGAATTCCGGCTTGCGGTTGAGCGACCGCAGGCTGTTGATGCTGCCGCGCTGGGGTTTGAACAGGGTGAGCATGCGATCGACCTCGTCCCCGTCCTGCAGCTTGCTGGACGGCACGAATACGATGGTGCGCGGGCTGGTGTCGGTCACGCCGGCAATCACGCCGAATTCCTGCTTCATCAGCGCCTTGAATGCATCTTCGGCTTCGACCATCCTGGCGCTGGCCACGCCGCGGAATTCGCCGCTGCTGAAGCTGGCATCGAGCGCGGCATCGTCGGCCGCATTCAGCGCCAACTGCGCAATGACATGCGTGAAGTTGGTCATGTTGACGCGCTTGTTGATGTCGTCGCTGGTCAGCAGGGTGTAATAGGTGCCGCCGCTGCCGGCCACCTTGAGCATGAGCGGAAAGGTCAGGCCGGCGGTGGAAAAACTGAAATTGCCGCTGTCGTCAGTGGTGGCGCTGCGGGCGGTGCCGTTGGCATCCTTGATGGCGATCGTGGCATTCGCGATGGCCATGCCTTCGGCGGCCACGCCTTTCATCGTCACGCCCGCCGAGGCCTGGCTGCCGCTATCGCTGCCGCTGCCCCCGCAGCCGAACAGCGAGGCGCTGACAAGCGAAACGGCGAACAGCTGGCTCAGCAGTACTTTTCTTCTTGGCATATCTGTCTCCTGGGTTGGATTTTTTTCTTCCAATTGCTGCGGCTGGCATTTCGGTAAAGCACCGCCGGCGGAAAACCAGCCCGGCGGACGATGTTTTTACCGAAAGACAACTTCGTTATGGATAATGCAATTGTTAGTCCTTGTCAATCGACGGCAGCGCCTGAAGGTGATCATTAGTAGAACTACGGTAGCGGATCGAATTCAGGAAAGCCGCGAGCGTGGGAGAAACGATTCCCCTAGACGCGAACACCGTCAGGGCCATGCACGCGCGCTCGTGCGGGCGGCGCAGACTGGTTGCCGGCAAGCCAACCCGCGGCAGGCAGCCGCTGCAGAGACGGCAATCGGATAAGGCGTGCGTGCAGGATGGATGTCATCGAAGGAAGGTTGGTGCCCGATAACCGTCATGCGAAACCGGAGAGAGTGTCTCGCCCTCTCCGGGAGCCGGGCGGCATGGCCGGACCGGATATATCGGTAATGTTTCCCGGGCGCGGGCTGCAGCCAACAGGATTGACCCGCAGCGCCGCGCATGTCAGCCGTGTGCCGGGTGCCGTGCCGGCATGCGGCGAAGGGCGTCCGGCAGCTGGTCCTAGTTGCCGCGCTTTGCGGCCTTGCGGCGCGATGCGGCAACGCCGAGCAGGCCCAGGCCGATCAGTGCGACGCTTGCCGGTTCTGGCACCGCAGCGGCGGATGCTTCGAAGTTATAGGTCGTCGACACGCCGTTGATGTCGAGCGTGACATTGTCTGCGAACGCACGATACAGGCTGCCGGCGCTGGAGCCCACGCCCACACTGATTGCCGACACATAAGCGGCGTCGCTGTACCAGGTAGTGCCGTTTGCCCAGTCGGCGATCGACTGGTTCACCTGCGAGCCGTTGAGCGTCGTCACTCCCGGTCCGCTGACGAACCGGTAGAAATTGTCATTGACGCCCGACTCATGGAATTCACCCTTGGTGGTATTGCCGTAGATGCCGTTGTAGGCGCCTTCCCAGATGAGTTCGCTGCGCTGTGCGCCGTCGAAGATATGCAGGCGCAGCGCCGGTGTGTAGTCCGGGTGCAGCGTGGCCTGGCTGCTCGTGGCAATCGCCCACTGGTACGTCAGTGCGCGAACGGTATCCAGCAGGCCCAGGTTGCTGCTGGGAGAATAAAAATCTCCAAGACCAACGAAGCGCGTGCGATCGCCCGTCATTTCAAGCGATCCATTTCCGGCATTTGGCATGGTCATGGTGATGGCGCTGGAACCGCCGTTCTTGTCTTCACCGGCCGGAGTGCCCCACAGCGGGCTATCTGGCGTAACGACGACAGTTGCCGCCATCGATGTAGCGCAGGCGCCCATCAGAGTGACTGCGAGGATGAAGCTGTTGCGAATGTTGCTGAGCTGGATTTTCATTGTCGTTTCTTAGAATAATTAAAGGCGTAAACACTGAGCAACATTTATGCCTAGAAACCATTCCATTTAGAAACAAATGCTTGCAATAAGTACCCGTGCAAAACTTTCTTTTTTGTAATTTTTATCGACACAGCAAAATTAACTATATGCCTCATATGCGCGCCAAGTCAGAGAACAGGCGTTTCCCTGCGTCACGGTCTTTATTGAGGGAAAGGGACTTTGCGTATTCGACCGGGCCATTGCGTAGCAACGCCCTGCTTACGGTGCGCAAGCAGGCAACATGGCTGCCTTATCGCCGCCATGCATGCCGACCGACAGGCCCGGAAAAACAAAAGCCCAACCATAAAGGCTGGGCCAAGTGTTTGAATTGATTGGTGCCGGCTGCAGGACTCGAACCCGCCACCCCATGATTACAAATCATGTGCTCTACCTGATGAGCTAAGCCGGCAAAGAGCGGGATTATACGTTATTTGATACGTGTCAGGGTCGGGCGGCCGCCCTTTTTCGGTGGTTCCGGCGTGTCGTCCGGCGCCGGGTTGGCTTCCGTCTCGGCGCCTTCCGCTTGGGATGACGGCACCGCAGTGAGCGTCGGCGGCTCGGCTTGCGGCGCGGATGGCTGTTCGCCGGCGTCCGATTTGCGGGTGACTTCAAATGCCATGCCCTGCCCATTCTCGCGTGCGTAGATGGCTACGACGTTGTCGACGGGCACAAAGATTTCCCGGGATACGCCTGCAAATCGCGCATGAAAGTGAATGAAGTCATTGTCCATCTTCAAACCACTGGTCGCGCTGAAGCTGATGTTGAGCACGATTTCGCCATTCTTGACGAATTCCATCGGCACCTGCGTCTGGCCGTCCACCATTGCGGCCAGGTAGGGCGTGTAGCCGTTATCGGTGCACCATTCGTAGATCGCGCGTAACAGGTAGGGTTTGGTTGACGTTTCTGACATGGTTCAGGGTTACCGGCTGACACGAAAAGGGATGTCTGGGCGCAAATGGCGCTGCTTATGCAGGCGCCACATGCACCATAGGACAGGAACAGACTGGGAGCAACAGCAATTACCGGCGCATGACCTTCTCGGACGGGGTCAGCGCTTCGATATAAGCCGGACGCGAGAAAATGCGTTCCGCATATTTCATCAGTGGCGCAGCAGTCTTGGACAGCTCGATGCCGTAATGGTCGAGCCGCCAGAGCAAGGGCGCGACTGCCACGTCCAGCATCGAAAACTCGTCACCCAGCATGTACTTGTTCTTCAGGAACAATGGCGCCAGTTGCGTCAGGCGGTCGCGGATCTCGTTGCGCGCCTTGTCCAGGCTCTTGTCGCCTGCCTTGGTCTTTTCGTTTTCCAGCGTGTGCACGTGGATGAACAACTCTTTTTCAAAGTTGAACAGCATCAGGCGCGCGCGTGCCCGCATCAGCGGATCGGCCGGCATCAGCTGCGGATGTGGGAAACGCTCGTCGATGTACTCATTGATGATGTTGGACTCATAGAGCACCAGTTCACGCTCGACCAGAATCGGCACCTGGCCATACGGATTCATCGTGGAGATGTCTTCCGGCTTGTTGAACAGGTCGACGTCACGCACTTCGAAGTCCATGCCTTTTTCAAACAGGACCAGGCGGCAGCGTTGGGAAAATGGGCAGGTTGTACCCGAATAGAGAACCATCATTTTTGCAGTTCCTTAAAAACAAATAGGGTGAGGCCGGAACGCCTCACCCCTGGATCACCTGTCATCTGCCGGAAAAAGCAGGTGACAGGCCAGACTCTTTATTTGACGCTCTTCCAGTAGCTTGCGCTCAAACGCCATACCAGCACCAGCAGAATACCCATGAACAGCAGCACCCAGACGCCCAGCTGACGACGCTTGTTCTGCGCCGGCTCGGCCATCCAGCTCATGTACGACACCAGGTCTGCCACCGCAGTATCGTAATCGAGCGCGGACATCGTGCCTGGCTTGACCTGTTCGAAACCGGCGAACTTGTGCACGACTTCCCCGGTGTGCTCATCCTTCTCTTCGACGAACTTGGCATTGCGGATACCCTGCAGCTGCCACAGCACATGCGGCATGGCGACGTTCGGGTACACCAGGTTGTTCCAGCCGGTGGGGCGGCTGTTGTCGGCGTAATAGGTGCGCAGATAGGTGTAGATATAGTCGGGGCCGCTGCCGGCTTCGGATGACTTGGCGCGCGAAATGACCGACAGATCCGGCGGCGCGGCGCCAAACCAGGCCTTGCCGTCGGCCGGCGTCATTGCCGACTTCATCAGGTCGCCCACCTTGTCCGTGGTGAACAGCAGGTTGGCCTTGATCTGGTCTTCCGACAGCCCGATGTCGCGCAGGCGGTTGTAACGCATGGCCGATGCCGAGTGGCAGTTCAGGCAGTAATTGACGAACAGCTTCGCGCCGTTCTGCAGGGAAGCCAGGTCGGTGCGCTCAGGCGCGTGGTCCAGCGGAAAACCGCCTTCGCTTGCCAGCGCAAACGCTGGCAACAGGACCAATGCCGCAATCAGTTTCTTGAAAAATTTCATTCTTGTGATCCTTTGCGGCTTAGTGCGGATGGAACGTAACGCGGCTCGGGACCGGCTTGAACTGGCCGGCGCGGCTCCACCATGGCATCAGCAGGAAGAAGCCGAAGTAGATGAAGGTGCAGACCTGCGACAGCAGGGTACGGCCGGC
>Ga0308161_1003328_pt1 | contig 15746 bp, 18 predicted proteins | sample PhyFR2_FD_201034 | JGI IMG/M metagenome (GOLD analysis project Ga0308161, IMG submission 201034) | Phyllosphere microbial communities from UC Gill Tract Community Farm, Albany, California, United States - DLSLF.R2 | ecosystem: Host-associated > Plants > Phyllosphere > Unclassified | place: USA...
CGTCCTGTCACCGCAACAGAAGGGCCGGTTCCGTTGGATGTCTTGGTAGATTTGGATGCCGAACCTTTGCGCGTCGCAAAGGCGGTTTATGCAGTGCGTCGCAGCCGCGACGCGTTGACACCCGTGAAGGGGCTGTTCGGGGAGCCGGCATGGGACATCATGCTGGACCTGTTCATCGCCTTCAAGCGCGGGTCCGACCTGCAAGTGTCGAACGTCTGCCTCGAAGCCGGCGTGCCGTCGACCACCATCCTTCGCTGGATTTCCCGCCTCGAGAACGAGGGGCTGCTTTACCGCGCCGCCGATAGCACCGACCTGCGCCGCCGCTACGTGCGACTGACCGATGACGGGCTCGCCATGATGCGCAGCATTCTGGGTGCGATGGCCAGCCTCGGCTGATCCGGACTTCGTTCATACGTGCCATGAAAAAAGCGCGCCATCCGTTTGGGATGACGCGCTTTCTTTTCGGATGATCGCCTGACTTACCAGAAGAAGTCGTAGATCACGTCGACCACCTGCCCGGTGTAGGTGTCGATGAGCACGACGTCGTCGTAGTAGCGCACCCAGCGGTACGGCGGTTCGGCCGGCGGAAGGCGATAGGCCCAGGGATCGCTGATCCAGTACTGCTGCGCGAAGAACGGCGCCCCGAGATAGAGGCCGATGTTCAGGCGGCTGTAGCGGTAGTTGGGGATCGGCGAGTAGTAGCGCGGGCCGCGGAAGATGTCGCGATGGCTATCACGCCAGCCGCGCCAGTCGTAGCGACGGTCCTGCCGCCATTCGTTGCGCCAGCGGCTGTCACCCCAACCCGGCCGGCCGTTGTTCCAGCCCGGACGTCCGTCGTTCCAGCCGGGGCGGCCGTTGTTCCAGCCGGGGCGGTTATCACCGGGGCGACCGTTGTTCCAGCCCGGACGGTTGTCACCGGGGCGACCGTTGTTCCAGCCCGGACGGTTTTCGCCAGGGCGGCCACCGTTCCAGCCCGGACGGTTGTCGCCGGGGCGGCCGTCATTCCAGCCCGGACGGTTTTCACCGGGGCGGCCGCCGTTCCAACCAGGGCGCGCCTCACCGGGGCGCCCGTCGCCGGGACGATTGCCCTGCCAGCCCGGCTGCGGAGCCGGGCGATCCGGGCGCTGGCCACCGTTCCACACCTGGCCGGGGTTCTGCAGCGGGGCTGGCTGAGGGCGGGCGGCATCGGGCCCGGGGCGACCGCCGCCACCGTTCCAACCGCCGCCCTGCGGGCCGCGCGGCATTTCGGGTGCCGGACGCGCTTCGCCGCCGCCGGGACGCATCCCGTTCCAGCCGCGGTTTTCACCGCCATGGCGATCGCCACGTCCGTCGCGCTCCTGCGCGAGGGCCGAGACCGGGATCGCCGAGGCGAGGGTGGCCACGGCTATGGCCGCGCCGATGCTCTTTTTCCACTTCGTGCTGGCGGCCATGGCCGTCTCCCTAAAGTTCGCATGTCGTCATGCGGGATTGGTCAACAAACGTATGGCGATGGCAGATTGTTTCCCATCGCTTGCCATTGTTGCTACGCCCGGAGCGCTGTCGCGGTGCTGAACCGGGTTGATGCCCTGTCGTTCATCTTGGCGCCGTCTTAGATGAAGGCCAAGGCCAAGCGATGGATACCTTGCCCGCGCTTCTCGCCGATGCCGAAGCTCGTCTCGTGGCGGCCGTCGCCGATCGCCATGCCCCGATGCATACGCCGGTCGTCGGCACCAGGGACGGTGAACTGCGCATCATGGTCCTGCGCGCCGTGAGTACCGGGCTCACCAGCCTGCGCTTCCACACGGATCTGCGTGCGCCCAAGGTTGCGGCGGTGCGCGAGCACGGCTGGGCGACCGTGCTCGCCTATGATCCAGCCGCGCGGGTGCAGCTGCGCCTGTCAGGGGTGGCGCGCATCCAGGCGGATGATGCCCTAGCCGATGCGGCGTGGGACAGTGCGGCGACGTTCAGCCGGCGCTGCTATCTGGCCAAGGCGGGGCCGGGCACGCCGCGCGAATCGGCGGGCAGCGGTTTGCCCGAGGCGGTGGTGGCGCGTCGGCCCACCGAGCCGGAAACGCGCGAGGGGCGGCGGAATTTCGCGGTCCTGCTGGTCGAGCCCGATCGGCTGGACTGGCTGCAACTCGACGCCAGCGGGGGGCGGCGGGCGCATTTCGCCCGCCACGAGACGGAATGGCGCGGGACCTGGGTGGTCCCGTAAGCGCCTGCGGCGATCAGGCGGTGCCGCGGGCGAGGAACGGACGCTCGGCCGCAACGGTGCATTCGAACGCGCCGATGGCGGCATCGCGGGCCAGCGTCAGGCCCACTTCGTCGAGGCCGTTGAGCAGGCAGTGCTTGCGGAACGGGTCGATTTCGAAGGTGAAGCGGTCCTGGAAGGGCGTCGTGACGGTCTGCGCCTCGAGGTCGATCGCGATCGGGTCGGTCTGCGCGACTTCCATCAACCGGTCGATGGTTTCCTGTGGCACGACCACGGTGAGAATGCCGTTCTTGAAGGCGTTGCCGGAGAAGATGTCGGAGAACGACGGAGCGATGACCGCCTTGATCCCGAGATCGAGCAGCGCCCAGGCGGCGTGCTCGCGGCTGGACCCGCAACCGAAGTTGTCGCCGGCGATCAGGATCGGCGCGCCCTTGAAGGTGGGGCTGTCGAACAGGTTCTCGGGATCGCTGCGCAGCGTCTCGAAGGCGCCGCGGCCGAGGCCCTCGCGACTGATCGTCTTCAGCCACTTGGCCGGGATGATGACGTCGGTGTCGATGTTCTTCCGGCCGAACGGAATGGCGCGGCCGTCGATGTGGTGTACCGGTTCCATGGGCCCGCTATAGCCGCCGCCGCGCCGGGCGCAACGGCGGAAATAGCGGCGGATATGTCCCCGCCTCAGTCGGTTTCGGGTGCGTCGCCCAGCGGCGTGGTGTCGGCAGGCTTGGGTGCCTTGTCCTTGCGGCGATTGCTGTAGAGCAGCGCCGCCGCCAGTGCCGCAGAGCCTACGGCCGCCGCGCCTGCCAGAACCGCCGTTCCCGCCCAGTTTTCCTTCTTGGACACGCTTACCTCCTCCTGATGGGCCAGAAACCATCGGCCCGGTGACCGGCGATTGCAACGCTCATTCCGCCCGATCCTTGAGGAAATCCTCAAGCACGAGCCATGCGCGTTGCTTGTCTGCCAGCGAGACCGCACAATAGGCGGCGCTGCTTGATGGAAGTTGAATGGCAGAAACAGTCGGGAAATCCGCAAGTTGCGTTCGGCCGTGGCGCGCAGCGGTCGCACCGTTGAAGCCGACCGCGCGCAGGGACGGCAGGGAGCGAACCAATGCGGCGAGCGGGGCAGGGGCGACATCGCGGATGGCTGTGTCGAGGCTGCCGGCCCGCCTGGCGCTGGCGATCGTGTCCCACAGGCCCACGCCCGCACCGCGCAGGGCATCGAGCCGGGCATCGTAGTCCAGCGACACCAGGTCGCGGCCGATCACGCCGCCGATCAGCCGCCAGAACTGGTTGGCGGGGTGGGCGTAATAGCGCGCCGCGGCCAGCGAGGCCTCACCGGGCAGGCTGCCGCAGACGAGGACGCGCGTGGCCGCATCGACCACCGGCGCGAAGGCTGACTTGCGCGGATCGCTCAGGCGAGTTCGCGCACGTCGGTCAGCCGGCCGGTCACCGCGGCGGCGGCGGCCATGGCCGGGCTGACGAGATGGGTGCGAGCGCCAGGGCCCTGGCGGCCGACGAAGTTGCGGTTCGAGGTTGAGGCGCAGCGTTCGCCGGCAGGGACCTTGTCGGGGTTCATGCCGAGGCAGGCTGAGCAGCCCGGCTCGCGCCATTCGAGCCCGGCGTCCTTGAAGATGGCATCGAGGCCCTCGTCCTCGGCCATCGCCTTGACCAGACCCGAGCCCGGGACGACGATCGCCCACTTGACGGTGTCGGCCTTGCGGCGACCCTTGAGCACCGCGGCGGCGGCGCGCAGGTCCTCGATGCGGCTGTTGGTGCAGCTGCCGATGAACACGTTCTGGATCTCGACCGACGCGAGCGGCGTGCCGGGCTCAAGGCCCATGTATTCTAGGCTCTTGCGCGCGGCTTCCTGCTTGGACGGATCGGCAAAGCTTTCCGGCGCCGGAACCTGGCCGGTGATCGGCAGCACGTCTTCGGGGCTGGTGCCCCAGGTGACCGAAGGCGCGATGTCGGCCGCGTCGATCACGACGACCTTGTCGTACGTGGCGCCGGGATCGGTCGCGAGGCTCTTCCACCAGGCGACGGCCTTGTCCCAGTCCGCGCCGGCCGGCGCATAGGGGCGCCCCTTGACGTAGGCGAAGGTGGTTTCGTCCGGGGCGATCAGGCCGGCGCGTGCACCGTGTTCGATCGCCATGTTCGAAATGGTCAGCCGGCCCTCGACCGACAGACCGCGAATGACCGAGCCGGTATATTCGATGACGTAGCCAGTGCCGCCGGCCGCGCCGAGCACGCCGGTGATGTGAAGAACGACGTCCTTGGCCGAAACGCCCGGGGTCAGTTCGCCCTCGACGCGCACTTCCATCGTCTTGCTGCGCTTGAGCAGCAGGGTCTGCGTGGCGAGCACATGCTCGACCTCCGAGGTGCCGATGCCGAAGGCCAGAGCGCCCAGGCCGCCGTGGCAGGCGGTGTGGCTGTCGCCGCAGACGATCGTGGCGCCGGGGAGCGAGAAGCCCTGCTCGGGGCCGACGACGTGGACGATGCCCTGCGAGCGGTCAGCATCCCCAATGTAGCGGATGCCGAATTCCGGCGCGTTGCGTTCGAGCGCGGCAAGCTGCTGCGCGCTTTCCGGGTCGGCAATCGGGATGCGATGGCCGCCGGCGTCGCGACGCGCGGTCGTCGGAAGATTGTGATCGGGCACCGCGAGGGTCAGATCGGGGCGGCGTACCTTGCGCCCGGCCATGCGAAGCGCCTCGAAGGCCTGCGGGCTCGTCACCTCGTGGACGAGATGGCGGTCGATGTAGAGCAGGCTGGTGCCATCGTCGCGGTTCTCGACGACGTGTGCGTCCCAGATCTTTTCGTAGAGCGTCTTGGCGGTGCTGGTCATGGTTTGCGGTTAAGCATCGCCCCGATGCTTTTCAAGCCACAAAGGGCCAACGGCATCGGGGCGACACGACATTTCATTTCACAGCGCAAGGCTGCGCACATCGCTTACCAGCGATCGCGATCCCAGTCCGCGCGTTCCATGTGCAAGTTCATGCGCACGTCGTTCACGCGGCTGGCGAGCCAGCGCACCTCGTTGCGGCTGAGGCCGTCACGGGCATACATGCGGTACTGCGTCTGGACGACGCTGGCCTGGCGACGCAGGCCCATGGCTTCGCGCGGCGAGATCGTGCGGTTGCGCTGGGCGCGGTCGATCTGCATGCGCAGGCGGTTGATGTCGTTGCGGATGGCCTGGTCACGACCCGGGGTCATCCAGCCGGCTTCGCCGCGGCCGGACCAGCGCGGGCCATCGTTCCAGTTCTGCGCCATTGCAGGGGCAGCCACAGCCATCGTGGCGGGGACAAGGGCGGCGAGGATCAGCTTTTTCATGGGCCTGGTTCCTTTCTCTGTTTGCAGCCGGATCGCTCCGTCTGCTGCGAATCACGTTTTGGCACCGTGTTGCTGAACCAAACGGGAGTTGCCCGTTCGGGTTTCAGCAAGAAAGCCGTCGCCGCCGCACGCAGGCGTCGCTATATCGCGCGCATGGGTACCGTGATCGCCATCGCCATCGTTCTTGCCACCGTCGCCGCCATGGAATTCGTGGCGTGGAGCAGCCACAAATACATCATGCATGGCTTTGGCTGGGGCTGGCACCGCGACCATCACGAGCCGCACGACAACTTTCTCGAGAAGAACGACCTCTACGCCGTGGTCGGCGCCGCCATGTCGATCTCGATGTTCGCGGTCGGCAGCCCGCTCATCATGGGCGCCAATGCCTGGTGGCCGGGTACGTGGATCGGCCTCGGCGTGCTGGTCTATGGCCTGATCTATACCTTCATCCACGACGGGCTGGTTCACCAGCGCTGGTTCCGCTGGGTGCCCAAGCGCGGCTACGCCAAGCGGCTGGTGCAGGCGCACAAGCTGCACCATGCGACGATCGGCAAGGAAGGCGGGGTCAGCTTCGGCTTCATCGTTGCGCGCGATCCGGCGGCGCTCAAGCGCGAGTTGAAGGCGCAGCGGTCGGCGGGGATCGCCGTACTGCGGGATGCGGTGGATTAGAAAGCGGTGTTGGTGGCTTCCACCACCCCCAACCCCCTCCTCTGAAGAGGAGGGGGCTTTATGATGTGCTCCCCCTCATCTTTAGAGGAGGGGTTGGGGTAAGGCCTTGAATAGACTAACTCAGGCCTCGGTCAGCTGCTGCATCGCGAAGTCCAGCTCGGCGACGAAGCGCTCGGCGTCGAGTGCAGCCATGCAGCCGGTGCCCGCCGCGGTCACGGCCTGGCGATAGGTGTGATCCATCACGTCGCCGCAGGCGAAGACGCCGGGGATCGCGGTCTTGGGTGTGCCCGGCGCCACGACGATGTAGCCGCTCTCGTCGAGTTCCAGCTTGCCCTTGAACAGGCTGGTCGCCGGGGCGTGACCGATCGCGACGAACGCGCCGTCGGTTTCGATGCGGCTGCCTTCGCCGGTGACGGTGTCGACCAGTTCGACCGCCTTGAGGCCGCCGGTGGCCTCGCCGGTAAAGGCGGCGACCGCCTTGTTCCACAGCACGCTGATCTTGGGATGCGCGTGGAGGCGTTCTTGCAGGATGCGTTCGGCGCGCAGGCTGTCGCGGCGGTGGATGAGCGTCACGTGCTCGGCATGGTTGGTGAGGTAGAGCGCTTCCTCGACCGCGGTGTTGCCACCGCCGATGACCACGACCTTCTTGCCGCGATAGAAGAATCCGTCGCAGGTGGCGCAGGCCGAGACGCCCTTGCCCGAATATTCCTCTTCGCCGGCAACGCCCAGCCACTTGGCCTGGGCGCCCGTGGCGATCACCAGCGTGTCGGCTTCATAGACGTCGCCACCGTCGCCAATGGCGCGGAACGGCGGGCCAGCGAGGTCGATCTCGGTGATCGTGTCCCACAGCATGCGGGTGCCGACGTGTTCGGCCTGCGCCTGCATTTCCTGCATCAGCCAGGGGCCCTGGATCACGTCGCGGAAACCGGGGTAATTCTCGACATCGGTGGTGATGGTCAGCTGGCCGCCGGGCTGGAGACCCTGCACGACAATCGGCTCCATCCCGGCGCGCGCGCCATAGATCGCGGCGGTGAGGCCAGCTGGGCCGGAACCGATAATGAGCATACGGGTCTTGTGCGTCGTCGCCATGGAAATGTGTCCTCCGATGGCGCGCGAAATAGGCACTGGCAGCGCAAAATGCCAGTGCCTGAAATATCTGGCTTTTAAGTCGCGAGCTGGTGGATCAGGCCTGCTGGCGCTGCGTCACGCCTTCGAGGGCGCGGCTGACGACCACGGCGGCCGGGGTCGGCTTGGGCACGAGCACGCCGCCCAGCTTGCGCACCGCCTCGTCCATGCGGTCGAGGTCGCCGGTGTGCAGGACATAGGGCACGCCGCGCTCGGCCAACGTACGGGCGACAGGCGCGCATGTCTCGCCGTGCGAAAGCGAGACGTCGAGGATAGCGGCGACGATCGATTCATGCTCGGCGATGGCGAGGGCTTCGGACAGTTCCAGCGCCGTGATCGGGATGCAACCGGCGTCCTCGACCGCGAATTCGAGATCGAGGAGAATCAGCGGTTCGTCGTCCAGCACCAGGATGCGGCAGTCCATACCAGCGGGGCAGCAGGCTTCGCTCATGCCGCATCCTCGCGCAGGGGAACGCGCAGGCGCGCCCGCAAGCCTTCGGGGTGCCAGTCGCGCATGATGTTTCCTTTGGCCATGGTGAGCACGCGATCGACAAGTCCGGCCGTCGGCACCGCTTGCGTCTCGGCAGGGGGAGTGACGGCCGGGCCGCCCGTTTCGATCCAGTCGATGACGATGGTCGGCGCCTCGGTCGAGCCGTTGCGCTGCCAGGCAACGGTCACCTTGCCCTCGGCTTTGCTGAGGGCGCCGTGCTTGACCGCGTTGACCGCCAGCTCGTGCAGCGACAGACCGAGGACGGAGACAGCCGAAAAGTCACTGCGCAACCCGTTGCCGACGAAGTTGATGCGATGCCCTTCGGGGTCGTAGGGCGACAGCACCGAGCGAATGGCAGGTCCGACCTCGATCGAGCCGCTCGAGGCTTCGTCGAGGGTGGTTTCGTAAGCGCGCCCCAGCGCCTGGATGCGATCGTTGATCTCGCGTGCGGTTCGATCCCGCGCGAGCGCCCAGTGAAGTTGACGATGCCGCCGATCACGGCGAACATGTTCTTCATGCGATGCGACAATTCGCGCGCCAGTTCGCGGGCATGGCGCTCGTCGGCACGCGCGGCGCGAACGTCCGAGACGTCCCACTGGCTGCCGAAGAAATAGAGCAGTCGACCGTCGGCATCGTAAATCGGGCCAAGGTGCAACGCGTTCCAGAACGCGGTGCCGTCCTTGCGGTAGTTGAGCAGCTCAACGACGACCACGTCCTCATTGCGCAGGGCATCGCGGATGCGCGCAACGGCGGCCGGGTCGGTCGCAGGGCCTTGCAGGAAGCGGCAGTTGCGCCCGACGATTTCGGACTCGTCATAGCCGGTTAACCAACGGAAGGCCCGGTTGGCAAAGACGATGGGGATATCTTCCGCGTAGGGGTCGCACAGGCAGATCGCCATGCGCGTCTGCGCCATCGCTTGTTCGAACAGCACGCCAGAAGATCCGGCGAAGGTGCTTTCCGGGTGATTGGCGCGGAAACGATCCGGGCTGTCGTCATACTCGCCATTGGCGAGGCCGCCAACGGCCTGGCTACGCTCAGAAGGGTCTACCCTGTCACTCGACAAAACGCTTAATCCTGATCACATGACCCGAACCTGCCGAGCCTCGCGCATTTGGGCGAAAAATGCACAGATGGCGCAAGTGGTTCCGACCCCGCGCAAAAAAACTTTGTGCCCGCTAAAAAAGGCTACCAGCTTACGTCAAATTCGGCAGTTTTGCGCCATGTTTGGTTGCATCATGCGATAGGATCGGGCACCGTCGAACGGTATGCCAGCGCACCAGCTCAAGATTTTGTGGTCCAGCCTGAACGTGTCGGACCGCGGTCCGGCGCTGCGCTACGGCATGGCCGTTGCCTTGTTCGTGGTCGGCCTGATCATCCGCATGGCATTCAACGCGCTGTTTCCGCCCGGCTATCCGTTTCTCACGTTCTTTCCGGCGGTGATCGTTGCCACGTTCCTCGCCGGGCGCGGGGCGGGCATTCTCTGCGCCATTCTCAGCGGCCTCGGCGCCTGGTTCTTCTTCATCCCGCCCCAGTGGAGTTTTGCGCTCGACGGCCAGGTCGCGACGGCGATGATCTTCTACAGCGGCGTCGTCACGGTCGACATCCTGCTGATCGATGGGCTGCTCAAGCGCCAGCGCCAGCTCGAGGAAAGCCAGGCGCGCATGCGCGAGATGGCCGAATACCAGTCGCTGCTGTTCAAGGAGCTGCAGCATCGCGTGGCCAACAACCTGGCCTCGGTCGCCTCAATGCTGCGCCTTCAGCGGCGCCAGATCGAACGTGACCCGACCACCGCGCTGGCACTGATCGACCGCGCCGACGAGCGGATCGAACTGATGGGCCGCGTCCATCGCCAGCTCTACGATCCGGCCGCGCAGACCTTGCGGTTGCAGGATCACCTCGCCAATGCCGTGGAGCAGGCCAAGGACGTGTCGGGCGCGCAGCATATCGCCGTGCGCCTCGTGGTCGATGACGTGCGCGTGGAGGTGGGCCGCCTGCTGACGCTCGTCCTGCTGCTGACCGAACTGCTCACCAACAGCTTCAAGCATGCCTTCGAGCCCGGCCAGAACGGGGTGGTCGACGTCCGGCTCGAGCAGGCCGAGGGCAGCATGCTGTGCCTGACGGTCGCCGACAACGGGCGCGGGCTAGCGACCGATGATGCAACCGGCCGTGCCGGGGCGGATGTGGCGGTCGGCGTGCGGCGGCGCAGCCTGGGCTCGGCGATCATTGCCGGCCTCGTCGCGCAACTTGGTGGGATCAGCCACACCCGCAACCGCAACGGGGTGACGACGACCGTCATGTTTCCGCAGGTCTGGCGCGACGCCGGCTGAGAGCCGGACGCCGCGCCGCACTTCGAAACTCGCAGCCCGGCAGCTTCAGTGCGCCGGGCCAGCGACCGCCGCGATCGGTTGCGAGGCATTGGCGACGATCTCGAGCGTGCGGGTCCAGGCCTCGACGTTTTGCGCCAGCATGGCCGGGTCGATCTTGTCCAGCGTATCGTCGGGCGTGTGGTGCAGGTCGAAGTAGTGCGTACCGTCCTGGTTGAGATCCACCACCGGCAGGGTCTGGCGCTTGATGATCGCGCCAACATCGGTGCCACCCTCGACCTCGCCTTCCTGCGCGACGATGCCGAGTGGGGCGAGCGCGGCCACGAGTTGGGCCTTGGTTGCGGCGGCCGAGGGCGCAAAGTTGGTGACCACACGCCACACACGATCGGCGCCAAAGTCGCTTTCCATCGCCAGCGCATGCGGTTCGCTGCCGTGGCGGGCGGCATAGGCTTCGCCGCCGAACCCGCCCAGTTCCTCGCTGCCGGCGAACAGCACCCGGATCGTGCGCAGGGGCTGCTGCTGGCGGCGTGCCTCCAGCGCCGCGGCCGCAACGATCGCGCAGCCGGCGCCATCGTCGATCGCGCCGGTGCCGAGGTCCCAGCTGTCGAGGTGGCAGGCGACGAGCACGGGCGGCAGCGAGGGATCACGGCCGGGCAATTCGCCGACGACATTGCCCGAGGGGGCGCCGTCGATGATCTTGCCGGTCAGCGTGAGGTGCAGGGTCAGCGCCTTGCCCGCGGCGGACAAGCGCGCCACCTGGTCGGCATCGGCACTGGCCACGGCGCCGGCGGGGATCGGCTTCATGCCCTTGGGCCAGCTGATCGCGCCGGTGTGGGGGTTGCGATGATGGTCGGTGCCGATCGAGCGGATCACCACCGCCAGCGCGCCCTTGTCGGCGGCGATGCCGGGGCCCTTGCGGCGCACGTTGCCATAGGGGCCATAGCCGCTGCCGTCCTGGGTCGGTGCCATGGCGTGGTCGATGAACGCGATCTTGCCCTTGAGCGAGCCGGCAGGCGCAGCCTCCAGCGCGGAGAGCGTCGCGAAATAGACGAGCGGCGCGGTCACGCCGGCCTCGGGCGTGGCACCGGAATAGCCGAGCGCCGTGATCGCCAGCGGCTGCGCGGCGGTGCTGACCAGTTCGGCCTTGTCGGTGCCGCGGCGATAGGCGCGGATCGTGAACGGCTCGATCCCGACATTGGCAAAGCCCAGCGCCTTCAGTCGCGCCGCCGCCCAGTCGCGTGCGCGCGCCTCAGCCTCGCTGCCGGCGGGGCGGGGGCCGATCTCGGTGGTCAGGTCGCGGACCAGGTCCCATGCGACGTTGCCGGGTGCGGCCTCGGCTGGCACTGCATGAAGGGCAGCGGCAAGCGCGGCGATGGAGAGGAACCGGGCAAGAAGCGATGCGGGCATGGGGTGTCCTGAAAAACGAGGGATGTGAACACTTTTGCCCGTTCTGGCGCAAAGTCAACGCCGCGCCGGCGCAAGCAGGAATGGGAGCAGCGGCGAAGACGACGGGGCAGGCGATAGGGTCAGGCACTGGGGTTGGGCGATCGCCGCCCCTGCCGCTTGCCCAAGACCCGCGCGCCCTGTAGAGCGCGGGGCAAACCCACCGAACACGCAACGCTATAGCCTTAGCGCAAGGACCCCGAGATGGCCGCCCAATACGCCTACGTCATGAAGAACATGACGAAAACCTTCCCCGGCGCGCAGAAGCCGGTGCTGAGCAACATCAACCTGCAGTTCTACCAGGGTGCCAAGATCGGCATCGTTGGCCCCAACGGCGCGGGCAAGTCCACGCTCATGAAGATCATGGGCGGGATCGACAAGGACTGGCCCGGCGAGCACATCACCGTCGGCTACCTGCCGCAGGAGCCGCAACTCGACCCGACCAAGACCGTGCTGGAAAACGTCAAGGAAGGCGCGCGCGAAGTGGCCGACCTTGTCGATCGCTTCAACGAGATCAGCAACATCATGGCCGATCCGCCGGAAGACGTCGACTTCGACGCGCTGATGGACGAGATGGGCGACCTGCAGGGCAAGATCGACGCGGTCGACGGCTGGACGCTCGACAACCAGCTCGAGATCGCGATGGAAGCGCTGCGCTGCCCGCCGGGCGACTGGTCGGTGGAAAGCCTCTCGGGCGGTGAAAAGCGCCGCATCGCGCTGACCCGCCTATTGATCCAGAAGCCCTCGATCCTGCTGCTGGACGAACCGACCAACCACCTCGATGCCGAAAGCGTCGAATGGCTGGAAAACCACCTCAAGGAATATGCCGGCGCGGTGCTGATGATCACCCACGACCGCTACTTCCTCGACAACGTCGTGGGCTGGATCCTCGAACTCGACCGCGGAAAGTACTTCCCCTACGAGGGGAACTACTCGACCTACCTGGAAAAGAAGGCCAAGCGCCTCGAGCAGGAAGACCGCGAGGCGACCGGTCGCCAGAAGGCGATCAACGACGAACTCGAGTGGATCCGCGCCGGCACCAAGGGCCGCCAGACCAAGTCGAAGTCGCGTATCAAGAAGTTTGAGGAACTGGTCGCCAGCCAGGAAAACCGTTCGCCCGGCAAGGCCCAGATCGTCATCCAGGTGCCCGAGCGCCTTGGCGGTAAGGTCATCGAGGCCAAGAACATCTCCAAGGCCTATGGCGACAAGCTATTGTTCGAGAACCTCTCGTTCATGCTTCCGCCGGGCGGCATCGTCGGCGTGATCGGGCCGAACGGCGCGGGCAAGTCCACGCTGTTCAAGCTGATCACCGGCCAGGAAACGCCCGACAGCGGCGAAATCGACATCGGCTCGACCGTGCGCCTGGGCTATGTCGACCAGAGCCGCGATCACCTCGACCCCAAGAAGAACGTCTGGGAGGAAATCTCCGACGGGCTCGACTACATGAAGGTCAACGGGTTCGACACCTCGACCCGTGCCTATGTCGGCGCCTTCAACTTCAAGGGCCAGGACCAGCAGAAGAACGTCGGCAAGCTCTCGGGCGGTGAACGCAACCGCGTGCACATGGCCAAGATGCTCAAGCAGGGCGGCAACGTGCTGCTGCTCGACGAACCGACCAACGACCTCGACGTCGAAACGCTGGCCGCGCTCGAAGAAGCGATCGAGAACTTCGCGGGCTGCGCCGTGGTTATCAGCCACGACCGCTTCTTCCTCGATCGTCTCGCCACGCACATCCTCGCCTTCGAAGGCAACAGCCACGTCGAATGGTTCGAAGGCAACTTCGCCATGTACGAGGAAGACAAGCGCCGTCGCCTGGGCGACGCCGCCGACCGCCCGACGCGCCTCGCCTACAAGAAGCTGACGCGCTAATCGCGCAGAGGGGCGGCCGTTGTCGAAAGACGCGGCTGCCCCGTTTTCGCGATGGGTGGGCGTGGTCGGATGCTCGGCTTGCCAATCGCGGGCGTTCGACATCGTCTACACGAGGTTCGGATTTTGATTGCCCTGCTTGTCATCATTGGCGTCGTCGCAGCTGTCTCCCTGATTTCAGGCACGGTAGCAGCCGTTAGCCGCATCGCTACGCAGCGTAACTCTGTGTCGATAGCGATCGGAACGCTGACGATGCCGGCACTGATCTGCCTATCGTTCGGATATTGGGCGCTCACGATGGAGGTGGACGATGCACCACCGGGCAACGTGCTGATGGGCTCTTTGACCGCCGTTGCGGTGGTCACACCATTCGCGCTGTTCGTCAGTCGTTTTACCGTCATGTTCCTGTCCCGGCGCGCTTTGCAGAAAGGCAGTTAGTTCTTTTTGCCCAAGCAGTTCCGCCTAAGTGCCGTTGCGGCCATCTCCAAGAGGTGTCAGATCAGGTCCCATGAGGTTGTATCCCCTGCTCTTGGTGGCACTCGCGGTAACCTGTTCGAACGGACAAGCCCCGCGGCAAAGGGACCCGAGCCAATCGGAGCAGTCTTCCGCATCAGTCGAAGCCGCGATATCGCTCGGCGGTCGGGTCACCGACGCAGCCAACATCCTCAATGCCGAGCAGGAGGCGGCGCTCACCCATCGTTTGGCCCTGCTTGAACAATCGACCCGCCACCAAATGGTTGTTGTTACTGTCAAATCATTGGGTGGACGAGATATTGCCGACGTCACCCGCGATTTGGCCAACACTTGGGGGATCGGACGCAAGGGGCATGATGACGGTGTGGTCCTACTCGTTGCTCCTAACGAACGGAAAGTAAGGATTGCTGTCGGTTATGGCTTGGAACGAACCTTGCCCGACACTCTCTGCAAAACGATAATAGAGCAGAAAATGCTTCCACGATTCAGAGACGGCGATTTATACGAGGGGATCGAGGAAGGGGTAAGCGCCTTGATTAATAAGATGAAGCGGACCGACTAATCGTCTGTTTTCCGCTGCTTGCAGTTATTTCCCTCGTCATTCCCGTGAAGGCGGGAATCCATCGGCTGCCGCACACTAAGGTGCGCTAACTGATCTCGATTCTAGCTCGGGAACTGGATTCCCGCCTTCGCGGGAATGACGTGTTTTCGGGAATGAGGGGTTTGCGGGAACGACGGGGGGTGCGGAAATGACGAGTTCGTGGGAATGACGACGCCGGGGCGTGGAATGTTGCCTCCCGAGGCCCGGCTTGCTCCTGAACCGCTGATTTCGCTCGCGCCCTAGGCCCCGATCGCCTCGCTTTCCGGGCGGACATCGACCGAGACCGCGACTTTCTGTGCGCCGCTGCCGTGGAACACGCCGTCCATCGGCGCCACGTCGGCATAGTCGCGGCCCATTGCGGTGAAGATGTGGTCGCTCGAGGTCAGCACCGCATTGGTGGGATCGAAGCCCACCCACCCCAGCGCATCACCACACCACAGCGCCGCCCAGGCATGTGTCGCATCGGCGCCGACGAGGCGGGGGCGGCCCGGTGGGGGCAGGGTGCGCAAATATCCGCTGACATAGGCGGCCGGCAGCCCGTGCCCGCGCGCCGCCGCGATCATGACATGCGCGAAATCCTGGCACACGCCGTGGCGGGCGCGGAATGCGACCTCGGGCGGGGTCTCGGCGGTGGTGGCGCTGCCGTCGTAGGTAAACTCGTCGTGGATCGCGTGCATCAGGGCGAGTGCGCCCTCGACCACCCCGGCGCGCGGGGACAGGAAGCGCGCGGCCCACGAGACGATCTCGGGCGCGATGGGCGCGAGCAGCGAGGGATAGATGTAGCTGGCCGGGCCCATCGCCGAAAGATCGCGGTGCGCGGCGGCGCGTGCGGCCACCTGGGCGATGGTCGGAGCGGGCTGGCCGATCACGTCGAGAACGGTCGGCGCCACATCGACGCGAAAGCCGCTTTCGACGGTCAGGCGGTCGATCGGCTCACGGATGATGAGGCGGCTGCGGTTGACGCGGAACGGGCCGCTGTCGTCCTCGATCATCCACGGGTCGGGGGCGACGGTCAGGCGATAGCGGCTGACGGTCTGTCCGGGCCAGGGGGCAGGGCGCAGGCGCAGGTTGAACCGCGCCAGCCGTACCGGGTTTGCGTAAGTCACCGTGGTCACGTGGCGGATGTCGTAGATCATCCCAGCAGGCTGCCCTTGATCGGCTCGGTCTTCTCGAACTGCAGGAAGTAGCGGGTGGCGATCGTGTCGGACAGGGCGAGGAGGCGCTGTTCAGTCTCGGCGAT
>Ga0308161_1003332_pt1 | contig 15738 bp, 12 predicted proteins | sample PhyFR2_FD_201034 | JGI IMG/M metagenome (GOLD analysis project Ga0308161, IMG submission 201034) | Phyllosphere microbial communities from UC Gill Tract Community Farm, Albany, California, United States - DLSLF.R2 | ecosystem: Host-associated > Plants > Phyllosphere > Unclassified | place: USA...
GGGTGGCGCTGGGGCGCGGCGATCGCGACCGCAGTGACCGCGCCGCGCTGCACCTGCGGGTACGACGACATGCCGTCGAACATGCCATCGAACACGCCCGCCGTGAGATCGACCATCGCCGGACCCTGGCCCTTGTAGGGCACATGGGTGAACGGAATGCCGGCCTTTTGCGCGAAGAGTTCGGCGCCGATATGCGGACTGGAGCCCGGGCCCGACGAGCCCAGCGTGAGCCCGCCTTGCGCCGACCGCGACCTGGCCAGCGCGATCAGCTCGTTCAGCGACTTGCCCTTGAGCTTGTTGTTGACCAGCAGGATGTTGTGCGTCGAGCCCAGCAGCGCCACCGGCCTGAACGCCGACGGCGCATACGGCAGGTTCTTGCGCAGCTCGGGGTTGGAGGTGAAGGCATAGCTGGTGAACAGCAGCGTGTAGCCGTCGGCGGGCGCGCGGCTCACATATTGCGTGCCGATGATGGTGCCCGCGCCGACGCGGTTCTCGACGATCACCGGCTGGCCCCACAGCGCGCCGAGCTTCAAGCCGGTGACGCGCGCGAACAGGTCGGTCACGCCGCCGGCCGAGAACGGCACGACGATGGTCACGGGGCGCTTGGGAAAGATTTCCTGCGCCTGCAGCGGTGCGGCGACGGCCAGCGCGGCCGCGAGGCCGAGGATCTTAAAAGGGTGCATGTTGTCTCCACTGATTGTTGTTGTCGGCCGCACGCCTTGAAGAGGGATCGCGCGCTACATGACCTCTCCGCCGTTCGGCCCGAGGATCTGGCCGGTCATGTAGTCGGCGTCCGGCGAGGCGAGAAACGCCACCACCGAGGCAATCTCTTCGGGCTGGGCGCGGCGCGCCAGCGGCACGCGCAGCTGCACTTCCCGGGCGTATTCGGGGTTGGCGCTCAACTCCGCGCTCATCGGCGTCTGCACGCGGCCGGGCGCGACGGCATTGACCAGGATGTTCCACTCGGCGAACTCGCGCGCCCACGCCCGCGTCAGGCTGATGATCGCGCCCTTGGCCGCGGCATAGGCGCTGACGTTGCGGTGCGTGCCATAGGCGGTGATCGACGCGGTGTTGATGATGCGGCCGCCGCGCCGCTGCTTCATGCCGGGCAGCACGGCCTGGGTGCAGAGCATCGCGCCCTTCACCGTCACGGCCAGCATCGCGTCGATGGCGGCTTCGTCGATGTCCTCCAGCGGCTTCATGCCGCCCGGAATGCCGGCGTTGTTGACCAGGATGTCGACGGCGCCAAACTGCTGCTGCGCGGCCGCGAAGGCCTGCGCCACGCTCGCGCTGCGCGCCACATCGGCAATGCAGGCCAGCGCCTGGCCGCCCGCGGCGCGCACGCGCGCCACGGTTTCCTGCGCGCCGTCTTCATGCAGGTCGTTGACGATCACCGCCGCGCCGCGCGCGGCCAGCAGTTCGCAGTGGGCGCGGCCGATGCCCGAGCCCGCGCCCGTGACCAGCGCGATCTTTCCTGCCAAAGGTGTGTACATGGCGTGCCCGGGTTCAAGCCGCGATGCGGTGCGTGGCGGCATTGAAATGCACCACCGGATTCGACGGGCTGTGGCGCGAGCGCCGCACCTTGCCGACCACCAGCACATGGGTGCCCAGCGTCTGCGTCCAGACCACGTCGCACTCCATGCTGGCCAGCGCATCGGACAGCACCGGCGCCTGGCCGCTTTCGCTGCACCAGCGCTCGTCCGAGAAGCGCGCCAGGCCCTGGGGCGCCTGCAGGAACTGCGCCATCACCGCGTCATGTCCCTCGCCCAGCACATTGGCGACGAAGCGGCCGCTTTCGAGCAGCGGCGCGGTGAACGACGACTGGCGGTGCGCGAAGAAGCCGATCATCGGCGGCTCGGCGCAGACCGCGGTGAGGCTCGAGACGATCATGCCCGCGACCTTGTCGCCCTGCCCGGTGCTGACCGCGCAGATGCCGGCCGGCAGCGCACGCAGCGCGGTCTTGAACTCGTCGATCGAGACCACGTCCTCCTGGCCCGCATGGCTGATGTGGGCGCGCACCTGGCCCGCGTCGTCGACCCAGCCGCTGCGCTGCGCGTAGTCCAGCATGCGCGCAAAGCCCTCTTCCCATTCGGGCTCGCCCGCATGGCCGCTGACGAAGCGCAGCACCGAGGGCGCGATGCGCACGTGGGTGGCGCTTTCACGCCGGCCGATGCGGTGGATGGCCCGCTCCACCGCCTCGGGCGGCTGCGGGTCGATCAGCACCTCGAGCCGCTTGAAATCCATGGGCTCGCGCAGGGACAGGGTCCCGGAATCGGACAGATGAAAGCGCATGTCGGTCTCCTTACGCGGCCGCGGCCACGCTCAACTCGCCCACTTCCTTGCGGATCGCGGGAATGATGCGTTCGCCCCAGAGTTCGATCTGGCGCAGCATGGTTTTCTGGTCGAAGTCGCCCAATTGCGTCTGCAGCGCGATGTGCTTGGGGCGCAGGATGCTGATTTCCTCGAGCATCTTGTCGATCACCTCATTGACCGAGCCCACGGGCAGGTTGGCGCGCATCTGGTCGAAGCTCAGGTCGGTGGGCGAGGGCACTTCCTGCACCATGTAGCCGTCCTCGCTTTGCGCGCGGCGGAACTTGAGGCTCTCGGAGATGCGGCGCTGGAAGCGCGCGTTGTCGAGGTAGGCATCGACTTCGGCGCGGTTGTCGGAGGCATAGGCGCAGCGCAGGAAACCGAACTTGACGTCGCGGTCGAGGTCCTTGCCGTTGTCTTCGGCCACCTTGTCGAGGCGCGCGCGCAGGTTGGCGATGGCGTCGGTGCCGTTGAGCAGCGCGGTGACGAACAGGTTGTGGTTCTCGCGCACGCCGCGGCCCAGCACCGTGGGGTTGCCCGAGGTGACCCACAGCGGCGGCATGGGGTCCTGCACGCAGCGCACCGCGATCGAGCTGGGCGGCACGTCGAGGTGCTTGCCGTGGTATTCGAAGATGCGCTCGCCCAGGCCCTTGGGGATGATGTCGAGGAATTCATTGAAGATCTCGCCCGATTCCTCGATCTTCACGCCGAAGCGCTCGAACTCGAACTCCTGGTAGCCCGAGCCCACGCCCAGGTCCAGCCGGCCGTTGGAGACGGTGTCGACGAAGCCGACTTCGGCCAGGAAGCGCGCGGGGTGGTACAGCGGCAGGATGCACACGGCCGTGCCCAGGCGGATGCGGCTGGTCTTGGCGGCGACATGCGCGACCATCATCAGCGGCGAGGGCGACAGCGAGTAGTTGTTGAAGTGGTGTTCGGCGTACCAGGCGCTGTGGAAGCCGGCCTGCTCGGCGACCACGGTCTGTTCAATCGAGTTCTGGATCACCTGCTGCGAACTCTGGTGATAACCACGTTGCTGAGCGAGGATAAATACGCCGAATTCCATGGTGTTGCTTCCTTGTTTTGATAGGTGTGAATCGTTAAATGATTCTAGGAAGCCATCGCGCCGGCTGGAATGCATGAAAATCGAGGTTCTGTCCTGCGGATATTGGAGAAGTCATGGATCGGCTGCGTGCTATGGAGTTTTTTCTTTCGGTCTCGAAAACCAGGAACTTTTCCACCACGGCGCGCGATTTCGGGGTTTCCGCGACCGCGGTTTCACGCCTGATCACCGATTTTGAAAATGCGCTCGACGTCAAGCTGCTGCTGCGCTCCACGCGCCAGATCGTGCTGACCGAATCGGGCGAGGAATATGCGCGCCAGCTCGAGGGCATCCTGTGGAACATCAACGCCGCGCATGCCAACATCACCGCCATCCGCGAGGCGCCCAAGGGCTTGCTGCGCGTGCACTCGCGCATGATGTTCGGGCTGGGGGTGCTGCCGCCGCTGATCGCGCGCTTTCGCCGGCTGCACCGCGACATCCACATCGAGCTGATCCTGTCGGAAACACCTGCCGACCTGCGGCGCGACCAGATCGACATCGACTTCCGCATCTCGCCGCCGGTCGAGGCCGGCGTGAAGCGGCGCATCCTGTTTCGCAGCGCGCGCTATCTCGTGGCCTCGCCCGCCTATCTCGCCGAGCGCGTGCTGCCGGCCACGCCCGCCGATCTCGCGCAGCACGACTGCCTGGCCTATCTGCGGCCCGGCGGCGAGAACGTCTGGCACTTCAGCCAGGGCGGACAGGTCGAGGACCTGCCGTTCCAGCCGCGCCATGCGAGCAACAACGGCATGGCGCTGCTGGAGCTCGCGCGCCTGGGCGAAGGCATTGCGCTGCTCGACGACTACACCGTGCACGCCGACCTCGAGCGTGGCAGCCTGCTGCGGCTGCTGCCCGACTACCAGGTCACCAACACCACCTATGAGGAAGGCATGTACGCGACCATCCTGGACACGCCGATGGTGCCGGCCAAGCTGCGGCTGTTCCTCGACTTCGTCGTCGAGCATGTGTCGGGCGAGAGCAACCGCTTCATCGCGCTGCGCGACGAGATCCCGCCCTCGGCGGATCAGGTCGGCGGCTGAATCGCGCAGCGCGGCCGGGGTGCGCCGCGCCGGCCCAGGCCGCGCAGGCGCAGCACGCGGCCGTCGAGCGGGCCGCTCGCACTGAGCCGGCCGCTGTCGGAAATCGAAGTCACATAGAGCTCGTCGAGCGCCGGGCCGCCAAAGCACAGCGAGCTGGGATGCGCGAGCGGCACGCGCAGGCGCTGCCCCGGCTGGCCCTGCGCGTCGAAGCGCACGATCTCGCCGGTGTGCACCATCACGCTCCACAGGCCGCCCTGGTCATCGAAGCAGGCGCCATCAGGGGCCGAGCCCAGGCGCTGGGTGTCGGCAAACAGCGCGCGCCGCCAGGGCGCATCCCCGGGCGCAGGGTACACATGGATGCGCCGCGCCGCGCTGTCGCTGACGAACACGCGGCCGTCGACGGGGTGCTGCACCGGGCCATTGACCACACCATAGCCCTGGTCGACGCGCTCCATGCGGCCCGCGGTATCGATCAGGTACAGGCCACCCAGCGGCGCCTCGCCCGGCGCGCGCAGCGTGTGCATGGTGCCGACGCAAAAGCGGCCGTCGGCCAGCGCCGCGCCATCGTTGAGGCGCAGCTGCGGGTGCTGCTCCTGCAGCCGGCCCAGCGTCTGCATGCGGCCGCTGGCCGGATCGAGCAGCACCACGCTCTCGCGCAGCGCCACGACCAGGCGCCCGTCGTGGTTGAGCGCGAACGAGCCCAGCGGCGCGGGCAGCTCCAGCCGTTGCTGCTCCTGGCCCTGCGCGTCGAGCGCGAGCAGCAGGCCGTCGCGGCTGTCGATCAGCCACAGCCACTGGCGCGCCGCATCCCAGACCGGGCATTCGCCCAGGCGCGTGTGCAGCGTGCCGAAAGGCTGGATTTCAAGACGGGAAGCGGGGGAGGAAGGCATGGCGGCGGGAGGCTGAAAAGGCGGCGCGGGGCGCTGCGCGGCGCAGGCGATGGCATCGATCTTACGGGGGGATCACGGCCCGACTCCGTACGTTTTCGCAGAACACATCCAACGATTTGGCGGGGACTGATTTGCCGGGTTCGTCCCTAGAATTTCCTGGCGCCCCCATGCAGAGGGCTCGGGCCCCCGCCCGAACACCAGGAGACAAATGTGAACGCCACCGATTTTCCGCAGCGCGCTGTGGATATTCCCCTTTCTTGCCCGGCAACTGCCCTATTCGATCTGGCGGGGGTGAAACATGGCTGAGAAAAGCGTGCTGTTTGAAATCAAGGACAAAGTGGCGCTGGTCACGCTCAATCGTCCTCCGGTCAATGCATTGAGCCGTGCCATGCGCCGTGAAATCGTCGCGATCTTTGACGACATTTCCGCGCGCGACGATATTCGCTGTGCGGTATTGACGGGCCAGGGATCGGTTTTCTGCGCCGGCGCCGATTTGAAAGACCGCCCCGACGCCGATATTCCCGGCGATTTTCTCGAACACAACCGCATTACCCGCGAAACCGGCAATGCCATCCGCGAATGCGCCAAGCCGGTGATCGCCGCGATCAATGGCGCCGCGCTGGGTGCGGGCCTGGGCCTGGCCGCGGCCTGCGACATCCTCTATGCCTCGGACAACGCCACCTTCGGCATGCCCGAGATCAACGTCGGCCTGGCCGGCGGCGCGTCGATGCTGCGCACGCTGTTCGGCCGCTCCACCGCGCGGCGCATGTTCTTCACCGGCCAGCGCCTCACGGCCGCCGAGCTGCTGCAGCGCAATGTGCTCGAAGCCGTGCTGCCGCCCGAGGAGCTGCTGCCCGTGGCCATGAAGCTGGCGCACGAGATTGCCGCCAAGGCGCCGCTGGCCGTGATCTACGCCAAGCGCGCGGCCAATATGGTCGACGTGATGCCGCAGCGCGATGCCTACCGCTTCGAGCAGGAGTTCACCATGACGCTGGCGCGCACCGAAGACGCGCGCGAAGCGCGCATGGCGTTTCTCGAAAAGCGCGAGCCGCAGTTCAAGGGGCGCTGAACCATGAGCGACTACCAGACACCCGCCCCCGGGGCCGGGATGGACGCCTTTTTCCTGGCGCGCGGCATTGCGGTGATCGGCGCGTCGGCCGAGCCCACCAAGATCGGCGGCCGCCCGGTGCATCTGCTGCGCCGCCATGGCTATGCCGGCAGCATCTATCCGATCAACCCCAAGGGCGGCGAGATCCAGGGCCTGCCGGCCTATGCCCGCCTGGCCGACACGCCCGAAGCGCCCGAACTGGCGCTGATTGCCGTGCCCGCTTCCCACGCCGTGCAGGCGGTGCAGGACTGCGCGGCGCGCGGCGTGCGCGCCGTGGTGGTGCTGTCCTCGGGCTTTGCCGAGGCCGGTGACGAAGGCGCGGCCTGGCAGGCCGAGATGCGCGCCATCGCGCTGCGCCACGGCATGCGCCTGCTGGGGCCCAATTGCCTGGGCACGGTGGGCGTGGCCGAGCGCGCGATCGGCTCGTTCTCGGTGGCGCTCGAAGACTATTTCCCCCAGGCCGGCGGCGTGGGCATCGTCTCGCAGTCGGGCAACATCGGCAGCTACACGCTGCAGCTGCTGGTGCAGCGCGGCGTCGGCATCAGCCGCATGGTGACCACCGGCAACGAGGCCGAAGTCGACCTGGCCGACGGCATTGCCGCGCTGGCGCGGGACCCGGCCACGCGCGTGATCCTGTGCTGCATGGAAACCTGCCGCGATGGCGAACGCCTCACGCAGGCGCTGGCGATTGCGCGCGAACACCAGACCCCGGTGGTGGTGCTGAAGATCGGTGCCACCGAACAGGGCCAGGCCGCGGCGGCCTCGCACACCGGCGCGCTCGCCGCTTCCGACGCGGTGATCGACGCCGTGCTGCGCCGCCATGGCGCGCTGCGCGTGCGCTCGCATGAAGACCTGGTGGAGATCGGCCAGGCGCTGGGCCAGCTGCTGCCCATCGGCCAGCCGCACAGCCTGCCACGCAAGCCCGCGGTGACGCTGGTCGCGGCCTCGGGCGGCTTCGGCATCATGATGGCCGACGCGATGAGCGAGGCCGGCCTGGCGCTGCCCGCGCTGGCGCCCGCCACGCGCGCGCGCATCCACCAGGTGCTGCCCGGCGCGAGCACCAGCAACCCGGTCGATGCCTCGGCGCAGATCTCGAGCCGTCCCGACATCCTGTTCGAGGTGCTGTCCGCGCTGCAGGAAGACCCGGGCGAGGCCACCACGGTGCTGTTCCTGTCGCTGGGCCTGTACAGCAGCCGGCTGCGCGACATCTACCTGCAGGCATTGGCGCAGTTGCGCGCCGCCTATCCGCAGCGCCCGCTGGTCATCATCAGCCGCGGCCCGGCCGAGGCCGTGGTGCAGATCCAGGCGCTGGGCATTCCGGTGTTCTCCAGCATCGACGCGGCCGCGCGCGGCATCGATGCGCTGGTGCGCATGGCCGCGCTGCTGGATGCGGCGCCGGCCGCCGCCCCCGCCGCGAACGGCACCGGCGCCCGCCTGCCCGAAGACACTTTCCGCAATGAATACGCGGCCAAGCAGGCGCTGATCGACGCCGGCTTCGAGGTGCCGCGCGAGCTGCGCGCGGCCGATGCCGAGGCCGCCGTCAAGGCCGCCGAAGCGCTGGGCTATCCGGTGGTGCTGAAGATCCTGTCCGAGGACATCGCGCACAAGACCGAAGCCGGCGGCGTGGCGCTGAACCTGGGCGATGCCGAGGCGGTGCGCGCCGCCAGCGCGCGCATCTTCGCCAGCGTCGCGCGCCATGCGCCCGATGCGCGCCTCGACGGCCTGCTGGTCGCGCCGATGCTGCGCGGCGGCACCGAGCTGATCGCCGGCATCTCGCGCGACCCGGTGTTCGGGCCGGTGGTCATGGTCGGCATGGGCGGCATCTACGCCGAAGTGCTGCGCGACGTGGCCGTGCAGCCCGCGCCCGTGAGCGAGGACCAGGCCACGGCCATGATCCGCTCGCTGCGCCTGTTCCCGCTGCTCGACGGCGCGCGCGGCCAGGCGCCGGCCGATGTCGCAGCCGCCGCGCGCGCCGTTGCGCGCCTGTCCGAATTCGCCTGCGCGCACCGCGAACAGGTGGCGGAAATCGACCTGAATCCCATCCTCGTGCGTCCCCAGGGACAAGGCATTGCCATCCTCGACGCCCTGATGGTGCCCCTCACTCCCGAACCCGAGACCGCCCATGCACAATGACCTCGACCCGGCGCAGCTGCCGCCCAGCGCCGACCTGGCGCGCTACCGCCAGCACGCGCGCGACTGGCTGGCCAGCCACCTGCCCGCGCACATGCGCGCCGACAGCCTCGACTACCGTACGCCCACGCTGCAGGAGAGCCGCGAATGGGAGGCCGCGATGCACCAGGCCGGCCTGGCCGGCATGACCTGGCCCACGGTCTACGGCGGCCAGGGCCTGAGCCTGCGCGAGCACCTGGTCGTGAACCAGGAAGTCGGCAGCCTGCTGATGCCCGACAGCGTCGGCTCGATCGGCAAGGAACTCGCGGGCCCGATCATCATGGCCGTGGGCACGGAAGCCCAAAAGCAGGACTTCCTCGCCAACATCCTGGGCATGCGCGAGTTCTGGTGCCAGGGCTTTTCCGAACCCGACGCGGGCTCGGACCTGGCGCGGCTGCGCACCAAGGCGGTTCTCGAAGGCGGCCAGTGGCGCATCAACGGCCAGAAGATCTGGACCAGCGGCGCGGCCAAGGCGCATTACTGTCTGCTGCTGGCGCGCACCGGCACCGTCGCCGACCGCCACCGCGGCCTGCTGATGTTTGCCGTGCCCATGGACACGCCGGGCATCCGCATCGTGCCGATCAAGTCCATCGACGGCAAGGATTCGTTTGCCGAGGTGTTCTTCGACGATGTGGTCGTGCCCGACAGCGCGCGCCTGGGCGCGCCCGACGAGGGCTGGGCCGCGGCGCTCAAGGTGCTGGGCATCGAGCGCGCCACCAACCGCATGTACCGGCCCTGGCGCTTCGAGGCCGAGCTGCGTTTCCTGGTGCGCGCGCTGCGCTCCGACGCGCAACTGGCGCGCCAGCTCGAAGACGGCGGCGTGCAGCGCCGCATCGGCGAGCTGCTGGCCGAGATCGACGGCCTCAAGGGCCTGGTCGAGCGCTCGGTCGACCAGATCATGCAGGGCCAGGCAGTGGGCGCACGTGGCTCGCTGACCAAGCTGTTCTGGTCCGAATGCCACCAGTCGTTTGCCGGCTTCGCGCTGTCGCAGGTAAGCCAGATCGGCCCGCAGTCGAGCGCCCTGGCGCAGCGTGCGCGCAAGCTGTTCACCCAGGCCTACCTGTTCTCACGCGCCGAGACGATCTACGCCGGCACCTCCGAAGTCCAGCTCGATCTGATCGCGCAACGCATTCTCCAGCTGCCCCGGGAGCACTGACATGACCCAACAAGACCAGGGGCTGCGCCCCGAGGAATTCGGCGAGGCCGCCGAAGCCGCGATCACCGACGCGCTGCAGCGCCCCGCCGACGCCCATGCGGGCGTGCTGGCCGCGGCCGGCCTGTTCGGCGTCTGCGCGCCCGAAGACGCGGGCGGGATGGACCTGCCGCTGGCGTTTGCCGTGCCCGTGGTGCAGGCCGCGGGCCGGCTGCGCCTGCGCTTTGCGCTGGCCGAGCAGATCGTGCTCGCGCGCCACCTGCCCGACGTGGCGCTGCGTGCGGCGCTGGTCGACGGCAGCCGCCAGGCGACCATTGCCTGGCAGGGCCGGCTGGGCGACGCCTGGGTCGGCCATGCGCGCCAGGCGCAGCAGGCCGACTGGCTGCTGCTGCGCGCGGCCCAGGGTGAGGGCGCGCTGTTGGTCGATCTGTCCGGCGCGCCGCGCGAGCTCGATCCCGCGCTTGATCCCGAGGAACCCGCGGCCTGGCTCGACCTGTCGCAGGCCCCGGTGCTGGCCGAACTCGACGCCGACTCAGCCGCCGCGCTGTGGCATGACCTGGACCTGCTGTTCGCGGCCAGCGCCCATGGCGCGGCCGATGGCGCGCTGCAGGCCGCCGTCGAGCACACCGGCACGCGCGTGCAGTTCGGCGCGCCGCTGTCGACGCGCCAGGCCGTGCGCCATTGGCTCGCGCGCATGAAGCTGTTCCACGAAGCCAGCGGCGCGGCCATCTACCATGCGCTGCGCGTCGACCCCGCCGAACCGGAACGCGCAGCGCCCGCGCGCGCGGCGCGCAGCGCGCTGGCGCTCAATCTGCAGCACGCGGCTTTCATCATCGAGAAGGCCATGCACCTGCACGGGGGCATGGGCTTCACCTGGGAGCTGCCGCTGCACCGCGCGCTGCGCAGCGTGCGCGCGCTCGATGCCGCCTGCGGCGCGGGTGCGCTCGCGCGCCAGCTGGGACAAGACTTCATCAATGCACAGGAGGCCGCATGAGCAGCACCCGACTCGACCTGCAGGACCGCGTGGCCCTGATCACCGGCGCCGGCAACGGCATCGGCCGTGAAACCGCGCGCCAGATGGCGGCGCGCGGCGCCGTCGTCGCCGTCAACGACCTCAAGCCCGAATTCGTCGGCGCCGTGGTCGATGAAATCCGCGCTGCTGGCGGGCGCGCGTTTGGCGTGGTGCAGAACATCGCCACGCGCGAAGGCATGCAGGCCGCCGTCGAGCAGGCGCGCAGCGAAGGCGGGCGCTTCGACATCCTGGTCAACAACGCCGCCTGGGTGCGCTACCAGGCCGTGCCCGACATCCAGCCCGACACCATGGAGCGCATGCTCGATGTCGGTTTCAAGGCCGTGATCTGGGGCATACAGGCCGCGACCGCGGCCATGGATGCCGAGCGCGGCGGCGCCATCGTCAACGTCGCCTCGACGGCCGCGCTGCGCTCGGCGCCCCATTCGCTGGTCTACTCCGGCATCAAGTCGGGCATCCTGGGCCTCACGCGCGCGGCCGCGGCCGAACTCGGCGCGCGGCGCATCCGCGTGAATGCGGTCTGCCCCTCGGCCGTGCCCACCGAGGGCACGCAGCGCAACCGCAACGCCGAGCGCGACGCGGCGCGCGTGGCGAGCACGCCCATGGGCCGCCTGGGCACGGTCGAAGACATCGCGCGCGCGATCTGCTTCCTGGCCAGCGACGACGCCGGTTTCGTCACCGCGCAAGGCCTGGCCGTCGATGGCGGCGTGACCTTCACCAATATCTGAGCCATGCCCGAGGTTTGCACCGTACTCATCACCGGCGCCGCGGGCGGCATCGGCCGCGCCACGGCGCTGCGGCTCGCGCGCGCGGGCTGGCGCTGCGTGCTGGTCGACGCCGATGCCGCGGCGCTCGAACGCCTGCAGGCCGCATGGCCCGCGGGCGCGCGCGCGCCACTGGCGCTGGTGGCCGATCTCACCGATGCCGCGCGCATCGAGGCGCTGGGCGCGCAGCTGCCGCCGCTCGATGCGCTGATCAACAACGCCGGCATGTCGGCCGGTGGCGCCGAAGTGCTCGCGGGCCTGGGCGACGGCGCGGCGCAGCGGCTGCTGGCGCTCAATCTCGAGGCCCCGGCACGCATGGTCCAGGCCTGCACGCCGCATCTGCGCGCCGGTGCGCGCATCGTCAACGTGGCCTCGGGCGCGGGCCTGCGCGCGATTCCCTGGCGCGGCCTGTACAGCGCCAGCAAGGCCGGCGTGATCGCCCAGACCCGGGCGCTGGCGCGCGCGCGGCCCGACTGGAGCGTGAGCGCGCTGTCGCCGGGCTTCGTGCGCACCGAACTCGTGCAGCGGCTGATCGACAGCCAGCGCCTCGACCTGCGCCAGGTGCTGTCGCGCATTCCGCTGGCGCGCATGGCCGAACCCGAAGACATGGCCGAGGCGCTGGCGTTTCTCGCCAGCCCCGGCGCGCGGCCCTGCGCGGGCCAGTTGCTGGTGCTCGATGGCGGCTCGTCGGTCTATGGCGGCAGCCAGCCGCTGCCGCCGGCGCAGCTGCCCGCGCTGCCCTTCGATACGCCGCGCGCGCTGCACTGCGAGGCCATTGCATGCGACGAATGGCAGGCCGCGCTGGCGCAACTGCCGGCGGGCGAGACCGCGGGCAGCGTTTATCCCGCGGTGATCGACGGCCGCGCCTTGCAGGCGCCGGCTGGCGGCCTGCTGGCCGCCGTGCTGGACGCCGCGCGCGCCTTTCGCCTGCAGCATGCGCGCCAGGCCAGCCTGACGCTGCTGCTGCCGCCCGCGCCCGCCGACATCGACTGGCAGCGGGCCGGCGATGCCGCCGCGGCGCGCATGGCGCTCACCACGCTGGCCGCCGAATGGGGCGCGCTGGGCCTGCGCATCAATGCGCTGGCGCCCGCTGGCGGCTGCGCACCGGCCGCCTGCCTGCCACTGCTCGACTACGCCAGCGGCGCACGCGCGCAGTTCCTTACGGGCCAAGTGCTCTTTGCGGGCACCGGCACACGGGACGGTCCCGAAACGCCATGATGCACCCCGCGGCCCGTTCCTGATAGATACCAAAACACCAAGGAGACACGTCATGATCAACACGCCCATCACCCGCCGCACCCTGCTTGCCGGCTCGGCCGCACTGGCCCTGCAGGCCCATGCCAGCACCGCCCCGGCGAACTGGCCTGCGCGCCCGATCCGCCTGGTGGTGCCCGGCCCCGCAGGCTCGGGCATGGACATCTTCGGCCGCCTGCTGGCAGTGCAGCTGCAGGATGCGCTGCGCCAGACCGTGGTCGTCGACAACAAGCCCGGCGCCAACAGCCTGATCGGCACCGACAACGTCGCCAAGGCCCAGCCCGACGGCTACACGCTGCTGCTGTCGCCCTCGTCGGCGATTGCCATCAATCCCGTGATCCAGGCCAAGATGCCCTACGACACCGAGAAGGACCTGCTGCCCGTGGCCCAGGTCGGCTCGGCCGGCGTGCTGCTCGTGGCCCATCCGTCGACGGGCTTCAAGAACCTCGGCGACCTGGTGCGCCATGTCAAGGCCCAGCCGAACAAGCTGGTCTACGGCTCCTGGGGCAGCGGCTCGACCGGCCACCTGGCGATGGAGGGCATCAAGGCCCACTACGGCCTGCAGATGGAGCATGTGCCGTTCAAGGGCGTGGCGCCGCTGGTGACCGACCTGCTGGGCAACAACATCTCGGTGGGCTTCACCGACATCGCCTCGCCCGTGCCGCATATCCGCGCCGGCAAGCTCAACGCGCTCGGCTGCACCGGCTCCTCGCGCGGCCCGGCGCTGCCCGAAGTCACGACGCTCTATGAACAGGGCTTTCGCTTCGACATGAACGGCTGGTATGGCGTATTCGCGCCCGCCGGCACGCCCGCCGAAGTCGTGCAGCGCCTGAACCACGAAATCAACCGCATCCTGGCCACCGACGATGTGATCCAGAAGTTCGCGCTGCAGAACATGGCCAAGCCGCCGATCAAGAGCGTGGAGCAGTTCGCCACGACGGTGAAGCAGGATGTGGCGACCTGGCAGAACCTGGCCAAGGTGGCGAAGCTGAAGGTGGATTGATACGAACAATGGTTTTCCCCGCTTGAACCTTAACGTCCGGCTGCCAAGCTGGAGGACAGGCCGCTCATGGTTCGACCGGGCCGCGCAGGCAGGCTCACCACGAACGGCGGAGGAAAGCGGTGCGCTAACCGTTCGCCCTGAGCCTGCCTCGCCGGCCGCGTCGAAGGGTGAACGGCCCGCACTCAAGCCACAGGGCCGGGCCCCATCTTGACGCCCCCAAAGAAGATTTCCCGCATTGCATATGCACATTTCTTCGTTGGCCCGGGCCGCACGCGCGCGTAGATTCAGCAAGACCAGCCACCCGGCCATCGGGCGCGCTGGTCTTCTTCATTTCCAGCCGCGCGCCTGCGCCCTCCCCCATGTCCTTCCCCACCTTTTCTACGGTTCCCGCAACCACGCTGCGCGCCTGGCTCAATGACGGCGCGGAAATCGCCCTGCTCGATGTGCGCGAAGCCGGCCAGTTCGGCGAAGGCCATCCGTTCTTTGCGATTCCCGCGGCCTACAGCCAGCTGGAAAACGACGTGCCGCGCCTGGTGCCGCGGCGCGGCACGCGCGTGGTGCTGCTCGATGCCGGCGACGGCGTGGCCGAGCGCGCCGCGCAGGGCCTCGCGGCACTGGGCTACACGCAGCTGCATGTGCTCGCAGGCGGCGCACCCGCCTGGGCCGCAGCCGGCTATGTGCTGTTCCAGGGCGTGAACCTGCCCTCGAAGACCTTTGGCGAGCTGGTCGAACACGCTTTCGATACGCCCCACCTGTCGGCGCAGGAACTGCAGCGCCGCCAGCAGGCCGGCGAACCGCTGGTGCTGCTGGATGGCCGCACGCTCGCCGAACACCGCAAGATGACCATTCCCGGCGCCACGCCGGTGCCCAACGGCGAACTCGCGCTGCACTGGCAGGCGCTCGCGCCCGATCCGCACACGCCGATCGTCGTGCATTGCGCGGGCCGCACGCGCAGCATCATCGGCGCGCAGATCCTGCGCAGCCTGGGCGTGCCCAATCCCGTGATTGCACTGGAAAACGGCACCCAGGGCTGGGCGCTCGCGGGCCAGCAGCTCGAACATGGCAGCCCGCGCCCCGCCCCGGCGCCGCGCGCGGCACGCGCGCAGGACCAGGCCGCGGCCGCGGCGCTGGCCGCCGAAGCCGGTGTGCCGCAGCTCAATGCCGCGCAGGCCCAGGCCTGGATCGACGACACCACGCGCACCACCTACGTGCTCGATGTGCGCAGCGCCGAGGAGTTTGCCGCGGGCACGCTGGCCGGCGCGCGCCATGCGCCCGGCGGCCAGTTGCTGCAAGCCACCGACCAGAGCATAGGCGTGCGCCACAGCCGCGTGCTGCTGCTCGACGACGAAGCCGTGCGCGCACCGGTCGTCGCCAGCTGGCTCTGGCGCCTGGGCTATGAATCCGCCACCGTGGCAGGCGGCATCCGCGCGCCGCTGCGCCTGCCCGCGCAACCCGAAGCCACCCCGGCCATACCGCCGCTGGCAAAGCAGGATCTGGCCGCCTGGGTCGATCGTCATGCGCCGCTGCTGATCGACATCCAGCCCTCGCTGGCCTACCGCCAGCGCCACGCCGCCGGCGCGCTGTGGTCCGTGCGACCGCGCCTGGCCGCGCAGGTGCAGGCCGCGGCACGCGCCGACCAGCCCGTGCTGCTGCTGGCCGCCGATGCCAGCACTGCCGCCCTGGCGCTGGCCGAGCTGCCGGGCCGCACGCTGCAATGGGCCCTGGCCGCCGACTGGCACGCCGCGGGCCTGCCCGTGGAAAGCACGCCCGACAGTCCGGCCGACAGCGAAGCCATCGACTACCTGTTCTTCGTGCACGACCGCCACGACGGCAACCTCGACGCCGCACGCCGCTATCTGGACTGGGAAACCGGGCTGATTGCCCAATGCCAGCCGGATGAGCTCGCGGGCTTTCGCCTGCC
>Ga0308161_1003333_pt1 | contig 15735 bp, 14 predicted proteins | sample PhyFR2_FD_201034 | JGI IMG/M metagenome (GOLD analysis project Ga0308161, IMG submission 201034) | Phyllosphere microbial communities from UC Gill Tract Community Farm, Albany, California, United States - DLSLF.R2 | ecosystem: Host-associated > Plants > Phyllosphere > Unclassified | place: USA...
TCCACGGGACGCGACCAGCAGGGGGTCCTGCGTCAGCTCTTCGAGGCCTCGACGAAGGTGCGACGCGGGTCGGTCTCCTTGATGAGCGAGGTCGCGTCGCGGCCCGAGACCGCGCCCGTGACCCAGCCGATCACGATGCGGACCTTGCGGTTCAGCGTCGGCATCGCGTACACGTGGTACGCGCGGTGGGCGAGCCACGCGAACAGGTTCGTCATCTTGACGCCCTTGATGTTCGCGGCGCCCTTCGCGACACCGTACGAGGCGACCGTGCCGATGGACGGGTGGCGGTACTCCTCGAGCGGCTTGCCGGTGATCGTGGCGACCACGTTGTCGGCGGCGACGACGGCCTGACGGACGGCGTTCTGCGCGTTCGGCGGGTAGTACGCCGGCTGCTTCTCGGCGGTCAGGTCGGGGACCTGGGCGACGTCACCGAGACCCCAGACGCCCGGGACGACCTCGTGGGTGTCCTCGGCCTCGACCTGGAGCTTGGCGTTCGCGGCGAGGTGGCCCTTCGGACCGCGCGGCAGGTCGGTCGCGTCGAGGAGCGGGTTCGGCTTGACGCCGGCCGTCCAGACGAGCAGGCCGGTCGCGAACTCGTCGCCGTCGGACAGCTTGACGACGCCGCCCTCGCAGCTCGGCATGGTGGTCTTCAGTCGCACGTCGATGCCGCGGGCACGGAGCGACTCGAGCGTCCACTTGGACAGCTCCGGGCCGACCTCGGGCGCGACGCGGTCGAGCGCGTCGATGAGGACCCAGCGCGGCTGCTCGCCGGCGAGCGACGGGTACGTCTTGATGGCGGCCTGGGACACGTCGAAGAGCTCACCGATCGCCTCGACGCCGGTGTAGCCGCCGCCGATGAAGATGCTCGTGAGCAGCCGGCGACGCTCGTCCTCGTCGCGGGTGGCAGCCGCCTTGGCGATGTTGTCGAGGAGCTTGGCGCGCACGTAGGCGGCCTCCTCCACGGTCTTGAAGCCGACGCCGACCTCGTCGAGGCCCGGGGTCGGGAAGGTACGGGTGACCGAGCCGAGCGCGACGACGAGCTGGTCGTAGCCGAGCGTGCGGTCGTCGCCGCCGGCGGTGGCGATCGAGACGGTCTTGTCCTTCGACGAGATCCCGGTGACCTTGCCCTGGATGACGCGGGTCTTCTTCAGCGCGCGACGCAGCTCGAAGGTGACGTCCTTCGGCGCGATGTGGCCGCCGGCGACCTCGGGCAGGAACGGCAGGTACGTGTAGTACGTGTTCTGGTCCACCAGCGTGATGCGCATCGGCACGGTCGCGGCGTGCTTCTGCAGCTGCTTGACCGTGGTGTAGCCGGCGGAGCCGCCGCCGAGGACGAGGACGTGGGGGATGGAGTCTGCCATGGGTCCGGTCTACCGGAAGAACCCTGGTCGCGTCACCCAGCCGCGCCGCACCGTCCGCCGAGCGTCGGCCGATCCGCGCCGCACCGTCCGCCGAGCGTCGGCGGATCCGGGCGGTGCCCTCCGTCACGCGTCGGCGTGATCGGACCCTGCCGGTGCCGGTCAGCGCCGCAGCGGGCGGTCCTGGAGCCGCCACCACGCCGTCTCGGCGAGCTCGACGCCGGTGTACACGCCGTGCGGGGTGCGCCGGGCCTCGGTGAGCGAGAACCGCCGCAGCCGGTAGCCGCCGCCGAACCGGTCGATGATCGCCTCGGGCGACGACTCCGGCGTGCGACGGACGAGCCAGGTGCGGTCGTCGACGGGGTCGATCACGCGCGGACGCTCACCGTCGGTTGCCGATGCGGGAGCGCAGCACGTCGATGCGCTTCTGGATCTGCTCGATGCTCGCCTGCGCGACGGCCGGTCCCCCGCTGATGCGACGGAGCTCGGCGTGGATCGCGCCGTGCGGCTCGTTCGCGTGCCGGGACCAGATCGACACGAGCCGCGCGAGCTCGGTGCGCTGCTCCTTGAGCGTCTGGTACATGGGGCGGTCGGGGGCGGGCTGCTGCTTCGGCATGCCGTCCTTGGCGGTCCGGCCGCGGGAGCGCTTCGCCTGGGTGGCCTGTCGTGCCCGGAGCAGGTCGCGCACCTGGTCGGGTTCGAGCAGCCCCGGGATCCCGATGAAGTCGAGTTCCTCGAGCGAGCCGACCTCGCCGCCGGTCCCGAACTCGCCGCCGTCGTAGAGGACGCGGTCGAACGACGCCTGCGAGTCGAGCGCCTGGAACGGCTGCACCTCGAGGAGGCTCTCGGAGGCACGGTCCTCCTTGTTCGCCTCGGCGACCATGGCGTCCTCGGGGTTGTACATCCCGTCGTCGGCGTCCTTGGGACGGTCGAGGGCGTGGTCGCGCTCGAGCTCGAGGGTCGCCGCCAGTGCCATGAGGTTCGGCACGCTCGGCAGGAACACGCTCGCGGTCTCGCCGCGGCGTCGGGCGCGCACGAAGCGGCCGATCACCTGGGCGAAGAACAGCGGGGTGCTCGCGCTCGTGGCGTACACGCCGACGCAGAGCCGCGGGACGTCGACGCCCTCGGACACCATCCGGACCGCGACCATCCACCGCGAGGTGTCCTCGGCGAAGGCCTGGATCCGGCTCGAGCCGGCGGCCTCGTCGGAGAGCACCACGGTCGGCCGCTCCCCCGTGATCTGCTGCAGGATCCGGGCGTAGGCGCGCGCGGTGGTGGTGTCGGTGGCGATGACCAGACCGCCGGCGTCGGGGACCCCGCGGCGGACCTCGGTGAGGCGCTTGTCGGCGGCCGACAGTACCGCCGGCATCCACTCGCCGTCGGGCGACAGCGCCGTGCGCCAGGCCTGGGCGGTGATGTCCTTCGTCACCTGCTCGCCGAGGGACGCCGACATCTCGTCGCCCATCCGGGTCTTCCAGCGCATCTGCCCGGCGTACGCCATGAACAGCACCGGCCGGACCACGCCGTCCTTGAGCGCGCGGCCGTAGCCGTAGTTGTAGTCGGAGACCGAGGTGCGGATGCCCTGCTCGTCGGGGGCGTACTGCACGAACGGGATCGGCGCGGTGTCGGAGCGGAACGGGGTCCCGGACAGCGACAGGCGGCGTGTGGCCTTGGTGAACGCCTCGCGGATGCCGTCGCCCCACGTGAGCGCGTCGCCGCCGTGGTGGACCTCGTCGAGGATCACGAGCGTGCGGCCGCCCTCGGTGATCCGCTGGTGCACCTCGGGGTTCATGCCGACCTGCGCGTAGGTGATCGCGACGCCCTGGTAGTGGCGCCCGTACATGCCGTCGCCGTTCTTGAACATCGGGTCGAGCCGGATGCCCACGCGGTCGGCGGAGTCCGCCCACTGCCGCTTGAGGTGCTCGGTCGGCGCGACGACGATGATCCGGTCGATCGTGCCGCGGGCGAGGAGCTCGGTCGCGAGCCGGAGCGCGAAGGTGGTCTTGCCGGCGCCCGGGGTCGCGGCCGCGAGGAAGTCCCGCGGCTCCTTCTCGAAGTACTTCGTGAGGGCCTCGACCTGCCAGGCGCGGAGCTTCGACGCCGTTCCCCACGCAGCACGCTCGGGGAAGGCCGGGGACAGGTGCTCGGCCGCCGCGTTGCCCGCGTTCTCGGCCTGCACGACGGCTTCCTCGTGCGGCCGGACGACCGTGTCGGCGGTGCCGTCGGCCTGCTCGGTGGGACCGTTCGCCGGACGGCCCTCGGCGCTCTCGGGGGTGTCGCCCCACAGCGTCGCGGGCTGCTGCTGGTGCTGGTGTTCCGCTGCGCTCACTCCGGGAGATCCTACCGTCACGCCGGGTCCTGTCGGGCGTGCGGCGGCCGCTGCTCGGGCGTGCCGCGGACGAGCGACGCGGGCCGCAGCACGCCGGCGCCGAACCGCGCGGCGACCGCGTCGACGGTCGTCTCGGTGTCCCGCCACGGCGCGTCGTCGTCCCACAGTGCGTTGCTCGCGGCCGCCGGCACGAGGTTCTCGCCGCGGACCCCGATGAGCCGGATCCGGTTGCCCGGACGGTGCAGGACGTCGTACAGCTCGACCGCCTCGTGGTGCAGGCGCTTCGCCACGTCGGTGGGCTCGGCGAGCGTGCGCGACCGGGTCAGCGTGCTGAAGTCGGTGTAGCGGACCTTGAGGGCGACGGTGCGGGCCTGGACCTCGGCTCGGCGCAGGCGCACGGCCACCTTGTCGGCCAGGCGGAGCAGTTCGCGTGCGACGTCGTCGCGCTCGGTGAGGTCGCGGCCGAACGTGACCTCGTGCCCGATCGACTTCTCGCTCACGCCCGTGTCGACCACGCGCGGGTCCCGGCCCCAGGACAGGTCGTGCAGGCGCTGCCCGCCGGCCGGACCGAGGGCGGCGACGAGCGACGCCAGTGGGGTGTGTGCGAGGTCGCCGACGGTGCGGATGCCGCGGCGCTCGAGCTTCTCCTGGGTGGTGCCGCCGACGCCCCACAGCGCCGACACCGGTTGCGGGTGCAGGAACGCGACCGTGTGCTCGGCCGGCACGACGAGGAGCCCGTCCGGCTTCGCCCGGCTCGACGCGAGCTTGGCGACGAACTTCGTGGACGCGGCGCCGACCGAGCAGTGCAGTCCGGTCTCGCGGAGGACGGCGGCGCGGATCGCGGTGCCGATCTGCCACGGCGTGCCGTACAGGCGCATGGCCCCGGCGACGTCGAGGAAGGCCTCGTCGATGCCGAGCTTCTCGACCCGGGGCGTGAACTCGCCGAACACGCGCATCACCGCGGCGGACTTGGCCGTGTACTTCTCGAAGTGGGGTTCGACGATGACCGCGTTCGGGCAACGACGCTTGGCGACGGCCATCGGCATCGCGGAGTTCACGCCGTACTTCCGGGCCTCGTACGTCGCGGCGGTGACGACGGACCGGTCGGAGTCGTGGCCGACGATGACGGGCAGACCGCGGAGGTCGGGGCGGTCGAGCAGCTCGACGGAGGCGAAGAACGCGTCCATGTCGACGTGCAGCACCGTCGCCGTCACGTCGTCGACCGGTCGGTCCGAGACCAACCGGTTGCGTCCGTCCTGCTTGCTCACCCGCCGATGATGCCACGGGCCGCCGACACCGCCCGTCTGCCGACGAGCGGCACGGGCGCGACGCCGGTCCGCCGCCGGTCAGCACGCCCGCGCCGCCTGCCGGTCGCCGGCGCGTCGCCGGACGGCGGGCCCGCTACGGCAGCGGCCCCAGCTCGGCCGCCGCGATCGTCCGGGCCGCCGAGTCGCGCGTCGACGGGTGGTACTGGCCGGCGCGGACGTCACGGGCGAGCCGCGACAACTCCGACGTCGCCGCGTACGCGGAGCCGCCGACCACGCGCATCGCCTCGTCCACGACGTGCCGCGCCGCGTCGACCGTCCGCGCCTTCGTCCCGACGAGCAGCGGGAACCACCGCGCGCCGAGGTCGTCGCCGTCGTCCACCGACCGTGCGAGCGACCCGACCTGCAGCGCGACCGCGTCGACGGCACCGCGCATGTCGGCGACCGCCCGACGGACGTCCGGGTCCTGCGACCGCGCGACGCCGTCCCGGCCACGTCGACCGGACACCGCCGCGACCGCCAGCTCCACCGCGCGGGACGCGACGCCGACGTACACCGCGGCGACGAGCAGCTCGAACGCGGCGAAGATCCCGAAGACGAGCGGGTCGGCGGTCGGACCCACGGGCAGCGACCGCACGATGCGCTCGGCCGGGACGTGCACGCCGAGCAGTCGGGTCGTGCGGCTCTGCGTCGCGCGCATGCCGAGCGTGTCCCAGTCGTCCACGTGCTCGACGTCGCCGTCCGAGCGGAGCACGAACCCGTGCACGAGCCGGGGCTCGGGACCGGTGGTGTCCTTGCCGAAGACGCTCAGCACGTCCCACGCCGGCGCGAGGGACGTGGACACCTTCGTGCCGGTGAAGCGGTACCCGCCGTCGCCGTCCGGCTCCGCCGTCGTCGACGAGTCGAACAGGACGGCGTCGTTGCCGGGTTCGCTCACCCCGAACGCGAGCAGGTGGTCGTCCGCCGCGTGGTCGGTGACGGTCTGGAGGAACGTCCCGCCCCGCGCGGACACGCTGCGGGCCGCCTGCACCCACACCTGGTGCATCCCGAGCCCGAGCGCCGTCGCCGGCGCCGCCTGCGCGAGGCGCTGCTGGAGCGCGACGGTCGCGGCGAGGCCGAGGCCCGAGCCGCCCTGCTCGACGGGCACACCGATCCGGAGCCACCCGGCGGCGCGGAGCTCGTCGAGGTCCTCGGTGCAGAACGTGTTCTCGGCGTCGTACCGCGGGGCCCGCTCGGCGATCCGCGTGAGCAGGTCGTCCGGCAGGGTCCAGCCCGGCGAGGTGGCCTTCGTCATGGCACGAGACTACGGTCGCACCTGTGTCAGATCGTCATCCGTGGTCCAGGTACGTCGCGATCGGTGACTCGTTCACCGAGGGGATCGGCGACCCCGACCCCACCGCCCGGGGCGGCCACCGCGGCTGGGCGGACCGCGTCGCCGAGGTGCTCGCCGCCCGGACCGACGACTTCGCCTACGCGAACCTCGCGGTCCGCGGGCGGCTCCTCGGGCAGATCGTCGACGAACAGGTCGAGCCGGCCCTCGCGCTCCGCCCGGACCTCGTCACGGTGTCGGCGGGGGGCAACGACATCATCCGCCCCGGTTCGGACCCGGACGAGCTCGCCGAGCGGTTCGACCGCATGGTCGAGCGGCTCCGGAGCGGCGGGGCGACCGTGGTGCTCTTCACCGGCCCGGACGTCGGCATGACGCCGGTCCTCGGCATGGTCCGGGGCAAGACGGCGGTCTACAACGAGAACCTGCACGCGATCGCGCTGAAGCACGGCGCACACGTGGCCGACATGTGGGCGCTCCGGGTGCTCCGGGACCCGCGGATGTGGGCGCCGGACCGACTGCACCACTCCCCGACCGGCCACGCGACGGTCGCGGCCGCGGTGCTCGACACCCTCGGCGTCGACCACGGGCTCGCGCCGTCGACGCCCGAGCCGCTCGAGGCCCGGCCGTGGCGCGAGGCCCGCGTCGAGGACCTCGGCTGGGCGCGCGAGTACCTCGTGCCGTGGGTCGTGCGCCGGATCCGGCACACGTCCTCCGGCGACGGGATCAGCGCCAAGCGTCCCGAGCTGCAGCCCGTCGACCGGCGCTCCACGACCCCGTAGGCACGATCCGGCACGCGCTGCCGTGAGCCCGGCCGCGCGGGCGCCGTCGGCGCGGCCGGGTGGCAACCGACGCCGCTCCGGCCCCCGTCAGTCGGCGGGACGGCGGAGCGTCAGCGGTCCGTCGTGCAGCGGCTGCGTCGCCCACACCGAGGTGGCGGTCCCGGCCGCGACGTCGAGGCGCACGTGCAGCAGGTGCGGCGTCTCGACGAACCGCACGTCCAGCTGCACCGCCCCGTCGGCGTCGACTGCGGCACTCGCGGCGAGCGGACCCTCGACCCGCCAGTCCCCCACGCCGACCGGTGCGGACAGGATGCCGCCGTCGACGTCGAGCGTGACCCGCCAGCCGTCGGCGTCCGCCGCGAGGCGGACCCCGTCCACCACGCCGGTCGCGTCGTACGAGCCGGCCGCGTCGTCGGTCGGCTCCGACCCCGCGACGGGAGGCAGCCCCAGGGCGGCGATCCGCGCCTCCAGGCCGTCGTCCGCCGTCGTGTCGCGCGCCGCGTCGTCAGCCGCCGCGTCGTCCACCGGGGCGATCGCCGGCAGGAGGTGTGCCCACGCCGCGTCGAGGACGGCCTGCATGTCCAGGCTCTGCCCGGTGAGTGCGAGGACGACGTCCTGCTCCGGTAGGACCACGCAGAACTGCCCGTACGCGCCGTCGCCGCGGAAGCCGTGGCGCGCCATCCAGAACTGGAAGCCGTAGCCCTGGCTCCAGTCGGGGTTCGCCTCGTCCGGGTTCGCGACCTGCGCGCTCGTCGCGGCGTCGACCCAGTCCTCGTCGAGGATGCGCTGCCCGTCCCACACGCCGCGCTGCAGGTACAGCTGTCCGAGCGCCGCGACGGCCGAGGTCGGCGCGTGGCAGCCGCTGAAGCCGAGCTCGGCGCCGGTCTCGTCGCGCTTCCACGCCAGGTCGTCGATCCCGAGCGGGTCGAGGAGCCGCGGGCGGAGCCAGTCCACGAGGGACCCGCCGGTGACTCGCCGGACGATCGCTGCGAGCGTGTAGGTGCAGGGCTGGTTGTAGGCGAAGACGGTGCCGGGCTCCTCGTCCGGCGGGGTGAGCAGGAAGCCCCGGAGCAGGTCGTGCGGGTCGGCGGCGAGGGCCCGGTCGAGGGTCTCCTCGCGGTGCCCGGACGCCATCGCGAGGAGGTGCCGCACGCGGATCCGTCGACTGCGGTCGTCGGTGACGTCGGCGTCGAGCTCCGGGAAGTACGACAGGACCGTTGCGTCGAGGTCGACCAGGCCCTCGCGGACGGCGAGCCCGACGCCGGCGGCGGTGAAGCTCTTGCTGAGCGAGTAGAGCAGGTGCACGCGCTCCGGGGCGTACGGGGCCCACCAGCCCTGCGCGGCGAGCTGCCCGTGCCGGAGCAGCACGATGCTGTGCGGCTCCACGTCGGGCGTCGACTCGAGGGCGTCGAGGAACGCGGACACCCCGCGCGCGTCGATGCCGAGGGCGGACGGGGTGGACCGGGGGAACGTCGTCGTCACGCTGCCGACCCTACGCGAGCACGGGGCGGGTCGGGCGGGTGGACGGGCGGCCCGCGCGCGGTCGTGTCGGTGTGGCGCGCGGACCGTGCGGGGTGTGCGTGCGGACCGGGTGGGTCGTGCGTGCGGACCGGGCGCCGTCAGGCGTCCGTGCCCTGGAACGGGTTCGTCCAGCGCCACCACACGCCCGGGTCCTCGATGGGGCGCTCGAGCACGAGCGGCACCGTCACCGGGTCGTGGTCCGACACCGTGAACCGCACCGTGCCGACCCGTTCGCCCTTCGTCCCGAAGGTCACCTGCTCGAGCGTGGTCTTCGCGGTCACGGTCGTCCTGCCCCAGACGAGCACCTCGGCCGCGCGCGCGGACACCGCGTCGGCCTCGTCGCGCCACGGCGTCGAGAACGTGCCGAACGTCTGCCCGGCGTGGGTGAGCGTGATGACCTGGAAGTTGTCGGCCACGGACCGCAGGAGGCGCTGCACGTCGCCGTCGAGGGCCGCGTGGTCCACCCCGCCGAGCATCGCGCCGACCACCGTGACCGTGCGGCCGCCGCGCTCGTACGTCGCGGCGAACAGCAGACAGGCGCCGGCCTCGTCGAGCGTGCCGGTCTTGATGCCCTCGACGCCGTCCATCCCGAGCAGCTTGTTCGAGTTCTCGATCGCGCCCGCACCGGGGATGGTCGCCCGCTTCGTCCCGACGACCTCCTTGACGACGGGGTTCGCGAGGGCGAGCTGCCCGAGGTCGACGAGGTCGGTCGCGGTCGAGGTGTTGCCCGCGTCCAGCCCGGTGGGTTCGCGGATCGTCGTGTGGTCGAGGCCGTGCGCGTCGAGCCACCGGTCGGCAGCCGACCGGTACGCGTCCATCGAGCCGAACGCCCAGAGCGCGAGGGCACCCGCGTAGTTGTTCGCCGACTTCATGAGCATGACCTGGAGCGTCTGGTACTCGGAGAGCTGCAGCCCCGCCGGCATCGGTGCGACCTCGCCGTCCTGGGCGAGGTACTGCGCGTAGAGGGCCTGCATCTGCGCGTCGAACGCGATCGTCGGACCGGCCTGCCCCTGCTGGAGCGGCTTCGCGTCGAGCACGACGAGCGCCGTGACGACCTTCGAGATGCTCGCGATCGACCGGGGCGTCCGGTCGCCGCTCGTCCGCAGGCTCTCGGGGAAGTCCGTCGCCTCGACCGCCGTCGCGCCGTACGCGGGGAACGACAGGTCGGGCACCGTCGAGGTCGGTGCCGCGTAGGTCGTCGTGTGGGCACTCGCCGGGGCGAACGGAACCACGGCCGCGGCGACGAGGTACCCCACGACGAGCAGGAGCACGGCGACGACCGAGATCGTCACCGGCCTCCGGACGGCGGAACGGGGGCGACGGACGACTGACGGCACGGGAGCCGAGCGTAGCGGGGTCAGCGGGCCGAGCGCTGGGCGTGCGCGACCGCCCAGAGGCCCACGGCGCTCGCCGCGGCCACGTTGAGCGAGTCGACGCCGTGGTGCATCGGGATCCGCACCGTCGTGTCGGCCGACCGGATCGCGGCGTCGGTGAGCCCCTGCCCCTCGGTGCCCATCACGAGGGCGACCCGCTCGGGCACGTCGGCGGCGAAGGCGTCGAGGTCGACCGACCGGTCCGTGAGGGCCATCGCGGCCAGGTGGAAGCCCTGCGCGCGCAGGTCCTCCCCCGCCGCCGGCCAGTCGCCGATGCGCGTCCACGGGACCTGCAGCACGGTGCCCATGCTCACCCGGACGCTCCTGCGGTAGAGCGGGTCGGCGCAGCGCGGACTGACGAGCACGGCGTCCGCGCCGAGGCCCGCCACGCTGCGGAACACGGCACCGACGTTCGTGTGGTCCACGATGTCCTCGAGCACGACCACGAGCCGGGCGTCCCGGACGACCTCGGCGACGCTCGGCAGCGCCGGACGGTGCATCGCGGCGAGGGCTCCGCGGTGCATGTTGAAGCCGGTCAGCTGTTCGAGCAGGGCGTCCGGCCCGACGAAGACCGGGCCGTCGTGGTCGGCCACGAGCGGCAGGACGCCGTCCAGCCACTTCTCCTGCACGAGGACGCTCCGCGGGACGTGCCCGGCCCGGACCGCACGTTCGATCACGGTGTTCGACTCGGCGATGTACAGGCCGCCCTCGGGCTCCGACACCCGCCGCAGGGCCACGTCGGTCAACCGCGCGAAGTCGTCGAGGCGGGGGTCGTCGAGGGAGTCGATGCGGACGGTCTGCACGGGGCTCGTTTCGTGGGAAGGGGGCGGGGCGGTCGGCTGTTGAGGGTACCGTGGACGACGTGCTGACCGACCCGATGCAGGCCGAGCTGGACCGCGTCGTCGACCTGCTCGACGGCAAGCGCTTCGCGGTGCTCTCGGGCGCGGGGCTCAGCACCGACTCGGGCATCCCGGACTACCGCGGCTCCGGTCGCGTCGTCCGCAAGCCCATGACGTTCCAGGAGTTCCGTGCCGACCCCGCGAAGCGGCAGCGGTACTGGGCGGGGTCGCACCTCGGCTGGCGCAGCTTCGCCGCCGCCCGTCCGAACGCCGGGCACCGGGCGCTCGCCGCCCTCGAGCAGGCCGGCCTCGTCACCGGGGTCGTCACGCAGAACGTCGACGGCCTCCACCTCCGCGCCGGCTCACGCCGCGTCGTCGAGATCCACGGGTCGATGGACCGCGCCGTCTGCCTGACCTGCGGGCAGGTGTTCTCGCGCGCCGACCTCGCCGCCGTGCTCGACCGGGACAACCCGTGGATCGACGACCCCGGGACCGTGCAGCTGCAGCCCGACGGCGACGTCGAGATCACCGACGTCGAGCGCTTCCGTGTGCCGGACTGCTCGGTGTGCGGCGGCGTCCTCAAGCCCGACGTGGTGTTCTTCGGCGAGTTCGTCCCGACCGAGAAGTTCCGCGAGGCGGTGTCGATCGTGGCCGAGGCCGACGCGCTGCTCGTGGTCGGCTCGTCGCTCACCGTGAACTCCGGCGTCCGGCTCGTCGACCACGCCACGCGCCGTCGGCACCCGGTCGTGATCGTCAACCGCGGCGACACCCGGAGCGACCGACGCGCCGCCGTGAAGGTCGACGCGGGCACGACCGAGACGCTCGAGGCGCTGGCCGCGCGGCTCCTGCCGTCTGCGATGATCGAGCGGTGACGACGCTCCTGTACCTGGTCCGGCACGGCGAGACCGACTGGAACGCGCAACGCCGCATCCAGGGCTCGACGGACATCCCCCTCAACGCGACCGGTCGATCGCAGGCGGCCGCCACGGCACTGCTGCTCGGCCGTCGCCGGTTCGACGCCGTCGTCGCGTCGCCGCTGTCCCGTGCCGCCGAGACCGGTGCGATCATCGCCGCCCACCTCGGCCTGCCCGCACCGACCACCTACGCCGGGCTCGCGGAGCGGTCCTACGGCGAGGCCGAGGGGCTGACCGACACCGAGGTCGCCGAGCGCTACCCGGACGACGACGTCCCGGGACGGGAGTCGCGCGCAGCCCTCGTGGCCCGCGCCACCGAGACCCTGGCCGAGATCGCGGTGCGCTACGACGCCGGCGCGGTCGTCGTCGCCACGCACGGTGCGGTGATCCGCAGCCTGGTGAACGAGGCCGCGCCCGGGACCGCCGACCGGTACGCGACCCCGATCCGCAACGGTTCGGTGCACGCGTTCCGCTGGGACCCGGAGCGGTTCCGCGCCGAACTGGTGCGCTTCGACGACCCGATCGACGAGCTGTCGGAGCAGACCGGCGAGGAGCCCTTCGAGCGGCAGAACCCGCTCGAACAGCGCAGCTGACCCGCTCGGACGCAGCACGCCCCCACCTCCGACGGTGGACAGCCCGGTGCGGCGCGCGCGACGCCCCGGGCCCCGCGGGGCTACGCTCCGTCCCACGGGCGACCTGACGGCCGCCCGTGGCGTCCGACGACGTGCGGGAGGGGGACGCGATGACGGATCGACCTCCCGACGACGACGCCGCGACGGACGACGACCTCGCGCGTGCCTTCGGACCGGACACCGCGTCGGTCCGCACCGCCACGCCGCGGCAGCGGATCCGCCGTGGGACCGTCATCGGGATCGGGGTGCTGCTCACCGCCGCGGTCCTCGCCGCCGCACTGTGGACGATCATCGGCCGCGTGCAGGACGGTGTCGGCGGCGTGTTCCCCCGGCCCGAGGCCGCACTCGCGCGGTTCAGCACCGCTGCGGCCGCGATCGACGGCGTGCAGCAGGTCCGCGACGGCACGACCGAGAAACGGGCGTTCGCGGCGTACGACGTCACGGCGACCGTCGTCCTCGACGACGACACCGCGCCGATCGACCAGACCGCCGTGGTCCGAGCCGTCAGCGCCGCGGCGGACGACGCCGGCGGGAACGGCGTCCGCGTCGGGGCCGTCGTGGTCGCCGGGAACCTGTCGATCGGGGTCACCGCGGACACCGTCCTGAGCACACAGCGGTTGGACGTCGCTCGCACGGTCGCCGCGATCGGTGGCGTGGCCGCCGTCCGGTGCTCGGTCGGGGCGGAGCGCACGGCCGAGGACCCCACCCTGCAGCGGATCGAGGTCGTCACGGGCGGGACCGGGGCCGCACTCGACACGATCGTGGCGACGGCGTCGGAGCGCGCGCACGGCGTGTTCCCGGGGGCGACCGTGGCGTCGTCGCCGAACTGACCGCGCCGGTCTGCCGCACGTGGGCCCGCCAGGTCGGACCGGGCGGGGTCGGACCGTCGGACCGCGCGGGGACGGACCGTCGGACCGGGAGGTCAGCGCCCCCGCTGTGCCCGGTCCGCCACGGCCCGCTCGACGGCCCGGACGACCTGCGCGGCGGAGTCCTGCCAGCGGAACCGCGCCGCTCGCTCCCGCGACGCCACCGAGGCCTCGTCCCAGCGGTCCTCGAGCCGACGGACCGCCGCCGCGACGGCCGAGGGCGACGACGGGTCGAAGTACTCGGCCGCGGTCCCGCCGATCTCGCGGAAGATCGGGATGTCGCTGACGGCGACCGGCGTCCCGACCCCCATCGCCTCGACGAGCGGGATGCCGAACCCCTCGTCGCGGGAGGCGGTCACCAGCGCGGTCGCGGACCGCAGCGTCGCGAGGTACTCGTCGTCCGAGGCGCCGTCGTGGAAGACGATCGACCCGGACGGGGCGAGCGCGGTCAGCCGTCGCCGGTCGGCGTCGGAGATCCGGGACATGCAGTGCAGCACCCAGTCGGGTCCGAGCAGCGGGAGGGCCGCCGCGAGGGTCTCGACGTTCTTGTACGGCATGTACGAGCCCATGTACACGAGCGAACGCTCCCGACCCGCCGCCGGGTCACGGGGCTCCGCCGGGTCGGCGGCGTTGTACGCCACGGTCACCGGGCGTCGGGTGAGCCGGTGCTCGGCGATCAACCCCGCGGTGGTCTCGGACACCGTGACGACGCCGTCGGCCCCGTCGAGCAGGAACCGCTGCGGCGCCCACGACAGGTGGAACAGCCGCCAGCCGAGCCGGATCGGCCACGAGAACTCCCGCGGGGGCGTGCGGTTGCGGTAGTAGATGAGGTCGTGGAGCGTCAGGACGAGCGCGTACCGACGACCGCGCGAGCCCATCGTCTGCATCGGTGAGAACACCGCGTCGAGCCCGAGCCGGTTCACGGCCCGGGCGACGAGCGGCTCCCCCGCGTCGGTCGGTGCCGGGATGCGTTCCCACGGCAGGTCGGGGAGCGACTCGAGCTGGCGCTCGTCGTGCACGAGCAGCACGGGGTCGTGGCGGTCGGGCAGGTGCGCCGCGATGCCCGCGGTGAACCGGCTGATCCCGTCGTGCCGGCCGATCCGGACGTAGCGGCAGTCGATGCCGATCCGCAGCCGCGTCACGACGCTGCCCCGGTCGTGCCGTGGCCCTTGTCCGAGCCCGGGCCGGTCGTCGTGTCGGAGCCCGTCGTCCTGCCGGGGCCCGCGGTCGCCCCGCCGGTGGTCGCCCCGCCCGTGGTCGTGCCGCCCTTCGCGGTCGTCCCGCGCCCGCGTGCGCGCTGGCGTGCCCGCCCCCGCCGCTCGCGACCCCGGTCGGCCATCCGCCGCAGGACCGCGTCGGCCGCGGCCCCGGGGGTCTCGTAGTGCACGAGGTGGCCGACTCCCGGCACGACCACGAGCTCGGCGTCACGCAGCCGGGCCGCCAGCGCACGCTGCTCGGGCACCGCCGTGATGTCGTCGTGCTCGGCGGCCACGAGGAGCACCGGCACGTCGATGCGGTCGGCGTACTCGGAGACGTCGTGCGTGACCGAGGTCCGGAAGGCCTCGAGCACGCTCGTGCGGTCGGCGAAGGCCGAGAAGTAGCGGTCGTGCTGGTCGTGCACCCAGCGGCGCAGGTCGCGGTCACGGCTCTTGAGCATGGCGACGCTCATCGCGCGGACGATCGCCCCGTTGCGCAGCAGCCCGAGCCCGAGGGCCTTCGGCAGGACCGCCCCCGCGCGGTAGTACCCGATGGCGACGGCGGTGGCGACCGCGCGCGGCCCCTGGAGCGCCGGCGCCGCGATCGGGTTCACGAGGACGAGCAACCGGGTGTCGAGCCCGGCGGCGACGGCGGCCGCGGTGACGATCGAACCGAACGAGTGCCCGAGCACCACGGTGTCGTGGCCGAGACCGAGCGCGTCGTGGAACCCGGCCAGCCAGCCCGCGTAGGCGTCGACGTCGGACACCGGCAGCGGGTCGGAGAGCCCGAAGCCGGGCAGGTCCGGGACGAGCACGCGGACGCCGCGCAGGTGCGCCGCGATCGTCTCGAGCCCGTGGTGGTCACCGCGGAACCCGTGCACGGCGAGGACGGTCTGCTCGGCGTCGGTCGGGCCGTACTCCCAGTAGTGCGTGGTGCGGCCGTCGACGACGACGGCTCGGTGCACGACCGGGGTGGCCGCCATCAGCGACTGGTACGGGGAGATCACGGGCGGTTGCATCGCCGCCAGTCTACGAAGCCGCACCCGGCGGGCGCGGCGCCCCGCGCCCCGCTGTGGAGACCGCCGCAGCGAGCGTGCCTGTGGAGGAGGAGCCGCGCCTCCCGTCCGTCCGCACGCACGAGGCGCGACGCCGCGCCCCGTCCGCACGAACGAGGCGCGACGCCGCGAATCCGTCCGCGCGCACGAGGCGCGACGCCGCGCCCACGCGTCGGGCGGGACGCCGCACCCACCCGACGACCCCGGGCGCTCCGCGACGCGCCCACCGACGACTCCCCGCGGACAGTCGCAGGATCGCGCGCCTAGTGTGGCCGGGG
>Ga0308161_1003337_pt1 | contig 15728 bp, 13 predicted proteins | sample PhyFR2_FD_201034 | JGI IMG/M metagenome (GOLD analysis project Ga0308161, IMG submission 201034) | Phyllosphere microbial communities from UC Gill Tract Community Farm, Albany, California, United States - DLSLF.R2 | ecosystem: Host-associated > Plants > Phyllosphere > Unclassified | place: USA...
GGTAAATACTCCATCAACAAAGGCCGCGGACCTACAATACTCATATCACCTTTGATTACATTCCAAAGCTCAGGCATTTCATCAAGGCTGGTAGAACGAAGCATTTTACCAAATGGAGTTAGGCGCTCATTATCAGGCAGAGGATTACCTTGCGCGTCTGTTGCATCTTTCATGGTTCGAAATTTAATCATTTCAAACGGTTTACCATGTAACCCCGGACGAACTTGGCGAAACAAGACTGGAGAACCTAAATTCTTTTTTACCTTATAAGCAACATAGAAATATAATGGTGAGAGTAAAATTAAGGCAATAGTTGCAATAATAATATCCACAAAACGTTTTAACATTTTATAGTCCTAATATATCCATCAGTTTTTGATTCACTTTACTAGCATCAAATTTTTCGATTGCTATTTTATGACTGGCTTCACCCATTACTTGGGTTTTTTCAGGATGTTCAATAAAGTAAATCATTTTCTCAGCTAACTTTTCAGGGTTCCATCGAGGTACAATAAAACCATTAATGCCATCTATAACCGTTTCGCGACAGCCTGGAACATCAGTAGTAATTACTGCTCGTCCGATTGCCATCGCCTCTTGTGTACTTCTTGGCACACCTTCACGATAAGATGGCAAAACAAAAACATCACTTTTTACAATCCACTCTTGAATATTGCTAACATGCCCAGGATATTCAATTATTCCAGCTTGTTTTAAATTACTAACTTGATCTTCAGATAAAGCACCTAAATTACTCTTATCAATTGCTCCTAATACTGTAAATATAGTCTTAGGATACTTTTCTTTTACTAATTTAGCCGCAGCTACAAATTCATGGATACCTTTTTCTTTCAGCAATCGGCCTATAAATAAAAAATTAAGGTTGACTGGTGCTTTAGGAATAGGTCTAAAAGGATAACTTTCCAAATTTAAACCAATTCCACCTAAAATATTAACTGCTTTCACATAAAGGTTATGCTTTTCTAAAAGATCGACTGGATCATCGGGATTAAGAAAAATAAGCTGATCTAGATAAGGAAGAGCAATTCTATATAAAAATATCTGAAGATTACGTATGAGTTTAGTTTTAGGTGAAAAACCTTCAGGTTGGTCAGTAAATGTATAGCCCAGACCTTCTAACATACCAATAATTTTAGGCACTTTCGCCCACTTAGCAGCTAAAGTTCCAAAAATTACAGGTTTAGTAAAATAAGAAAATACTAGATCTGGCGAAATTTCTTTAATTTTTTTTGCTAGTAGATATGTTGCTTTAATATCTGCTAAAGGATTTAGCCCACCTCTATTTAAATCATAAGTTACAGGAATAGCCCCTAAGTTTTCTATCTTCCGTAAATCAGCATCTGAATATTCTGAGGTAAAGGCATATACAATATGACCTTTTTTATATAATTCTCGAATTAAGTCTGAACGAAATCCATAAAAGCTACTAGCTACGGTACCTATTAAAACAATCTGCACTATATTGATCCCTTTTTATATTTATTCAGTAGAGACATATGATAAAAACAAGCTAATAAAATCCAGAAAATTACTGTCCGAGCACCAAAAGTTGAGAAACTATACATTAAGGGTACTAAAAATAGTATTTTTTGATAAATATTTAAATTTTTAAAAATATTTATTAAAAAAAATAAGAATAAAGATATACCTATTATGCCGTAATAAAAAAAGATACCAGCCCAAGTCGAATGAATTTCAACCGGAGAGTTGAATCTCATATCCAATCCTTGCCCAGCACCAAATAAAAGATATTCTTTAAAGTTAAGAATGCGAGTATAGCCACGTACATCTGACTGCTCACCAATATCAGCTTCAGAAAATCTCTCAACAACAGACTGAATATAACTAATATGTAATAAATACTCTGAAGAAATCATTAAAACTAAAGAAACAACAAGAACCAAACTCATAAAAACTAAAACTGAGTTTTTATTTCCACGCCAATACAAAAACAATAAACTAGAAACTAGCATAAAAACACCCAAAATAGCGGAGCGAGATTGAGTAAAAAGTATTAATGCAAGTGCAAAAAACAAGGTTAAAGAAAATAAGTAAATATTTTTTATATATAAGCATGCTATTGTGGTAACACATAAAACAAAGAAAGCCATTTGGTTTGGATCATTAAAATAACCATTATAACGAGGATAAAACTTATACTCGCCCAAACCCAAAAACCACAATAAAAACAACATAATTAAAATAAAAAAAACAAAATATGGGATTTTTTTTATTATATTAATATTTGCATCATTTAAAAAAGAAACCAATGAAAACATTATTAATAAATCAAAAGTTAAATTTAAGGGGTAACTAAAAAAACTTGTATCTTGATAATATAATGAATAAACTAAGTTCACTAGAAGCACATATACAAAAAAAGGCATCGTCAATAAAAATAATTTACGATCGACATAAAATCCTTTCTTATATATTAAGAAAAAAAAGGCAAATAAAAGTAAGAAAAAATGCGAAGGCTGTAGGCTTCCACTTGAAAATATATAAAAAGGCGTAGTAAAAATTCCTAGTATTAGGAAAATTTTAGAAAATTTTTCCATTTAAGTACCTATTTTACTCAAATTCTTTTGCTCAATAAATTGATGAATTTTATTAACTTGCTCATCTCTACCTGCAATTTTTTCTAAAAAAGCTTGATCTTTGAAATTAGGAAGATATGTCTCATTCATCTTCAATTTTTCAATAAAATCTAATAAATCAACAAATAATCCAGAACTCTTTATTAACTGTACAGATTCAAAATCCTCTCTAGGGCCAATAGTTATTATTGGATTTCCCAATGCAATTAATTCAAATATTTTCCCTGGCATTACGCCTTTTGCATCTGGTTCAGCAGATTCTAAAAATAAATTAAAATTACTTGCTTTCAAAACACCTAACATTTCATTACGTGGTAATGGAGAGTGAAATGAACAATATTTTTCAGCATTATTTGCCTTAACAATTTCTTCCAAATTAGCTAAATAATGTCCAAAAAAATGAAGATTAATCTTATCAGTTAAATTTGATTGATTTATTAACAATAAAAGCTCAGTTGGATCCCTTCTACCTTTATAAATATTTCCCGCATACACAATATGTATTTTACTTTTATCTTGAAAAAAAACTTCATTTCTTACAATAGAAGAAAACTCTGTAGGAACAAAACCGTTTCGAACAATAAGTACATTTTTTTTATGAAATTTATTCATTTGCTCAGATAAATCATTTGAAACTGTAGTAATTACATCTGCTTTTGAAAGGAACTTTTTCTCAAAGAAAGTATCAATTCTTTTTGAAAAAAAGTTATATTCCACTAAATGATTAAGTGTCCATAAATCTCTAAAATCTGCTATCCATAGACAATCTTCATTTTGAGACTTGATATACCAACCCACCCAATTTACACATGGGGGTAAACTAGACGTAATCACTACATCATATTGAACATTAGAGGTTTTTAAATACTGGATTGAGTTATATGCCCAAAAAGTTCGGTAATCTAACAATTGCCCAGTAAACTTCACCAAAATAGCTTTTATTTTTTTTAAAAACTCTCTTTTTCTATTATTTTTACTGCTAATAATTCCCTTTTTTTCTTGAATAACAAGTGATTCCTTATTAATCAAAGTACTTGGTATTTCAATAAAATTAGCTTTTCCTTTTAATTCTCGATATTTATCAAAATCTTTAAGAGGACCATCTATTTCACGTTTTTTTGATGTAAGCACGTCAACTTGATAGCCCTTTTCTGAAAAAAAATCGATAAAATGGTTTATTCTTTGTGAAGAAATTAAATCTAAAGGAGCGACATCATGCGCAGCGATTAAAATTTTCATGCCTGAATTGCCTATTGCTAATTTTATTGATGGTTAAAAGTAGATATAATAATATCTAGTATTTTTTTAGCAGTTTTCCCATCTCCATAAATACCCGAGCTTTCTATTTTTTGAGAATCCGAGGTATTAATTCCATCAACAATAAGTTTGGCATCATAACCAACTAATTTATTAAATCCATGTTCAACTAATTCCACCCATTCAGTTTCTTCACGTAAAGTAATACAATATTTACCATGAAAATATGCTTCTTTTTGCACGCCACCAGAATCTGTAACAATAAGATCGCTATTTAATTCTAACCATACCATTTCAAGATAGCCCACAGGATCTACAATCCTAATATTATTTGGCACAGTAATATTATGTTCTTTAATTTTATTAACAGTTCTAGGATGCAAAGGTAATATAATGTTTTTATTGGAAGAACCTAATCCTTTAAATATATTTAGAAGTTTAAATTCATCATCCGTATTTTCTGCACGATGAATTGTACATAATATAAAATTATTTAAATTAAGTGCATCAAACCAACTGGGTTTTACCATTCTTTCTTTATAATAAAGTGATACATCATACATAATATCCCCTACTATAAAAATTTTATTTTCACCCACACCCTCATGTAATAAATTATCTTTTGCTCCTAAACTTGGAACAAACAAATAATCACTCACTTGATCAGTTAAAATTCTATTAATTTCTTCTGGCATTTTTCTGTTAAAAGAACGTAAACCAGCTTCAATATGCGCGATAGGTATATGAAGTTTTACAGCTGATAAAGCACCGGCTAAAGTTGAATTTGTATCACCATAAACCAAAACTAAATCAGGTTTTTCTTCTAATAAAATTTCTTCAATTTTTTCTAATTGCTGACCAGTCATTGCTCCATGGGTCTTTCCACCTGTTTGTAATTTATACTTAGGTAAAGGAATACCCATTTCTTCAAAAAAGATATCTGACATATTTTGATCATAATGTTGACCAGTATGCACAATCACTTCCTGCAGTCCGTCATAATCAGCTATAAATCTAGAAAAAGCTGCTGCTTTAATAAATTGAGGTCTTGCACCTAATACTGTTAAAATTTTCATATTAAAAACCTTGTTTAATTTGCACTAAAAATTTCTTAAGTGTATTAAAAAAAATAAAGAAACCTGCTATTAATAACAAAACCCATATTAAAAGAAATACTAGATAATTTTCTTTTAAACAAAACATACTATATATTGAAGAAACCATTAAAACAGTGATAACTGTATAACTTTTTAAAACTGGAATCTTGCGCCATACTAATTTTGAGAATTCTGTCCTTAAAATAAAAAAACACCAAAATGCAAAAGCAGTTGAAGCTGTAGCACCTATAGCACCATACTTCGGCACCAATAAATAGTTTCCTAAAAGATTAACTAACATTGCTCCAACCGATGCCAACATTGATAATTTGGTTTTTCGAGTAAGAGCAATACCTACAGCTGTAGTCTCTGAAAGAGTGTAAAACAATGGGCCAAGTAAACAGGTAGTAATTAAAAATTGAATTATTGAATATTGTTTAGGAAGTAGATAAGGAATAATCCAAGAAAATAATCCTGACAATACAATTAAAAAGTAAATAATTACCAATATAATTTCAGAAATATTATCTATTTTTTTTAGGTCTACTGAATTTTCACTTTCCCATTTAAATACCATAGGTGACCAAATTGTGTTAAAAATACCAGATATTATAGCTGCAACAGCGGCAATACTCATTGCAACAGAGTAGATACCTAATTCTGTATAATTAGACATAGCTCTTAAAAAGAGCTTATCCATTACATTTAAGCCCCATGCAGCCAAACCACCTATAACTAAAGGCAATCCAAAATTAAGTACTTGTCTTAACTGTTCTTTTTCAATTTTATATTTAAAAGTAGCAATTAAATCAGCTCTTGTGTTCCATGAAAAAATTAAGAAAGCAAAAACTATTGATAATGCATTTGCAGTAAGCAAGTTGTACGTATCGCGAGAAAACTGTAACCAGACCGTAAAAAGAATAAAAAATAAAAATAATATCTTAGGGAGCAATTGACTCATCGAAAAAGCTAATGCTCGTTCTTGCATACGAATAATTAAAGATAGAAATCTTGAAACAAGAGCAATAACAAAACAAATAATAGTTATTATACTTAAATACGTATCAGGAATATCATATAACCATGAAGCAATAATAGTAGAATCGTAAGATAAAACTACTATTAAGGATAAAATACTTAATAACAATCCTGGCAACAATGTTGTTTTAAATAACTGTGCTTTTTCTTTTGTGCTATGAAACTCTCTTACATAAGCCTGATCTAGGCCTAAGCAAAACAATAAGATAAAAAAACTAGTAAAAACTTGAAGCATTGAAACTCGACCAACATCTTCAACTGAATAAAACCATGTGATAATTGGTAAAGTTATAAAGCCTAAAATACTGGAACCTATTGGACCAACTGCATAGCCTATTAACTTTTTAGTATCCATATTCTTCTACAATTAATCTTTAAAAGTAATGTTATACCAAGTAGAGAAATTTCTTCCCCAACTTGATTCATTTCTAATATATGCTTTTATAGATTCAGTATTTTCTAAAGAACTTTTACAATTACTTTCTATTAAATCAGCTAAAGCCTTACCGACCTCCTCTTTTTCATTAATTAGAACCATTTTAGGTTTAAAATGTAATAAAGCATCATAAGGAAGCCAACTTCCTGTTAGTACCCATCCTCCTGCATATAAAGTTTCTTGCATTGAACCACTAAATTGATCTGTAGGTTGAATATTAATTAAAATATCAGTGACCAACCTCAATTTTGCTGCTTCATTAAAATTGTAGAATTTTTCCAATATTGAATATTTAATATTTTTATTTTTTTTCAAAATCTCTTCTATCAAAACTCTACTTTCATTATTTCCATAGCCCATTGGAAAAATTAAATGAATTTTTTCCAATATACTTTTATTAAATAGAAGAATTTGATTAAGAACTAACAATTGCTGGTGTGCGAGATTAGCATTATAGCCTACCATAATTTTTATTTTATCTACTGGCAAACCAAAGCTATTACAAAACTGAGCACAATCATCTCGTCTTAAGTGATCAATTTCATCTAGTACTGGCAAACCAAATCTAGCGACATTTAGTTTTGTTTTAATATATTTTTTCTTTTCAGAGAAAAGTTCTTTGGTTTTTGGATTTGTAAAAACAATATTATCTACATTTTTATAAATAATATCTTGTAAAAATATTTTTACTTTTGAAGTGACTCTATAAAAATCACTCCCCCATATTACTGCTACAATTTTTTTAGTTTTATTTTTTATTTTAAATATATGAGGAGCTAAAAAGAAATAAACAAAATGAATGACGACCACATCATAGTCGTCATCCATTTTATCAATAATATTATTTCTAAATTCAAAAAAGTTTTTAACTGCAGAAAAGTTAAAACCTAATTTAATCTGAAAATTCTTTTGTAATCTCACAGCCTCATTTTTACCATTTTTTCCATAAGAAATCAGGTCTACTGTTACTCCTTCTTTATGATATTGGTTGATGAAGTCCTTAACAAAAACTGAATCTCCATCTCCAATAACAAGCATTTTTCTCATTATTTTATCCTAATGCCATAATAATTTTCTTCTGCGCATCTATACTTAAATAAGGATGCATAGGTAAGCTCATTACTTTTTCAGCAATCTTATCCCCCACAGGAAGCTGAACCTCATTATCAGCTACAGCAGGTTGCTTATTAAGTGGAATTGGGTAATGCACGGCTGTAGGAATACCTTGAGCTTTTAGTTTTTCTTGAACTTCTGCACGGCTATCAACCTGAATCGTATATTGTGCCCAGGCACTCGTATTATATGATTCAATAAATGGGGTGGTATTAACACCTTCTTCATTAAATAGTTGATTATAAATCTCTGCTACTCTTTGGCGTGCGTGCATTTCATCATCCAAAATTTCTAATTTTGGTAATAAAATTGCTGCTTGTAAGGTATCTAAGCGGCTATTTACACCTACACGAATATGATGATAACGTTTATCTTGACCATGACGTGCAATTTGACGAATCACTTTAGCCAGTTCATCATCATTAGTGAAAATAGCACCACCATCCCCATAACAACCTAATGGTTTACTAGGAAAAAAACTAGTACAAGCAACTGTACTTAAATTGCAGCTTTTACGACCTTTATAAGTTGCACCGAAACTTTGTGCAGCATCCTCAATTACAGGAATGCCATATTTTGCAGCAATTGCATTAATGGCATCAAAGTCCGCACATTGACCATATAAACTTACAGGGATAATAGCCTTGGTTCGAGGCGTAATTGCTGCTTCTAATTTTTCAACATCTAAATTATAAGTCTTTGGATTTACATCAACATAGACAGGTTTTGCACCTAAAAGCGCAACTGTTTCGGCTGTTGCTATATACGTAAACCCTGGAGTAATTACTTCATCACCTGGCCCAATACCAAATGCCATTTGTGCAATTTGCAAAGCATCTGTTCCATTAGCACAAGTAATACAATGTTTAGCGCCCACGTAGGCAGCAAGTTTTTCTTCTAACTCAGTCACTTCTGGCCCTAAAATATATTGGCCATGTGACAATACATTTTGAATACCTACATCAATTTTATCTTTAATTCGATGTTGCTGTGCTTTTAAATCAATAAAGTCAATCATATTAACCTTGCTTTGTCAGTGTCGTTCCATCAAGTTGATAAACTGCCCCTGTATGAGAACAGATAGCCTGAGCTTGTCCCTGCAAAGGAAGGTCAAGCTGCTCACCAAATTCACTCATCCAGCCAATTTGTTTCGCGGGCACCCCAACCATTAGCGCATAAGCTGGTACATCTTTATTTACTACAGCACCAGCACCAACAAAAGCATAAGCCCCAATGGTAACACCACAAACAATAGTACAGTTTGCCCCAAGCGTAGCGCCCTTTTTCACCAGAGTGTCACGATATTGATCTTTACGCTCAATTAAAGAACGAGGGTTGTAGACGTTAGTAAACACCATGCTTGGGCCACAAAATACACCCTCTTCCAAAAATACATTATCGTAAACAGATACATTATTTTGGACTTTACAATGGTCACCAATCACAACGCGGTTACCAACAAAGACGTTTTGACCTAAAGACACGCCTTTACCAATTTTGGCACCACCACAGACATGAACGAAATGCCAAACACGTGAGTCTTCACCAATTTGTGCGCCATCATCGACTATGGCAGTTTCATGTTGATAAAAGCTCATGCTTTTTTCACCTTTGCCAATAATGGATGTGGATTTTCTGGGTTTTCAACAATTGGAGAAACACGGATCACTTCAACCGTTTCAATTGCTGCACGGTTCTCTTCAACACCATAACCTTTACCTTCTAATACACGTTGATAGCTTTGTGTATGTAAATCGGTAAAGCCACCTGAAAACTCAAGCTCTTCATTTTCAATGGTAATACTACGATAGGTTAACTTTTCGCCTTGCACAGCATTTTCTGGCAAGTTATTCGCGTCAATTGACAAGAACCAACGCACGCGCGCACGTTCGTATTCCAAATAACCAGAAGCCGTTTTCTCATCACGGAAATGCACTTCATTTTTAACGATTTTGCCAAAAATAAAATGCAACATGTCGTAGAAATGTACGCCAATATTCGTTGCTACACCACCTGACTTTTGGTCCAGCCCTTTCCATGATTTTAAATACCATTTACCACGAGAAGTTAAATAAGTAAGGTCAACATCAAATACTTTATCAGCCGGCGCAGCTTGTACTTTATCACGTAATGCAATAATTGAAGGATGTAAACGTAATTGTAAAATTGAGTTTACTTTGGCACCGTATTCCTTTTCATATTCAGAAAGCATATTTAAGTCTTCTGAGTTCAGCACCAGCGGTTTTTCACAAATGACTTCAATGCCATTTTTCAACGCATATTTCATATGTGGTGCGTGTAGATAGTTGGGTGAGCAAATCGCCACATAATCCAGCTTTTCACCTTTTAATTTTTGGTCTTCTACATAGGCTTCAAATTCTTCAAACTCAGTAAAAAACTCAGCTTCGGGGAAATGACTATCCATAATACCAACTGAGTCATTTACATCCATAGCAACAGCTAAGGTATTACCAGTTTCTTTAATTGCTTTTAAGTGACGTGGTGCGATATATCCAGCAGCACCAATAAGTGCAAATTTTTTCATGATCAAAACTTCAATTTAATAATAAGATAAAATTAGAGACGGAATACGGTAAAACCTGCACCTGACATTTCTGTGCGGTCAAAGAGGCTCTTCACATCAGCCAATACAGGTTTTTCACTCTTCACATAACTGCGCAGCTCATTTGCAGAAAGTGAGCGGAATTCATTGTGTCCTACTGCAACAATTACACTATCAACAGGGTTTTGAGCATCAACTTTCCCAAGTTCAATGCCATATTCATGTCTAACTTCATCTGCATCTGCCCATGGGTCTGCCACTACAACTTGCGCCCCCCAGAACTCTAACTCTTTAATAAGATCAGCTACTTTACTATTACGAATATCGGGACAATTTTCTTTAAAAGTTACTCCGAGTACACCAACTTTCGCACGAGGCACATCAATACCATTTTGAAGCATAAGCTTAATCGTATTACGAGCAACATAACGGGCCATATTGTCGTTGATACGACGACCTGCAAGAATCACTTGTGGATGATAGCCAACTTCTTCTGCTTTATGAGTCAAATAATATGGATCGACACCAATACAGTGCCCACCTACCAAACCTGGACGGAACGGTAAGAAGTTCCATTTACTGCCTGCTGCTTCCAACACATCTAAAGTGTCGATACCAATACGATCAAAAATAACAGAAAGCTCATTTACTAAAGCAATATTTAAATCACGTTGCGTGTTTTCAATAACTTTGGCAGCTTCTGCAACCTTAATACTAGTTGCCTTGTGAGTACCCGCAGTAATAATACTGGCATAGACAGCATCTACAATGTTGGCTACTTCTGGTGTACTACCACTGGTAATTTTTTTAATTTTAGTTAGCGTATTAACTTTATCGCCCGGATTAATACGTTCAGGACTATAACCAGCAAAGAAATCTTGGTTAAATTTGAGGCCCGATATTTTTTCTAATATCGGAATACAGACTTCTTCTGTTGCCCCTGGATATACTGTAGATTCATATACAACAATATCGCCTTTCTTTAAAGCTTGCCCTACAGTCTCACTTGCTTTTTTCAAGGGAGTTAAATCAGGACGATTCACCTGATCTACAGGTGTAGGAACAGTTACAATAAAAAAATTACTTGTTTTTAAATCATCTAAATTTGAACTAAAACTTAATTGTTCTGCTTTTAGAAGCTCTTCTGGTGAAACTTCTAAAGTATGGTCTTGACCATTTTTTAATTCATTAATACGGTTTTGGTTAATATCAAACCCTATTACTGGCCCTTTTTTTCCAAACTCAACTGCCAATGGCAAGCCTACATATCCTAAACCTATAATCGCTATTCTTAAATCGGCAAGTTGCATAAAAGTTAGCCTTTTTCCTTACAAGATTGTATCTATTAAATATATGTTGCATGTTAACTGGATATCGCCGAGCGTAACTATATCAGTTTTTTTCTATTCTCCGTATTGCAATTGTATAAAAGTGTTTACAATACGATGCCTTTTACCTGATAAAAACTAAATAAATTAACGATGAAAAAAACAAGGTATTACTTAATTTTTGGCAAAAATAAAAGTATGTAGATAAACTAAACATACAAAGCTATACGTTTTTTCTGTGTTTTTTCATTTCTTTTAGGCTAGAATCCATTCATCCTGCGTTTAATAGACACTTGTTGCTATGCAGTGGACAATATCAATTAAAGATAAATACACAAAGGGTTGCGCGTGAAGTATTGCCAGTTTTTTTCTGTTCTTGCCTTAAGTTTGAGTGCTGCCAGCTGTGCAGTAACTTCTGGTTTACAAACTTACGATGTTCCAAATGAAGGCGTTTATAAAACCGACCTTGGAACTACGGTTAATGTTGTTAAAATTTCACAAGAAACTCTACCCGCAATACAGCCCGCACAGGTTGATTATCAACGTGACTATGCGACCTTATTTAAAAATCAAAATCCTGTTTATCGTTTAAGTGCAGGTGACATATTATCCATTCAACTTTGGGCTTATCCTGAAATTTCTGGCAATACTTCTACCGATCCAAAAGTCAATGGTTACACTATCGATCAAGATGGATATATCCAATTGCCCTTAGTTGAGCGATACAAAGCAGCAGGAAAAACATTAGCTCAAATTAATAGAGAATTACGTAATAGATATTCTCAATTTTTAAAAACACCAGATGTAGTAGTACGTGTACTGTCTTATGAAGGCCAACGTTTCTCTGTTCAAGGCAATGTCACTAAAGGTGGGCAGTTTTATTTAAGTGATCACCCTGTAAGTATTTACACAGCACTCGGTATGGCTGGTGGTGTATCTACATCCGGAGATAATACGTACATCCAACTTATTCGAAATGGTCGAACCTATAATTTAAATACAATTGATTTAGAAAAAGCTGGTTATTCATTACATAAGCTATTAGTACAGTCTAATGATACGATTTATGTAAGCAATCGAGAAAATCAGAAAATTTATGTGATGGGCGAAGCTGGCAAAAATCAGGCAATTCCTATGCGTGATCAAGGCATGACTTTAACTGATGCATTAGGTGAAAGTTTAGGTATAAATCCATTATCTGCTAGCGCTAGCCGTATTTATGTTTTACGTACCAATCCAAATGATCGTACAACTGAACTCTACCATTTAAATTTAATGAGTATTGGCGACTTTGGTTTAGCCAATCAATTTAAATTGCGCAGTAATGATATTGTCTACGTTGATGCTACAGGCTTGACTCGTTGGCAACGTATTATTAATCAAATTGTTCCTTTCTCAAATGCAATTTATAGTTTTGATCGTTTGGGACAATAGTTTATATGCACTTTAAAAATATTCTCGTAGTTTGTATAGGAAATATCTGTCGTAGTCCTATGGCAGAGTATTTCTTAAAACAGCAACATCCACAGTTAAATATTGAATCCGCTGGTATATCAGGACTTGTAGGGCATCAGGCAGATAATAAAGCACAGCTATGTATGCAACGCCTAGGTATTGATATGCAACCCCATATCGCTAGGAAGCTAAATGCTGAGCATATTAAGAAAGCTGACCTGATTTTGGTTATGAGTCATAACCAACAAAAACATATTGAACAAACCTGGCCCTTTGCAAAAGGTAAAATCTATCGATTGGGTCACTGGCAGAACAAAAATGTGCCTGACCCCTACCAGCATGATCAAGCTTTTTTTGATGACACTTGCCAACTCATTCAGCAATGCGCAGCTGACTGGAAATCTCATTTTAACGTTTAGATTTTAAGCTTATGAACCAAAAAACTAATACTGAAGATACAATTGATTTAAAAGAATTGTTTTTCTCATTGATCGCACAATGGAAACTTGTTGCTTTATGTACTATTTTGAGTTTGGTATGTGCTTTGCTCTATTTACGTGCAACACCAGATATTTACTCAGTTGATGCTTTGGTTCAAGTAGAAGACAGCAAAGGAGCTTCTGCAGCATTATTGGGTGATCTATCTAACATGATGGAACAAAAGTCACCCGCGCAAGCAGAAATTGAAATTCTGAAGTCTCGTTTGGTTTTAGGCTCTGTCATTAAAGATTTACATCTGAATATTCAGGTCTCTAGTAAAGAAAATACCTTAACCCATCGCTTATTGACTAATCCTCAATACAAAACTGAATATAATAAAAACTCTGTTGTATTTAAAGACGGATTAAAAAGTTTTGAGATTCAAAAACTTGAAATCCCTTCTTATTATTTAGATAAAAATTTACATCTTAATTTTGACAAACAATCTTTACGTTTAACTGACTCTAATACTGAACAGACTATTTTAACTGCACCACTTAATCAGTTAAACCAAATTTCTGGACCGCATGGAACTTGGAAAGTTGCAATTTTTACCAAAGATCAATTTGATGCAACTTACAATATTAGAGATCTTTCTTTACCTGCGGCAGTAAATGCAATAAGTTCAAATTATTCAGTTGCTGAAAAAGGAAAACAAACAGGCATCCTTGGTTTAAATTATCAAGGTCAAGACAAAGAGCATATTACTCAAGTCTTAAATGAAATTTTAACAGCTTATAGCGCACAAAATATCGAACGAAGAACAACGGAAACAACCCAAACTTTAAAGTTTTTGGATGAACAGCTTCCTGACTTAAAAAAGCAATTAGATGATGCTGAACGTCAATTTAACAAGTTCCGTCAACAATATAATACAGTTGATGTAACCAAAGAATCCGAGCTGTATTTAACGCAAAGTATTACTTTAGAAACACGAAAAGCAGAGCTTGAACAAAAACAAGCTGAAATGGCATCTAAATATACGGCAGAGCACCCAGCAATGCACGAAATTAATAGTCAGATTACTGCTATTAACAAACAAATTGGTGAACTCAATAGTACTTTGAAACAATTACCAGATGTACAACGTCAATATTTACAATTATATCGCGAAGTGGAAGTTAAAACTCAGCTCTATACAGCTTTATTAAACTCTTATCAACAACTTCGCATTGCAAAAGCTGGTGAAATTGGCAATGTGCGTATTGTTGATACCGCTGTTGAACCTATTGCTCCAATTAAACCACAAAAATTTCTAGTTCTTATCTTATCAATATTTATCGGTGCGTTTATTGGTATATTATTTGCCTTATTACGTAATATGTTACGTACAGGAATTAAAGATTCTAGCCAAATTGAAAATGAATTGGATTTACCCGTCTATGCGACTGTACCGCGCTCTCCAATTCAAGAAAGTCGCGTTAAAATTTTAAAGAAGAAGAAAAATATTCCTATTCTTGCTGTTAAAAATAGTGATGATATTGCAATTGAAAGCTTACGTAGTATCCGTACTGCGATTCACTTTGCTTTAGCAAATGCGAAAAATAATATCATTATGATTGCTGGTCCGTCACCAGAAGTGGGTAAATCGTTTATTTCGACGAATCTTGCAACAATTTTTGCGCAAGGAGATAAGCGAGTATTACTTATCGATGCTGATATGCGTCGTGGTTATATGCACAAATATTTTGATGTTGATTTAAAGCCTGGTCTTTCTGAGTTGTTAAGCGGACAAGCTGATCTACAAAAAGTTTTGCACAAAACTCAAGTTGCTAACCTTGACGTGATTACACGTGGTAAGAGCCCAACAAATCCATCAGAAATTTTAAGCTCAAACCAATTTAAAGAATTACTTGAGCAGCTACAAAGTCAATATGACCACATTATTATTGATACTCCACCAGTACTTGCAGTAACCGATGGTATTATTATTTCGCAATATACTGGTGTGAACTTAATTGTTGCTCGTTATGCTAAGTCACAAATGAAAGAGCTTGAATTAACACTTAATCGCTTTGAACAAGCGGGTGTTAAAGTCAACGGCTTTATTCTCAATGATATTCAACGTGCTAGCGCGGGTTACGGTTACGGCTATAACTACGCTTACGCATATAAAGCACAAAAAGAAGATTAAACGTAAAGTGAGAATTAAAACCGGATCAAATGATCCGGTTTTTTATTGATTTTTTTAAGTATATCCCTACTAAAACTAACTAAAATATATAAAAAACCACTCGTTTTTTTTCTTAAACATTCTATGCTTAAGCATGCTAAGATCAAAAGCAGCCTTTTTAGACTCAAATGATTATTTTGGAACCTTCTATGAGTAAAGCCTTACCCATT
>Ga0308161_1003341_pt1 | contig 15717 bp, 13 predicted proteins | sample PhyFR2_FD_201034 | JGI IMG/M metagenome (GOLD analysis project Ga0308161, IMG submission 201034) | Phyllosphere microbial communities from UC Gill Tract Community Farm, Albany, California, United States - DLSLF.R2 | ecosystem: Host-associated > Plants > Phyllosphere > Unclassified | place: USA...
TTCATTAATGCAGTTGTTCTTATTTCCACTCTGCGATGCTGTTAATTGGCAGACGCATCGAAGGGTAGCCTTCATTGGCTGCTTTACCGATTGTCAGCAGCATAACCGGAACATAACGTTTGGTATCCATGCCGAATAATTCGGACATTTGTTCTTTCTCATAACCACCGATTGGGTTGGTGTCATAACCATGTGCACGGGCTACCAGCATCAGCTGCATCGATACCAGACCGCTATCGATCAGAGCGATGTCCTTACGCGCTTGTTCAGACAGGTTTTCATAATAAGCCATAGCAAATGGAAGCTGTCTTTCTTTGACTTCAGCAGGCATATAGCCCAGTTCTACAGCTGTATTGAAGATTTCTTCTGCGTTCAGTTCGTGCTGCAGATCGCCAAAGATCGCGATAACTGCGGAAGAAGTCTCTACCTGATGGCTGTTGAATTTCGCCAGTGGCAGCAGCTGTGCTTTGGCTTCTTCACTCTCGATAACGAGGAAACGCCAAGGCTGCAGGTTGATGGAAGATGGAGCACGAGTCGCTTCATTCAGGATCTCGGTCATTTCCTCACGGCTGATTTTTACGGATGGATCGTAACTTTTAATAGAGCGGCGCTCCAAGGCAATTTTGCGGAAATCATTGGTTTGGGTTACAGCATTTGTTGTTGTCATACAGTAAACTCTCCTTTTATATGGGTATAAATGATATCAGATTCGGCTTAGAGCTGGCTGATATTTTGATTAATTCGCATCAGCATATCAGACAATTGATCCTGATCGCTGCTGCTGAAGCCATCGAGCATACGGTTCAGGAACGTTTCACGTTCCTCCCGAAAAGCTATAATTTTCTCGCGTCCATGCTCGGTGAGCTGCACGAGTGTAAAGCGGTTATCTTCGGGACTGATGCGACGAATAACCATATTCTCCGCTTCCAGCTGCTTCACATGACGGGTGATGGCTGCATGGTCGATACCAACCAGCTTTTGTAAGGAAGATTGGCTAATCTCGTCAGACTGATACAACTGACATAATAGCTGCAAGCGGGAAGCACTAATTCCTGCACACCGCTCAAATGTACTGGTCAGCTGACGGTGAAGACCGTGAATCTGGTTGAATATTTCCTGAGATGACAATTCGGGCATCGGACTTCTCTCCTCTCTGACCGTACAGCGGTTATTTATGAAATAGTATGGAACATGTATTCGTTTGACTCATCAATCATTGACATATCAAATGATATCATACCCGTATTCAATTTGCAATTGTATTACAGGAAATTAAATTGATAAAAATCTTTATTAATGACTTATAACAGTTTGTATACGCTCTCATTTTTTATTCTAACCTTTTGCGGAATGGTTCATCATAGTTCATAGACTTTAAAAGAATAATAAGTTATAGTACATAGTCCAATGTTAACTTGTATGATTCAGGAAGGAACGTATTGAACTTATGAAATTTGCTATTGGAATGCGCAACCTCAAAACAGCACTTGCTGTCCTGATCTGTCTGATCATCTCACAGCTGCTGCATCTGGAGTATCCGTTTTATGCTGTTATTGCTACTATTATCGCAATGGAGAATTCGGTCACCAATTCGTATACCGTTGGTAAAAATCGGATGATGGGCACGATTGTCGGCGCCTTTTGTGGATTGATATTCGCTCTGATCGATCCGCATAATGCAATTCTGGCGGCGCTTGGTATCATTATGGTTATCTATATTTGCAATCTGCTGGGCTGGAATAAATCGGTCTCCATTGCCAGTATCGTATTTCTGGCGATTATGCTGAATCTGCGTCCAGGCGAGAGTCCACTCCTGTATGGTACCCACCGCGTAATGGATACGCTGATCGGTATCGGGGTTGCCGTACTGGTTAACTATCTCGTCTATCCACCCAACCATGAGCGTGGACTGGAACAGAAGCGCATGGTTCTGCGTCGCAATATGACGCGTCTCGCACATGAACTGCTTCGCGAAGGCGGCGGTGTACATATTAGTTCCCTTCGCGATGATATGACAGCGATGGAAGAAGCTTACAAGACCTATACGTCCGAATTCCGGCTGAATCTCAGCAAGCAGCTGTTTATCGATCATATTGAGCAGGAGATCGATATTTATCACAATACGTACTCTCATATGCGTATGCTGCGGCTGCTCACCGATGAACCAGAGACCGAATTGGCTCCAGGAGTCATTCAGCGACTTCGTTCTCTGGTCGCTGCTCCGATTACAGTACATCCGGAATATCTGCCGCTGATCTATCAGTATCATGTACACTGTATTATCCAGGAAATGCAGATACTTGGTCTGATGATCCCGGCTCATATCGCGCCTCCCAAAAAGCTCCAGCCTATCCGGACTGAACTTGCGATCAGCGATGAATCGGTAGAATAAAAGGATGGTTACCTTCATATCGTTAGATGCGATAATGATGCATCGTTTATAAAAAAACCCAAAAGAACCTTGCCTCCGCTGTAATAGGGAGCAAGGTTCTTTTGGGTACATTATCTATCCTTAATTCTCATCCATGTATCTATTCACCTGAATGATTGGCACCGCTATTAATCTTCCGGACTCCTGTAAATCATGGATCATCCGATGATAATCCGAGGATTACTTCTCACTTGGTGATAATTCCAGACCAATGATCTTGTTTTTATCACCGTCATCCGGACTGGCTGCCAGTGTGTATTTACCAACATTGTAGAAAATCAGATAATCTCCTGTACTCTCCATCAACCCTTCATCTACAGGCTGACCAAATCGATGATTCAGAAAGGATCGGGTTAGCTCATGCTCTTCCACATTCAGTACCATTTTCACAATCGGGTCACTATCCTCAATTTCATCAGCTACACTTCTCGGAAAGAAAAAAGCTGCATCCTGATAACCGTAATACACGCCTTCATAATTATCTATCCGATCCGGCTTGCCCAGTGCCGCAGTTAGTTCCGCTGCGGTTGTACCTATACCTATTTCTTCATCATCAAGCTTGCCTTGTGATACATGCGCTTTGGTCAGCCAGGGAAGCTGGATATTCGAAGCGTCTGCCGAACCGGATTTTGGTTGCTGCTGGACTGTTTCCTTTTTGGCAGATGTATGATTGGCTCCTGACTGCTGTGGTGACGTTGTATCCGTTAACGCAGCCTGTGATGCTCTGTTCTGGTTATAGGCATACCACAATGCGCTGCCCACTCCGATAACAACTACAGCTGTCATAATCCATACTGCTTTTTTCAATCTGTTCATTCTCCTTTATTCATACCGTTCAATCAATGACCTGTTTGTCACAACGATCTTTTATTGGGGCAAATCAGCTGCTTTGATGCGCAGGATTTTACCGGCAGATTCCGAGATAGGATCGGTGTCTGTTCCCAGCCCAAAGTAGAAGTCTCCCTGATACTCTTCCAGCGATTTGGCATACGTATCTTGTTTGAATTTCAATACTTCGGTCCATTTGTTCAGATTACGCGTTTTGTATACCCGGCTAATATAGCTTCCATCCGACTGCTTGGTGTAGGTAAGCAGATAGAGCATTTTGCCGCGTACAATCATATCAGTTGGACGGGCGTTAGGATCAGGCAGCTGGATCGCTCTTGCCTTATTTATATTTTTGGCTGCAATTAGCGATTCGGGCATGATCTGGGAATCATTGTACAACTCTCCGGCAATATAGACGAGCTGATTATTCAGTACAACTGTTTTACTGATTTTTTTGTAAGGACTAGAGCCGGCTTTGGCTACAAAGCTCATACCGGGCAGCAGCGTTTTGCCTGTTACCTTTTGTTGATGGATATTCAGATTCTTGTCTATGGCAAGCAGGTTGGTCTCGTCATCCCAGGTTTTGTTATCCGGAATAATGATCGCAGACGCATACAGCATTCCTTTAAACTGGAAAAACTTATACGTACGGCTTCCGAGTCCATCGATCTTGGCAAACTCTTTCCAGGTTTTGCCGTCGTCTCCGGAGATCAGCACAACCGGTGCATCCTCTGTACCAATCGCTGCGAACAGATTGCCCTGATAGTAGGCCATGTCATAGACATGAATACCGCCCGGCAGATTCTGATACTCATTCCAGTGATCACCGTTCAGCTCGTAATAGTTACCATACGCCCAACCCGGTATAACGGAATCATTGCCCGGTATGTACAGTTTATTACGGAAAATTTTGAACGTATCAATCTGTTCATCATCGGTAACTTCACGTGTCTCCTGCTTGCCGGTCTTGGCATTATTCACCACAACTTTTTGTGTGACAAATTTCCCGGTCTGTGGATCATAATAAATAATCGGGACCGGCCCTGCATTGGGAGAGGGCTTGGAATTACTGCTGTTGCCATGACCCAGATAGATTTTGCCATCAAATACCTGCATATCCCATACATTGCGGGCATAAGGCTCATTATTAAAAGGCTGTCCGAGCAACTGTAATCGGGAAGTTACATCCACATTGGCAGTCTGGGACGCCTGAGCGGTATAACCATTTACAGGGAAAGCCGAACTTCCGGTTATCATAATACATCCCGCCAGTAGAGCCGGGGTAATCATTTGTCTGATTTTCATATAAATTCATCCTTTCTGGCAGATCGAGTCATTGGTAATTGAGATCGCTTACTTCATCCCTCCTAACAGGTGAGTCGTGAGTATCTACTTCCTGATATTAATATATCATATACGGAAACTGGAATCTAAAGCAGGTAATGACACATGAATTAACTTGCTTTTTTAGTTCTATATACGATTAAACCCAATAGGCTGGATTTGAAAAAAAACGGACCGGTCAGATGAAATATCCATCTGCCAGCCCGTTTGGGGTCTACCCTGTTATCTTTTTTCTTTAATCCTTGTGCAGCAGTTCTTCGCCGGCAATTCCCGGTTCAGTCATCTGATAAGGATCAAGAATAATATTCAATTCTTCCTCGGTCAGCACATTGTATAGCAGACAGAGTTCACGTACCGATTTGCCTGTCTGAATCGCCTCGCGGGCGATCCGGGACACCACTTCATAGCCCAGATGCGGATTCAGTGCCGTAATCATTCCGACGCTGCGCTCCACATACTGGCGGCAGTTGTCTACGTTCGCCTGGATACCGTCTACACAGTGCAAACGGAATACGGTGAAGCCCTGTTTCATAATCTCCAGTGATTGCAGCAGATTATAGACCAGTACCGGCTCCATTACGTTCAGTTCCAGCTGACCTGCTTCGGAAGCAAGACAGATCGTATTATCATTACCGATTACCTGAAAAGCAATCTGGTTGATCACTTCGCACATGACAGGATTGACTTTGCCCGGCATAATGGAAGATCCCGGCTGACGTGCAGGCAAGCTTAATTCATTCAGACCGGCATACGGTCCGGAAGCCATTAGTCGAATATCATTGGCGACTTTGGACATATTCATCATACAGATTTTTAGCGCTGCCGATACTTCGGTATACGCATCCGTATTCTGGGTAGCATCCACCAGATGATCCGAAGCGGTTACTTCGAATCCGCTGATCTCTGCCAGAATCTCGGCGACACGTGTAATATAACGACGATCTGCATTCAGACCAGTACCGACCGCTGTCGCCCCCATATTGATGTGTAGCAGGTTCTCGCGGGTCGCTTCTACACGACGGATATCGCGGCTCAGTACACGTGCATACGCCTGGAATTCCTGCCCCAGACGAATCGGCACCGCATCCTGCAGATGCGTACGTCCCATTTTGATTACCGTATCAAATTCATCAGCCTTGGTCTGGAAAGACTGCTGCAGTTCGCGCATGGCGACCAGCAACTTCTCAATCATGGACAGTGTAGCCAGATGGATGGCTGTTGGGAAAGCATCATTGGTAGACTGTGCCATATTGACATGGTTATTCGGACTGATGTCCACATAAGCGCCTTTTTCCTTGCCCATAATTTCCAGGGCCCGGTTAGCAATAACTTCATTGGTGTTCATATTAATCGAAGTGCCGGCGCCGCCCTGAATCGGATCGACGATAAATTGATCCAGCCACTGGCCTGCCAGAATCTCATCCGCCGCCTGTACGATAGCTTCCCCTTTGGGGCCATACAGACGCGACAGTTCCATATTGGCGAGCGCAGCTCCTTTTTTGACCATGGCCATCGCCCGGATCAACTCCGGATGCAGACGCTGACCGGTAATCGGAAAGTTCTCTACTGCCCGTAATGTTTGAATGCCGTAATACGCCTCGTCCGGAACTTCTTTGGTGCCCAGAAAATCCTTTTCTACTCTCACGATTCATTCCTCCGGCTAGCTAGACTATTGGTTTTATGGTTATGCCTTGCAACAGTCCTATTATACGTTTACTGATCGGAAGGTTCCAGTAGTATATCAAACTAATTTACCGTGCATTACTCTCATCCCACTGCAGATCAGTCAGAGCCAGCAGCGCACCGCCGACCATATTTTTCTCTTTTTTGGTTACTGCACGTTCCAGTTCATCATTTAGCAGTAATCTGGCTTGCTGCACCTGCTCTCTATTCGCAAAAATATCTGCAGGATTGGCAAACTGGGCCAAGGCGGTAATAACTACCTGCCGCTGTACACCATTCCCGTTCAGCCAGCGGATAACATCCTCAGCTAAAGGATTGGAAATAGCAAACAATTGATCCCAGCCATCATACGGATAGCTTACGCGCTTGCGCTCGCTCATCCACTCAATGACACGTCGGCTGCGAAATGGCTTCAGCCAGCAATTGGCGGTATACCCGTTCAGACGCTTCTGTGCTTCAGCCTGTTCCAATCTGGTCCATACCCTGTTTAATCCTTCCTCTTCCGGGAGACAGGAAGCTGTCAGATTTGCCAACACAGCAGAATTAATCCGTTCTTCCTCCGGCAATATCCATAAGCTTCTCACCCAATCTGCAGCATACTGACCGCTGATTGCCCCTGCATATTCCATCAGGCTGTTACGTATATCCTTTTCCTTTTCCTGTTCAATCCGCTTCATCCAGCTCTTAAATACATGGTTCGGATCATAGGATGCAAAAGCAGCCTGCAGCTCGGGATCGTCTTTTCCCCGAACTTCCGTATAACGAATCAGTAGCTGCAGATCGTTTCTGGCTTCTTCCAGTGTTAGATGCAGAAAATCATTTATCCAATTCTTCCACCGCTTTGCATGAGCACTATTTACATTAATACCAAAGTGATCGAGGAATGGTTCATACTGCCATGATTCTGCACCTATGCCGTACAAAGTGGTTACCCGATCCAGAAAATCCGTCAATGAACTGGCTAGCAGCTGGATTTCATTCGTCTCATGATACCAGTGAACAACTGCCGGATGCTCCGGATGACTCTCCAGATCAAGCATCAGCATATCTCCATTACCGGCAATATGAAAAGTAAGAAACCGTTTCTCTTCGTATATTGTTTCTTCCTGGAAATCCGGAAAATCCAGAACTTCCAAAGACCAGCCCAGATCACCTGCAGCACCAAACGGCACAAGCCTATTATCCATAATGGACCAAACGATAAATCCCTCCGAGCCACCTATCGTCAGCAATTCTTTTAATTCTCCGGGCAATGGTATACCTAGACGCTTTTCTGCGGTCGCAACCTGCTCTAATGTTGCCGTCGGCCTGATTATCATCACAGCATCAGCGCCTCTGGCCTGAAACGATTCGACGATCTGCTTCCACTGCCCATGCCAACTTTTCCATCGTTCATGTATTGTCATCCTCTCCATCCTCTCCTTATTTTTATGATCTTTATTCTTCTATGTTTACTTGTAAAAGCAGCTTGGTCGCTGTTCGGATAACTGGAATCCTGTAGTCACCAGAATGTATGAAATGAGGAATTATAGCTCCGGTAGCGACATTGGTCGCTATTTGTTCGATCAGAGCGTACCTTTTATTATAATACGTTCCCGCATTAAAGGAATTACGATTTCTTACCGTTCATGACCGTATTGTTACATTTGAACACTTTATATTTATAAAGTTGTCTTTGGGGCTTCAGCTTTTGCTTCTATCAACGTATTCTATGTTGCTCTACAGATTACGCATAATTCATAAAACCAAAAAGCCGCAGCATGAATCGCTGCGGCCTCACTTTGTGTCAGTTCAGATAGATACTCTCTATACATTAACGGGTATAGAAGGTTTCCAACTGGCGAATCACTTCATTCAGATCATGATCAATAATAGTCTGATGCTGCGGCATGGAGAACAGTGCCTGGATCGGAGCCGGGAATTCCTGCTCAATTTCGCACAGGATGATAGACTCGTCAAACTTGGCTGGATGCGCTGTTGCCAGCGTAATGCATACTTCCTCCGGTCCACTGCATTGCTCATAAGCAGCAATTCCGCAGGCGGTATGAGGGTCGAGCAGATAATCATACTCATTTTTGTATTTGATAATGGACTGCAGACAATCCTGATTCGAAGCTCCGTAAGCTGCAAAGTCGCGCTGTACATGCTCCAGATCTTCCTGGCTCAGCACAATTTTACCTTCCGTTTGCAGCGTGTGCATATAATCGGACACTTTAGCCGCATCTTCCTTGAGGAAATAATACAGATAACGTTCAAAGTTGCTCGCCACCTGAATATCCATGGATGGACTGTGTGTACTACGGAATTCACCTGGCTGGTATTCTCCTGTTCTCACAAAACGCTCCAGAATATTATTCTCGTTGGTAGCAATAATCAGCTTGTTAATTGGTAGTCCCATCTGGCGTGCCAGGAAACCCGAGAAAATATTGCCAAAGTTGCCGGAAGGTACGCTGATATTAATTTTGCGTTCACTGCTTTCATCCTGCGCCCGGAAATAGGCATAGAAGTAATACACGGTTTGTGCCAGAATACGCACGAAATTAATAGAATTGATCGCGCGCAGATGATGCTGCTTTTTGAATGTCAGATCGGCGAACAGATCCTTGATCATTTTTTGGCAATCATCAAAGTTTCCTTTAACCGACAGATTCAATACGTTACTGTCATCTACCGTCGTCATCTGCAGTTCCTGCACCTTGCTGACTTTGCCATGCGGATGCAGAATACAGATCTTGATACCTTCCTTGCCGCGCACACCCTGGATAGCAGCTGCTCCCGTATCACCGGAAGTTGCGCCCAGAATATGAATGATGTCTCCATTTTTGCGGGACATATAGGAATATAGCTCACCCATAAACTGCAGAGCCACATCTTTGAAAGCAAAAGTCGGTCCGTGGAACAGCTCCATAATATAGAGAGAATCACTGATCTTCTTCACTGGTGTTACCTCTGGATGACGGAAGTTGCTATAGCTGCGTTCTGCCAGTTCGCGCAGATCCGCTGCCGGAATCTCGTCATTCACATATCGTGCAAATATCTGCAAAAATAGTTCTACATAGCTTAGTGAACTCCATTCGCGAAGCTCCTCCGGCGAGATTACCGGTATCTGTTCAGGTATCATCAGACCGCCATCATCGGCCAGTCCCATTAATACTGTATCGATAAATCCTTTTGGCTCAACCTGTCCCCTGGTACTGATATATTTCATACATATCCCCCAATTGATTAATATTCAAGCCTGGATTCTGCAAAGTGTACGCTTCTGCAGATCTCTGCTATTCGTCGTCAAACACGTTACTTTCTATCATACCCTGTCACAGAGCTGCATCCAAGCATTAATTTACTAAAGTCATGCTGGTTTGCCCTTTTTTATTTGTTCAACATATTATCATAAATCACATCTTTTGTGATCTCCGAAATTTCCATCATTCATTTCAGCCTATTTTTCACCCTTTGTTTCGGCACGTCTAAGTTATTTAGCAAATTTGCGTTTCACCCTGCTCTCACTCTTCATTAACAAATCCTCACAACCGATATAAACTAGGTAAATTCCGATTACACATAGAGAGGATAACAGCAGTGAAGAAACATAAAACGTGGAGTTATCTGGGATGTATGATTCTGGTTGCCGCCCTTTTCCTGAGTGCATGCTCCGGACAAAAGACAGCGGATACATCCGCCAGCAAACACAAATTAAAGGTTGGAATCGTCCTGTCGGATATTGGTCTCGGCGATCAGTCATTCAGTGACGGAGCATTCAAAGGCCTGATCAAGGCACGTGACGAAGGCGACATTTTATTCGACTACAAGGAAATTGCTGACACAGGAACCTATGATGTAGGATTCGAACAGCTTGTAAATGAAGGCAGTGATATCATTATCGGCCTGGGCTACTCTGTAAAAGAAAGCCTGGAAGCCACAGCCAAAAAACATCCGGACCGTCAGTTCCTGCTAATCGATGAGAAATCGGAATTGGCGAACGTCGCATCCATTACATTCAAAGAAGAAGAAGGCAGTTTTCTCGCCGGCGCACTTGCCGCAATGGCCAGCAAATCCGGTCACCTGGGCTTCATCGGTGGTGTCGAATCTTCTTTACTTCATAAATTCCAGATCGGTTACGAACAGGGCGCTCGCGCCATTAACCCAAATATCAGCTTCTCGGTCAATTACACCGGTGATTTTGGCAAAGCTGAATTGGGAGCAACTGCTGCCAGAGAAATGATCACCCGTGACAATGCAGATGTCATCTATACTGTTGCTGGATTGACCGGCGTCGGCGGACTACAGGAAGCTCAAAAACAGGGCAAATACTCTATCGGTGTCGATAGCGACCAGTTCTTCCTTGCCGAGAAATCCGTAATTGCATCCATGGTCAAAAATATTGATGTAGCCATCTACAATGCACTGCAGACGTACATGAAGAGCAATGCTTCATTCCCGGAAAAAGACATGGTGTTCGGACTTCAGGATGGCGGTGTGGGTCTGACCCAGATTCATCTGCTGGAACTGACCAAGGAACAGCAGGTACAGCTGGAAGAGCTGCAGCAAAAACTGATCTCGGGTGAAATCAAAATTAATATCCCGACTTCCTGAGCCCCGAGCTGAATCCGGACCAACGGCTTTATCTACGTCATACAACGACTATTATTGACTGAACCACGCGTTTGACAATCAGACGCCGTAAATGGAGGCTAATATGAAACTACAAGGCAAATTGGTGCTGAATGCGATGATATCGCTGGTCGCCTCACTGGTGCTGGTGGGTTATATCATTTTCCAGCTGCTAAGCATTAATTCCCAAAATAATAATCTGGTACCGGCCATGCTGGATGTTCAGCAGCTGGACGGAGACCTCGTACAGACCGGACAAGCACTGAGCAATTTCTCTTTTTCCATGTCTGCGAGTAATAAGGCACTGGTAACAGAACAGCTGCAAAAAATCCAGACAACGATTGATACCCTGTCCAATGGCATGCTGCAGGACCCGGCAGAACAAAAATTGCTGGCAGCAGCCAAAACCAAATTCCAAAAACTAAGCGAGGAATCTGCCACTGCCATGAATAATATGGACAGCGCAGAAGCCAAACGCCAGAGTATCCGCATAGAAGGTATTCAAAATGATGTATATATGCTGGATCAGCTGACCAAAGCCGGTTATAGCGAATACACCAAAGATCTGACCAACAGTATCAAAATGACCTGGCAGATTGCCGTTGCCGGAGCGATCCTGCTGTTAATCGCAGTAGGCTGGTTCAATACCCATACTGCCCGCCAGCTTGCCAAACGTGCCCATGTCCTGAATGCTGCTGCGCAGCGAATCGCGGATGGAGATCTGACCGTAGAGCTGGCTCCAACCAAGGGCAAAGATGAACTTGATGAGCTAAATGCTTCTTTCCGCCAGATGATTGGCAATCTGCGCAGTATTGTCGGCTCGATCGGACATGCAGGTAATCGCGTAGATGATATGGCCCAGGATATTGATCGCAGCAATGATCGTATGCAGGAAATGGTCAATCAGGTTGCCATATCGGTAGAAGAACTGGCGATCGGCAGCCAGAAAGTAGCCGAAGACCTCAGTGTAACTGTATCTGTTGTTGATGAGATGCAGCACAAGTTCCAGGCCAACCTGGAAACTACTGCAGAATCGGCCATTTACAGTGAAGGTGCGATTCAATCCATTGAACACGGCAGCAGCCAGATGAAAGAACAGCTGCACCTCGTATCCAGCAACCGCGCTGCCATGGCCGAAGTAGCCCAGACGGTAAGTGCTCTGGAAACGAACGCCGCCGAGATCGCCAGCATGACCAGGCTCGTATCCGAGATCGCTTCGCAAACCAACCTGCTGTCATTGAATGCTTCAATTGAAGCAGCACGTGCTGGTGAAGCCGGTCAGGGATTTGCCGTTGTCGCCGGAGAAGTGAAAAAGCTGGCTGATCAATCCGTAACAGCCGCCAGTCAGATTTTCAAAGCTGTCGATTCGATTACATCTGCTGTAAGCCAGGTACAGGCTTCGGTCTCCCAAAGCCTTACACTGTTCCAACAGCAGGAACAGGCGACTGCGTCGACTGATGCATCTTTTGCCGAGATTAGTGAACAGGTGAAGCAGATTGCCAGTCAGGTGAACAAGCTCGCCCAGGATATGCAGACATCCCATGAACTGAGCAACCAGGTTCAGCAGGCTATTGAAAATATCAGCGCCATCACCGAACAATCGGCTGCAGGTAGCCAGGAGATTACTGCTTCCACCGTAGAACAACAAAATGCATTCCGTCAGTCCGGCGAAAAAGTCAAAATGCTGCGCCAGATTCGTCAGGAAATGCAGCATGAGCTGGATCGCTTCCATATGGACGCTTCCACCCTGCCTGCTGCTTCGAACAGTGCAGCAGATAACGCTTCGCCATCTATCTCCACAGTTTCTGCATTACAAGATTAATTTTCATTTATCCACCATAAGCATGATAATGTATGACTCACAGCCTATGTGAAAGTGATCTATGTCTTAGACAAAAAGCCGCTCCGGAAATAACCGGGCGGCTTTTTGCTATCCTGTATGATGTGGCCAAGACTTCTCGTTCAACAGAAAATGCTTGCAGACAAACACTGCTTGGTATCATTCAACCAGCTAGTGTATCTATATTCGTACTCTTGTTTATCCTCATATCAAGTTGATCCAAACTACATTCAGCCACCGATATGAGACATTTCTACCCGTGGTCCATCCTGACTGCGGACGCTGGAGCTGCTTCCACGCTCTACCGAGTACTGGTCATGGCGATTACTCCAGATTCCGACTACAGCATGGGCAACTTCTTCGTCCGATTGACCGGAGCGCAGCAGTGCCCGCAGATCATGCCCTTTGGTCGCAAACAGGCATGTGTACAACTTGCCTTCGGCAGACAAGCGAGCCCGTGTACAGGTAGAACAGAATGCCTCGGTTACAGAGGAAATAAAACCTACTTCTCCCTTGCCATCGACGAACCGGTAACGCGTGGCTACTTCGCCCTCATAATTCGGTGCAATCGGTTCCAGTGGCCAGTGGGCACCGATCTTGTCCAGTAGCTCCTGCTTGCTGACCACATGCTGCCTGTTCCATCCATTCGTATTTCCTACATCCATATATTCAACCATTCGCAGAATATGACCACGCTCACGGAAATATTCCACCATGGGTACCACAGCTTCTTCGTTGAATCCTTTTTGAACGACCATATTCACTTTGACCTGCAATCCTGCAGCTGCAGCTGCATCAATCCCATTCAGTACAGGCTGTACCCGACTGCGTCCGCCGTTCATTTTCAGGAACAGATCATCTTCCAGGCTATCCAGACTGACCGTGATCCGGTGCAGACCCGCTTCTTTTAGAGCAGCAGCTTTGCGGGCGAGCAGACTGCCGTTGGTCGTCAGAGATAGATCCTCAATATCAAGAGCGGACAGACGCTGGATAATGCTCACCAGATCTTTGCGCAGCAGCGGTTCTCCGCCGGTAATACGCAGTTTTCTGGTTCCCATGCCGACGAAAATGGCTGCAATTCGGCCAATTTCCTGCTCGCTTAGCATATGTTCATCAGGCAAAAAGGCATAATCTTTGCCGAATATTTCTTCAGGCATACAATACCGGCAGCGGAAATTGCAGCGATCTGTGACAGAGATCCGTAAGTCTCTTAATATACGGTTATGCTGGTCATAGGCTGTCATCGTATCTCCTCCAATCATCGCTTGCTTCCTGTTTAATCCAACAAAGGTGGAAAAGCTGCTTTATTTCATGCAGCCTGCCCCATGTTGTTCCTTTTAGAATAGCATAGAGTTTTGCGCTTTGTCCGCATATTCCCGGATTCTTTGTGGGTGTGTATAGATATTGCAGCTGTCTTCCCGCACAAAACCAACTGTCGTGATTCCCAAATGATCAGCCAGGTCCAGAGCCAGCGCAGTAGGCGCAGATTTGGACAAAATAACCTCGCAGCCAATCTTGGATACTTTGGTCAGAATCTCGGAAGAAATACGCCCGCTAAAAACAATAATCTTGCCCTTCATGCTCATCTGATGCCGAAGACACCAGCCATAGATTTTATCCAGCGCATTATGACGTCCAATATCACTGCGGCTGAGTAAAATACGATCCGGTTCACACAGTGCAGCTGTATGCACACCACCGGTTCGTTGAAACAGCTCTGCCGATTGCTGAACTGCATCCATCAGCTGAAAGCACTGCTCGAAAGATACACGTACATGAATCTCTTCCATTCTTTTCGCTGTACGGGCATCATTAAAAAAAACAAAGCCCTGCCGGCTTGTTCCACAGCAGGAAGTAATATAACGTTTGGTGAATAGCTGACGATGCTTGGGATTCCAGCGATCCGTACGTACATGTACATAACCCTGCTGCTCCTGTATCCATAACTCCTGAATATCATTGTACTGCTGAATGACCCCTTCCGAAGCCAGAAAACCTATCGTCATATCTTCGATATATTCAGGTGTACAGACCAAGGTTACAAACTCTTCCCCATTAACTTTGATCGTTACCGGCTGTTCGGATACAACAATGTCCGGCTCTTCGGTGAACTGCCCCCGTTGATAGCGGACAATACTGCGCTGCTGCTCTATGTTATAGTCCATAATCTCATCCCTGTTCGCTGTTTTTTGAGGAGGTCTAACAGAGCCATCCTGCGCGGCCTACTGTAATATCGGTAAACCAAACCAGTGATTTCGAACCTTAACGATGATGATTATATGCAAGAAGTCTCAAACTTGGATGTCTTTCCTGCCCTCACTGCTGCCTGAATGTGCTAAATCAGAACACAATAATAAATAGATCAATAGATATTCATATAACAAATAGCAAAAAAAGCTGACGCTCAGGGGAGGGCGTCAGCTTTTTATATCAACTGTCCAATCGGTATTTGGCAGATACTGATTGGACAAGGGATTGTTGGCCGATCTAAAAGGGGGTACTTCTGGTCAGCTTCTTATTTTTGTGGAACAGTCAGTTGGTATCCAGCAGGCAGCAGGTTGTTGGCAGCAACCAGTTCGTCTACAGTGATACCGTATTGAGCAGCAATTTCAGTCAGGCTGGCACCTTGTGGAACAACAACAGTGATTGGGGATTTAGCATCTGTGTTTTCTGTAGCAGCAGGTGTAGTTGTTGCTGGTTGTTCCGGTGTAGTGCTTTCTTCATTTTGACTACCGAACAATTTGTTGAATTGAGCTTCCTGTGCAGCTACGAATGCAGCATTGTTAGCACGGTTCTCTTCTCTGTCTTTGCGTTTCTCGTGGCCGGACTGGCTATCTGTTGCGGCAAAAGCATGGCTGCCTCCGATTGGTGCTACAACGGCAACTGCTCCCAGACTGGCTGCTAAAGCGGTGGACAACATTACTTTTTGAAATTTACTGTTCATTTTGAATTGCTCCTCTTTTTTAATTTAATATAATAA
>Ga0308161_1003342_pt1 | contig 15715 bp, 9 predicted proteins | sample PhyFR2_FD_201034 | JGI IMG/M metagenome (GOLD analysis project Ga0308161, IMG submission 201034) | Phyllosphere microbial communities from UC Gill Tract Community Farm, Albany, California, United States - DLSLF.R2 | ecosystem: Host-associated > Plants > Phyllosphere > Unclassified | place: USA...
GCCTTCTCCATCAGACTGTGCCGCCAGGTACTTGTCCGGGTTGTTCAGCACGACAATTCGGGGGGTGTGGCCGGCGGGCCACTCCCTGTGACCGGCGGGGACATGGTCCACACCGCCGGAATTCCACGGGTGGCAACGCAGCAGCCGACGGACCGCCAGCCAGGTGCCCTTGACCGCCCCATGCACCGTCACCGCTTCCAGCGCATAGGCGGAGCAGCTCGGAAAGAATCGGCAGACCTGGCCGTAGAGCGGAGACACAACCTTGCGGTAGGCCATCAACAGCAAAATGATCAGGTTGCGGGGCAGGTTCCACAGCGCGCGGCCCAACCAGGCGGCCGCCGCGGACACACGCGGTACAGGACCGGGGACGACGGCGGCATCTCGGTTACGCACGCGGTGTCCCTTCCTGTGGTGTCTCACTCGAAACCTTGGCAACGGCCTGCTGCGCACGGCCGGCCAGCCGCTTAAGGGTTGCTTCCAAGGCGGCGTCGTAGTCAGTACGCAGGGTCTCCCAGCCGGCGGACGCCGACGCGGGCAGGGCCCGGACGACGATCGCAAATCCGACGGGATAAGTACGCAGCGACAACGCACCGGCTTCTCTCAGTCTCCTCTTAACGAGGTTCCTGACAACAGCGTTCCCGACACTCTTGGAAACGATGAAACCGATGCGGCTAGGCTCGCCGGCAGGTAAAGCTGCCGTATATAACACTAAGTTCCGGCGTCCATTGCGGACGCCGGAACGTACAGTTGTTGAAAAATCGGTAGAGGTCCTCAGACGGTTCCGGGTGGCTAGCACCGCTCAACTCGCAAAAGGGTGATGACCGATAAGTCAGTATTTACGCCGACAGTTCGGTGCGGCCCTTGCCACGACGGGCTGCCAGGATGGCGCGGCCGGCACGGGTACGCATACGAAGGCGGAAGCCGTGCTTCTTGGCTCGACGGCGGTTATTCGGCTGAAAAGTCCGCTTGCTCACGTTAGTTACTCCAGTGGATCAAAGGTGCGCCCACCCGATCAAAAAAGGGGAAGAACTGGCCGACGCTAAGTTTTGTATGTGCCGCTACCCCGCTCCCGGTGACGCAGGCGTCTGGGAGAGCTTCAATGAAGCGAAAAGCGGACACAAAGGACTTCACAACGTTAGGGGAAAAACGGCTGCAGAGTCAAACCGGAGAGGTCCCCGGCGCTCATCCCCAGCTGTGGCTAACCTGCCCCCGGGCCTGTGGATGAAGCACATCACAAGCCCCCGGAGGGAACCACAACGGTGTAATTATCCACAGGTCAGTTCCCAGCTATCTTCTGGGCTTTTCATCCCCTAGAGTGTCCCAGTAGCCCATTATCCACTGTCTGTGTACAACCCTGTGGATTACGCCGGGACCACACATCGAGTCCCGGACGGTGCGGCTGCGGTAACGCCAGCAAGCAAGGTTTGAGGAATTCATTGATGACGGTAGACGAAGCCGACCACGCCAACACCGTCGGGAGCTCCTGGCGCCGGGTGGTCAGCCTCCTGGAAAACGACCACCGGGTTACCCCCAGGCAGCGCGGTTTTGTCATCCTCGCCCAGGCACAGGGCCTCATCGGGTCCACCCTGCTGGTGGCCGTTCCCAATGAACTCACCCGCGAGGTCCTCCAGACCCAGGTCAAGGAAGCCCTCGACGACGCCCTCCGGGATGTCTTCTCCGACGAGATCCGCTGCGCGATCGACGTCGACACCGAACTGGTGCCCCTCCATGTCGAACCCGAGGCGGCACCGGAGCTGACCCGCACGGCCGATCCCGCCGTCGAACTCAAGCCGCAGCCCATGCTGCCGAGCACCTCGCACGAATTCGGCCGGCTGAACCCGAAGTATGTCTTCGACACCTTCGTGATCGGTTCCTCCAACCGCTTCGCGCACGCGGCCGCCGTCGCCGTCGCCGAAGCCCCCGCTAAGGCCTACAACCCGCTGTTCATCTACGGTGACTCGGGCCTGGGCAAGACCCACCTGCTGCACGCGATCGGCCACTACGCCCGCCGCCTCTACAGCGGGATCCGCGTCCGCTACGTCAACTCCGAAGAGTTCACCAACGACTTCATCAACTCGATCCGCGACGACGAGGGCACCAGCTTCAAGACCACCTACCGGAACGTCGACGTCCTGCTGATCGACGACATCCAGTTCCTCGCCGGCAAGGACCGCACGCTCGAAGAGTTCTTCCACACCTTCAACGCCCTGCACAACAACAACAAGCAGGTTGTCATCACCTCGGACCAGCCGCCGAAGCTGCTGGCCGGCTTCGAGGACCGGATGAAGTCCCGGTTCGAGTGGGGCCTCCTGACCGACATCCAGCCGCCGGAACTGGAAACCCGCATCGCGATCCTCCGCAAGAAAGCGCTCAGCGAAGGCCTTTCCGCGCCGGACGACGCCCTTGAGTACATCGCCTCCAAGATCTCCAGCAACATCCGCGAACTCGAAGGCGCCCTAATCCGGGTGACCGCCTTCGCCAGCCTGAACCGCCAGCCGGTGGACGTGGCCCTCGCGGAGATGGTGCTCAAGGACCTGATCACCGACGACGGCGCCCAGGAGATCACCTCGGCGCAGATCCTGACCCAGACCGCGGACTACTTCAAGCTCACCATGGAGGAGCTCTGCAGCAAGTCCCGGACCCGGACCCTGGTCACCGCCCGCCAGATCGCCATGTACCTCTGCCGGGAGCTGACCGACATGTCGCTGCCCAAGATCGGCCAGGAACTCGGCGGCCGGGACCACACCACGGTGATCCACGCGGACCGCAAGATCCGCGAACTGATGGCCGAACGCCGTGTGATCTACAACCAGGTCACGGAACTGACCAACCGGATCAAGCAGCAGCAGCGGAATTCCTAGCCCCGCATCCGCGTACTCATACCTTATTAACAGGGGGCTGTGGACAAGCCTGTGGATAGTTAAGGGGACAACGGCGGTTAATGGGCTTAAAACCCTTAAGCCGCCTGTGGATCGACGAAACGGCCAAAAATCTTGTCCCCATCCACACCCTGTTTAAAACCGGCCGGACCCACAGCTCATGAACAGGGCTTAACCGCGGATCGGCGGGCCGGGACCGGGTTATCCACAGTTTCCACAGCAGTTATTAACACTACTAATCCCAAGAAAATGAAATTCCCTCAAACAACAATCTCCCTCCACCCCACCGCGGTCCGGCCCAAGCCGAACTGAGGGCCAGGCCAAAACCACAGTGATGTAAGCCGGGGATGGGAGAACCCGGGTCTTGGGGCTAAGCTGTCTGCTGTGCGTCCGTCCCCGGTCCCACCGTGTCCCCGCGCCGTCCCGGCGCATCCGGGACACGTCGTCCGGGGAACCGCATGACCACCACAGACCAGCTCCGGCGGCGCCTTCGGCACCCTCCGGCCGGTCCGTTCCAGCGATGTCAACAGCAATGAAAGGCGGCACCCTTCCGTGAAGTTCAGAGTCGAGCGGGATGTCCTGGCCGAGGCAGTGACCTGGACCGCCCGGTCCTTGTCTCCGCGGCCGCCTGTTCCGGTACTGTCCGGCCTGCTGCTCAAGGCCGAGGCGGGCACCGTGAGCCTCTCGAGCTTCGATTACGAAACTTCCGCCCGGCTGGAAATCCCGGCCGACATCAGCACCGAGGGCACCATCCTGGTTTCCGGCCGCCTGCTCGCCGACATCTGCCGCAGCCTGCCGTCCGCACCGGTTGACATCGAAACCGACGGCAACAAGGTGACCCTCTCCTGCCGCCGAAGCAGCTTCCACCTGGCCACCATGCCGGAAACCGAATACCCGCCGCTGCCGGCACTGCCCCCTATCAGCGGAACCGTCCCCGGCGACGCCTTCGCCCAGGCGGTGTCCCAGGTCATCATCGCGGCCAGCAAGGACGACACCCTGCCGATCCTGACCGGTGTCCGGATGGAGATCGAGGATGACCTGATCACCCTCCTGGCCACCGACCGCTACCGCCTTGCCATGCGCGAGGTTCCGTGGAAGCCCGCCACCCCGGGCATCTCCACCAGCGCACTCGTCAAGGCCAAAACGCTCAACGAGGTGGCCAAGACCCTCGGTGGCAGCGGCGACATCCACCTTGCCTTGGCCGACGACGACAGCCGGCTGATTGGCTTCGAAAGCGGCGGCCGCACCACCACCTCGCTGCTGGTGGACGGCGACTACCCGAAGATCCGTTCGCTGTTCCCGGACTCAACCCCGATCCACGCCACCGTCCAGACGCAGGAGCTGGTCGAGGCCGTGCGGCGTGTGTCCCTCGTGGCCGAGCGCAACACCCCGGTCCGCCTCGCGTTCACCCAGGGCCAGCTGCACCTCGACGCCGGTACCGGCGAAGATGCCCAGGCGTCCGAGGAGCTCGAGTCCCAGCTCACCGGTGAGGACATCACCGTGGCCTTCAACCCGCACTACCTGATCGAGGGCCTCAGCGTCATCGAGACGAAGTTCGTGCGTTTCTCCTTCACCACGGCACCGAAGCCGGCGATGATCACGGCCCAGAAAGACGCCGACGGCGAGGACCAGGACGACTACCGCTACCTGGTCATGCCCGTCCGACTGCCAAACTAGGCCCCACCGCTTTACCCGTACCACCGCGCAGAAAAGAGTTCCCCGTGCACATTGGATTGATCGGCCTTGGAAAAATGGGCTTCAACATGCGCGAAAGGCTGCGGAAGGGCGGCATTGAGGTCACCGGTTTCGACCGCAACCCCGAGGTCACCGACGCAGCCACCATCGACGAACTGATCGCCGCGCTTCCGGCTCCCCGGCTGATCTGGGTCATGGTCCCCGCCGGAGACATCACCGACGCCGTGATCACCGAACTCGGCGACAAGCTCGAGGCCGGTGACTTGGTCATCGACGGCGGCAACTCCCGCTTCACCGAAGACCAGAAGCACGCGGCCGCCCTGTCCGCCAAGGGTGTCCACTTCGCCGACTGCGGCGTCTCCGGCGGTGTCTGGGGCTTGCAGAACGGCTACGGACTGATGGCGGGCGGCGACGCCGCCGACATCGAGCGCGCCCTGCCGGTCTTCGATGCGCTCCGTCCGGAAGGTGACCGGGCGGACAGCTTCGTCCACGTCGGCGGCGTCGGCGCCGGCCACTACGCAAAGATGGTCCACAACGGCATCGAGTACGGCCTGATGCAGGCCTACGCCGAAGGCTACGAACTCCTGGCCGCCAAGGACATCGTTACCGATCTGCCCGGCACTTTCCGCGCCTGGCAGAAGGGCACCGTGGTGCGTTCGTGGCTGCTCGACCTCATGGTCAAGGCCCTCGACGAGGACCCGGGACTGGAGTCAATTTCCGATTACGTTGAGGATTCCGGCGAGGGCCGGTGGACCGTCGAAGAGGCGATCGCCAACGCCGTTCCCGCCCCCGCCATCACGGCCGCGCTGTTCGCCCGTTTCTCCTCCCGCGAGGACAGCTCCCCGGCAATGAAGATGGTCTCCGCGCTGCGGCACCAGTTCGGCGGACACGCCACCCGGCCCGCCAAGTAATTTCAGGGACCCTGACCCCGGCGTGTACCTAGAGAAGCTTTCGCTGACGGATTTCCGCAGCTACGCCCAGGTTGACCTGAGCCTCGAGCCAGGGGTCACGGTCCTTGTCGGGTCCAACGGCATCGGCAAAACCAACCTGATGGAAGCCATCGGGTACCTCGCCACGTTGAGCTCGCACCGGGTCAGTTCGGACGGTCCGTTGCTGCGCTTCGGCGCGGAACGGGCGATGATCCGGGCCCGCCTGGTCCGTGGCGAGCAGTCCACAGTGCTGGAGCTGGAGCTCAACGCCGGGCGGGCCAACCGTGCCCGGATCAATCGCAGTAACCCGGTCCGGGCCCGGGACATCCTGGGGATCTGCCAGACGGTACTGTTCGCGCCCGAGGACCTGGCCCTGGTCAAGGGCGACCCGTCCAACCGGCGCCGCTTCCTCGACGAACTGCTGGTCAGCCTCAAGCCGCGGCATGCCGCCACCCGCAGCGACTACGACCGGGTCCTGAAACAGCGCAACGCGCTGCTCAAGTCCGGCCGGGCGGGTAAGTTCACCGCCGGGCACGAAGCAACCCTGGATGTCTGGGACCAGCACATGGCCCGGGCCGGGGCCGAGCTGCTGCACGCGCGCCTGGAGCTGGTGGAACTGCTTCTGCCGCACCTGAAAAGTGCCTACGCCCAGCTCACGGACGGATCCAAGCAAGCCGGCGCGGTGTACCGCTCCACGCTGGACGGAATTATCGACGACGACGGCGAGGGCTACGGTTCCGCGGCCGCCGCACCGGCGGGACAGGTCGAGGACCTGCGCCGGTTGACCGTGGAGGAGCTCACCGAACGGTACATTCGCGCCTTCGCGGCGTCCCGCCGTCGTGAACTCGAACGCGGGATCTCCCTGGTGGGCCCGCACCGCGACGACCTGGACCTGACCCTCGGCCAGGCCCCCGCCAAGGGCTACGCCTCGCACGGTGAAACGTGGTCCATGTGCCTCTCGCTGCGGCTCGCCTCGTACTACGTCATGCTCGACGACGCGCGCACCGGCGGGTCTGCCCCGATCCTGATCCTCGACGACGTGTTTGCCGAACTCGACGTGCAGCGCCGGCGTAAACTGGCCGCTATAGTCTCTGGCGCGGAGCAGGTCCTGGTGACCGCCGCCGTCGAGGGCGACATCCCGGCGGAACTGGCCGGCCGGCGGGTGAAGGTCATTCCGGGAGGCATCGATGAGCCGGACAAGCTACGAGTGACAGGCGATGAATAAGGACACCGACGGCGGGCTGCAGCCCGGCCGCGACCCCGACGACATCGACGCCGCCCAAGCGGCGCTCAACCGCATGCGTGATGCCGCCGCCGCGCGGGGCGAAATCCGGCGCAAGGCGCCGCCAAAGCCCGGAAGCACCCAGAAACCCGCGCGCGGCGCAGGCACCCGGGGCTTCAGCCAGTTTCATGGCAATGGCCGCGACCCCCTGGGCCTGGGCAAGGTGGTGGGTCGGCTGGTCGCCGAACGCGGCTGGAGTTCCCCGGTGGCCGTCGGCTCGGTGATGGCACAGTGGCCGGCGCTGGTCGGACCGGAAATCTCGGCACATTGCACACCCGAAAGCTTCACCGACACCACCCTTCACGTCCGCTGCGACTCCACCGCCTGGGCAACCCAGCTGCGCCTGCTCAGCCTGAGCCTGCTGGAGAAATTCCGCGTGGAACTCGGCGACGGCGTCGTCACCAGCATCCAAGTCCTCGGCCCCGCCGCACCCAGCTGGCGCAAGGGTGCACGCACCGTCAACGGCCGCGGCCCCCGCGACACCTACGGCTAAGCCGCCCGGCTCTACGCGGCGCCGCGCCGCTCCCGGCAGCGCGGCCGTCCGAGGGTATGAAGCAGTTCTTCCAAAACCATTGAAAAATCCACAAGCGGCGTGTAGGGCGCTCTGACGCCCCGGCTCGGTATAGGAACCCATGCGGAACACCCCGGGAGCATTCCAGGCGGGACCAGTGGCCTCTCAACGGCAATTACACTCGCGTTTACCCCACCAGAATGCAGGGTTCGGCCCTATAACACGATAGAATCAAGGGAGATAACTGGGCGCCGATGCAACGTCGACTGAGTCCGTTTCCGACGCGGTTTCCCCTGCGTTGAATCGGTCCCGGCCAGCCATGCCGCCGGCGCCGTCAGTGACGTGCCCGTTGGCAGTGGCTGTTTCCCTGGAGACGGCTGCGGCCGGCCTTCAACGAACATAGAGGAGTCGAAAGCGCCTGTGGCTAACGACAATGCAGAAATCCCGGCAGCGGACACCGCGGACGGAACCGGCCAGGCGGCCGCGGCCGCCGAAACGGTCACTCCCCGCGAATACGGGGCCAGCGACATCACGGTTCTTGAGGGCCTGGAGGCAGTCCGGAAACGTCCGGGCATGTACATCGGCTCCACCGGACCCCGCGGCCTGCACCACCTGGTCTACGAAGTGGTGGATAACTCGGTGGATGAGGCGCTGGCCGGGTACTGCACCCACATTGAGATCGTGCTTCAGGCCGATGGCGGTGTCAAGGTGGTCGACAACGGCCGCGGCATCCCCGTGGACATGCACCCCACCGAACACAAGCCCACGGTGGAGGTCGTCATGACCATCCTGCACGCCGGCGGCAAGTTCGGCGGCGGCGGATACGCGGTCTCGGGTGGCCTGCACGGCGTCGGCATCTCCGTGGTCAACGCACTCTCCAGCCGCGTCGACACCGAGGTCCGCCGGCAGGGCCACGTCTGGCGGATGTCCTTCGCCGACGGCGGCAAGCCCCAGGGCGAGCTGATCAAGGGCGAAGAGACCTCCGAGACCGGCACCACGCAGACGTTCTACCCGGACGGCAGCATCTTCGAGACCACGGAATTCGACTTCGAAACCCTCCGGGCCCGGTTCCAGCAGATGGCGTTCCTGAACAAGGGCCTGCGCATCACGCTGACCGACGAGCGACGCACCGCATCGGAGTCCTCCGACGACGAGGACCTGAACCTCGACGCCGTCGAAACCGAGGGCGAGGTTCCGGCCGAATTCCACACCGTGGTCTACCAGTACGACGACGGCCTGCTGGACTACGTCAAGCACCTCAACTCCGGCAAAAAGGTCGACGTCGTCCACGAGGACGTTATCGCCTTCGAAACCGAAGACACCGAGCGGCACATTGCCCTGGAAATGGCGATGCAGTGGACCAACGCCTACTCCGAAAGCGTCCACACCTACGCCAACACCATCAACACCCACGAGGGCGGCACCCACGAAGAGGGCTTCCGCGCCGCGATGACCTCCCTGATCAACCGCTACGCGCGCGAAAAGGGCATCATCAAGGAAAAGGACGACAACCTCACCGGCGACGACATCCGGGAGGGCCTGACCGCTGTCATCTCGGTCAAGCTGTCCGAGCCGCAGTTCGAGGGCCAGACCAAGACCAAGCTGGGCAACTCCGAGGTTAAGGGCTTCGTCCAGCGCGTCGTCACCGACGGCCTCGGTGACTGGCTGGAGCGCAACCCTGGGCCGGCCCGCGACGTCATCCGCAAGGCCATCTCCGCGGCCCAGGCCCGCATGGCTGCCCGCAAGGCCCGCGACAACGCCCGCCGCAAGAGCCCGCTGGAATCCTTCGGCATGCCCGGCAAGCTCTCCGACTGCTCGTCCAAGGATCCGCAGAAGTGCGAGGTCTACATCGTGGAGGGTGACTCGGCAGGCGGCTCGGCCAAGCGCGGCCGCAACCCTGAGACGCAGGCCATCCTGCCGCTGCGCGGCAAGATCCTGAACGTGGAACGGGCCCGCCTGGACAAGGCCCTCGGCAACGCCGAAGTCCAGTCCATGATCACCGCCTTCGGCACCGGCATCGGCGAGGACTTCGACCTTGCCAAGCTGCGGTACCACAAGATCGTGCTGATGGCCGATGCCGATGTCGACGGCCAGCACATCACCACGCTGCTGATGACCCTGCTGTTCCGCTACATGCGCCCGCTGATTGAAAACGGCTACGTCTACCTCGCCCAGCCGCCGCTGTACCGGATCAAGTGGTCCAACGCCCCGCACGACTACGTCTACAGCGACCGGGAACGCGACGCCAAGCTCGTGTCCGGCCAGGCCGCCGGCCGCCGCATCCCCAAGGACAACGGCATCCAGCGCTACAAGGGCCTCGGCGAGATGGACTACACCGAACTCTGGGACACCACCATGGACCCCGAGCACCGGACGCTGCTGCAGGTCACCATGGACGATGCCCTCGCGGCCGACCAGATCTTCTCGGTGCTCATGGGCGAGGACGTGGAATCCCGCCGAAACTTCATCCAGCAGAACGCCAAGGACGTTCGGTTCCTCGATATCTAGCGGCTTCGCCCCTGCATATCCTGGAACCGATATATACCTGAAACGGAAAATATAGACTATGAGTGACGAAACACCGGAAGTCCCCGCCGAATCCGGCGCGGAGCCCGTGCTCGAAGGCAACGTCCTTGATACCGATGTGCTCACCGACCGCGTGGAGCAGGTGGACCTGCAGACCGAAATGCAGCGCTCCTACCTCGACTACGCCATGGCCGTCATCGTCGGCCGCGCGCTGCCGGATGTCCGCGACGGACTGAAGCCGGTCCACCGGCGTGTGCTCTACGCGATGTTCGACGGCGGCTACCGCCCGGACCGCTCCTTCAACAAGTGCGCCCGCGTGGTCGGCGAGGTCATGGGCCAGTACCACCCGCACGGTGACACCGCGATCTACGACGCACTGGTCCGCCTGATCCAGGACTGGACCATGCGCTACCCGCTGGCGCTGGGACAGGGCAACTTCGGCTCTCCCGGCAACGACGGCGCCGCCGCCCCGCGGTACACCGAAACCAAGATGGCCCCGCTCGCCATGGAAATGGTCCGGGACATTGACGAGGAAACCGTCGACTTCCAGGACAACTACGACGGCAAGAACCAGGAACCGACCATCCTGCCGGCCCGCTTCCCGAACCTGCTGGTCAACGGCTCCTCGGGCATCGCCGTCGGCATGGCCACCAACATCCCGCCGCACAACCTCCGCGAGGTCGCCGACGGTGTGCAGTGGTACCTGGCCAACCCCACCGCCAGCCGCGAGGAGTTGCTCGAGGAGCTGATCCAGCGGATCAAGGGCCCGGACTTCCCGACCGGCGCCACCATCCTGGGCCACAAGGGCATCGAGGACGCCTACCGGACCGGTCGCGGCTCCATCACCATGCGCGCCGTCGTCAACGTCGAGGAACTCCAGGGCCGCACCTGCCTGGTGGTCACCGAGCTGCCGTACCAGGCCAACCCGGACAACCTGGCGATCAAGATCGCCGAGCTGGTCAAGGACGGCAAGATCTCCGGCATTGCCGACCTCCGTGACGAGACCTCGGGCCGCACCGGCCAGCGCCTCGTGATCGTGCTCAAGCGGGACGCCGTCGCCAAGGTGGTGCTGAACAACCTCTACAAGCACACCCAGCTGCAGGACAACTTCGCGGCGAACATGCTGGCGATCGTCGACGGTGTGCCCCGCACGCTCAGCCTCGACGCCTTCATCCGCCACTGGGTCACGCACCAGATGGACGTCATCGCCCGGCGGACCCGGTATCGCCTGCGCAAGGCGGAGGAGGAAGCGCACATCCTGCGCGCCCTGCTCAAGGCCCTGGATGCCCTGGACGAGGTCATCGCCCTGATCCGTGCCTCCACCACCACCGAGGCCGCACGCGACGGTCTGATGGAACTGCTGGAGATCGACGAACTGCAGGCCCGGGCCATCCTGGACATGCAGCTGCGCCGGCTCGCCGCCCTGGAACGCCAGAAGATCCAGGACCGGCACGCCGAACTCGAGGCCCTGATCTCCGGATACAACGAGATCCTTGCCTCCGAGGCCCGCCAGCGCGAAATCATCAGCACCGAACTGGCCGAAATCGTTGCCAAGCACGGCGACGACCGCAAGACCAAGGTCCTGATGGGCTTCGACGGCGACATGTCGATCGAGGACCTGATCCCCGAAGAGGAAATGGTCGTCACCATCACCCGCGGCGGCTACGTCAAGCGCACCCGCAGCGACAACTACCGCTCCCAGCAGCGCGGCGGCAAGGGCATCAAGGGCGCCCAGCTGCGCGGCGACGACGTCGTCGAGCACTTCTTCGTCACCACCACCCACCACTGGCTGCTGTTCTTCACCAACCTGGGCCGCGTGTACCGGGCCAAGGCGTACGAACTGGTGGAGGCCGCCCGCGATGCCAAGGGCCAGCACGTGGCCAACCTGTTGGCGTTCCAGCCGGACGAGCACATCGCCCAGGTCCTGGACCTGCGCGACTACCAGCACGCCCCGTACCTGGTGCTCGCCACCAAGCGCGGCCTGGTGAAGAAGACCCGGCTCGAGGATTACGACACGAACCGCTCCGCCGGCGTCATCGCCATCAACCTGCGCGACGGCGACGAGCTCGTCTCGGCCCAGCTGGTCTCCGAGACCGATGACCTGATGCTGGTCTCCCGCAAGGGCCAGTCCATCCGGTTCACCGCCACCGACGAGGCGCTGCGCCCGATGGGCCGGGCAACTTCCGGTGTGACGGGCATGAAGTTCCGGGAGGATGATGAGCTGCTCGCGGCCGACGTTGTCCAGGACGGCTCCTTCGTCTTCATCGTCACCGAGGGCGGTTTCGCTAAGCGCACGGCCGTGGAGGAATACCGTCTCCAGGGCCGCGGCGGCCTCGGCATCAAGGTGGGCAAGTACCAAGAGGAGCGCGGACACCTGGTCGGCGCCCTGATCGTCCAGGAAGAGGACGAGGTCCTGGTGGTGATGGAAGGCGGCAAGGTGGTCCGCTCGTCCGTGGCGGGCGTGCCCGCCAAGGGCCGCGACACCATGGGCGTCATCTTCGCCAAGCCGGACAAGAATGACCGCATCATTGCCGTGGCCCGCAACACCGAACGCGGCCTCGAATCCGAGGAAACAGCAGCCGATGGCGACGCCGAAGACGAGGCTACGCTGACGGATGACGTAACGTTGGCTGGAGAAAACGGAGTCCGCGAGGGGTCCGGAGATACAACATCAGTACCGGCCCCGGAGTCAGATGAGTCATCAGGGGATGCCGAGCTGGACGAAGACAACCCCGGAGGTAACCCGTGAGCAATTCCGACTCCTATCCCAAGTCGAGCAGTGGCCCCGGCAACGCACGGCAGCCGTCGGCGGCTCCCCGGGTGAACGCGCCCTCGCGTCCGCAGCAGCGCCCCGGCGTCGCGGGCTCGGGCCAGCGTCCCGCGGCGCCCGGACAGCGTCCTTCCGTCCCGGGCCAGCGCCCCTCGGTCCCGGGCCAGCGTCCGGCCGGCCAGGCCAGCCGCCCGGAATCGGCCGCCGCGCGTCCCGGACAGCCCGGGCTGGTCAAGCCGGCCCCCAAGGCCAAGGTGCGCCGCGCCCGCCTGCTGGTGAGCAAGGTTGACCCGTGGTCCGTGCTGAAGATGTCCTTCCTGCTCTCGGTCGCCCTCGGCATCGTCACGGTGGTCGCCGCGATCGTGCTGTGGACCGTCCTGGACCTCACCGGCATCTTCGATCAGGTCGACGGCCTCCTCGGCACCCTGGCCGGTTCCGAGAGCGGCGGCTTCGAACTGAAGAAGGTGGCCTCGTTGGGCCAGGTGGCCTCCTTCGCGGTCATCATCGCCGTGATCAACGTGGTCCTGCTGACCGCCCTGTCGATGCTCTCCGCGGTGCTGTACAACATCGCTGCCACCCTGGTGGGCGGCATCGGTGTGACCCTCACGGACGACTAGAAATACCCGTTTTGCCCGTGATTCCGCGGGTAAATGCCTCGATTTGAGATCGGGCCGGGATGTGCTGTAAAGTCATATCTCGGCCCGATGAGGCATCGGGGCGTATAGCTCAGGCGGTTAGAGCGCTTCGCTGATAACGAAGAGGTCCCAGGTTCAAGTCCTGGTACGCCCACGGAACCTGTACTGGTTCTTGTAAAGGAACGCGCAAGCGGACCGGAACGGGGTGCATGTGAAGAAGTTGCTGGTAGTAGCAGCTACGCTCGCAGGCGTCCTGGTCTACAGGAAAGTACAGGAAGCCGAAGCCCGGAAAACAATCTGGAGCGAATCGACCGACACGGTCGACTAGCCGGATTGGCGGGTTGCTCCGATGGGGGCATGGCGCAATTGGTAGCGCACCTGCTTTGCAAGCAGGGGGTTCGGGGTTCGAGTCCCCGTGCCTCCACCATCGAGAAGTCCCGGTCAGCGGAAACGCCGGCCGGGACTTTTGCTTAAAGCCTCCCTTCCCGGATACCGTCAGGGCGCGGGCCAGCGCTGCGCGCCCATTAGGGTTGAGGCGTGACCTTCTTCCTCGCCGCCCTGGGCGTCCTTGGTGTGGCCTCCTCCGGCCCCTTGATTGCCGCGACGCTGGGCGCCACCACCGTCAGCGCCCTGGCCATTGCGTTTTGGCGGAACGCCATCGGCGCCGTGGTCATGGCCGGGCCCGTCCTAATCCGTCAGCCACGGCAGTTCGGCCGCGTCACCGCCGCCGAGTTCCGCTGGTCCCTGGCGGCCGCCGTCGCCCTCGCCCTGCACTTCGCCTGCTTCATCACCTCCCTGCAGCTGACGTCCGTGGCCGCCGCCACGGCGCTGGTCTGCCTGCAGTCGGGCTGGATCGCCGTTTTCCAGCTGTTCCGCGGTGTCCGGCACGGCTGGCAGGTCCTGGCCGGACTGGGACTGGCGTTCGCGGGCGTGGTGGCCATTACCGGCTTCGACATGGGGACGTCCCCGCAGGCCCTTACGGGGGACCTCCTGGCCGTCGCCGGCGGGATGCTGGCCGGCGTCTACACCCTCGCCGGCGGCAAGGCGCGGCAGACCATGAGCACGGGTGTCTACACCAGCCTCTGCTACGGAATGTGCGCCGCCGTCGTGGCTGTCCTGGCGCTGGCCAGCGGACAGCCCCTGGGCGGCTTCGAGGCCGCCGGCTGGCTGGGAATCCTCGCGATCACCGTCTGCGCGCAGCTGGTGGGCCACACGGCCTTCAACCACCTGCTGGCCACCATGAGCCCGCTTCTGGTGTCCATGATCATCCTGCTCGAGATCCCGGGAGCCGCCCTGCTGGCGGCGGCGTTCCTGGGCGAGAAGCTGCCCGCAGGGACCTACGTGGGGCTGGCCATGATCCTGGTGGGACTTGCCGTCGTCGTCCTCGGCCAGCGCCGCTCACGTGCCGTGCGGCGGAGTGCCGCCCGGCTCGCGGAGCTGGGTACGGACTAACCCGTTACGGACCGACCCGGGACGGGCCGGCGCGTCGCGTTCCTGCGGCTACTGGCCGCCGCGGCGCACGGGCTGGGCCGTGTTCACGGTGTGCAGGGCGCGCAGCAGCTTGGCCGGGAAGTACACCGAAAAGAAGACCACCATGGGGGCCTTGAGGGCCATCTTCTTGACGTTGTGGGCCTTGTAGGTCCGGTCGAAGCGGGTGACGTAGTAGCGGTAGTCGCGCGGTGAGTCCTCGAGCCGCCGGGCGGACATCCCGGAGATCATCTGCGGCCAGTACTGGATCCGGAGCTCGTGGTCGGCCAGGTGCAGGGACAAGTCGATGTCCTCGTGCATCTCGTCCCGCTCATCCCGGCAGGTCTCGCCCTTGATGGTTTCCCAGGCCGAGCGGCGCAGGGCCATGTTGGAGCCGAACAGGAAGTGGTACTGGTGCTTGGCGAGCTTGAGCATCAGCTGCCGCATTTTGTCGTCGGCCTTGAGCCCGAAGCGGCGCATCGGCATGTCGTAGTACACCACCGGACCGGTGGCGGCGGCGACTGAGGGATCGGCGAAAGCCTTCTGGACCTGCTCCACCCAATCGGGCTCCAGGACCGAATCGGCGTCGATCCGTCCGAGCACGTCGCCGGTGGCGTGGTTCAGGCCAAAGTTGCGGGTGGGAATCAGGCCCTGGTCACTGTCCTGGCTCATCAGCAGGATGCGGCTCTCCGGGTATTCCAGCTGCATCTGGCGGACGATGTCGGCGGTCCGGTCCTTGGACATGTTGTCCACCACGATGATCTCGTGCGCCGGAACCGACTGGTAGACGGCGGCGATGAGGCACTGCCGGATCACGCTTTCCTCGTTGTACGCCGGGATGACGATGGAGACGGCAGGCGGCAGCGCTGCATCGTCGGGGGAACCCAGCTGGGACTCTTCGCGTGACATCCCCCCAAATTTAGCATCCGGGCGGGTTGGGACTCCGGCGGATCGGCATAACAAAGGGAGGGCCCCGCCCGCGGCGGTGACCCTCCCTGTGTGGCTGCGGCCGCCCAGTGGC
>Ga0308161_1003344_pt1 | contig 15713 bp, 10 predicted proteins | sample PhyFR2_FD_201034 | JGI IMG/M metagenome (GOLD analysis project Ga0308161, IMG submission 201034) | Phyllosphere microbial communities from UC Gill Tract Community Farm, Albany, California, United States - DLSLF.R2 | ecosystem: Host-associated > Plants > Phyllosphere > Unclassified | place: USA...
ACGGCGGATTTCGCTCTCGCTGTATGGCAGGGTGTCGTAGGCCTGGCGCTCGCCATTCTCCAACTCACGCACACCCCGTGGCGAGCCGAAGTAGATACCGCCGGTCAGCTCACGCACGATCAGGATATCCAGGCCCGCGACCACTTCCGGCTTGAGGCTCGACGCATCTGCCAGTTGCGGGTAGAGGATCGCCGGGCGCAGGTTGCCGAACAGGCCCAGTTGCGCACGGATTTTCAGCAGGCCGCGCTCAGGGCGGATGTCACGTTCGATCTTGTCCCACTTCGGACCACCCACGGCGCCGAGCAGCACGGCGTCGGCGGCACGGGCGCGGTCCAGGGTTTCATCGGCCAGGGGCACGCCGTGCTTGTCGATGGCTGCGCCGCCGATCACGTCGTGGCTCAGTTCGAAGCCCAGGCTGTACTTGCTGTTGGCCAGTGTAAGGACTTTGACCGCTTCGGCCATGATTTCCGGACCAATACCGTCGCCAGGGAGAATCAGAATCTGCTTGCTCATGGGTTCCTCATTTCATCAAGCGACCCGCCCGTGGGCAGGTCGGGAAAAATAACTAGCGCTCGGCCCAGACCACCAGCACGTCGGTGCTGAAGGTGCCGTCGGCTTGAATCTCGTAATAGTCACGCACTTCCTGGCCCATCGCCTGTTGCAGCTCCAGGATCGCGGCGCGCAACACTTGCGGCGTGCGCATACGCTCGACCCACGAGGTGTATTCCAGGCGCAGGCGCTGGCGACTGCTGTTGCGCACATGCAGGCCGGCTTCGCTGAGCTGACGCATCCACTCGGCAGCAGAGTAATCGCGCACGTGGCTGGTGTCCCTCAGCACTTCGACGGTTTGCAGGTAAGTGTCCAACAGCGGGCTGCCCGGTGACAACACATCAACGAAGGCCGCCACGCCGCCCGGCTTGAGCACGCGACGTACTTCACGCAGGGCCAGGCCGAGGTCGCTCCAGTGGTGGGCCGAGTAGCGGCTGAACACGAAGTCGAACTCGCCGTCGGCGAACGGCAGGCGTTCGGCGGCGCCGTTGACAGTGCTGATATTGGTGAACCCGCGATCTTGCGCAGCGGCAGCCACCACGTCGAGCATCTGCTGGGACAGGTCGTAGGCCACCACTTCTTTAACCAGCGGCGCCACATGAAAGCTGACATGACCGGCGCCGCAGCCCAGGTCCAGCAGTCGTGCGCTGCCCTGCCCGGCCAGCGCGGCCTGCAACAGCGCAAATTCGGTGCCTTGGGCGTGCACGGCACTGCTCAGGTAGGCAGAAGCCTGTTCGCCGAATTGTTTTTGCACGACTTGGGTGTGGGCGGTGCTGGTCATGGTGGTTTTCCTTGGGTTTTGTGTTGTTAACACGGGCCTCATCGGGGGCAAGCCCCCTCCCACATTTGGAATGCAATGCCCCTGTGGGAGGGGGCTTGCCCCCGATGGCGGCGGTCCTGCCTACATCAATCTCGAAACAACCAAGGCTGGCTCGCCCGGTGCCTGGTTTCAAACGCGGCAATCGCATCGCCGTCCTGCAAGGTCAGGCCGATATCGTCCAGGCCGTTGATCAGGCAGTGCTTACGGAAGGCGTCCACTTCAAAGTGATACACCTTGCCATCCGGACGGGTCACGGTTTGCGCGGCCAGGTCGACGGTCAGCTGGTAGCCCACGTCGGCTTCCACTTGCTTGAACAGCTCGTCGACTTCTTCGTCGGTCAAGATGATCGGCAACAGGCCGTTCTTGAAGCTGTTGTTGAAGAAGATGTCGGCGTAGCTCGGCGCGATGATGCTGCGAAAGCCATATTCTTCCAGGGCCCACGGCGCGTGCTCACGGCTGGAGCCGCAACCGAAGTTTTCCCGGGCCAGCAGCACGCTGGCGCCCTGGTAACGTTCGGCGTTAAGCACGAAGTCCTTGTTCAGCGGGCGCTTGGAGTTGTCCTGGTAGGCGTAGCCCACGTCCAGGTAGCGCCACTCGTCGAACAGGTTAGGGCCAAAACCGGTGCGCTTGATCGACTTCAAGAACTGCTTGGGGATGATCTGGTCGGTGTCCACGTTGGCACGGTCCAACGGCGCTACAAGACCTGTGTGGTGGGTAAAAGCTCTCATCGGGTTTTCCTCAGATCAATTCGCGAACGTCGATGAAACGACCGTTGACGGCAGCCGCAGCGGCCATGGCCGGGCTGACCAGGTGGGTACGCCCACCGGCACCCTGACGCCCTTCGAAGTTACGGTTGGAGGTCGATGCGCAATGCTCGCCCGACTCCAAGCGGTCCGGGTTCATCGCCAGGCACATCGAGCAGCCCGGCTCGCGCCATTCAAAACCGGCTTCGAGGAAGATCTTGTCCAGGCCTTCGGCTTCGGCTTGCGCTTTGACCAAGCCAGACCCCGGCACCACGATGGCTTGCTTGATGGTCGAGGCCACCTTGCGGCCCTTGGCGATCACCGCGGCGGCGCGCAGGTCTTCGATCCGCGAGTTGGTGCAGGAACCGATGAACACACGATCCAACTGGATGTCGGTGATTGCCTGGTTGGCTTTCAGCCCCATGTACTTCAACGCACGCTCGATGGAACCGCGCTTGACCAAATCGGCCTCTTTGGCCGGATCCGGCACGTTCTGGTCGACGGCCAAGACCATTTCCGGGGAGGTGCCCCAACTGACTTGCGGTTTGATCTGGGCGGCGTCGAGCTCAACCACGGTGTCGAACACCGCATCGGCGTCGGAGACCAGGTCTTTCCAGGCCTCAACGGCGGCATCCCAATCGGCGCCGGCCGGTGCGAAAGGACGCCCCTTGACGTATTCGACGGTCTTTTCGTCCGCCGCCACCATGCCCACACGGGCACCGGCTTCGATGGACATGTTGCAAATGGTCATGCGGCCTTCGATGGACAGGTCGCGAATGGCGCTGCCAGCGAATTCGATGGCATGGCCGTTACCGCCGGCGGTGCCGATCTTGCCGATCACGGCGAGGACGATGTCCTTGGCGGTCACGCCAAACGGCAAGGTGCCTTCAACCGACACCAGCATGTTCTTCATTTTCTTGGCGACCAGGCACTGGGTGGCGAACACATGCTCGACCTCCGAGGTGCCGATGCCGTGGGCCAAAGCGCCGAAGGCACCGTGGGTCGACGTGTGGGAGTCGCCGCAGACCACGGTCATGCCCGGCAAGGTGGCGCCCTGCTCCGGGCCGATCACGTGGACGATGCCTTGACGCACGTCATTCATCTTGAATTCGGTGATGCCATATTCGTCGCAGTAGTCGTCGAGGGTCTGTACCTGCAAGCGCGACACGGTGTCGACGATGGCGTCGATACCGCCCTTGCGCTCCGGGGTGGTCGGCACGTTGTGGTCCGGGGTGGCAATGATCGAGTCGACGCGCCAAGGCTTGCGCCCCGCCAGTCGCAGGCCTTCGAACGCTTGGGGCGAGGTCACTTCATGGATGATGTGACGGTCGATATAGATCAGCGACGACCCATCATCGCGCCGTTTCACTTCATGGGAATCCCAAAGCTTGTCGTAAAGCGTTTTGCCGGCCATCAGTCGGTCCTCATCAGCGGTATTTCATGCGCCGGGCTTTTCAATAACCCTTTGGCTTGTGAGGCTGATGGTATGGCGCTACATTGAATAACTCAAATTCATATTTTTTATGCTTTGGATTACCAATTGGAATACCACCATGGACTTGGCCAACCTTAATGCCTTTATCGCCATCGCCGAGATCGGTAGCTTCTCCGGCGCCGGTGAACGCCTGCACCTGACCCAACCGGCCATCAGCAAACGCATCGCCGGCCTGGAGCAGCAATTGAAGGTGCGACTGTTTGATCGCCTGGGCCGCGAAGTCGGCCTGACCGAGGCCGGGCGTGCCCTGCTGCCCCGCGCTTATCAGATTCTCAACGTGCTCGACGACACCCGCCGCGCCCTCACCAACCTCACCGGCGAAGTCAGCGGGCGGCTCACATTGGCCACCAGCCACCATATCGGCCTGCACCGCTTGCCGCCGATCCTGCGCACCTTCACCCGCGAATACCCGAACGTGGCGCTGGATATTCAGTTTCTCGATTCGGAAGTGGCCTACGAAGAAATCCTCCACGGCCGTGCCGAAGTGGCGGTGATCACCCTCGCGCCCGACCCTCACAATCTTGTACGTGCGACGCCGGTGTGGGACGACCCGCTGGATTTCGTGGTGGCACCCGAGCATAGCCTGATCAGCAACGGCTCCATCAGCCTGGCGGATATTGCCGGCCATCCGGCGGTTTTCCCTGGCGGCAACACCTTTACCCACCATATTGTCAGCCGGCTGTTCGAGGCCCAGGGCCTGACGCCAAACATCGCGATGAGCACTAACTACCTGGAAACCATCAAGATGATGGTGTCCATCGGCCTGGCCTGGAGCGTGTTGCCGCGCACCATGCTCGATGATCAGGTGGCAAGTATCGCTTTGCCGGGCATACAACTCAGTCGCCAGCTAGGCTATATCGTGCACACCGAAAGGACGCTGTCGAACGCTGCGCGGGCTTTCATGAGCCTATTGGATGCACAGGTGGATCTGCCAGGGATGCCGGCATGACGCCGTGCGGCCTCGGGTTCTGAGTAAAACCGTGCAGTTTGCCCATCGAATCAAGGCCCGATGATAATGCGCAACCCCGTCGATTCCGTGCCACCCCTGCCCCGCATCTATGCCCTGGACCCTCAACAGGCAGAGCAAAGCTGGGACAGCGCGCCGCAACTGTTGGCAGCCCTCAATGCTGCCCAACTGGGCGCATGGTGCTGGGAAATCGACACAGGACGAATCAGTTGGTCACGGGGTACCCAAGCGCTGTTTGGGTTTGACCCGCGCCAGCCGTTGCCCAAGGACCTGGATTACCTCGACCTGCTGGCCCAATCGGATCGCACCCGCGTGGTACGGGCCTTTCACGCCGTGCTGGCCGGCGAGCCGTTCGAGCAGGCCATGCATCACCGCATCCAATGGCACGACGGCAGCTTCCACTGGCTGGAAATCAACGGCAGCCTGCAGCCGGACAAAGCCGGTCGGCGCCGCATGATAGGGGTGATCCGCGAGATCACTCACCAGCGCGAACGCGAGAATGCCCTGGGACACTCCGAAAAACGCTTCGCCACGCTGTTTCACCTGTGCCCGAACATGGTGCTGCTGACCCGCCAGGCCGACGGCCTGATCAGCGAAGCCAACCAGTATTTCGAGATGCTCTTCGGCTGGCCCGTAGGCGATGCCATCGGCCGCACTACTCTGGAGTTGGGCCTGTGGCGCCACCCGGAGCAACGCGCACAACTGGTCAAGGCGACTCAGCGCAAGGGCGCCCCCATCAGCATGGAGGTGCAATTTTGCGCCAGCAACGGCCAGGTCCACGATGGCACCCTCAGCGCGCAAAAAGTCGAGTTGGAGGGTGAGGCGTACCTGATCAGCACCTTCCTCGACACCACCGAACGCAAAAATGCCGAACAGGCACTCAAGGACAGCCAGGAACGCCTCGACCTGGCGCTGGATTCGGCACAACTGGGCACTTGGGACTGGCACATTCCCAGTGGCATGCTCTACGGCTCGGCACGCGCCGCCCAGCTGCACGGCCTGCCGTTCGAACCGTTCCACGAATCCTTCGACGCCTTTTTCGAAGGCATGCCCGACGAGGAGCGGGACAATATGCGCAGCGCCTACCGCACCCTGCGAGAAGGGCCGGCCGGCAACTACCAATTGACCTATCGGGTGCCCATGGAAGACGGCAGCTCACGCTACCTGGAAAGCCGTGCGCGCCTGTACCGCAACGAGCAAGGCGCGCCGCTGCGCATGGCCGGGACGTTGCTCGATATCACCGACCAGGTAGAGCGCGAGCAACGCCTGAGCGCCTCCGAAGAAAAATTCGCCAGCCTGTTCCAGGCCAGCCCCGACCCGATTTGCGTCACCGGCATGGACAGCGGCGCGTTTATCGAGATCAACCCGGCCTTTACCCAAACCTTTGGCTGGACCGCCGCCGAGGTCATCGACAAGAGCGCCGACCAGATCGGCCTGTGGGACGATCCCAGCCAGCGCCTGGAGCGTATCGAGCGGGTGATTCGCGAGCAGGCGTTGAGCAACGTGGCCGTGGTGGTGCATCACAAGAATGGCCAGAGCCTGACCTGCATGATTTCCAGCCGCTTGATCAAGGTCGGCGATCAACCGTGCATTGTCACCACCTTGCGCGACATCACCCAGCAACAACGCTCTGAAGCCGCACTGAAGGCCAGCGAGGAGAAATTCGCCAAGGCCTTCCATTCCAGCCCTGACGCGATTTCCATCACCGAGCGCGACACCGGCCGCTATGTGGAGGTCAACGACGGCTTCTGCCGCCTCACCGGCTACCGCGCTGAAGAGGCCATCGGCCTGACGTTGTACCAGATCGGCATCTGGGCCGATGAGAACCAACGCTCGGCGCTATTGGCCGAGTTGCAGATCAAGGGCCGTATCAACCACCTGGAAATGCTCTGGCACAACAAACGCGGCGACGTGCTGGCAGTGGAAGTCTCCGTTGAGCCCATCACCCTGAACGAGACCCCGTGTCTGCTGCTGACGGCGCGGGACGTGAGCCTGCTGAAAAACGCCCAGGCGCAGATCCGCCACCTGGCCTACCACGACCCGCTGACCAACCTGCCCAACCGGGCGTTGCTGATGGATCGCCTGAGCCAGCAGATCGCCCTGCTCAAGCGCCATAACTTGCGCGGCGCGCTGCTGTTCCTGGACCTTGACCACTTCAAGCACATCAACGACTCCCTCGGTCACCCGGTGGGCGATACCGTGCTGAAAATCGTCACCGCACGCCTGGAAGCCAGCGTGCGCATGGAAGACACCGTGGCACGCCTGGGTGGTGATGAATTCGTGGTGCTGCTCAGCGGCCTGGATGGCTCGCGCATGGAGGTCAGCAACCAGGTGCAGGAGTTGGCCGACACCCTGCGCGAGTTGCTTTCGGAGCCGATGTTCCTGGACGGGCACCGCCTGCAGGTCACGCCGAGCATTGGTGTGGCGTTGATTCCCGATCACGGCACCACCCCGGCGGACCTGCTCAAGCGCGCCGACATTGCCCTGTACCGCGCCAAGGATTCAGGGCGCAACACCACGCAGATGTTCCACAACAGCATGCAGAAAACCGCCAGCGAACGCCTGCGCATGGAAACCGACCTGCGCCTGGCCCTGGCACGTGGCGAGTTCAGTGTGCATTACCAACCCCAGGTGGATGCTCGCGGTAACAAGATCGTCGGCGCCGAGGCGCTGGTGCGCTGGCAGCACCCTCAACTGGGCGCGCAGTCGCCGTCGGAATTTATCAAGGTGCTGGAAGACAGCGGCCTGATCCTCGAAGTGGGCACCTGGATCCTTGATGAAGCCTGTGCCGCTTTCGAACAATTGATCAAAGACGGCAAGGTGGACCCGCTGAACTTCAGCCTGTGCGTAAACATCAGCCCTCGGCAGTTTCGCCAGAACGACTTCGTGGAGCGGGTGGAGCACAGCCTCAAGCAGCACTCATTGCCCTATAGCCTGCTGAAACTGGAAATTACCGAAGGCATCGTGATCCAGAACCTGGATGACACCGTGAACAAAATGCGCCGCCTGAAAAAGCTCGGCGTGAGCTTTGCGATGGATGACTTTGGTACCGGCTACTCATCTCTGACCTACCTTAAGCGCCTGCCAGTGGATGCGCTGAAAATCGATCAATCGTTCGTGCGCGACGCGACCCACGACCCCAACGACGCCGAAATCATTCGCGCCATCGTGGCGATGGCTCGCAGTTTGAATCTGGAGGTGATTGCCGAGGGTGTGGAAACCCCGGAGCAACTGGCGTTCCTGCAAAAACTGGGCTGCCATTTGTTCCAGGGGTATTTGCACAGCCGTCCGTTGCCGATCGAGGGGTTCAGACGGCTGCTGGAGTAACCCTCAGGCCAGCTTCAAGGCCCGCATCCTCGCGGACATCCAGCGTGATGAAGCCAGGGCCAGTTTTCGCCCATAGTAATCAAGCGCGCCATTGATCACTGCAACCGAATGGGCACTGTCCGCCAGGGTGCCGATCGCGCCGTCAGCCAGCTCTTTTACCGTGCTTTCACGGATGTAACCAAACAGGCCCAGCCGGCGAAGTGCCTCGCCGGGGTATTCGCCGTCATTGAGGGTCTGCAGCGCCACCTCATAACTCTCGCGGGCCCGAAAGTCGTTGTTCTCCATCTGCGCACGCTTGGCACTGACCGCGTAGAGAAAGTTGGCGTAACTGAGCAACTGCGGATCACTGCCATAGAAGTTCGAGGCCGCCGTGGCCTGGCGCAGCTCAGCATGGGTCAACTTAAGCGGGAAAGAATCGCGCATCGTCACCTCAAAGCCGTCCGGCGTGACCTGGATGTGCTTATAGATCCCCACGGGGTCCTGCGCGAACCGGATAATGGCTGCCTTGATCGCCGACACGGTGACGCAATTGCCTTGCGCGCCTTGGTAAAAGCCACTCCAGATTTGCTCAGGCGCCGCGTCGGTGGCCACATGAGACACCGTCCTGGCGTCGCTGCGGGGCACGGATTTATCGTTGAACAACACGTAGCCATACCCTCCATCGACCGACTGCCGTTCACCATAATTATGCTTGACCCCCTCCACCACCAAGGCGGAGCCGTGGTTATGGGTCCCCATGACTCCGATCGCGCCCTTGGCCGTCATGTCAGCCGACGACACAAACTGAGAAAGCCCGAAAACCCCCATGCCCTGCAGGCAACGCTGGGTCGTCTCCCCTTCGAGTGTCTTTGCCAGAGCGGCCTCGAACGTCGAGTAACCCCCTTCCAGTTGCTTGCGTTTCACAAAGGCCGCAAACACAAAGTTGGCGTCCTTTACGGCGCCGGAATCCGCCCCCTGAAATCGCGAAGCCTGCGACGCCTGCGCCAACTCGCCGGCAGACAGGTGAACCTTGAATTCATCCTTCATGGTGACGTGATAGCCGTCACCGGCGGGAATCAACTCACTGAACATGGCAGCAGGGTGCCGACCGAACGTCATCATCATCAATTTGATCACTGCCGCATGCGTGCTGCTATCAAAGTTCTCGCCAAACCGTCGCTCAGTCGCGTTGAACGCCGGGGCAATATCCGCAGGCGGTCCCTCGCTGCGCGCCGCAGCAACAGGGGCAAACGCCTCACGCCCCATATCAACCGGAAAAACCGGCTGGTCAGCCATTGAAATATTCATTTTCAGGATTCCTGACACTCAAAGAATTGTCTGTCGCTCGTGCGGCCAGGGCTACGCGGAGCAGCCTTGGCTGCACTGACGCCTGAGATCCCTGACCGCATCGACGCACGCAAGATCAAACCAGGGCAACCGCGTGCCCCTGGGTGGGCGCTCGCCCTTGTCGCCCCCATAGTTCTTCGCGACCATTGATAACCGCCACCGAATGCCCGGTGCGGTTACACATGCCCAATTGCCCGGCAGCAAGTTCGCGTACAGACACCCTCTTCATGTGCTGCTTCAGCCCCAGCCGCAGGAACCCCTCACCGGGTCCGGATTCATCCTCACCGTCATTCAAGCTACGCACCGCCGCCTGATAACTCCTGCCCGCCGTGCGATCGTTATTCTCCATTTGTGCGCGCTTGGCACTCACGGCAAAAAGGAACTGCGCATCCTTGAGCATCCCTTGATCGCCTCCGACAAAGCGCGAACCGCGTGCACCTTCGATCAGTTCGCGGTCTGTCAGGGTGAGTTGAAAGCCGTCACGCATGACAACTCGATAACCGTCACTGACCTTGGCTACCTGCTTGAAAATATCCGTGGGGCTTTGCCCAAACCGATACATAGCGGCCTTGATCGCCGATACCGTCACACAGTTGCCATCGGGTCCCTGGCGAAACCCGCTCCAGATATTGTCCGGCTTGGCGCCGTTTCGTTTGTTTGACAGGCCAGGAATATTCGCAGAGGGTCTTGGCGCCACAGGTTCGGGAACCACCCTTGGAGTGATTTCCGGTCGTGGCGGTGGGGCCGGTGTCGGTGTCGGTGTCGGTGTCGGTGTCGGTGTCGGTGTCGGTGTCGGTGTCGGTGTCGGTGCATCAGGAACTGTTTTGTCCTTATTACCTGAAATCAAGTTGATTAACTGCGTAAAAAAAGAGCTGAAAAGAGCAGTCAGTTTGGCCAAGACTTCTGAAGGGTCACCTACACCTGCATCGCTTTTGTGTGTGGCAGGTGCAGCATCAGAACTTGGACTTGTCACACCCTCAAGAGGCTCGGGCTGAAAACTTTTATTATTACTGACACCCAAGTCGTCAACGGGAACGAATTGCCTTACATCAACGACGCGCGCAACATTTATAATTGAGCAACAGGACATTTTTATTCTCCTAGAGCACGCACTTCTCCAGACCTTGCATTCCGAAGAAGTACATGCCTCAGTCAAAAAGTTTAACCAGGGAAATTAACGTCAGGACTTAAACTTGGGTCGGGGATTGAATCGCCAGTCTCTTGGATCAAATCGATTATCAGCAGGGCCCGGGCTGGTTAAATCCGGGACAGGTGTATCCGGTCGCGGTGTGGGTTTGATATCCGGAGTAACAGACGGGGTCGGCTGTGGCGTGACCTCAGGTTTCGGAGTTGGCAGCACTTGCGTCTTGGGCGCGGGCGACGTATCAGGCTTGGGCGTAGGCTTTACGTCCGGTTTGGGCGTCGGGACCGCATCCGGCTTTACATCCACCTTGGGCGTCGGGACCGCATCCGGCTTCACATCCGCCTTGGGCGTCGGGACCGCATCCGGTTTCACATCCACCTTGGGCGTCGGGACCGCATTTGGCTTCACATCTACCTTGGGCGTGGGGACAGCATCCGGCTTCACATCCGCCTTGGGCGTCGGGACAGCATCCGGCTTCACATCCGCCTTGGGCGTCGGGACAGCATTTGGCTTCACATCTACCTTGGGCGTGGGAACAGCATCAGGCTTCACATCCGCCTTGGGCGTCGGGACCGCATCCGGCTTCACATCCAGCCTGGGCGTGGGGATTGCGTCCGGCCTGGGAGGTACGTCAGGTGTATGCCGTGCTTTCGTATCAGGGCAATGACAATGACTGACACTTACGTTTACCTGCACGTTAGCCTTGGCATCGTTGGTGACGGAAACCTCTGGTTTTGGCAATGCTGGCATGACATGCGAGCTGTCCGGCTTACGGCCATCAAGCCGCACTGTGCGAGGGTCGCTTGGCTGCGGATTTACAGGTAAGCCAGGTGTGTCCGGTCTTACCGGGTGTTTACCCGCGTCCGGACTAACAGGCAATTTGCCGGTGTCTGGCGTCACCGGCTGTTTACCCACATCCGAATTGACCGGCAGCTTGCCCATGTCCGGCTTCACGGGCTGCTTACCGGCATCCGAATTGACCGGCAACTTGCTCATGTCCGGCTTCACGGGCTGCTTACCCGCATCCGGATTCACTGGCAACTTGCCCGTCTCCGGTTTTACAGGCTGCTCGCGAGCCTCAGGCTTGCTTCCTGGCAGTTTTGTCGTATCAGGGGACAAGTCAGTCTTGGTATTTCTACCGGACAGCATCTCGCGCATTGCTTTAAACACCAGATCAAGCATATCGAACAACTTAGTGAACGCCGCGGAGGTCAGCATGGCCTCACTCTGTGGCGCTCGAGAATTGTCATTGCGTAAGAGCGTCGGACTGGTGTGGGTATTAAGGGTAGCCGTAGACGGGTTCGCACCTGTTTTCAGCGTCGTAGAGGAAGATTGATCCATGGGCGATGTATCGACTTTGACGTAGGGCGAGTTATTAATCGATAGAGACATAATAAAGTTCCTTACTCAACGCAGCCGGGCAACTTGGAATGACCGGAATGGCGCTAGATTTATGGATTTAAAACAACAGCACTACTTCACTGCTAATACATTCGTGGATCGTGAGACCATCGGGTTCCAAAAATCGCGATTCATATAAAGAAATCAAACCAAACTTTCGGATTTTGCCTCGCGACCTGCGCGCAAAGCACATGAATCAAGCGGCTCGCACGCACAACCCATGGACACACACACTAATAAACAGCCCGTCAGGCAACTTAGCGACATAAATCCACAAGACGTAAAGCGGCTGACTGTGATATTTCGCGCACGCAGAGATAACCGCCTGAACCACCAATGCGCTCAATATTAATAAAATGTCGGAAGATAACTCATGTAACAGACACACTTATTCTGCAAATTAAAAACAGCACTTTATCTGTTTATGTAATCCAAGACAGAAACAGGTAGAACCCCACCTAAAAATCCGCTCTACAAACCCCCCATAAACGCAAAATGCCCCGCCTCTTTCGATACGGAGCATTTTTTTGAAACACCCAACAGAGGGCTCGGCGCTTGAAGCGCCCTCCAACTCACACCCAAGCGTTACAACATGATTCAGTGGTGAGCGGTATGGGGCATGCCGAGCAAACGGCTGACCTGTTCCAGATCGGTCTCGCGACGCAGGGCGGTAAAAAGCTCCACCGCCTCCGGATAATTGCGTGTCAGCATCGCCAACCATTGCTTCAAACGGCCGGGCGCCTGCTTCTCGGTGAGCTGCGCTACGGACTGGGTCCAGAACTCGCGGAGCATGGGCTGCATCTGCGCCCACGTCATTTGCACGACTTCCTCGCCCGCCCGCGCTGCCGCAATCTGCCGCGCCAGGTCAGGGCGCGCCACCAGGCCACGGCCGAGCATGATGTCCTCTACGCCGCTGATCTCACGGCATCGGCGCCAGTCTTCGACGCTCCAGATATCGCCATTGGCGAACACGGGCACCTTGACCACGTCCTGCACCCGTGGGATCCACTCCCAATGAGCTGGCGGCTTATAGCCATCGGTCTTGGTCCGCGCATGCACCACGATATGCGCCGCACCGCCTTCGGCCAGGGCCGTGGCGCACACGAGCGCGCCGTCCGGGCTATCGAAGCCCAGGCGCATTTTGGCGGTCACCGGGATATGCGCTGGCACGGCACGCCGTACATGCTCGACGATCTGGTTGAGCAACTCCGGCTCCTTGAGCAGCACCGCACCGCCTCGGGACTTGTTGACGGTCTTGGCCGGACAGCCGAAGTTCAGGTCGATCACTTGTGAACCCAGCTCGCAGGCCAGGGCGGCGTTTTCCGCCAGGCACACAGGATCGGAGCCGAGCAGCTGCACGCGCAAGGGCACACCCGCCGCGGTGTGGGCACCGTGCAGCAACTCAGGAGCAAGCTTGTGGAAATAGGCCGGGGTGAGCAGGCGGTCGTTGACGCGGATGAATTCGGTCACGCACCAGTCAATACCGCCCACGCGGGTCAACACGTCCCGCAGGATGTTGTCGACCAACCCCTCCATGGGCGCCAAAGCAATTTGCATGGGAAACACTCAACAAAAATCGTGGCGCAGTTTACTGGGTTTCCTACGGCAACCGTTAACCCCCTGTCAGGGCGGGGCCATAGCCATCGAGAAACTCGGCGGGCATACGCTTAGGCTTGCCCGTGGACAGTTCGATGCAGACGAAGGTGGTTTGCGCACGCAGCAGGGTTGCGCCGTCACGCGGGCGGACCAGTTGAAAGCGGCGGGTCATTTTCAAGCGCTGGTCCCAGTCGACAATCCAGGTGGCCAGTTGCAGCTCGTCGCCTTCGTAGCCGGCCGCCAGGTAATCGATCTCGTGGCGCACTACCGCCATGGCCCGGTCCAGGCGGCGATACTCGGTCAGGTCCAGCCCCAGTCGCTGGGAGTGGCGCCAGGCGCAACGCTCCAGCCAAGACACGTATACCGCGTTATTGGCGTGCCCCAGGCCGTCGATGTCTTCAGGGGCAACCTGCAGATCGATGATAAACGGCGTTGCCAAATCCCAGCCCATGCGGTGCTCCCAGTCGATTAATGTCGGCGGGCAGCAGTGTATCAGGCGCTTTGCCGCTCCTGTAAAGGGCAGCCGGCCAACAGTACCAGTACGCCGTCGATCACGCGGGGATCGGCCAGCACTTTCTGGTGGCCGCCTTGTTCCAGGCGCAGCAGGCGGCTGTCGAACCAGGCGTCATGAATGGCTTGAGAGGCTTTGACGGGGACGAAGGTGTCGTCTTCGGCGTGCACGATCAGGCCAGGGATATTCATTTGATAGTGGGCTACATCCAAATGCTTGAGCGGCATCCCAAAGGTTTGCTCCACCTCCTGAATAAACGCCGAACGCGCCCGCGCCGGCAAACCGACCATGCGGGTAAAACCGCGCAGCACATCCAGGAAACGCGACGGCGCAGCAATACTGACCAGTGCCTGGGTACGCAACCCCAGCTGCACCGCCAGCATCGCACTGGCGCCGCCCATGGAATGGCCGACCACCGCATGCAGCGGCGGCAACTCGGCCGCTGCCTCCAGCATGGCGCGGGCGAACAGCAACACATGAGCTTCACGCCCTGGTGAGCGGCCATGGGCAGGCCCATCCAGGGCAATCACGCAGTAGCCGTTGTCGACCAAGGCCGTGATCAGACTGGCGAACTGGGTTGGACGACCTTCCCAGCCGTGCATCAACAAAACGGCCGGGCCTTGCCCCCAGCGCAGGGCCGACAAGCCAAAGCGCAAAGTGATGCGCTCCGATTGGGCCAGCAGCGGTAATTCCCAGTCGCGGGGCGGCAGTTCGCGCGGAGTCATGAAGGCGCGACGCATCTTGTTGGCCACCGTGCGCGGTGCCACATGCCCCAGCGTGCCGTTGAAACGACGAATCCAGGTTAACGCGCCCATTCTGCGAGCCCTCTTCCTATCGCACCGCCGATTTGGCAGCGCGTATCACACGATCCGACAACTCACCCGGCCCGAGCGCCCGCGCCAACGTCAGCCCGCCGACCATCAAGGCCATGTCCGCCAGGGCCTTGTCAGTGTCTTCCGGGCTGCCGGCCAACTGCGCAGCCATCAACTCGACGTGCTCGTTCAATACCTCGCGGAAGGCGTCAGGCAGACGGCCCATCTCGCCCACCGTTGCAGGCAATGGGCATGCCTGGGAGGTGGAATCACGGTGCTTGCGCGACAGATAAAAGGCCGCCACCAGTGTACGGCGCTCCTCGCCGGTAAGCTGGGTGTCCATATCGTCGATTGAAGCGCGGCGCTGCGCCAGCAATTGGCTGAACGCCTCCAGCATCAACGCATCCTTGCTTTCAAAGTGCGCGTAGAAACCACCGACGGTCAGCCCCGCCGCGCCCATGACTTCACCGACACTCGGCTCGGCCGGACCGCGTTGGATCAACGCCGCGCTGGCGGCCTGCAGAATGCGTTCGCGGGTTTGCGCTTTTTTATCGTTCATCAAAGCCTCCGACTCTCATGGGTTGAATATTATTACCACAATAATATTTAGCAAGCGACAGTCACGACCACTGGTCAGAACAGGAAGAAAGGAAGTGAAAGGAGAATTGGCCAAACGCCAGACAAACAAAAGGGCCATTCAATAATTGAATGACCCTTAAAAATCCCGCAGAGCGGGTAATCGTGGCGTCCCCTAGGGGACTCGAACCCCTGTTACCGCCGTGAAAGGGCGGTGTCCTAGGCCACTAGACGAAGGGGACACAAACCTTCTGTACAACTGATCAGTGCTGAGAACTGATCGATTCAAGGACGGTGTGGCCAGACCTTGAACCTGTAAATTGGTGGAGCTAAACGGGATCGAACCGTTGACCTCTTGCATGCCATGCAAGCGCTCTCCCAGCTGAGCTATAGCCCCGGATTTTTCGCCTCGCGGCGTAGCAGACCTTTCGAGCTGCTTGTTGAAA
>Ga0308161_1003345_pt1 | contig 15712 bp, 17 predicted proteins | sample PhyFR2_FD_201034 | JGI IMG/M metagenome (GOLD analysis project Ga0308161, IMG submission 201034) | Phyllosphere microbial communities from UC Gill Tract Community Farm, Albany, California, United States - DLSLF.R2 | ecosystem: Host-associated > Plants > Phyllosphere > Unclassified | place: USA...
GCCATGATCGGTACTTCCCTGGTCGTGGCCTCCGGTTGCGTGTTCAACAACTGCATCGACCGCGACATCGACCTGAAGATGGAACGCACCAAGAACCGTGTGCTGGTCCAGGGCCTCATCTCCCTGAAACTGGCCCTGGTTTACGCGACCATTCTGGGTGTTCTCGGCGTTGCCTTGTTGTACAAGGTGGCCAACCCGTTGGCTGCCTTGTTCGCAGTAATCGGCTTCATCATCTACGTCGGCTTCTACAGCCTGTACCTCAAGCGCAAGTCGGTTCACGGTTGCCGTGACCAACAGCTTCGACATGGCCGCACTGACCCTGCTGGTGATGTTCAGCCTGTGGCAGATGCCGCATTCCTACGCCATCGCGATTTTCCGTTTCAACGATTACCTGGCCGCATCGATTCCGGTGCTGCCAGTGAAACGCGGCATACAAGTGGCGAAGAAGCACATCCTGCTCTACATCCTGGCGTTCCTCGTGGCGACCTTGATGCTGACCTTCAGCGGCTACGCCGGCATGAGCTACCTCGCCGTCGCCGCCGCCATGGGCATGTACTGGCTGTACATGGCCTGGACCGGCTACAAGGCAGTCGATGACACCGTCTGGGCACGCAAGCTTTTCGTGTTCTCGATCTTCACCATCACTGCGTTGAGCGTCATGATGTCCCTGGACTTCAAGGTGCCGACAGAGCTGTTGCTGACGTACGCGCCGTAAGGTTTGCAAGCTTCAGGAAAAACCCCGCACGTTGAGAGATGTGCGGGGTTTTTTGTTGGTTGGCCTGGAGTGTGCCGATTTGCCTGCTCCCTTGGCCCAACAGCTTGTGGCGGCGGCTTGATGGGTGTGTGAGCTAATGCGACGTTTAAGCAAGTGGTGAGGCAGTCACACGCCTCATGAATTCATCGAACAGCGGAACGGTAAATGCTATCAGTGCGTATTCCGGACTGTAGATCATGCCCTTTTTGATCAGGCTATCGCGTACGGGGCCCAGGCTCGTAGCGTTTCGCCCTAGCGCTTTAGCAACCTCAGCAGAGCGTTGCGGTCCTTCTCCCAGCTCGGCAAGGCAACGCATGTAGTCCCTTTCAGCCGGCGTGGTCCGATCAAAGCGGACCCTGAAAAAAGACTCGTCAAGTTTACGGATGCTTTCCTCTGTCGCTGCCTGCGCATCGGCCTCGGTTATGGTCTGTGCTTTGGCAATGTTCCAAGCGGTATAGCCCCACTCCTGCAAAAAATAGGGATAGCCGTGGGTTTTTTCAAAAATCTCACGCAATGCATCGTCAGAGATACTGGCGCCTTCTTCTTCAACAGGATCACGTAAGGCTTTCCAGGCATCTATCTCCAAGAGAGCGCCCAGACGAGGAAATTCGAATAGTCGCTCCGCATAGCTTTTGGCATCGCCTGCTTGCCCCGCCAGCTGCGGAAGACCCGCGCCAAAAAGAATCAGAGGGAGAGCTGCCTGATTGACTGCGTGGATGCCGCGAATAAGCGCGCCAAGCTCATCTTTTGAAAGATACTGTAATTCGTCAATCAGAATGGCGACTGGTATGCCTGCGTCCCTCGCGGCCTCCGCTGTTGCTATCAGAACGTCACGAAGATCATCTTCCAGATTGCCACTGTCGGCATAGCCAGCTTCGGAGTCTCCGCCCAGCGTAACTTCGGCCCCACCCGCCGCGATAGTGATATTGCCGATAAAGCTACGAAGTATGCGTATCCCTCTTTTGACCGTCTCGACCGTGTTCTGCACTCGGTCCAAACGCAACAGCACTCGGCGTAACACCGGAATCAGGAGCTGTTTCAACTCCGCACCGTCATGGGCCTCCTGCATTTCGGCGAGATAACCCAATGCCAAAGCTCGATCTTTGATCTGATTCAGAAGCACTGTTTTTCCGACACCGCGCAGGCCCAATATCATCAGGGATTTGGCGTGCTTGCCGCGCTTCGTGCGCGCCAATGCGGTGTCTGCCGTTTCCAGTACTTCTGATCGCCCTGCTAGTTCCGGTGGGGAAACTCCTGCTCCGGGATTGAGGGGTTAGTATTCTTATCCACAGCTCGCTCTCATACGAAATTATTCATAGTTATAGTGAGATTTTTATATAACTGCGAATAAGTAGCTAAAGTTGCCCGGCAGAGGGCTGAATTGCTTGATTCGGTTCCCTCAAACTTTAGGTTCGCTGCCGGAACGAGACAATCGTAGCGAAGTGCCCGTCCTACTGATTTTTGGTGTGGTTGAAAGCTGAAGTACTGTGAAATCGGCCGCTGTAAAGGGTGGTTGCGCAGAGCAGGTAAAAGACCTAGATTTGGATCCAAATATGTCAGCGGTTTGTCCGCGATCCTGTTGCGGCCTTCAACTCGCTAGATGATTGGCTTAACTCAAAAAGGCTGGGCGCAATGACCGAACGGATGACCTGCGATGAGCGCTTTATCGCCCTGGCTGAAGAACTCAACTACGACATCTATGGCGAGAACACCGCTGGTGGCAATTACGCGCCGCTGATCCGTCATCACGACGAGCTCTACATCAGCGGCATGGTGCCGCGGGTCAATGGCAAGATCCTGTATCCCGGTCGCGTGGGGCTGGAATTGAACCTCAAGGATGCGCAAGCCGCGGCGAGCATCAGCGCCATGCGTTGCCTGGCGCTGATCGTCGATGCGGTCGGTTCGCTGGACAAGATTCGCGCGTTGTTGCGGGTCACGGTGTATGTGAAGTCGACCGCTGATTTTGTCGACCTGAGCGAAGTGGCCAACGGCGCTTCGGATGTGTTCAGCCATGTGCTGGGCGATGCCGGACGGCATACGCGCACGACCATCGGCGTCTATCAGTTGCCGAAGAATGCGGCGATTGAAGTGGACATGATTGCGGCGTTGCATCCTTCGGCTTGAGGTTATCCCCGCCTCAAACAAAAAGCTCCGCCTGATCACTCAGCGCGGGGCTTTTTGGCAAGCGCTTGGCAGATTACTGCGCCGCGATGCTGTACCCATCAAACGCAGTCTGCTGCTGCAGCGCGGTGATGATGTTCTTGCGGTTCACCGCCTGTTCCGTACCGGCGTTATCGACGAAGGTTTCGCTCTCCAGCTCGGCTTCATCGCCTTCACCCACGAAGGTGAAACCGAGGAATTCCAGCGCCTCACGATCAACGTTCAGACGCGAACGCGGGGTGCGCATTGGCAGGGTCACGCTGGCGCCGTCCTTGCTGATGGTGAAGATTTCCACTTCTTTCTTCTTCGCAGCTTTGCTCTTGCCGCCGCTCGGATTGCTGATCGCCTGATGGGTCTGATTCAGCACCTTCAGCGCCAGGCCATAGACGATTTCCTGAAATGCCGGATCGTCCTTGAAGCTGGACAGAATGCGTCCGATCGAGAACTTGCTGCTCAGGTCTTCCAGCGCGGCGATGTCGGCTGCCTCGGCGTCTTTCAGGCGCTTGAGTTCGCCCATCAGCTCGTACGCCTTGTCGTCATCAAAACTGTCATGCGCCTGACGGATCGCCGCACGCAATTCGCGGATCTGGTCGCTTTCGCGGGTCGACTGGAACGCGTCCAGGACCATCTCGCTGATGATTTTGGCTTGAGGCAGGTGTTGTGAAAGATTGATGGAGTTTTCGTATTCCGCTTTGGACGACTGGGTGACTACGGATTCAGCGGTGTTGAAATCGGACATTGAAATTTCACTACTTTTTAACTTGAGTTGAGACGAGAAAGCACGAGGTCTTTTTCAGGCCGACTAATTTAGGGGAGCGGGGCGGCGTTGTCACGGAGCAACGGTCTGGTGGTCGGGATTTTTCCCGGCGTGCGTTATTTTCCGAGCATGGCGTCAGCGGGTTTCCCCCACGTACGCATCGCAAACTCGACAAAGCGTCTCAGCTTCGGCAATCGATAGCGATCCTGCGCATACAACAGATGCATCGGCCTGCTTGGCGGTTGGTAGTCCGTCATTACCCTGACCAGTTTGCCGTCGCGCAGATCCTGTTCCACCAGCGCGTCGGGCAGCATCATGATGCCCATGCCGTTGCGCGCTGCCTGGTGCAAACCGGCGGAGCTGTTGATCAGCATCGGTCCGCTGACGTCGACGAGGACTTCGCCTTCCGGACCGCTCAGACGCCAGCGTTTTTCCACCGATTGCCAGTCATCCCCAGCCGGGTAGGCGAAGGACAGGCAATCGTGTTGCTGCAAATCCTGTGGCGTATGCGGCATGCCGCGCCGCGCGATGTAATCAGGGGAAGCGCAGACGGTCAGGGTGTAGTCGATCAAGGGCCGGGCGATCAGGTTGGATTGGTCGAAATTGCCCAGGCGGAATGCGACATCGAGGCCGTTCTCCAGCAGATCCGGACGGCTGTTGGTCAGCACCACGTCGAGCTTCACTTGCGGATAGAGCAAGGAGTATTCGCTGAGAGCCGGGGTCAGTCGTTCAACGCCGAAGGTCAGCGGCGCGGTGATACGCAGCAACCCGCGCGGCTCGTCCGACGCTTGTTCGGCAAGGCGTTCAGAGTCGGCAACCAGGCCAAGCACTTCCAGGCAGCGCTGATAATAGACGCTGCCGAACTCGGTCAGGCGCTGGCGGCGCGTAGTGCGTTGCAGCAGTTGCACGCCGAGCCGTTGCTCCAGCGCGCGCAAATGATTGCCCACCATCGTCGTCGACATTTCGCACTTCGCAGCGGCGGCCGTCATGCTCCCGGTTTCCACCACTTTGACGTACACGCCCATCGACTGAAACAAATCCATTATCAAGCTCGGCTTTTAAATGATTGAAGTTTTTCCGGGTTTATCCAGCTCAGGTGGCTAACCATACTGCAAAAACACCGACCTGCAATGGAGTTTCACGTCATGACCGCCGCCCTGATGAACACCTACCAACCACTGGCCCTGAGTTTCACCAAGGGCCTGGGCACGCGTCTGTGGGATCAGGCGGGGCGCGAATATCTGGATGCCGTTGCCGGTGTGGCAGTGACCAATGTCGGCCACTCGCATCCGCGCATTGTCTCGGCGATCAGCGAGCAGGCGGGGCTGCTGCTGCACACCTCAAACCTGTACAGCATCGACTGGCAACTACAGCTGGCCAAACGGCTGACGGCGTTGTCGGGGATGGAGCGCGCGTTTTTCAACAACTCCGGCGCCGAAGCGAACGAGACGGCACTGAAACTGGCGCGCCTGTACGGCTGGCGCAAAGGCATCGAGCAGCCGCTGGTGGTGGTCATGGCCAACGCGTTCCATGGCCGCACCCTCGGCACGCTGTCTGCCAGCGATGGCCCGGCGGTGCGCCTGGGCTTCAACGAACTGCCGGGGGATTTCGTCAAAGTGCCGTTCGGCGATCTCCCGGCGCTGGAGCAAATACAGCGCAAACACGGCGCGCGCATCGTGGCGATTCTGGCCGAACCGATCCAGGGCGAAAGCGGCGTACAAGTCGCACCGCCGGGTTATCTCAAGGCCCTGCGCGACCTGTGCAATCGCCACGCGTGGCTGCTGATGCTCGATGAAATCCAGACCGGCATTGGCCGCACCGGGCAGTGGTTCGCCTGTCAACACGAAGGCATCGTGCCCGACGTCATGACTCTGGCCAAAGGCCTCGGCAATGGCGTGCCGATCGGCGCCTGCCTGGCCCGTGGCCGCGCGGCGGACCTGTTTACCCCAGGCAGCCACGGCAGCACCTTCGGCGGCAATCCACTGGCCTGCCGGGTCGGCTGCACGGTGCTGGACATCATCGAAGAGCAAGGCCTGCTGGAGAATGCGCGGGTGCAGGGCGCACGGCTGCTGGAACGCTTGCGCGCCGAATTGGCAGACAACCCGAACGTGCTGGCAATCCGGGGGCAGGGACTGATGATCGGCATCGAGCTGAAACAACCGGTGCGCGACCTGACGCTGATCGCCGCACGGGATCACGGCTTGTTGATCAACGTGACTCGTGGCAAGACCATCAGGTTGCTGCCGCCGTTGACGATTGATGAGCGCGAGGTGGGGATGATTGTCAGAGGGGTTGGACGCGCGTTGTCGTCAGCCCCATCGTTCTAATCACTGCTGCGGTGTGTCTGGTAAGGGTAGTGAGTTGGCCGTCCGCAAAAGTGACTCATAATCAGCCAGACCTATCATTACAACCGGTTCGGCACTGCGCTTGGTAATCAGCAACGGTTCGCGGTCATTAGTTACTTGGTCCATCGATAAGGCCAGGTGAGCTGTGGTTTTGCTGAAGGTGATGGTTTGCATGATGTGGGCCTGCGAGTGGTTGGTACACAGCGAGGTCGACTGTGATTGCGCCCAGTATCACTTAAGCACTTCGGAGACGTTTCCGAGAGGCTTGTAATCCTTATCTGCTGTAATTGTCAGCAGGTGGAGTGCCCGTTGCCGGGCCCTCCACCTATGCTCAGATCTGGTTTCAATCTGGCCCATCTCCCAACTCCGGCGCCAGCATCCTCGTCTTCTCCGCCCCATTCGAGTTGTGCTGAACAATCTCGCTCGGCTGCCCCTGTTCATTGAAAAACACCTGTCCGATCCCCGCCGAATTCCACAGCCGCTCCCCGGCCTCGGCATGTTCCGGCGTATACGGGACGATGCGCATCAAGCGGCGTTTGGTGAACCAGTTCAATGGCGAGCGCGGTGAGTAGAGCCAGCGGTTGAGGCGGTCGAACCATTCCAGCAGGGTCGGCGGGAACTCGTTCTTGATGCCGCTGCTGGTGATCTGCCAGATCCGGGGGCCGGCCTTGCGGTGGCGGATCAGGACTTCGTAGACGAAGGAATAATGCACATCGCCGGATAGCACCACGTAGTTCCCCGGTGTGCGCGAGTGTCGGAAAATGTTCAGGATCACCTGCGCCGCGCCGCGATGGGCCATCCAGTTTTCCGCGTCGACCAGTAGCGGATAACCGCACCAGCTGAACACCTTCTGCACGGTTTCAATCAGCTTCACGCCAAAGATCGGCGCCGGCGACACGATGATCGCCGAAGGGTGATCGAGCAGTTCCTGTTGCAGTTCGCTCAAGGCTTCCCAGTCGAGCAGGCCCGACGGTTGCTTGAGGGCCATCTCGCTGCGCCAGCGCCGGGTGCGCGTGTCGATCACCACCAGTGCCGGACTGCTCGGCAGCACGAAATGCCACTGTTGAAAACGCAGCAACTGATCAATCAGATCGTCCTGCACCGGCATGTCCAGATAGCCGTCGTCGCCACTGGCGCTCAGTTGCGCGGTCTGCTCCAACACGCCCTTGAAGGCATCCGGATTGTTGCCCCAGCCCTGACACAACAAATAGGCAATCAGCGCATTGCCAATGATGCGTTTGGAGAACGGATGGCCGTAGGCGGTTTCCTCCCATTGCGCAGAAAGATTCCAGTCATCGGTGATGTCGTGATCATCGAAAATCATCAGGCTCGGCAGATGGGCCAGCGCCCGCGCGACGTTGCCCAGGCCCGCCTTGAAAGCATCGATGCGCGTCTGCTCGAGGTTGTAGCGCTTGCGGCGTTCAGGCGTCAGCGTCGGCGCGCTCGGATTGATCAACGACCACGGCGTCGGCGACCACACCAGCATGTACATGGCCATGACTTCGGCGAACGTCACCAAGTGATTGTCGGCACTGCTGCTGGTGAAAATCGGCTTACGCGCGCCACCGAAAAATCGCTCGCGCAAGGTCTCGTTGCTCTCCAGCGCCGGTAACAAATCCGCACGGTGGTAGTAGCTGGCCGGGTGCTCATAGAGCTTGGCGCTGTCGCTGACCACGGCACCGTCAAGGTGCTCATCGAACAGACCCAGACGCTCGATCAAGGCGTGAATCGCCCGCAGCATAGGACCGGCGACGTCGTCGGCATAGACCTGATCACCGCTCATCATCAGCAACGCCGGGCGCCGTTGCGCATCGGCTTCGTCGGCCAGCAATTGATCGACGCAGAGCAAACCATCGGTTGCCGGATGATGCGGCTTGCGGCAGGAACCGTGGAGTAATTGATCGATTCGCGAGCGCACGACGAGGTTCGCGCAGGTAGCGCCGGGGTAGAGCAGGTGAGGCGCCCACTCAGCCATACCGATGGCGTCATCGATCAGCAGGTCGTAATCGATAAACGTGTCGCAGGGCAGGGCGCCTTCAAGCTGAACGTCTATCAGATGCACGAACGCATGACGGCCTACGGCAATGACCGTGCATTTCTCCGAGTCGAGCGGAATATCTCCTACACCCTGCAGGCGCAAGGTCAGCGACAGTTCACGCGAGCCCACCAGCCACAGCACCACGCGCGTCGGCTCCAGCCGCCGCAGCAGCGGGCCGGCCAGTACAGGAGGCAGCGAGATCAGGTTATCGGGTGTTGGAAACATTGAGGATAAAGTTCAAGGCGCACAGGCCGGCGATGATAGCGCAGCCGGCGCCTTGATCCCTTAAATCAGCCTTAAGAGTCGGCTTTTTGCAGTTTCAGCGCCAGCAAACGCCATTCCCCAGCCGTCGCATCAACCCGTGGCAATTCCTGCACGGAGCAATCGAAACGGTAGGTGACATCGTCGCCATTCATGTTGCGCGCAGTGACGCTGTTGCTGAAGCTGTAGACCTGATCCTTGTAGCGATGGCTGACCAGCGCTTTGCTGTCGGCAAAACGCGCCGAAGCGGGATAACGCAGGGTGCTGGTGACAAACGGGCTGCACATGACATACGCGATCATCGACTTGTCGGCCTGTGCGTCGCCGCGCAACTTCTTGTTCAGCGCGGCCAGGGCCATGCGACCCTCGTAGTCGCTCTGATTCAGCACCGTTTGTACCGCCATTGATTTCGGCGCTCGGCTGACGTTATTCGGCAACAGTGCGGAGTCCGGCGGGGAAGGCTTGTCATCCGCTTCGATGGCAGCAAAAACCGGCGCATCTTTCAGTTCGGTGGCGGGCGTGACTGCCTCGGCTTCAGGCAGTACAGAGGTCGACTCGACGACTGGCGTGTTTTGCGCCTGCGCCTCGTGATCGAACGACGAAGGAAACAGCGAAAAGGTGATCGACAACATCACCAGCCCGACAATGAACCCACCCGCCGCGCCAACGATGTTGCCGTAGAAAATATTCCAGCTGCCGCGGTTCTTCACCACCCAGCGCCACATGAAACCCCAGACAGCGACGAACGCCAGAAAACGCAGAAACTCCATTTGATCCTTTCCTTACCTTTCAACAATCCAAGCGCGGCGCGAGACGATCAGCAAGCCCCGACGATGCGCGGCAAGATAGCAAAATAGACGCGCCGTCCGGCTACGGCTGCGGAAAATAATTCGCCGCCAGAAAAATCAACGTGACCATGCCTGCGGCAACGCCACAGGCGCCCGCGAGCAGTTGACGTGCAACCGGATGCGCTGGCTGACGACGCTTGGCGATCCACAACCACACACCCGCCAGAACGCCCGCGCTGGTCATGAACACCACCAGGCTGTTATGCAGTCCCGGCGCTGCCATGGTGGTGCCGAACAGGCCGTCATAAAGCAGTGTGAAGACAATGCCCGCCACCACAGCGCTACCCGCTCCGGCGAGGTTTGCCAACAACAGATTCCAGTGCCCGCGCTGTCGCACCACCCAGAACCACATTGCCGCCATGACCACTAAACACAACACAGCATCCATCGGATTTCTTTCCTGGCTACGAGACAGAGGCGGCAACTTGCTCACCTGTAGAGAGTGGACGGCACGATAGCAAAATAGTAGCGTCCCGCCATGCCTTCTCTGTAATGGACTACCCATGTTTTCCACAACCCGTTTGCTGCAACTACTCGGCGCTCTCACCCTTGCCGTCTCCATCACCCCAGCCTTCTGCTTCGCGAAAGAACACCCGCAAGCCAGCTGGAATTACTACCTCGCCAATTGCCAGCGGATGCAGGAGACAATCGCCGACGTCCAGAGCGGTCGCGTCTCCGCTGCCTATGCAGCCACGTCGGGCCTGCAAGACAGCCTCGCCTCCATGAACGAGCGCCGCCTTAATCTGCTACCGCAACACCTCGACTCCAGCGAGTACGCCCACTGCGAAAACGTCGCCGCCCACGCCGAGGCAACCCTGGCCCAAGGCAAAGCCGAGTTCGCCGCGCAAATGCAACGCGGTGTGGAGGAGGGCCGTATTGCGCACCAGAACTCCCCCGCCTACCAACGTGCCCGTTCCCTCGGCTACAGCGACGTCGGCGACATCTCCTTCCTGAAACTGCACGAAGACACCGACGGCGAAGCCCGCCTGAAAACCATGCTCATTACCGTCGACGAAATCTGCGGCCAATACTTCCGCGCCACGCAATACGTGAAGCCCTATGTGATCTACACGGTTCGACCGTCGGATGGCGGCTGTGGCGAGGTGAAGCGTGTGGCGATAGTTGGCGGAGGGCAACCAGAGAAGGGCGACTACATCGATCCCAATGGCGAATTTCAATACATGGGCTGGAAAAAACTGGCTGGCGCTGACGGCTTTCCAATGGATATTCGAGTACTGAAAGCTCGTCGCTGATCGGACGAGATAACGGCATGGCTCTAGCGCGGCACTCAAAGAATGTCGCGCAGATACCCCTTCAGCGCGAGCAGCGGCTGACCCAGCTGCTCCACCGACCGCGCCTGAGCCAACTCCGCCGACAACTTGCGCAACTCCCGCCCCAACGGCTTCTCGACCCCGCCCAAAGCATCCAGCGCCAGGTTCAGGCATTCGGTCATCTTGAACTGAATGGCCTCGACATCGCCGCGCTTCACCAGTAACTCGAAAACGTCTTTCTGATAATCGCCCATGACCATGTCATCGCGCAGGATCGGGCTCAGGCCCTCTTCTTCGTAGGCAAGTTTGAGGGAGAAGAGGGCGACGGTTTCCAGTGAGGTTTCCATGGGGATGTCTGTCAGTGAAGTGGATGGCTTGAAACCAATGCGCGAAGTACCAGAGGCGGTTTGCCGTGCGGGCGTGATTATACGGGCGGGGATCGCATGCGAGGCAACCAGCAATCGGGCATCTAAACCCAAAAGCTCGCGCCGCATTGACATCCACTTTGATACGACGCTTTGATTACAAACACTGAACATCAGCGGAGTGACCATCATGGAATACGACATGAAACTGATCGACGACGCCGTCCTTGCTCTCCTGGCAGCTTATAGCTCCGACGACGGCAATGCGTGGAAGGGCTATGACTTCGAGATCATGAACCGCTTGCACGAGCAGGGTTTGATCAGTAATCCGGTGAACAGGAACAAGTCGATATGGTTGACGAAGGAAGGGTTGGAGCGGGGGCGGGAGATTGCTGGGCGGATGTTTGGGGCTAAGGAATAGGTTGGGCAAGCGCCCGATTCTGGACTTGAGCTGTTGCTCGGCAAGATGACGTCAGTTTTGGCCATGGCTCGCCATAGCGATTTGCATACGATTGTCGTCGGCGCGGTTACACGCAGATCTGCAGACGAAACGGTAGCGAGTTACTGGATAAGGAATCGGAGGATTTTTGCATTGGGACATCTTCTGAATGAACCACAACTGACTAGGGTCAGAGATGCCTTATCAGAGCCTTTCAATCATTTCCCCACTGATTAAGACTACGTCGTTCGTCAGCTCAAGGGCGTTGATCCAGCGTTGCTCTACAAGATTTTTTATTCAGAAGTAGCACCAGTGTGTTTCACAAACATTGCTGCAGTTCTGCCCACTGTATGGACTGGGTTCGACCCTGATTGGCTCAGATCCGAGATAGAGGAGAGGCTCGCGGCGCGACGGCGCAATTGGTTTCGCAGGCAGTACGACAGATTATTGGTGCGTTGGCTGGAGTACAACTATGACTACATGTGGAAAGAGATAGCGTCCAGGCTATAAGGCCGGATTTACGAGTTAGGTGGAACACATTTGGTGTCCCGCGATTGGTGATCTGGCTAGAGTATCTTTGGTGTCAGCGATCCGGTGATTCCTACCTAGGTCGAGACTGAGATGGCCGAGTCTGATAAGTTCTGCGTCCACAGGCGATCATGACAAGGAGTCAATAATGCCAAAGCCCGCAGCACGTTTAACCGATCCCACCAGTTGCCCAATGCCAGGACATGGCGCCAAAGCCATCGCTTCAGGCTCTGCTGATGTTTTCTTCGATGGACTTGCTGCCGCTCGTAAAGGTGATACCTGCACATGCGGCAGCGCATTGGTTTCAGGTGTATCAGCGACCGTTTTTATCAATGGTAAAAACGCAGCTCTGGTTGATTCCGTTGGTACGCACGGTGACGTAGTAGTCGGCGGCTCCGGCACCGTAATCATCGGGGATTCGCATACGCCTGTTCCGTTCGAGCCTCCACTTCCTCTTGCGATCCAGAAGACCTACGGCCAGGCCTTCAGCATCACCGACAGCGAAACGGGCACTCCGTTGGCTTTCCGTGACTTTGTGGCGACAGTCAACGGTGTAGAAACCACGGGCGTAACCGATGCCAATGGAATTGCTCACGTAAAAACACCGACTCCCGATGCGAAGATTTCACTGCACGTCATGTTCAGCGCTCCGGCTCGGACGCTCCATGAGCTGGCGGAGGGGGCTTGATGACCAATCTATTCGCAACTCAAGCGACCGCCCAAGAAATCAAGCCCGGCGAGTTCATGTGTCCGATACCGATTACCGTCAATGATCGAGCGGCAACGCGTGAAGCGATCATCAAGAAGGTCCGTTCACTAAACACCACGTTCGTAGAGCGATCCTCGTGGGGAGCGGTGAAAGGCAAGCCGGATATGGTGATGGATTGGGATTACACCATGATCGCCCTGCATCACGCCGGTCGAAGCCACAGCTGTACACCCGGTGCAGAGCAGATGCAGGAAATCCAGAAGGGGCACCTAAGCCAGAAATACGACGATATCGGCTACCACTTCGGTATTGATTGCACCGGGCAAGTTTATGAGGGGCGCGACATACGCCTTCAAGGTTCGAGTGTCCTGAAATTCAATACAGGCCTGATTGGCATTGTTTTATTGGAAAACCTGACGACACCGGAGGAGGGCGGGGATTGGGTCGCCAAGGGCCGTGTTGCGCTTGATAGCCTCGGATACAGCACGACCAACGTGATACCTGCTGCCCAAATCACTGCGCTGATGCATCTGATCGATGCGCTGAAGAGTGTGTTTGTGATCAAGCATTTTGGCGGGCATCGGGAATACCCAGGCCAAGCATCTGAAGGCAAGATCTGTCCCGGAAACATCGGCATGGAGTTGGTCAGGAATCTCAGAGCAAAAACTCAACTACTCCCACCTCCGGCACCGCAAGAATGAAGAAGCTGATTGCCCTGATTGTTTTGGCTTTGGTGACTGTGCTTTACGTTGGGTATTACGAAGCGCTAGAAGACGGAGACATCGAAACCATCCTATTCATCAAGAAGCATCCGACGTTTCTGATGAAGTTTTACAACATCCACGCCAATGATGGGGAGATTCGACAAGTCGAGCGACTCACGGAGCAGGAGCGTAAATGGATCATTGACTACTGCAGGTATCGGCTTGGCATCGACACCGATCTGAAAACACAAAACGATGTTGAGATCTGCAGGAAAAAATAGCTCGTTGGGATAAAGAGAGGGCCTCTTCGCAGGCCTTTTCTCATCGAGCGCTAATTGCTCAGCCTTATGCTTGGTTATCCATGCTTCCAGCGTCTCGGGATTGGCCTCCTTGGTGAGCCCAAGCCTATGTGCCTCACATTGGCAAAAGCCGACCTCCACTTTCCTACGGACGAAAAAAAAGGCCCTGCTTTCGCAAGACCTTTTTCTCTGTGTTGGTGCCCCGAGGGAGACTCGAACTCCCACTCCTTTCGAAAACGGATTTTGAATCCGCCGCGTCTACCAATTCCGCCATCAGGGCTCAATGGCGGCGAAGTATAGAGAGGTGATTACCGTTGGTCAATCACGTTTCAATTTTTGATATTTCCGCTAGACTTTCCGGCCCTGCTAGACGAACCCCATCATGCGCGTTGCTGACTTTACTTTCGAGCTTCCTGATTCGCTGATCGCCCGCCATCCGTTGGCCGAGCGTCGCGGTAGTCGCCTGCTGACCCTTGATGGGCCGAGCGGCGCCCTGGCACACCGTCAATTCACTGATTTGCTTGAGCATTTGCGCCCGGGCGATTTGATGGTGTTCAACAATACCCGGGTGATTCCGGCGCGGCTGTTCGGGCAGAAAGCGTCCGGCGGCAAGCTGGAAATTCTCATCGAGCGCGTGCTCGATGCGCACCGCGTGCTGGCGCATGTGCGCTCCAGCAAGTCGCCGAAACCGGGTTCGAAGATCCTTATCGACGGCGGTGGCGAAGCCGAGATGCTCGCGCGTCATGATGCGTTGTTCGAGCTGGGTTTTGCCGAGGAAGTCTTGCCGCTGCTCGATCGCGTCGGGCACATGCCGTTGCCTCCTTATATAGACCGCCCGGATGAAGGCTCGGATCGCGAGCGTTATCAGACCGTGTACGCCCAGCGTCTGGGTGCGGTCGCAGCGCCGACGGCGGGGCTGCATTTCGATGAGCCGCTGATGCAGGCGATTGCTGCCAAGGGCGTCGAGACTGCATTCGTGACATTGCACGTGGGCGCGGGGACGTTCCAGCCGGTGCGTGTCGAGAAGATCGAAGATCACCACATGCACAGCGAGTGGCTGGAAGTCGGCCAGGACGTGGTCGATGCGGTCGCTGCGTGCCGTGCGCGGGGCGGTCGGGTGGTTGCGGTCGGCACCACCAGCGTGCGTTCGCTGGAAAGTGCGGCGCGCGATGGTGTGCTCAAGCCGTTCAGTGGCGACACCGACATCTTTATCTATCCGGGCCGGCCGTTTCATGTGGTCGATGCCCTGGTGACCAATTTCCATTTACCGGAATCCACGCTGTTGATGCTGGTTTCCGCGTTTGCCGGTTATCCCGAAACCATGGCCGCCTACAAGGCCGCCGTGGAAAACGGCTACCGCTTTTTCAGTTACGGGGATGCGATGTTCATCACCCGCAATCCCGCTCCAACTGCCCCTGAACAGACAGGCCCAGAGGAAACAGAATGAGTCGCGAATGTCGAATGTCCTTTGAGCTGCTGGCCACCGATGGCAAGGCTCGTCGTGGTCGCCTGACCTTCCCCCGTGGCACCGTCGAGACCCCGGCGTTCATGCCGGTCGGCACCTACGGCACGGTCAAGGGCATGCTGCCGCGCGACATCGTCGCCACTGGCGCGGAAATCATTCTGGGCAACACCTTTCACCTGTGGTTGCGTCCCGGCACTCAAGTGATCAAGGAACATGGCGACCTGCACGATTTCATGCAGTGGAAAGGCCCGATCCTCACCGACTCCGGCGGCTTCCAGGTGTTCAGCCTCGGCGCGATGCGCAAGATCAAGGAGGAGGGCGTGACCTTCGCTTCTCCGGTCGACGGCGCCAAAGTGTTCATGGGCCCGGAAGAGTCGATGCAGGTGCAGCGCGATCTCGGTTCCGACATTGTGATGATCTTCGACGAATGCACGCCGTATCCGGCTGACGAAGACGTCGCGCGGGTATCGATGGAGCTGTCGTTGCGTTGGGCGCAGCGTTCGAAGAATGCCCACGGCGACAACACCGCGGCGCTGTTCGGCATCGTCCAGGGTGGCATGCATGAAAACCTGCGCATGCGCTCGCTCGAAGGCCTCGACAAGATCGGCTTCGACGGCCTCGCCATCGGCGGTCTGTCGGTGGGCGAACCGAAGCACGAAATGATCAAGGTGCTGGATTATCTGCCGGGTCAGATGCCCGCTGACAAACCTCGTTACCTTATGGGCGTTGGCAAACCGGAAGATCTGGTTGAGGGTGTGCGCCGCGGGGT
>Ga0308161_1003352_pt1 | contig 15697 bp, 10 predicted proteins | sample PhyFR2_FD_201034 | JGI IMG/M metagenome (GOLD analysis project Ga0308161, IMG submission 201034) | Phyllosphere microbial communities from UC Gill Tract Community Farm, Albany, California, United States - DLSLF.R2 | ecosystem: Host-associated > Plants > Phyllosphere > Unclassified | place: USA...
CAGCAAGCGGCGGTGGTACGCGGCCTGGTGCAGCGGCACGGGCACGTTCATGCCGCCCGCGCGCTCGATGCAGTAGCCCTGTCCATACAGCGCCTTGATGCTGATCCCGGGTACCGCCGCCAGCGCCTTGCGTGCCTGCGCGACGCAGCGCGCCAGGCTCTCATCCGACATCGCGCGGCCGGCCCAGACCTGCTGCGAGAACTCGTCCTTGCGCACCACATGCGGCCAACGCACCAGCAGACGGTGCAGCACCGCCAGTTCCTTGGGCGCGAGATCGATCCTGGCAGCGTGCAGATACACGTTGCCCTCGGCATCAACGGACAGCCCACCCCAGGGCAGCTTGCATTCGGACTCGGTCATGGCGATATGCGGCGCTCCGCATGGTGCGCGCCGTCGGAAACGGATGAGAAGCACTGATCCCTGCACCGTCTCTGGAACCCTCCTGAAGCGGCCCGCGGATTGTGCGGTCTTGTCTGTAACGAGGTGTTGCGCAAGCAAAAAGATGCACCAATCCCTATGGGTTTTATGATCTAAATCAATTTTCTAAATCGTGCGTATAGCGGCTTTGCGCTCGACGGAAGCAGTGCGGATGGGTTAGGCCGCGCCTGCGCCGGGCAGCGCCAAGCCTCAGCGCGGCTGGCGCATGGGCATGCGATCGACTTCGGCAAATACCTCGTCGAGGTCGACGCCAGCGCCCTCGCGCAGCTTCACGCCGCCATCCTTGCCGACCAGTACGAAGGCTGCCGGCCCTTGCGCATCGAGTTCGAGCGCCTGCAACAGCGCCGCCGTATGCGCGGGTGCGAGCGGCTGATCGTTGCGGCGGCCTTTGCCGGCGACCACGGTGTAGAGCACCATGTCGCGCTCGCGGAAGGCCTCGCGCCCGGACGTCGCGCCCAGCGCTGCGCGCAGCTTGGCCAGCAGGGGATCGCTGTCCCGGGGCACGACGACCACCACCGGCCGCGTTTTCCAGCGCTCGCCCTCCAGCGGATGGGGTTCGGCCAACGCGGCAGTGACTGGCAAAGCCAGCGACAGGGCAGCGGCGGCATGGAGGGCAAGGCGGTTGTTCATGCAGTCATTGTTGCTGCGCTGTAACAGTTGCGTCGTAAGACATGAGCGCAAGCTGCGCCCGACCGTCGAATCAGCCTCTGCCGTGCCCGGGCAGAGGCGGTCAGAAGTCAGCTGCCGATCGTGGTGCGCAAGGCCACGCCATCGCGGCCGGGATCGGCGCCGCCATGCAGTCCGTCGGGCTGCACCTGCATGCCATGCACCCAGCCGATGGTGTAGTTGTACGGGTTGCGGCCCACGCTGTAGCCGTCGGCTTCGAGCGCGCGCGTCGTATAGCGCGGGATGCGGTTGCAGACGTCGATCGAATTGCTGGTGGAGGAAAAGCGCGGGGCCGAGACCGCTGCCTGCATTTCCATGCGGTGGTCAATGACGTTGAGCAGCACATGCAGCACGCCCATCGCGATCTGCGTGCCGCCGGGCGCGCCCAGCACCATGTCGAGCTGGCCGTCCTTGAAGGTCATGGTCGGGCAGGACGAGGTGAAGCGGCTCTTGCCGGGCTGGATGCTGCCGGCGCGACCGGGGCGCGGATCGAACACGCCCATGCAGCCGTTGTACAGAAAGCCCATGCCCGGCGTGATCACGCCCGAAGGCATGGCCAGCGAGTGCGTCATGGAGACGGCATTGCCCTCGGCGTCGACGATGCTCAGATGGGTGGTGTCCCGGGGCACGGGCGCGCCCGGATTGAAGCGTTGCACGTCGAAGCGCCGGCCTTCGCGGATCTGCTGCGCCGCGGCGCGCGCCAGGTCTTTGGACAGCAGCTGCTCCAGCGGCACATCGAAGAAACGCGGGTCGCCGATGTGCAGGTCCTTGTCCGTCGTGGCCTTCTTCATGGCTTCGCTGACCAGGCGGATATACGCGGGGCTGTTGTGCTCCATCGCGCCCAGGTCGAAGTTCTCCAGGATGTTGAGCATCTCCAGCAGCATGGCGCCGCCCCCCGGGGGCTGGTTGGTGGTGATGCGCCGGTCGCGGTAGCTGCCCACCAGCGGCGCATTGCGCTGCACGCGGTATTGCGCCAGGTCCTCGAGGGTGATCAATGCGCCCAGCGATTGCAGGTGCGCCACCATCTTCTGCGCCAGTTCGCCCGCGTAGAACGGCGCTGCGCCTTCGTCGGCAATCTGGCGCAGCACCTGGGCCATGCCGGCATTGCGCAGCGGGCTGCCGATGGGCTTGGGGCGGCCATCGGGCCGGCAGTACAGTGCGCGGCCTTCGTCGCTGTATTGCAGCCGCTCGAGATTGCCGACGCGGCCCATCGAGGGTTCGTCGATCCAGAAGGCATGCATGCCCGGGCGCACGAAATACCCGTCACTGGCCCAGGCAATCGCGGGCTCCACGACCTGCTTCCAGGGCAGGCGCCCATGGGCGCGATGCATTTCCGCCAGGCCCTTGAGCGTCGCGGGCACGCCAATCGACTGCGGGCCGATGTCGTTCACGCGCCCGGTCAGGATGAAGCCGAAGCCGTCCTTGGTCTCGCCTTCGAGCAGGTGCTCCCACATGTCCTCGCGCGCGGCCAGCGGCGCGGGCGAGTGGAAGTCGAAATACTCGTGCACGCCGGCGCCGGGCAGGTACACGGCGGCGGTGCCAAAGCCCGCGATACCGCACATCAGCGGATCGACCACGGTCTGCGCCAGCGCCGTGGCCACGGCGGCGTCCACCGCGTTGCCGCCGGCGCGCAGGATCTCGATTCCGGATTCGGCTGCCTCGGGCTGAGGGCAGACGACCATTGCTTCTTTTTTCATGGCAGGGGAAAAAAAGCCCCATGAGCGCCGGTGCACGGCCGCATGGGGCAATGTTGAAAGGCAGGCTGGGGGATTACTTGCTGTTCAAATCCAGCGATTGCAGGGTCGGCCCCCAGGCGGCCACGTCGCGCGCAGTCGTCTCCATCACCAGCGACGCCGGGCCCGAAACCGGGATCACGCCCAGCGTCTTCAGGCGCGCCTGCACGCTGGGGTTCTGGTGGAAGGACTCCGTAGCCTTGTTGAGTTTCTCGATGATGGCTGGCGGCGTGCCGGCACGCGCCACCACGGCGCTCCAGCCCATGTTGTCGAAGCCCTTCACGCCCAGTTCGCTGGCCGTCGGCACATCGGGCAGTTCGGGCACGCGCTGCGGCGACAGCACGGCCAGCGGGTTGAGCTTCTTGTTCAGGATGTGCGGCAGCGCCGTGCCGTAGACCGGCGCCATGATTTCGGTCTGCCCGCCAATCGCCGCCATGATCCCGTCGGACTCGCCCTTGTAGGGAATGTGGGTCATGGAGATGCCCAGCTTCTTCGACAGCAGTTCCACCGCCAGGTGGGTCGAGTTGCCCAGACCCGCGGACGAGTAATTGAGCTTGCCCGGGGCCGCCTTGGCTTTTTCCGTGAGTTCCTTGAGCGAGGTGATGCCGGTCTTGGGGTTGGCGCTGAGCACGAAGGGCACGGTGGTCAGCATCGCGACGCCGGTGAAATCCTTCTCCGGGGTGTAGGGCAGCGGCTTGTAGGTGAACTGGTTCAGCACCATCAGCGACACGCTGCCGTACAGCAGCGAGTAGCCGTCGGCCGGCTGGCTCAGCAGGCTCTGCGCCGCGATGATGCCGCCCGCGCCGGGCTTGTTCTCCACCACGATGGTGGCACCGATGGCCTTGCCCGCATGCTCCGCCCAAAGCCGGGCAATCGTGTCCGAGCTGCCACCCGGTGCCTGGGAAACGATCAGGCGCACGGGGCGCTCGGGATAGGCATGCTGCGCGTAGGCGGCAGAGCTGCCGATGGCGCACAGTGCGGCGCAGGCCAGCAGCCGGGAAGCACGGGGAAAAGCATTTGACACGGGCGATCCTTGGACTTAGAAGACACAAAACATGAAGGTATTTTCATGCTGTGTATCGGCTAACACCTAATGAAAATGCGAACTGCATTCATGAAGGTTTTCTCATGATTGAAAAAATGGACAGCAGCAATTGGGCGCGCCGCCTGAAGATCAAGCACCTCGAACTGTTCCTCGCGCTCGACGAGGCCGGCACGCTGACGCAGGCCGCCGAGCGCCTGCACATGACGCAATCGGCCATGTCGCACTGGCTGGCCGAAATGGAGGGCGTGGTCGGCACGCCGCTGGTGGTGCGCGGCCGCAAGCTGCAGTTGACGCCCTCGGGCCAGTTGCTCAAGCAGCTGGCCATCAATGTGCTGGGCGACATCCAGCACACCGGCAAGGCGCTGAGCGCGGTGGCTGCCGGGCGCGTGCCGCGGCTGAACATCGGCAGTGTCTGGGCGGGTATCGCCGGCGGCTTGCCACAGGCCATTTCCGCGTTCCAGGAGCTGCATGAGGATGTCGCCATATCCATCCATGACGGCCCGTTTGCCAGCCTGCTCGAAGGGCTGGAATCGCGCGCCATGGACGCGGTGATCGGCGTGCTCGATGCGCGCGCGCACCGCGACGGCCTGGAGCACAAGGTGCTGTTCGAAGACCGCGTGGCGGTGGTGATCGGGCGCGGCAGCAAGTTCTGGCCGCAACCCGCGGCGCCGACTTTCGCGCAACTGCTGCGCGCGCGCTGGGTCATGCCGCCGGGCGGCACGCTGACGCGCACCCAGTTCGATGCGTTTCTCCTCGAGCAAGGCGCCTCCTGGCTGGCGCCGCGGGCCGAAACCGCTTCGCTGGCCATGATGCAGGCGCTGTTGAGCAAGGGCGATTACGTGGGCGTGTGCTCCGAGTCCATGGCCGATGAGATGGTGGGCGCAGGCCTGTTCCGCAAGCTGCCCATGGGCTCCGCCATCCGCTTCGGCCCGATCACCGTGATGTGGAATTCGGACCATGTGAATTCCACGCTGAAGGACTTCATTGCCTGCCTGCGCAGCGCGTGCCGCGAGCTGCAGCGGCCGTGAGGAGCCCGCCGCTACACTGGGCCGCATGCCATTGCCCAGCACCCTGATTTCCGCGCCTGATTCTGTTGATCGACCTTCAACGGCCGTGCGCAACGGCCTGCTGGCCATGGGCCTGCTGCAAGGCCTGCTGACGCTGGCGCTGGTGCATGCGCAGTGGACGCCCGGCTGGAAGGCGCTGGCGCTGCTGCTGATCCTGCTGCCGCCGCTGTTCATGGCCATGGCCGTCACGCGCTGGCGCGATGCGCGGCTCTGGGCCGGCGGCGCGGCGATGGCCGGCGTGGCGGGCGTGATGGCGGGCTGGGTGGTCTGGGGACTGCGCCAGTCGCCGCAGCACGACGGCGGCGTGTTCGTCGGCCTGGGCGTTGCCGCGTCGCTGTGGTGGTTTGTCGCCTTGCCCTGGTTCCAGGGCTTTCTGGCCCAGGGCCGCTGGCGCGTGGCTTATGCCGCGCACTTTGCGCTGGCCTGGAACAACGCGCTGATGCTGGCGCTGGCGGCGCTGTGCGTGCACCTGGTCTGGGGCGTGCTGTGGCTCTGGGCCGGGCTGTTCGCACTGGTCAAGGTGCGGCTGTTCGTCGAGCTGTTTTCCGCAGAGTGGTTTGTCTACACGCTCACGGGCCTGCTCGCGGGCCTGGGGCTGTGGCTGGCGCGCACGCAGCAGCGGCCCATCCAGATGATGCTGCAGACCCTGCTGGTGCTCGGACGCCTGCTGCTGCCGCTGCTGGCCTGGGTGCTGGTGTTCTTCGTGCTGGCGCTGCTGTTCACGGGCGTCGAGGGCCTGTGGGCGACGCGGTTTGCGGCCGCGCTGCTGATGGGCGTGCTGATCCTGCACACCTGGCTGGTGAATGCGGTCTACCAGGACGGAGCGGCGCCGCACGCGCCGTATGCGCGCCTCCTGCAGTGGCTGGTCAACGCCAGCCTGATCGTCATGCCGGTGCTGGCCACGCTGGCCTGCGTGGCCATCGGCCTGCGCGTGCGGCAGTACGGCTGGACGCTCGAACGCGTCTGGGCGGCCGCGGCCGCGGGCGTGCTGTGGCTCTATGCCGTGGGCTATGCCTGCGCCGCGGCCCACAGTCTGCGCCAGGGCGCGGCACGCCCCTGGCTGCCCTGGCTTGCGCCCGTCAACCAGGCTATGTCGCTGCTGGTGCTGGCCCTGCTGCTGGCGCTGCAGACCCCCGTGCTTGACGGCCAGCGCATTGGCGCCGCGAGCCAGCGCGAGCGCCTGCGCGCCGACCCGGCGCAGGCCAGCCTGGACCGTCTGGCCGATCTCAAATGGGGCTATGGCCGCCATGGCGCCGCCGCCATCGAGGCCCTGGCCCAGGACCCTGGTTTCCAGGGTCCCGAACTGCGCGAGCCACTGGAAAAAGTGCGCAGCTCCGCCACGCGCCTCGATCTGCCCGCGGCGCCGCGCCAGCCTGAAACCGTCGACCTGGCCGCGGCGCAGCAACGCATCAAGACGCCTGCCGGCATGCAGCGCCCGCAGCCCGACTGGTGGCAGTGGTGGAGCCAGCAGACCCAGGATCATTACTGGGCGGAGCAGTGCCGGTTCGCGGGCGCCGACTGTGTCGTGCTGGCGGACGACTGGGACCAGGACCAGCAGCTCGATCACCTGCTGTGCAATCTGAAGGACAACGGCAACCGCAGCTGCCGCCTCAGCGCGCGCGCGGCCGATGGGCAATGGGAGGACCAGGGCGAGGTGGCGTGGGGCAAGACCTATTCGGCCGACGCGAAGCGCGCAGCCAATGACGCCTTGCGCGAGGGACGCATCAGCGCCGAGCGCCCGCGCTGGCCGCAGTGGCAGTTGCCGCAGCAGCCGGGCGCGGGCGATGCGCGGCCATTCACGGGACGGCTGCAGGCGCCGGATTGACGAACCGCTGACGCTTGGTTCGCGCCATGTGCCGCGTCAAGTGGCACCAAGGTCCCATGCCCCGCTGGGGACGCGATCGCTAGCATTCGACCTATCCCGCAACGTATAGGCCGACCATGCATGCATGTCTTGGGTTCCGGTTCTTCCCCTCCTGCCGCGGCTTGCGCGCAGGGTAGATTCCTGCGTCTCGAACGCTTCCGGCCATGCTTGGCGCTGCCATTTCAGTGCTGCAACAGCATCCCGAGATCGCGCTTTTTCTGGTGCTGGCGCTGGGCTATGCGCTCGGGCAGATCCGCTTTGGCCCGATCCAGCTGGGCGGCATCTGCGGCACCCTGATCGTGGCGCTGGTCGTGGGCCAGCTCGACATCCATCTTTCGGACGGCGTGAAGAACACCTTCTTCATGCTGTTCATCTTTGCGCTGGGCTATGCCGGCGGCCCCCAGTTCTTTGCCAATCTCGACGCCAAGGGGCTCAGGATGGGCCTGCTGTGCGTGGTCGAGGTGGTGGTGGTGCTGGCGCTGGTATTGGCCGCGGCCTGGTGGCTGGCGCTGGACCAGGGCACGGCCGCCGGGCTGATGGCCGGCGCGGCCACCGAGTCGGCCGTGGTGGGCACGGCCACCGACGCGCTCTCCAAGCTGCCGCTGCCCGGCGATGCGATACGCCAGTTGCAGGCCAATGTGGTCACGGCTTATTCGATCACCTATGTATTCGGCCTGATTGCGATCGTCGTCGCCACCAGCCAGGTGTTTCCGCTGCTGCTGCGCGTGGACCTGCGCGCCGAGGCCGATCGCCTGTGGCAGAACATGGGCGGCGGCGCCGAGGATGCGGGCGCGGCCAGCGCCACGCCTGACATGGTCGGGCGGGTCTACGAAGTGGTGCATGGCCATGGCCGCACGCTGGAGACCTTGGCGGAACTGCTGCGGGGCCAGGTGGCGATCGAACGCGTGCTGCGCCAGGGCCAGGCGCTGGACGTGGTGCCCGGGCTGCGCCTGCAGGCCGGCGACCAGGTACTGGCCATCGGGCGGCGCGAGGTGCTGGTCGGCGTGGCGGAGCTGCTGGGCCGCGAGTTCGCCGACACCGCGGCTTTCGATGCCGTGGTCGAGACCACCGAGGTGGTACTCACGCGGCGCGCGTACTTCGGCGCCACGCTGCAGTCGCTGCGCGCGGCCCTGCCGCCCAAGGTGCAGCTGCTGGGGCTGCTGCGCCACGGCCACGCCATGCCGCTGCTGCCCGACATGGCGCTGCGCCAGGGCGATGTGCTCAAGCTGTACGGCCCCGTGGCCGACATGCAGCAGGCGACTGCCCTCGCCGGCCAGCGCGTGCGCATCTCGTCGCGCACCAACCTCAGCTATGCCTCGGCCGGCATCCTGCTGGGCGTGTTCATCGGCGGTTTCAGCGTGTCGCTGGGCGGCATTCCGTTCTCGCTGGGCACGGGCGGCGGCGCGCTGCTCACGGGCCTGGCCTTTGGCTGGTACCAGGCCAAGCATCCGCAGCGCCTGGGCATTCCGCCCGATGCGCTGGCGCTGATGAAGGACCTGGGCCTGGCGACCTTCATTGCCTGCGTCGGGCTGGCCTCGGGGCCGCAGGCGCTGTCGCTGATACGCCAGTTCGGCGTGGCGCTGCCGCTGGTGGGCGTGGCCGTGGCGCTGGTGCCGGCCTGCGTGTCGCTGTTCATCGGCCACCGGCTGCTCAAGCTCGATGCCCCGGTGCTGCTGGGGGCCATCGCGGGCCAGCAATGCAGCACGCCGGCGCTCAGCGCGGTGCAGAACGCCGCCGGCAACACCACCCCGCTGCTGGGCTACACGATCACCTACGCCATCTCGAACGTGGTGCTGCCGCTGATGGGCCCGCTGATCGTGGCGCTCGCCGGCATGCTGCCTGCCCGTTGACCCGACTGCTTTCGACGCAAGGAACCGATCCATGGAATGGCTGCACGAACTCTTCAAGAAGTCGCCCGAGATGGCGCTGTTCCTGTCGCTGGCGGTGGGCTACGCCATCGGCAAGATCCGGTTCGGCAAGTTCCAGCTCGGGGGCGTGGCCGGCTCGCTGCTCGCGGCGGTGGTCGTGAGCCAGGTCGGCGTGCAGGTCGACAACGGCGTGAAGGCGGTGCTGTTCGCACTGTTCATCTATGCCGTGGGTTTCGAGAGCGGGCCGCAGTTCTTCGGTGCGCTGGGGCGGCGCACCATCAAGGAAATCGTGCTGGCCGCGGTGATGGCCGTCACCAGCCTGATCACCGTGGTGGTGATGGCGCGGATCTTCGGCCTGGACAAGGGCCTGGCCGCGGGCGTGGCCGCGGGCGGGCTCACGCAATCGGCGATCATCGGTACCGCGGGCGATGCCATCGCCAAGCTGGGGCTGGCGGCCGAGGAGACGGCGCGGCTGCAGGGCAACGTGGCCGTGGGCTATGCCGTGACCTATGTGTTCGGCTCGTTCGGCGCGATCCTGGTGTGCGTGAACATCCTGCCGCGCTTCATGGGCCGCAGCATCCGCGACGACGCCATTGCCGCCGAGACCTCGATGCAGGCCGGCGTCAAGGTGCTGGGCCCCGACCAGCAGGACGCTGCGCCCGCGCTGGTGGGCCGCATCTACGAGCTGACCGGCGACGCCAAGCGCAGCATTGCCGAGATCGAGAACACCAACCCCGCGACCACCATCACCATCGAGCGCGTGAAGCGCGCGGGCCGCATCATCGAGCCCAGCCCCGAGCTGGTGCTGCAAGGCGGCGACACGGTGCTGGTCGTGGGCCGGCGCGACGCGGTGGTGGCGAGCGCGCCGCTGCTGGGGCGCGAGGTGTATGCGGTCGAGGGCATGGAGCTGACGATGCTCACGCGCGACGTCGTGCTCACCAACAAGGAATTCGACCAGCACACCGTCGCGCAGATCCGCGAGGCCACGGCCGGCGGCGTGCGCCACGGCATCTTCGTGGTGCAGATCAGCCGCATGGACAAGGTGCTGCCCATGGCGCCCGATACCGTCGTGCATGTGGGCGACGTGGTGTCGATCTACGGCGCCGAGCAGGACGTCAAGCGCGTCGCGGCCGTCATCGGCGACGCCATCGTGCCCAGCGCCAAGACCGACTATGTCTACCTGGGCGCGGGCCTGGTCACGGGCCTGCTGATCGGCATGCTGAGCGTGCGGCTCGGCGACATTCCGCTGACGCTGGGCGCGGGCGGCGGCGCGCTGCTGGCCGGCTTGCTGTTCGGCTGGTTCCGGGCGCGCAAGCACACCTTCGGCGCGCTGCCGGCCGGCGCGGTGCAGCTGCTCAAGGACCTGGGGCTGGCCGGCTTCGTCGTTGTGGTCGGCCTGCAGTCGGGCCTGCAAGCCGTCGAGACCGTGCGGCAATTGGGCCTCACGATCTTCGGCGTGGGCGTGGTCGTCACCATCGTGCCGATGCTGCTGACCATGCTGTTCGGCCGCTATGTGCTGAACTACCAGAACACCGCCGTTTTCGCCGGCGCGCTGAGCGGCTCGCGCAGCGCCAACCCGGCCTTCGGCGAGGTGCTGGACAAGGCCGAGAACACCGTGCCCACGGTTTCCTTTGCCGTCACCTATGCGCTCGCCAATGTGTTCCTCACGCTGCTCGGCCCGCTGATCGTGGCGCTGGTCTGACCCCGGTTTTGTTTCTTCGACTGTTCACCCAGGAGCGTTCCCATGGATTTTGGCGACTTGCAAAAACTGGCCGTGCTGAGCCCTTTCGAACTCAAGGACGCGCTGATCCAGGTCGCGAGCGAAAGCGACCGGATGATGCTCAACGCCGGGCGCGGCAACCCCAACTTCCTGGCCACCACGCCGCGCCACGGCTTCTTCCAGTTCGGCCGGTTCGCGATGGCCGAAAGCGAGCGCTCGTTCGTCTACATGGACGGTGTCGGCGGATTTCCGCAGCGCGCAGGCATAGAGGCGCGCTTCGAGATCTTCACCACGGCCAACGCAGGCCAGCCCGGCACGCGCTTCATTGCCGCCGCCGTGTCCTATGTGCGCGACCAGCTGGGCCTGTCGGCGGGCGACTTCATCTACGAGATGTGCGAGGCCATTCTCGGCTGCAACTACCCCGTGCCCGACCGCATGCTGCGCATGAGCGAGATCATCGTCGGCCAGTACATCCACCAGGAGATGATCGGCCTGCACCCGTTCGTCGGCCGCTTCGACATGTATGCGGTGGAGGGCGGCACGGCCGCCATGACCTACCTGTTCAACAGCCTGCGCGAGAACGGCCTGCTCGAGCCCGGCGACACCATCGCGCTGGGCATGCCGATCTTCACGCCCTACATCGAGATTCCGCAGCTCAACGACTACCAGCTGATTGAAACGCCGATCGATGCGCCGCCGGAGAACAACTGGCAGTTCACGCGGCAGGAACTGCAGAAGCTGCTCGATCCCAAGGTCAAGGCCTTCTTCCTGTGCAACCCGAGCAACCCGCCCTCGGTGAAGCTCAGCGACGAGGTGCTGGAGATCATTGCCGACATCGTGCGGCAGCGGCCAGATCTCATCATCCTGACCGACGATGTCTACGGCACCTTTGCCGATGACTTCAAGAGCCTGTTCGCGATCTGCCCGCACAACACCATCCTGGTCTACTCGTTCTCGAAATACTTCGGCGCCACCGGCTGGCGCATGGGCGTCGTCGCCACGCACGAAGACAACATCCTCGACCGCCAGATCGCCGCGCTGCCCGAGGCGAGGCGCCAGGAACTCGACAAGCGCTACTGCTCCATCACCACCGCGCCGCGCCAGCTGAAATTCATCGACCGCCTCGTGGCCGACAGCCGCACCGTGGCGCTGAACCACACGGCCGGCCTGTCGACGCCGGTGCAGGCGCAGATGGTGATGTTCTCGCTGTTCTGCCTCATGGACGAACCGCAGTCGTACAAGAAGGCCATGAAGCGCATCGTGCTGCGCCGCAAGGAGGCGCTGTACCGCGAGCTGGGCCTGCCCCTGCCGGTGGACCCGAACTCGGTGAGCTACTACCACCTGCTCGACATGCAGGACATCGCCACGCAGCTGTATGGCGCGCAGTTCGGCGAATGGATACTCACGCGCCTGCAGCCCAACGAGGCGCTGTTTCGCATCGCGCAGGAAACCAGCATCGTGCTGCTGCCCGGCCGCGGCTTCGGCGGCACGCATGCGTCGGGGCGCGTGTCGCTGGCCAATCTCAACGAATACGACTACGCCAACATCGGCCGCGCGCTGCGGCGCATGGCGCAGGAGTTCTTCGAGCTGTTCGAGGCGGAGCTCGCGGCTGGCGCCGTCAAGAAGAAAGCCGCTGCGCCCAGTCGCCGGCCCCGCAAGTAGCCGCCGCTGGGCTGCAACTTCAACGGCGCAGGCGCCACAGCTGCGCGCCCAGCAACGCCGCCGCCAGCAGCGGCCAGCCAAACAAGGCCATGCGGAACATTAGCGCGCCGCCGGTCGTTGCCATCAGGCCGATGGCCACCAGCGCGCCGCAGGCCAGCCCCAAGCCGGCAATGCGCCGGTCCAGCGTGACCTGCTGGCGCAGCAGTTGATAGTAGAGACGCCAGGCCGTCACCAGCCCAAACCATCCCGCCGCCATGGCCGCGACCAACGCCACCGCGGCACCCAGGTGCTGGCCGCGCTGCAGCGCATCGGTTGCCCAGGCCGCCCCGAGCAGGGTGCCGAATGCAGCGCACAAGGTGCTGGGCAGAAGCACGGCGATGGCAATCAGCCTGAGCATCAGAGGGTGGGGCATGGTGGCCGGTTCTTTCATAGGAGCCCGCGACGATAGCAGCCTGTCGATCAACGGCGCCATCTGCTTTAAGGATGTTCCCCTCACCCCTTCACGCACACCACCTGCTTCAGCGTGTGCACCACTTCAACCAGATCCTGCTGCGCCGCCATGACGGCGTCGATGTCCTTGTAGGCCATGGGAATCTCGTCGATGACATTCGCATCCTTGCGGCACTCGACACCCGCGGTGGCTTTGACCTGGTCCTGCACCGTGAACATCTGCTTGGCCTTGGTGCGGCTCATCACGCGGCCCGCGCCATGGCTGCAGCTCTCGAAGCTTTCCGGGTTGCCCAGGCCGCGCACGATATAGCTGCGCGCGCCCATGCTGCCCGGAATGATGCCCAGCTCACCGCGTTTGGCGCTCACCGCGCCCTTGCGCGTGACGAACACATCCTGGCCGAAGTGGCGCTCCTGCTGCACGTAGTTGTGGTGGCAGTTCACCGCCTCGACATGCGACTCAAACGGCTTCTTGATGATCTTGCGCACGGTGGCAATCAGGTTGGCCATCATCACCTCGCGGTTCTTCATCGCAAAGCGCTGCGCCCAGCCAATGCCGCGCACATAGTCGTCGAAATGCTCGGCGCCTTCCTCGAAATAGGCCAGGTCCTTGTCGGGCAGGTTGCGCTGGTTGCGCTCGGCATCCTTCTTCGCCAGCTCGATGAAATGCGTGCCAATGGCATTGCCCACGCCGCGCGAACCCGAGTGCAGCATGAACCACACGAAGCCGACTTCATCGAGGCAGACCTCGATGAAATGGTTGCCCGTGCCCAGCGTTCCCAGGTGCTTGCGGTTGTTGGTCTTCTCCAGGCGCGGATGCAGCCGGCACAGCGCATCGAAATCATCGGCCAGCGTGGCCCAGGCCTGGTCCACGGCCTGCGGCGTATTCGCCCAGCTGCCCGGGTCGCGCCCGCCGCGGCGCGGCGTGAAGCCATGCGGCACCGCCGCCTCGATGGCCGAGCGCAGCGGCCCCAGGTTGTCGGGCAGGTCTTCGGCGCGCAGCGTGGTCTTCGCCGCCATCATCCCGCAGCCAATGTCCACGCCCACCGCCGCCGGAATGATGGCCTTGATCGTCGGAATCACCGAGCCCACGGTGGCGCCAATGCCCAGATGCACATCCGGCATGGCCGCAATGTGCTTGAACACCACCGGCAGCCGCGCCGCATTCGCCAGCTGCGCCATGGCCTCGGGCTCGACGGGCACGCCCTTGGTCCACATCTTCACCGGCACGCCGCCGGCGACCTTTTCAATCTTGTAGTTCAGCTCTTTCATCTTGTTCTCCATGCAGGCAGATGCTGACGGGAACTGCCCGTTGCGTTTGACCTTGTGCCTTGTCTAGTGCAAAGGGTATGCCCATTGCATGGGTTGCTGCTTGTGTGCTTTTCAACCCATTGAATTGAAAGAGGGTTTCACTGGATTTGTGCTGTGGATAACTTTCTTGTCTGTTGTGTATTTCCTGTTATCAACAGAGTTGGAGCTAGTATTCGCTGAAAAGATGTAAGCAAAAACTAGGTCATCATGGGCAGTCAGCTGGATGCGGAATAGGGCGGCGACCGCCCAGCGGCGCCGGTAAGTCCCACCTGGCCCGGCGCAGGTACGAACTGAAGGAGTTAAGCAACTCCCGCGAAGACCTGTTTGCGCGCATCCATCTTTGGTTTTCCACCTTGCTGGCTTGGCGCAGCGCCCCGAAGCTATCGGACCTTATGTAGACCATCGGCTGGTACGCGCTGCTGCGGAGACAGGGCGGGCCGCTTGCTTCAACGTCGAGGCCAAGACGCGTTATGTGCGCTTCGCCAAGTCGGCAGAAGCACTTTGAAGAGGCAATTTCCCGGATTCGCTCGGCCAGCGTGTCGCTGATGGCTATGGTGGCGGATTTCTGCTGCGGCGGTGGATGCTGAAGGCGCCAGTTATTCGACCAGTCGCGGCTGCAGCAATCGATAGTCAGTGATGCTGACCCATTGAGTTCGGTTTGAGTTGAAAGACTATGAGCGGAACGTGTAAAGATGATAATTTTGAGCAGTTTTTGCTTGGAGTATTCTCAGCTACTCCAAGGAGATAAAAAGTGGCGGTATTGATTCCTGCAATGGGAGCCTGTGTTGGTCGGATGACCTCAGGTGAGCGCCGTCTGGCAGAGCGGCTGGAGCAAAAACTCGATGACGACTACATGCTCTGGTATGACGTTCCCATCGGTCCAAAACAGACACATCCGGATTTTGTGGTGATCCACCCGCGCCGAGGTATTCTGATTCTGGAAACCAAAGATTGGCGGCTCGATACGATTCAGCAGGCCACTAAACAGGCATGGACACTGAACGTTGACGGCAGGCCTAAAGTCGTCATCAATCCGGCGGCCCAGGCACGGCACTGCGCCATCCAGGTCGTCAACGCGCTGGAATGCGATCCGCAATTAATTCAGGGAGAGGGGCGGCATCAAGGAAAGCTGTCATTTCCCTGGGGCAGCGGCGTCGTTTTTACGAACATCACACGCAAGCAGTTCGAGGATTCTGCGCTGGACCAGGCGATTGATGGCCGTCTCGTCATCTGCAAGGACGAGATGCTGGAATCTGCGGATGCGGAGGCTTTTCAACAGCGGTTGTGGAACATGTTCCCTCACGCGTTCGGCCAAGCCATTTCCGTGCCGCAATTGGAGCGTGTACGCTGGATCATGTTTCCGCAGGTACGTGTTCCAGTACAAGGTAGTCTGCTGTCGGATGACACAGATGATCTCCCGGACATCATGCGAGTCATGGATCTGCATCAGGAGCAACTGGCACGCAGCTTGGGCGATGGGCATCGTGTCATCCATGGGGTTGCGGGTTCCGGCAAGACCATGATCCTTGGCTATCGTGCTGAGCATCTGGCCAAAATTCCTTCAGCCAAGCCCATCCTCGTACTTTGCTACAACGAGCCGCTGGCTGTGAAGTTGAATGCTTGGCTCACGGCCAAAGGGATATCGGACCGAGTCCACGCTCGGAATTTCCACAAGTGGTGTCGCCAGCAATTGGTGGCTTACGGTCAAACCTTGCCAGCCCAAGGCGCTGGTATGTTTGATCAAATGGTGGATTTTGTGATCCGCGGTGTGGACCGACAACAAATTCCGTCCGGACAATACCAAGCGGTAATGGTTGATGAAGGACATGACTTTCAACCGGAATGGCTCAAGCTCGTGACCCAGATGGTTGACCCT
>Ga0308161_1003353_pt1 | contig 15696 bp, 20 predicted proteins | sample PhyFR2_FD_201034 | JGI IMG/M metagenome (GOLD analysis project Ga0308161, IMG submission 201034) | Phyllosphere microbial communities from UC Gill Tract Community Farm, Albany, California, United States - DLSLF.R2 | ecosystem: Host-associated > Plants > Phyllosphere > Unclassified | place: USA...
GCACTTCGCAACCTCCGGGTCCGCACCGGGCGGGTGCGCCGCAACCCTACTGGCTTCAACCAGGACATCCCACGCCTCGACACCGAGACCAGCCCGGCCCGCTACTGGCTGCCCCGGCAGTGGCGGCTCATCACCAACTAGGAGGACCCCATGGCAGACGACGGATTCGTCACCGCAGTACCCCCAGGCGGCGGCGAGAAGCGCCGCGTACCCCGCCACTACCTGAACGAACCGTTCAACTTCAAACTCCCGCCCTCCAAACGGAAGGTCCGGGAACCGGCCGCTCCGGCCACCGCCACAGTAACCGAACCGGCCCGGCCGGAGAATGAACAGGAGGCAAGCGAATGAAAGTCGCTGCTGACGGCAAGAAGAAATTCACCCTACTCACCCAGGCCCCGGCCGCGCCCAGCGGGATCCCCACCCTGGCCGAGCTCACCGCCGGGGATGACATCTCCTGCGCGGTGCTGGACTCGGACGCGAACTGGACCCCTACCGCGTCTGACCGGTTCAACGAGAAGCCCGCCTGCGTCAAGGGCAACTCCCAGGCGCTGGGCGCGTCGAACTACGACACCGCCCTCACGTTCCTGCGTGAGTTCCTGGAAGCCGGCGGCGCGGACGTGACCGGCGCTGACAAGGGCTACCAGGCCGTCCGGGTCAAGGGCACCACCGTGTGGATCTACATGCGCGAATCCGACAAGGACTCCACCGAGCCGTGGGAAGCCGGGGACATCATCGAACTCGGTGGCGAGGTCGTCTCGGACGAGCCCATGCGCGTAAACAACGACGGCAACCTCAAGAAGCGCATCGAGTTCCTGCCTCAGCGCATGATCGTCGGCGAACCGGTACCGGCCGCCGCCTAAATATGCCGGGTGGCTGGGCGTTCTCAGGCTCCGCCCAGCCACCCATCCCAATGCCAGAGCCTGTACCCACAACCTTGGAGCCTGAAACCCCATGCCTGAAAACACCACCCCTGAAGAGTTCGACGTTGAAGCGTGGCTGACCGACGCGAAGATGCCCGAAGAGTCCGCCGAGGTCTACAAGCGGGCCGACGTCATCGCTGAGCTGCAGGTCGTGCGCCGGCAGATCGAGACGCAGCGCGAAGCCGCGACCATCGAGAAGACCGCCCACGGCGACACCGTCCTCCGTAACCTGGAACGCCGGTACAAGGACCTCGTGGAAACCTTCACCGGGTCCAAGCTGACCATCTACGTCCGCGCCCTCTCCCCCGACGAACTGCGCGAATCCCGCGAGCAGACGGAGAAGCGGACTGAGGGCATGGAGCCTAAGCTCCAGAACCTTGAGTTCGGCTACGACACGCTCTCCCGTTCCATCATCGCCGTCCGCCCTGCGGAGGGTGAGCGGACGCCCGTGCAGTGGGGCATCAAGCAGGTCAAGGCCATGGAGAAAGCCATCGGCACGGCGCAGATGACCGAAGTGCTCAACGCCCGGATGCAGGCTCAGAACGGTCTGCCCCGCGTGGACGCCGATTTTTTGCCCGGGCCCTCTGGCTCGGACGATGGCCAGGGGTAGTCCAAGTCCTGAAGGCGGCGCGGACGGCTGGTAAACCACCGACCGCGTGGTTACTCGGCAACCGGGGCGACTGGATGGAGAAGGACTACGTCCTCTCCCTCGCACTGACGATCTACGAGGACGGGCTCTGCTCCTGCGGGCAGCCCATCATCCTCGCTCATCACCCGGATAACGACGGCTGGTACGAGGCGCACAAGACCCAGTGCCATTCCTGCGCTGCCAGGGAACGCGCCACACAGGGCACCAGCAAAGAGCAGTACGTGCCGCAGCCGGGCGAACGGGTCTACACCACCTACGACCGGCCGCCAGAGAAGCCGCTGCCGCCGCGCACATAACCGAATAGCACCTTCCTAGGAGGCTCCCATGTCCCAGCGCTCCGTGAAGGTCGTACTCGAGGCTGAGGTCAACAAGTACCTCTCCAACGTGAAGAAAGCGGAGCAGGCCGCATCAGATGCGGGGGCCGCTGCTGAGGCCGCCGGCAAGAAGATCGACAAAGCGCAGAGTGACGCGGCAAAAGCCACTGACCAGGCGGCCGAGTCGAACAAGAAGCACGGCACCTCCGGGAAGGAATCGGCGAAGGGCTCGGACGAGTCCGCCGAGGCCAGCAAGAAGGACGCCGAGTACAAGGCGAAGCAGCGGGACGCGGCGGAGACGGCGGGCAAGGCCCTCCTGACCTTCGGCGCCATGACCGTGGCAGGGCTTGGCGCTGCAACCAAGGCAGCGATGGACTGGGAAACCGCGTGGGCCGGTGTCACCAAGACCGTGGACGGCACCCCGGAGCAGATGCGGGAACTGGAATCCGGGCTGCGTGGCATGGCCAAGGAACTCCCCGCCACTCACACCGAGATCGCTGGCGTAGCTGAGGCCGCCGGGCAGCTGGGTGTGGCCCGGAAGGACGTGCTCGGCTTCACGAAAACCATGCTGGACCTGTCCGTGTCCACAAACCTGACCGCCGACGAAGCCGCTACGGCCATCGCCCAGATCAGCAACGTCATGGGCACCATGCAGCGCGAAGGGTCCAAGGGCGTCGAACGCTTCGGCGCCACCCTCGTGGCCCTGGGTAACGACGGCGCGTCCACGGAAAAAGACATCCTCTCCATGGCGCAGCGCATCGCCGGCGCCGGCAAGCTCGTCGGAGCCAGCGAATCCGACGTCCTGGCCCTGTCCAACACCCTCGCCTCAATGGGCATCCACGCCGAACTTGGCGGTGGCGTGACCACCCGCGTGCTGCTGAAGATGTACTCCGCGGTGCAGGGCGGCGGGAAGCAGCTCGAAGCCTTCGCCAACGTGGCAGGGATGACTGCGCAGGACTTCGCGAAAGCGTACGGCACCAGCCCGGTGGAAGCCCTCGACAAGGTCACGCACGGGCTGGCCCGGATCAAGGGCGAGGGAGGCAACGTCGTCCAGACCATGACCTCCCTCGGTATGAAGGGCACCGAGGAAATGCAGGTCATGCTGTCCCTCGTCGGCGCCGGGGACCTGCTCACAGATTCGCTGCAGCTCGGCAATGAGGCGTGGAAGGAAAACACCGCCCTCACCGACGAAGCGAACAAGCGCTACGAGACCGCAGCGTCCAAGGTCCAGGTCGCCTGGAACAACATCAAGGACGCGGCCATCGACGCCGGCGCGGCTGTCCTGCCCGTACTGGTCGCTGTGGCGGAGAACGTGTCCGGGCTGGCTCAGTCCTTCGGGGACCTCCCGCAGCCTGTGCAGCAAGGCATTGTCGTGCTGACCGCTGTTCTCGGCGCGGCCGCGTTGCTTGGCGGCACCCTGCTGACCGTAGTCCCCAAAATCAAGGACGCCGTCGGGGCGTTCAAGGATCTGAACACCCGGTCTGATGGCAGCAGCCGCGGGCTGGGGAAGGTCGCGAAGGGCGCTGGAATCGCAACGGCGGGGCTCACCGCCCTTGTCGGGGCGGCCCAGATCACGAACGCCGTGCTGGGCAAGAGTGAAATCAGTACCGCTCAGTTCACCCAGGGGCTTCTGTCCATCGGTAAGGGGACGGACGCCCTCGATTCGCTGTTCAAGGACGGCGGACTCGGCACCCAGATCAACGGCATCGGCGACGCCATCGCCCGCATGAACGACCTCACCATGTTCGATTCCTTCGGCATGTGGGTCGGCGACGTGACTGGGTCCGGGTCCAAGCTCAACACCGTCCGCGACAACCTGAAGGGCGTGGACACCTCCCTGACTGGGCTTGTCGCTGGCGGCAAGGGGCAGGAAGCGGCCACAGCGTTCAAGGCCATCGCCAAGGCGGCTGATGACCAGCACGTTCCCGTGTCCAGGCTGGTGGACATGTTCCCCCAGTACCGGGACAAGCTGCTTGAAGCCATGAACGCTGCCGGGCAGACGAACGTCACTCAGGAGCAACTGGCGCAGGCCATGCTGGCCGGTGGCGTCGCGGCGGAGACTGGGGCGGCCGGGCAGGAGAAGCTGGCCGAAGGCATGTCCAAGGTCACCGGGATCGGTGGCGGCACCATCGTCGTCACCAAGGAGATCCAGGAGCAGCTGGACAAGCTCGGCCTGGCTGCTGACGGCACTATCCTGAACATCCAGAAATTCACGGAAGCGCTGATCAGCGCGGGCCTGCTGACCCTGTCAGCCCGTGACGCGACGGCCAAGTTCGAGGAAGGCCTTGACGCCCTTGACGGCAAAATCAAGAACGTCATGGCCACGCAAGCGGCTCACGGCGGTGTCCTGAACGAAACCCGGACAGACCTTGATCTGACCACCGAAGCCGGCCGGGCAGCGAACGACGTCCTGCAGGACATGACCACCCGCGGCCTGCAAGCCGCTGATGCTATGGCCAAGAACGGCGCCGCGCAGCCGGAAGTCCAGAACCAGCTGAACCGCACGTACGACGCAGCGGTGAAGACGTTCCAGGGCTTCGGGATGAGCGAGCAAGCGGCCATCGACATGACCCGCGAAATCCTCCACATCCCCACCGGCGTCAGCGTTCAATCGTGGATGTCGGACGAGGCCAAGCGGATGGCTCAGCAGACCACGGGCGAACTCGACAAGATCGACGGACGCGTGGTCACGGCACGGTCGGTCATGATCGAGGAAACCCACCGGATCAACTACGAGAAGCGCGTAGTGGAGTCCGGCGGTAACGAGCCTGACGGCGGCGGCTTGTACGGCTCCGACCGGCGGGCCAGTGGAGGCGCCATCGTGAAGCGTGCGGGTGGCGGCGAAGTCTGGGGCCCAGGCACCAGCACCAGCGACGAGGTGCCCATCATGGCTTCCCCGGGCGAGTACATGCTCGACAAGGGCGACGTCCAGAAATTGGGCGGCCCCCGGGGTGTGGACAAGTTCCGCCGCACCTTGCACATGGGCATGTTCGACAGCCTCGCGGGGGGCGGGTCAGTGGGTAGCGTGGCAAGCCGCACGGTGGCCAGCGTCTCTCTCGCTAAGCCAGTGGTGAGCCTGGAGGGGCTGGCCGTGTATGTCACCAACCCGTTCACGGGCGAGCAGGTCCGCGGCATTGTCAGCGCTGCAGCCCGTCATGAAGCGGCGGGCGTGGTTAGCGCCGCCGATGCACAGTCACAGTTCAGAAGGGCGGGCCGCTGATGGTGAACGTAGTGGTGGAGGCGCTGCCCCCGGCCCCCGGGCCGCGGGCAGGCATCACGATCACCGGCCTCGGTATCGGTGACTCCCTTGTCACGGTGTGGCGGTCCTGCGATGGTACCCGGGAGGCTGTTCCCGGGTACCGCCGCGAGGTGATGAATGATGCGTCGTTCATCACGGACTACTACGTCCCGGTGAACCGGCCGGTCACGTACGAGGTGGAGGTCCTGTCCGGGCCTGGCGGCGCGAGCCGCACCACCTCGGAACCGGTGACGGTCGAATCGTCCTCCGGGTGGCTGATGGACCCGCTCATCCCGCAGACGGCCATCCCCATCGTTGGTGAACGGCGCAGCACCGAGGACGTCACCATCCGCGACAGCGCGTTCTCCAGCATGGAGTACAAGGGCGACGTCGGCCTGTTCCCCATCATGGGGTCAGACCGGCCCATGGCCCTCTTCGGGCAGCGCATGGCAGAGACCGGGATGGACATCTCCGTCAGCACCCGGTCGGCGGATGAGAACCGGCGGCTGAAGAAACTGCTGCGGGCAACCACGTCGCTGCATTTCCGGCCGCTCCCGGAATGGGGGGACCTCGAACTGGAGGGCTCCCTGTTCCTCGCCTCCGCGGCGGTGCGGCAACTCCCGGCCAACATCATGATCGGCGGGAACCTCACCTGGTGGGAACTGCCCGTGGACACGGTGCAGGCCCCGGCGATGAAGGTCCTGACCGCGACGTACAGCTACGGCGACGTGGACATCCTCATGGCCACCTACCAGCAGAAGCAGGACCTCATGGCCGGCAGGACGTATCTGGATGACCTGAAGTACCCGATTGGAGGGTGAGCGTGCGTCTCATCGATCAGGCCACCGCCAAAGCGTTGGAAGGGTCCCGCCCGGCGGACACGATCACGGTGTGGGCGTGGCGTGGCGGGTCTTTGGTCCTGCCGGAACCGTTGGATGTTATCGACTGGTCGGCGCAGGACAGCGCCGGGGACAACGTCAAGGTAGGGCAGCAGCTGACCCTGACGGTCGCCGACCCGGCCGGGAAGCTGGGGGCGTGGCGATTCGATGACCCTTTGGGTGTGGGCGGCACGCAGCTGCACGTCATCTACCGGGTGGGCGGCGCCGGCGCGGTGAACTTCGGCCGCTTCCGGATCACCGGGAACGCCCCCGATGAGGTCACTGAGTGGCGGACCATCGATGAGTACGGCTACGACGATCCCGGGCAACAGGTCGGCCCGCACAAGCTGAAAGTCCCCGTCGTGCGCGCCGTCGTGAAGCTCACGCTCGTGGATCTCACGTTCGACGCTGACCGGGACAAGTTCGAAGGCCCGGAATCCCCCGGCCCGGACGCCACCGCCTTGGGCGAGTTCACCCGCCTCATGGCCAACCACTTCCCCGTCGTCATCGACCCGGGCGTAGACGACGTCCACGTTTCCCGGCTGCTCGTGTTCGACAAGGAACGCCTCGAAGCCGGTCAGGACCTCCTGTCCCGCGTCATGGCACGGTACCGGATGGGCGGCGACGGTGAATGCCACGTCTACCCGCTGAACACTGCCCCGGTGTGGCGCACCGAGCCGGGCAACTGCCTGGTCAGCGTGGCCCGGAAGCAGGACATCAACGGCCTGTACAACCGGTGGGTTGTGGAGGGCAAGGAAGCTGACGGCGGCGCCCCCGTACGTGCGGTCGTTTCCATCGACTCCGGGCCGCTCCGCTTCGGCGGGGACCACGGCCGCGCCCAGACGTTCTACACGTCCGAAATGATCACCACCTACGACCAGGCACTGGCGTACGCGCAGCAACTCCGGGACCAGTTCCTCGCTTCCCTCGCCATCGAACTGTCCGTGGAGATCAGCCCAAGGCCGGAGCTGCAGGCCGGTGACCGTATCGAGGTCGGCTACCCGGTCCCCGGGAAGGTCGCGTACTTCCTCGGCACCATCACCGACATCCGCCGGCAAGGCGGCATGGTCCCGGGCGCCACGTCCCTGACCGTGTCCTGCTCCTACACGGACGTCATCACCGCACTTTCCCGCACGGAATGGGCTGACCACATCACCGGCGAAAAGCCGGACCTCACATGGGACCGGATGCCCGCCACCTGGGGCACCGCACCAAGTCTCACCTGGAACGACCTGCCATAGGAGGCGCCCGTGGATGGCCTGAACTACACCCTTGAGGCCATCCCGGACGGCACCACCCGCCGCGCCTACGGCACCGCGTACTGGGACGGCTCAACATGGGCGGTGAACATCGGCGGGAAGCTCGTGGGCTGCCGCTGGCTGGACCCGATCCAGCCCATCCAGGGCGGCAACCTCGTCGTGGACATCACCAGCGAGGGCCGCGGCCAGTACTCGGCCCTCGTCATCGGCGGGTACACGGACCAGCCCCGCCCCTCCACCGGGACCGTGCAGGAGGTCATCCCAGCCGGTGTCTCCACCACGATTGTGGTCCACGGCGAGGACGGACTCACCTACCAGACAGACAGGTTCATCGGGTCCTACTCCCCCGGTGACGCGGTCTACCTGACCTGGGACGCCGCCAAGCCCACGATCATCGGCGTCATCCCCGCACTCGTGCCGCCTCCCCCGGCGCCGGCACCACCGCCCCCGCAGGTTGTCCAGACCGGTGAGACACCCATCATCGCCGTGGCATCCGATACGTGGTGGGGGCCCGGCGGCTGGGGCTCCTACGCGACCAGCCGCAACGGCGGCGAGGACGTCTACACCGGCTCCTGGGGCGGTAACACCGTCACGGGCGCATGGTTCTACGGGGCGGCGAAGCCGGAGCTGCAGGGCAAGACCATCACCCGTATCCGGTTCAAGGTCCCGGCGAGGATGGCGGCCGGCGCCTACGCTGCCGCGGCCATCCACTTCTACGCCCACAACTCCCCGTACCGGCCCGGCAATGACGTCGCCCGCGTCGTTGGCCCGTTCGACGTCGGCATCCCCTACCCGTTCGGCGGCGGCTACATCGACCTGCCCCTCAGCTTCGCCCCGGCACTCGTGGCCGGCGGCGGGATCAGCATCGCCGGGGACCCATACGCGGCATTCAACTCACGCCTGGACGACCCAGAGTCGGGCAAACTCATCCTGAATTGGAGCGCATAGCATGCAGACACTGTTCAACGGCGTGAAGGTACCTACGAACGGCGACCCCTACAACCTGATGGACGATCTGGCAGCCGCGTTCGAATCGGCCAACGTGATCATCCAGGTGAGCAACGAGACGCAGCGGGACGGCCTCCCAGCACTCGCCCCTGACGGTGTGCTGCCGGTCCCGACGTTCATCTACCGCACGGACCTGAACCGCCGTGAAACCTGGAACGGTGTGGAGTGGCTGGGCGACGTCCGGCACGCCGAGATCAACTACCCCAAGCAGACCGGCGTCCCGAACAACCTGCCGTGGGGTCCCGGCACAGGAACCATCGACCTCAGCCGGTCGCTCTACAGTGGCTTCGCTACGATGCCCGGCCCTGACCTGATCGAGGTATCCCACGCCGGGGAATACGCGATCAGCTGGTACACGGTCGTGTCCGGCACCGTCTCAACACCGGTGTTCTTCGCCGTCAACCGTGGCGACACCCGCATCTACGGCGAACAGAAAGCCTCCGGGTTTGAGTTCACCACCAACGTCCCCAACATCCAGATGAACGCCGGGGAACGCTTCAAACTCATCATGGTCCAGACGTCAGGTTCTGACCGCACGATGAGCCACAGCGTCCGTGTGACAAGGGTGGGCTGATGGCATGCCAAGACTGCACGGAGGGCTAAACGTGTGGATGCAGGAACCATCACCGCCATCGTCGGCGCCTTCACCGCTCTCGGCGCTGGCGCCTGGAAGCTCATCGACAGGGCGGACAAGAAGCGGGAACGGCGGGAGGTCAAAGTGGAAGAACTCCTGAAGACCCGCGTCGCGAACCTCGAAGCCGAGAAGAAGGCACTCGAGGAAGAGAAGAACGCGCTGCGTCGGTATTGCTCCCGTGTGAAGTCGGCGTCAGGTAAGTGGCGTGAGCAGCTGATCGCCAACCACATCGATCCGGTCCCAGCCGAATGGCCAGAGGAGGAACCTGGTGAGTGATTACAACGACCCGGAGCTGGCCGCCGCTGCGCGGGCGGCTGCACGGTCCCGGCGCTCGGACAAGCGCTGGAAGCTCCTGCTAACGGTGCTCTCGCTGCTGCTCGCCGCTGTGACGATTGCGGCCGCGTCGCTGGCTTTCGCTAACGGGCGGCTGGCGTCCGAGAACGCCGAGTTCGCGGCAGCGCAGCAGGGCGAAAAGAAGCAGATCGCCTCTGAGGCCCGCCAAGCATTGTGCGGGTCCGGGGACATGGAGATCTACGACCAGCAGCTCTGTGAGAAGTGGGCCGAGGCCGCGCAGGAACCTACCGTCTCGCCGCAGGCGCCCACGGCTATTGTCTCTGGCCCGAGTCAGGCGCAGCTGGTGCAGGCATTCCGGGAGTATTGCGCGGACGGGAACTGCCGTGGCCGTGACGGGGCCGAGCCGACACCTGAAGAAGTCGCTGCAGCGTTCGCCCAGTTCTGCGCGGACGGCCGATGCAAGGGCCCCAGCGGAGCCAACGGAGCGGACGGGAAAGACGCGCAAGGACCAACCCCGGACATGATGCTCGCCGCGGTCACCAGCTATTGCGCTGACGGGCGATGCGCCGGGCAGAAGGGCGACCCGGGGCCCGGCCCATCAACCGATGCAGTCTTCGCTGCCGTCGCCGCCTACTGCGGCAGCGGGGCCTGCACGGGTCCAAAGGGAGACCCCGGAGCCGCCGGAGCGCCCGGCGCCGACTCAACGGTCCCCGGGCCCAAGGGCGACCAAGGACCGCCGCCGGCGCAGTTCTCTTTCAAGGACCAGACAGGCCGGACCCAGACCTGTGTCCCTGACCCGCCCGGATCCACCACATACACATGCACCTCAGAGGGAGGGCTACTGCCATGAGGCCAGTTGATGCAAAGTTCCCGATCAGCCAACTGTTCGCGGGCCTCGCCACAGCGGGAGTCGTTGGCCGCCCGGATGGCAGCGAGGTTGAGTACCTTGTCTGGTTGTACGGCGACTACCAACACTATGGCCATGCCGGTGTAGACATCGCTTGCCCGGTCGGAACTCCGATTCGGGCCATGCGCTCCGGAACCATCGTCTACGCGGGCTGGGGCGAGGACCTGCCTGGTGACGACTCGTGGGGCCCGTCCGGGTACTTCCGCCGCTGGGGCATGTACAAGAACTTCCCCGGCATCGTCACCGTCTCCAAGGCGGACGGCGTCAACGAGTTCGACATCTACGGCCACCAGTCCAGCAACGACGCCGTGAGCGTCGGTATGCGCGTGGACGAGGGGCAGATCATCGGGGCCTCCGGTGACACCAAGACCCGCACCGAGAAGGTCGGCCCGCACCTCCACGCCGTCACCGTCGCGGACCCGGTGAACTACGCCACTGACTGGCCGCGCCTCATCTTCGGGTGCATCGACCCCACCCCGCTTTTCGGCACCACCGGACTCGTACTCCAAGGGGCCATCACCAACGCAGCAACCACCCAAGCACAGGAAGAGGACGACATGCCTTCTGCAGCAGAGATCGCCAAAGAGATCATGAACTACAACGTCAACCGGCAGGGCCCTGGCCAGTCCGGGCAGACCAACCTTGCCGCTGCCCTGGCTTGGGCTGACGCGAACAACGCGAGCGTGGTCCGGGCAACTGCTGACACGGTGCTGAACACGCCAATACGACGGCAAGGTAAGGGCGCCGGGCTGGGCGACAACACCAGTTTGGGAGCCATGGTTGCCTGGCACGACTCCGGCACCCTCGACGTCATCGCCGCAGTGGCCGCTAGCGCTGCCAGTGACGGCAAGTCTGTGGAGGACATCAAGGCAGCCGTCACCGACGCCCTGCGCGAAGGAACCGTGAAGGTTGACGTGACTGTGCAGGGGGCGCAGAACAATGGCTGAGCACCGTGCAGAGGTCGCCACGCAGGCGCAGTACCCGTGGCGGGCCGTCATCCGGACGATTGTGCAGGTCGGTATCCCGGCTTTCCTGGCGTTCGCGCTGCTGCTGCCCGAACTCGTGCAGGCAATCCTGGACCAGTTCGGTGAGCAGCTGCCGGAGGGATTCCGCCTGTGGCTGCTCGGCGTCGCCGCGCTCGTCACCGGCATCGCCGCTGTCATCACGCGCATCATGGCCCTCCCCCGGGCCATCGACTTCGCCCGCCGCTACCTCCCGTGGCTGGCACCCGACAAGCAGTAGGAGGCCGGCATGGCCGTGGAGGTCACCCCGAACGGGTTCAAGAAACCAGACAGCGCCACAGAGCTCGTCAGACGCGGCGCCGAGATGATCTCGGACAACGCGCAGACCGCTGAGGACCTGATCGCCGCTTTGCAGGAGCGTATCCCTGCTCATTACGACGGCGGTACGCCTTCCTCGGTGTACGCCACAGAACAATTTATGGATGGAGGCGGTGTCTGATGGCACAGCGTATTCAGTTGCGCCGTGGTACGGCGGCGGAGTGGGCAGCGGCGAACCCTGTGCTGGCCTTGGGTGAGCCCGGGGTTGAGACGGACACGGGGAAGCAGAAGTTCGGAGACGGGGTCACGGCATGGAATGCCAGGCCGTACGCGTCGAAGGGTGACAAGGGCGACCAGGGCGCACCGGGGGTAGCTGACGACACCTCCGTGGCCGCCCTCTTCAGCGACCCGGACAGCAAGACGCGTGCGGCAGGAAATGCCACTTATGCCAGCGCTTTCTCTGCCACCCAGACCATCGCTTACAACGCTGATGGCAGCGTGCAGAGCGTGACTGAGAACGGCATCACCACGACGTACACCTACAACTCTGACGGCACTGTGGCCACGGACTCGCGCACTGCCAACGGCGTCACCACGACCCGGAATTACGGGTACACCAACGGCAACCTGACCTCGATCACGAAGGCGGCGTAAGCATGGATCCCGTAACCCTCGGCATGGCGAAGGCCGCTGCCAAGAAAAGCATCCAGGATATTACCGCGTCCCCGTTCGCTGCTCTCCGGTTCAAACTCGATCAGGGGTTGGAGAACGCCAGCTTCGCCGTCGTTGGCGACTCGACCGGCGCTGGCCGCGGCGACACTGGGAACCCTAAGCGGTGGGTCTTCCAGTTCGCCCAGAAGATCGCCGCAGCCTACCCGGCATACACAGTGAACTTCCGCGCCTGGAATATCAACACAACCTCCTACGACGCCACCTATGTCATCCAGGCGGGCACTGGAACTGGCAACGCGGGCGGGCCGTTCGTGCTGGACATCTGGAACGGGTCCGCCTCGGGTAAGACGCCACTGTACTCGCAGCAGAACACGCTTGCGATCCTGCCCACTACGGCCAACCCTGACGTGATCGTATTCAACCACGGACACAACATCACCCAGGCAGCGGACGACAACACCGTGGCGACCTATTACGCGATGGTCCGGGACTTCCTGCGGTTCTCGACCTTCCGGCCCAACGTTGTCATCATGGGGCAGAACCCCAGGGTAGCGCCAGCGGCGAACATCAGCATCCACATGCAGCGCATGAACCGTTTGCAGGAGCTCGCAGCGGCTGAGGGCTGGTCCTTCCTCAACATCACTCAGGCGTTCCTTGACACTCCAAACTATGCGTCACTGATCGAACCCACGGACGGCATCCACCCAACCGACGCTGGCGGGTCCGCGCTGTGGGCCAGCTACGTTTGGGACGCCTTCCAGCGCGGCTCACGGTACGCAGTCCCCAAGGGCCAGAACGCAGACGACCGGATCTGGTTGAACCCCAACGACTTCGTGCCCTCCCTCGTTGTCGGCGGTTCGCCTGTCATCGGCGCGGCTGGCGGGTTCCTCCCATCCATCCAGTACAGCAAGCAGGCATCAGCCATCGGCGCGTCCACGACCGTGCACCTTCCAAATGGCTGGCGCCAGGTCAACATTTGGGTGTACTGGACAACGGCGGACGGCGCTGCCGGTAACGTTGTGTGGCGGGTAGATACCACCTACCTGTCCCGTATTGGGCTGGACATGGCTTCGGCTGCCAGCGGTACGGCGTTGACGATGGCTGCTGGTGGTGGCACTGCGACTGTGGCAACGCCTGGGGCCGCTCTCGCACAGGCACATACCCTGCTCTCCACTGGTGGCGCGTTTACCGGGTCACGGAACCTCGTTGTTAGGATCGTCCGCGACTCAGGGAACGCGGCAGACACCTACGCCGGCACAGCCCACCTGTACGGCGTTGTCATCGAGCGGGCGGCTTAGCGGCCCAACAGCCAAGTGCTGATGCCGTGCGCGGGCTGGGTCAGGATGAACTTGGCTACAGCCTGCGCACGCCACTGACGGAAGTCCGGGCGGAGTGATGCGTGCTCGCGCTCCAAATCACTGGCGCGGGCTGGCTCCCCGAGTGCCGCAAGCGCGGCATCCGCCATGGCAAGGTGCCCGGTGCTCGTCGGGTGCACCCCATCAATCCACATCTGGTCACCTACGAAGGCCGGCGATTCTATGACCGTCGCACCGTGCTCGGCGGCCACATGCTCAATAGCGGCACGAGCCTTCCTGATTCGAGCCTTCCGGCCCGGACCATACGGGAACGGCGCGCACGTCCGGCCCAACGTATGTGGCGGGAGCATCACGGCCTTGCGCTCGGCGCCCAGGCGGTCAAGGATCGCGGCAAGGTCAGCGGCAAGGTCATCACGCCGCCACTTCCGCCAGGAGATGATGTTGTTCACTCCGACGAACACCAGCCCAAGCCTCGCAACAGGAACCTCAGCGGGCAGTAGCGCAAGGATTTCGGATGATGAAGCGCCCGGCTTCGCGTGGACCGTAAGCGATTCACCAAGGGCCAGCGCAACCCACTCCACCCATGACTTGGACGGCACCCCGCCAACGCTCAAATCCTCGCTGCAAGCATTCGTGATGCTGTCGCCAACCGCGACGATTCCCCGAGAAGTCATAGACCCCCATTGTAGAGGTGCGGACCAGCGTCCCAACGTAGCAGCCCTATGAGGCGGATACGGTGTAAAAGTGGTGGACGCGACGCATGGCTTCAATGTCATGCTCGCGCCCACCGTTGCTCTTGCAACGAACGACGAACGCTCCCGACAGGGTTTCGGCGGTTAGCGACGCAAGGTCTTCGGAAGTCAGCACGTCCACCCTCTCTAAAGGCTGAACCTCGACCGATGCCCGCGCCATAGACCGGCCCATAGCAACGTCATCGATCAGGCCGAACTCCCAAGCGGGATCACTCACTGCATATTCGACAAGATCCCGGGACATCAGAGTGCACGTCCCCGATGCAAATCTGGTCCCGTCACGCTCCCCAATAAACCCGGCATAGTAGCCAGCGTCAGGAAGACCCTGCACGTACTCGTCCAAGCCCCCGAGGTTCACATAACTGGACGTGTTGGTGCGGAACACATAGTCAAAGTCTTCCGTCGCCAGAAGATGCCGCAGGCCGACGATGTTCTTGGGGTTGGTGTTCAGGTAGGTTTCCGGAACCCTGGTTTCCAGCCTGTCGCCGTTGGTCCGGGCGCCTAGGGAAGCGAACCATCCGCCAACCATCCGGCTATAGGAGCCATACATGGCGGGCACGAACCGCTGCACCGCACGTTGGGCGTACCGGGCTACCGTACTGACGACCCCAGTCTTGCCGTAGAGCCACCGCACTGGAACCTCTGGCCGTGGGGCAGCCGCCCACGTCTTCCGCTGCCCCTCATCCTCGATCATCCGCCATGGCTGAGCATCCATAGCCAGAACTAAAACAACCACGCGCTTACGTGCTCCCCCAGAAGTCATGCCCCAATGATAAGGGCAACAATCGACCGGTTAAGTGCCGTAACTACTTTTCGGTCCGGACGCTCTGCAGCTGCCAGCCTTCGGGCACTTGTGCGTCGAGTTGAGCCCGGCCTTCCTCGTAGGAGGCGGCTTCGATTTCGATGGTCTGGGTCTGGGTGGAGCGGATGACGCCGATAACTTTCACGGATCCAACTTATCCACAAAGCGCCCCATCTCTTCGGAGGTGGGGCGCTTTCGGTGGTTAAGTAGCGGCATGGGACTCTTCAACAAGCCGACACGTTTCACCCTGGACGGGGTGGAGTACGAGCATGCGGACCCGCAGCCGGACGTCAAGGTCGGGCATGTGTCCAGGTTCGAGCACCGCACCGAACCGGAGGTCATCGCCCAGATACCCCTGGCCGGTGGTGGCACGGTGGAGGTCCACGTCTACGCGACGTTCTATGACCGGGACTGGGTGAACGTTGTGTGGACTGATGACAACTTCCAGCACCTCAGCTGCTGGGTGCCGGCGGCCGGTGTGCGGCGCCCTGCTGAGGGCGAGTGGCGTGGCCGCTACGTGCAGTTCTGAGGCCCGGATTTCATGGGCAATTTATGGGCAAAGCACTCGACCATAAGGCAATCGAACCGCGTCATTCTGCGACAAGCAGTGGTTGCATAAACCCCGGGGAATCAGGCCAAAATCCCCGTCTGCATGAGGATCTTGGCCTGTTGAGCGGATGGGACAGCCGGTACGCCGGGTTCTGTTCTCCCCTTCCGTTACCGGAAACGGGAGCGACGGCCATCCATCTACGAGTACCGTTGCCGGCACCCTC
>Ga0308161_1003357_pt1 | contig 15682 bp, 14 predicted proteins | sample PhyFR2_FD_201034 | JGI IMG/M metagenome (GOLD analysis project Ga0308161, IMG submission 201034) | Phyllosphere microbial communities from UC Gill Tract Community Farm, Albany, California, United States - DLSLF.R2 | ecosystem: Host-associated > Plants > Phyllosphere > Unclassified | place: USA...
AGCAGGCCGTTATAGGGACGCAAGCCGCCATGCAAGTGAAACACCTGCTGCTGATCGCCATCCTCGCATTGACCGCTGCTTGCTCATCGAAGGAAGTCGTAGACGAAAACCTCAGCGAAGCCGAGCTGTATCAGCAGGCTCAGACTGATCTGGACAACAACAGCTACACCAGCGCCACAGCCAAGCTGAAGGCTCTGGAGTCGCGTTATCCGTTCGGTCGCTACGCCGATCAGGCTCAGCTGGAGTTGATCTACGCCAACTACAAGAACGCCGAGCCGGAAGCTGCAAAGTCTGCCGCCGAGCGTTTCATTCGTTTGCATCCGCAGCATCCGAACGTGGATTACGCGTACTACCTCAAGGGTCTGACCTCGTTCGACCAGGACGTCGGCCTGCTGGCGCGCTTCCTGCCGCTGGACATGACCAAGCGTGACCCGGGCGCCGCCCGTGACTCGTACAACGAGTTCGCGCAGCTGACCAGCCGCTACCCGAACAGCCGCTACGCGCCGGACGCCAAGCAGCGCATGATCTATCTGCGCAATCTGCTGGCGGCCTACGAGATTCACGTCGCTGACTACTACCTGACCCGTCAGGCTTATGTAGCCGCTGCCAACCGTGGCAAGTATGTCGTGGAAAACTTCCAGGAAACCCCATCGGTCGGCGACGGCCTGGCGGTGATGACCGAAGCCTACCAGCGTCTGCACCTCGACGATCTGGCCGCCACCAGCCTGGAAACCCTGAAGCTCAACTACCCGGATCACCCAAGCCTGCAAGATGGCCAGTTCGTGCCACGCGTAGCCGAGGCCGACAACCGTTCGTTCCTGAGCAAGGCAACTTTGGGCCTGATCGAATCGCGTCCACCGCTGCCGCCGGGCGAAACCCGCGCCAACCAGGACGTGCAGAAGCAGTTCCAGGACGCGAAAGATGCGATTCCGAACGAGCTCAAGCCTAAAGACGAAAACGGCGACGTGATCGAAGAGCCAGAGCCGGAATCCAGCGACACCGATCGCTCGTGGTTCAGCTACATGACCTTCGGCGTGTTCGACTGATTACACCGGCTGTACGAAAAAAGGGAGATCTGCGGATCTCCCTTTTTTATTGCCGCACTTTAATAGGCTGTGCGCTGATCGGGTCCTTGGCTAAACTGCCGGATCATCAGTCGAAAAGCCGCTCATCATGCTTCGTTTATTGTTCTGGATTGCCCTGATCTTCGCCGCCATCTGGCTCTGGCGCAAATTCAAGGCCCCCGCCTCGTCCACCCGACCGCCGCGCGAACAGGACGCGCCGCCGATGGTGCGCTGCGCCCACTGCGGCGTGCACCTGCCGCGCGACCGCGCGCTGGGCAACCAGCAACTGTGGTATTGCAGCCAGGCTCATCTCGAGCAAGGCCCGGGCGCCAGTGGTCGCTGAGGTCGCCAACGCCGACCAGAAACAGGCGCAGCGTCTGCTGCGCCTTTATCACCTGTACCGTTTAAGTGTCGGCATCACTCTGGTGCTGCTGATCTCCAGCAACATGGACAACCGCCTGCTGACGTCGGCCAACGACGACCTGCTGCGCGGCGGCAGCTGGCTGTACCTGATCATCAATATGCTGCTGGTGGTGTTCCTCGAAAACACCCGGCGCCCGGCGCAGTTGTTCACCCTGGCCTTCGTCGACGTGCTGCTGTTGTGCGGCCTGTTCTACGCGGCGGGCGGCGTGGCCAGTGCGCTGGGCAATCTGCTGGTGGTCTCGGTGGCAATCAGCAACACCCTGCTACGCCGACGCATCGGCCTGCTGATTGCCGCCATTGCGGCGATCGGCATTGTCGGCCTGAGCTTTCTGCTCGGGCTCAGCCGCCCCTTGAGCGCCAACGCCTACTTGCAAGCCGGCACCCTCGGTGCGCTGTGCTTTGCCGCCTCGCTGCTGGTGCAAGGGTTGATCCGCCGCCTCGAAGTCAGCGAGACCCTGGCCGAACAGCGCGCCAGCGAAGTGGTCAGCCTGGAGGCGCTGAACGCGTTGATCCTGCAACGCATGCGCACGGGGATTCTGGTGCTCGACGAGCAACGTCGGGTGCAACTGGCCAATCACAGCGCGCAGAGTCTGCTCGGCCACAGTCACCTGCAAGGTCATATGATCGACGAATATTCGCCAGCACTGGTCGAGCGTCTGCAACTGTGGCGCAACAACCCGACCTTGCGCCCGCAGAGCCTGAAAATCCCCGGCAATGGCCTTGAGCTGCAGCCCAGTTTCATCGCCCTTGAGCAGAGCCCGAACCAGCAGACGCTGGTGTTTCTCGAAGACCTGGCGCAAATCACCCAACAGGCGCAGCAACTCAAGCTCGCTGCGCTCGGGCGTTTGACCGCCGGCATCTCCCATGAAATTCGCAATCCGCTGGGCGCGATCAGTCATGCCGCGCAGCTGTTGGCCGAGTCCGAGGAACTCGATAGCGCAGATCGGCGTCTGACGCAGATTATTCAAGACCACTCCCAGCGCATGAACCGAGTCATCGAAAACGTCCTGCAACTGTCCCGCCGCCAGCAAAGCGCGCCGCAACGGCTGGACCTAAAGCCGTGGCTGGAAGACTTCGTCGGCGAAATCCGCGAGCAGGCCAATGAGCGCCAGCACATTCATCTGCGGATCAATTCCGGCGATTTCACCACGCTGATGGATCCCAACCAATTGCGGCAGATTCTCGACAATCTGATACGCAACGCCTGGCGTCACAGTGCGCAACTGCACGAGCAGGCCGACGTCTGGCTGGCACTGTTCGTCGACCCGGACAGCCAGTTGGCGGTGCTCGAAGTGCAGGACAACGGCCCCGGCGTGTCGGCCGAGGAGCAGGCGCATCTGTTTGAGCCGTTCTTCACTACCAGCAGCCAGGGCACCGGTCTTGGCCTTTATCTGTCCCGTGAGCTGTGCGAAAGCAACCAGGCACGCCTAGACTTCAAATCACGCCAAGGCGGCGGCTGCTTTTGCATCACTTTTGCTCACGGACGGAAACAAAGTTGAATACAAGCCCACGGCAAAAAATTCTAATCGTCGACGACGAACCGGATATCCGCGAGCTCCTGGAAATCACCCTGGGACGGATGAAACTCGAGACCTTCAGCGCACGCAATCTGGGCGAAGCTCAGGCGCTGTTGCAGCGCGAGCACTTTGACCTGTGCCTGACCGACATGCGCCTGCCCGACGGCACCGGGCTGGAGCTGGTGCAACACATTCAGCAACGCGATCCACACCTGCCGGTGGCGATGATCACTGCGTACGGAAGCCTGGAAACGGCTATCAATGCGCTGAAGGCCGGGGCGTTCGACTTCCTCACCAAACCGGTGGAACTGCCGCGCTTGCGCGAACTGGTCAGCTCGGCGCTACGCCTGCCGACAGCGGGCGGCTTGAGCACGGCAATCGAGCGACGCTTGCTGGGCGACTCGCCGCCGATGGCCAATCTGCGCAGGCAGATCGACAAGCTCGCACGCAGTCAGGCACCGGTGTACATCAGTGGTGAATCCGGCAGCGGCAAAGAACTGGTCGCGCGTCTGATCCACGAACAAGGTCCGCGCGCCGGCCAACCCTTTGTGCCGGTGAACTGCGGGGCGATTCCATCGGAGCTGATGGAAAGCGAATTTTTCGGCCACCGCAAAGGCAGTTTCACTGGAGCCGTCGAAGACAAGCCGGGGCTGTTTCAAGCGGCCCATGGCGGCACTCTGTTTCTCGATGAAGTCGCCGACCTGCCACTGTCGATGCAGGTGAAGCTGCTGCGGGCGATCCAGGAAAAAGCCGTGCGCAGCGTCGGCGGCCAGCAGGAAACAGTGGTCGACGTACGCATCCTTTGCGCCACGCACAAAGACCTTGAAGCCGAAGTTTCGGCCGAACGCTTCCGCCAGGATCTGTATTACCGGCTCAACGTCATCGAACTGCGTGTGCCGTCCCTGCGCGAACGCCGTGACGACATTGAGGCGCTTGCCATGCACGTGCTCAAGCGCCTGGCCAAAGACACCGGACAACCCGAAGCGCGCCTGCACCCGCAAGCGCTGGAGGCGCTAAAGAACTATCGCTTCCCCGGCAATGTGCGCGAACTGGAGAACGTCCTCGAACGCGCGCACACCCTGTGTGAAAACCGCACGATCGAGGCGCAGGATCTGCGTTTGAGCGAAGGCAATTGCACGGCGGACGGGGCGATGGCCGATCTGACGCAGGTCGACAATCTTGAGGATTATCTGGAGAGCGTCGAGAGGAAGCTGATTTTGCAGGCGCTGGAGGAAACCCGCTGGAACCGCACGGCGGCGGCGCAGCGGTTGAGTCTGTCGTTTCGGTCGATGCGCTATCGGCTGAAGAAGTTGGGCCTGGATTAAAGGCCCCTTCGCGAGCAGGCTCGCTCCCACAGGTTTTTGTGGTGTACATGAATTTGTGTGCACCACCGAAACTGTGGGAGCGGGCTTGCCCGCGATGGCGATCTAACAGACGCCAGGAAGCTTGAAATTAAATCCGGCCCTCAGGCGCATACGGCGCCGGATCAATAATCGGCGCCCGCCCCAGCATCACGTCAGCAAACAACTGACACGACGCCGGCGCCAGCACCAGCCCGTTGCGGTAATGCCCGCAGTTCAGCCACAGCCCTTCGCATCCCGGCACCCGGCCAATAAACGGAACCCCTTCCGGCGACCCCGGCCGCAGCCCGGCCCAATGCCCGACCACCTCGGCATTCGCCAACGCTGGTAACAACTCGATGGCCGAGGCCTTGAGGCTTTCCAGCGCGACATCGGTCGGGGTCTTGTCGTAGCCTTCGTGCTCCAGCGTGCTGCCAATCAGAATGTGACCGTCGCGACGCGGGATCGCATAACGCCCCTTGGCCAGCACCATGCTTGGCAGGAAATCAGCCGCGCACTTGTAGAGAATCATCTGGCCTTTGACCGGTTCGACCGGCAGCGTCAGGTTCAGCGTCTTGAGCAGATCACCGCTCCACGCTCCCGCTGTCAGCACAATCTGATCGCCGTTGATCACGCCCGTCGGAGTCTGCACGCCGACCACGCGCTCGCCCTCGCGGACGAAGCCACTGACTTCGCATTGCTCATGAATCGTCACATTCGGCAGCGCCAGCAGCGCGGCTTTCAGCGATTTGACCAGCCGTGGATTGCGCACGTTGGCGACATCGGCCATGTAGATCGCTCGGCTGAAACCGCTGCCGAGCACCGGCACCGCGTCATGTGCCGCCGAGATATCCACAGCCCGCAGCGGCCGGTTTTCCCGCTCGGCCCAGGCCAGGGCTGCGGCTTCATCGTCCAGGTCGAGCCAGTACAGACCGGTGGTGTGCACTTCAGGATCAACCCCGGTGTCAGCAAACAAGCGCTCGCCGAGCTGTGGATAAAAATCCTGCGACCAATGCGCCAGTGCGGTGACTGCCGGACTGTAGCGCCACGGGTACAACGGCGAAACGATGCCGCCGCCAGCCCAGGATGACTCCTGGCCGACATTCGAGCGGTCCAGCAGCACCACGCTGCGCACTCCGGAGGCGAGATTGTAGGCGGTGAGCAGGCCAATCACCCCGCCACCGACAATCACCACTTGCTGTTGCCTGGTCATGTTTGATCCAACCGTAAAAAGACAGTGGGCACAAAAGGCGCCCGAAAAAGAATGCGTCAGCGGCCCCAGCAATCCTTGGCGGTCACTCCGGTGGTCGCGTTGTTCATGCTTCGCACGCCAGTGTTGGTCAGGGTGAAATCCCCGCACTTGTCGGTGGCCATGGCCGAGCCGGTTTTACGCGTCGCGGTCAGCACAAAGGTCTGGTCGGTCAGCGTCGGGGTGATGGTGTAGAAATCATTGCCCGTGCTCAGTCCGGTGACGCCGGTGTAGACATTGTTGCGGGTATAGAAGCGTTCGAGGGTCTGCGCCTGCTCCGAGAGCAGCGAGACCACTTCGGCGCGACGGCCCTTCTTCACGTATTCGTTGTAGCTGGGAATGCTGATGGTGAGGATGATCCCGATAATCGCGATGACGATCATGATCTCGATCAGGGTAAAACCTCGGCTGGATCTGCGCATGCCTCAAATTCTCGCTTACTGGATTTGTCGCCACATGATACGACGGCTGCCACCGCCACCCTTCTCTACAATGGTGGTGATGACGCCACTGGTGTCGGTCACGACCTTTCCCGTACCACCGGCGGAAATGACGTTAAGGGTCGGAATGCCACCGGTGAATACCACGCCACTTGATATCGTGTCAGTGCCATCGACCAAACGGTCGCCGGTGGTGTCGATCACGGCATAGTTGAGCATCTTACCGTTGAACGCATCGAGTTCGACCAGTCGGCCCGTACCAAAGCTCGAACACGGGTCGGTGGTATCGACGCTGGCGGTGGTGAAAACAACTCGCCCCAACACAAGACTGGCCTGATTGATCACGCGCTCGCCGGTCAGCACGTTGTTATACACCAGCGGCAGATACCAGCCTTTCTCTGCCGGATAGGTCGTTTCATTCTGGCTGGTGGTCAGAAACTGCCCGGAACTGCCGGCGAACGAGCCGGTAATCGCCTGCGCCTGCAAACTGCTGACGGTGATTTGGCCGGCCCCACCCTCCGCATCCCAGACTGAATAGAACGCTTGCAGATCCTTGTTGGTCTTGTCGGCAGTCTCGTTGAACTTGCCGGTGCCAAAGAACACTTGCTTGCCGCCCTGGGGGTTGTCCGCCAGCAGCGGTTGCGCGGTGATCGGCTGCGTTGCCCCACCCGGGGCTGTAAACAAGGGCTTGCCGGCAAACGCCACGCCCCAGCTTTCTGCCCCGGGTGCGCTCAAGTCGAATTTCCACATACGCCCCTTCAGGTCACCAGCGTAGGCAGCCTGCACCACGTTCGAGGAATTGACCCTGAGTTTTACCGAAGACAGACCGTTAGTGGTTTCCGTGCTGTCGATGACGATTTTCCTGATCAGCGAACCGTCCATTGCATCCAGTACATACAAAGCCGCAACCCCCGAATTGCTGCCGTAACCATTGGCGACGAATGTCGCCCAGCGACCATTGGCCAAGCGTGCCACTTCCGGACGCGCGTAGGCGTAACCCAGATCATTGAAAGCATTCGACGCATTTGCCGTAGCCGGCGCACTGACTTCCCACAGTGCCTTGATCACGTTGCCTGCCGAGGCATCGAACAGTTGCAGCCCATAGAAGGTTTTGCCACCGGCCCCCGTTCCGCCAATGGCCAGGGTTTTCCAGGTGGTGCCAGCCTGCGCATCGAACACGCCGACCTGACCATCCACGAGAAACTTGTGGCTGACGCCGTTGACGTAATTGGTATCCGCAATCAGCCGCAACGAAGGCAGCACGCTGGAAGGCATGTAGGCATAACGGCGGGTGCCGTTCGCCGAATTGATCACGTTGACGAAACCGTCGTTGGCGTTCACCACCAGACTGGTATTCATGTTCGCAGTCTTGGTCGTCAGGTAGTTGGTGTAACTGCTGTCACCCGTCAGATCGGATGCGGTCTTGTCCGAAGGCGACGCGAGCACCAGCGGCGAATTGATGATGTCGCCCAGCAGCGCAGTGCGCACTTTGAGCCCTGCCCTGTTGGTCCCTTTGCTCCACTCCACCAGTTCAGTGCCGCTGATACCGGTGGGTAGGCCCTGATTCAACGTGTTCTGCTGGGCTGGGGAAAAGCTGCCGAATGCCAGGGCAATAGGCGTGTTGCTCAAGGTGTTCCATGACTGGAAAGTCGGCGCTGTGGCAGAGGGCACGATGGTGGTGTCGGTCGACCATTGCGCCGCCGAGGTATTTACCGTGCCGGTCGAGGTAAAGCCGAACGACCTGATCGTGCCGCGCCAATCCTTGGGATCGTAGGTTGTCTGGTAAAAACTGCTGCCACTGGTCAACGTACTGCTGCTGGCAACACCGGCACCACCGGAGCCGGCCTTGGAAGTAATATCGCTCAATGCCGACGATAACGCCGCATTGAGCCCGGAGCTGTCGGTCGCCTGGTAGTACCTGCCCTGCCCGTAACGGGCGGCGTCGGACAACATGTCGTTATCCGCCGCGAAACCCACGGTGTAGGTGTTCATGTTCTGCCGGGGAAAATCCACCGCGTTCCAGCTCTTGCCGGCGGCGTCGGTACCGGTCGAACGCATGTCGATGTCGAAGGCGAATTTGGCAATGTCATCCAGATACAGCGTGTCACCTTCGCCGTCGCCGTTGAGGTTGTCGCCATCGTTATTCACGCCATCCCAGTTCGGTAAGCGACTGCCTCCCAGCGGATCGTTGGTCGGGAAGGTACGGTCATAGGTCGGCAAGCCATCGGTAATCACCACGCCGTAGCTTTTCTGGCAGCGGTATTGAATCGGACTGGTATAGGTCGCCGGTGTGCCGTTGTAGTAAGGCGCCAAGCCACGCATGTAGCGCGTGACTTCGTAATAGCTCTCGGCCAATGGCGTGTTGGCCACGGCGTTCAAGCCGTTGATCGATGAGATCAGCGCGTTGTAGTTGGTGTCTGCCTGGGCCTGGGTGACGCTGCCCGCGACGGGTGACAAATCGGTGATCGAGCGGGCGATGAAACCGCCGTTGCCCGGGTTGCTGCTGGTCGCCGGATTGAATGTCGACAGGCCCATGCGCAAGGTGCGGTTGCTGCTCACCAGTGCGGTGGAAACGTTGCGCGCCACGTCCATCCGGTAATCGTTGGGGATTGCCCCCGTGGTGAAGTCGCGGGTGCCGTTGCTGTTGGCGAGGCTGACTATGTAGGAAATGTAATCGGCGGAATACCGAGTGTTCTCATTGCCTACGGGGTCGGGCAGCTTGAGGCACAACGGCGCCACGCTGTTGTTGTAGAACGCGTAGGCGCCTCCCGAGCAGCCGGAGGTTGGCAGGCTCGATAGAAACACTGTGTCGCCAGTAATCTGCGGCGCATTGAGTGCAGAGCACAAGCCGAGGAAGGCATTGCACTGCCGGGCGGGAGTGCGGTTGACGTTCGGGTCGAATCCGGCGGCGTAAATGATGCTGTTCATACTCCCCGAATCATCGATCAGCAGCATCACGTTCGGCGCCACCGCTGCCGCGCTCAGCAATGGCGAATCGGAAGGCGTGAAAGCCCAGGCCGGTGCCGCCAGGTAGCTACTCAGCAGCATGCCGATCAGCAGCGACAGGCCGCGCTCAATACTTCGCATAGACACTCTCCACCACGCTACGCGAATTGCCGGCGATGCCGACCGCAGTCACTCGATACAAGGTTGCCGAGGTGTTGCTCGGCACGTTCACCGCCGTCAGGGTCGTGCCGATGTTCTGCACGCCATAAAAGCCATTACCGGCAGCGATCCAGGTCACCCCGGAGGTCGAATTGAAGCCGGCCGAGCTGACCGATGACGATTCCGCCGGCGGCAGACATTGGCTCGTGCCGCTGCACACCGCCAACGAGTAACTGTCCAGTTGCACTGCGCTTTCGCCCACACGCAATGCCGCTTCGGCCGCCTGAAATGATTGATTGCGCAGGCTGACGCTGCCGGCCATTTTCTCTTGCAGGTTGGCGCTCTGCATCGAGGACAAACCGATCAATGTCAGCAACAGCAGAAACACCAGGCTCACCAACAGGACCATGCCGCGCTGGGCCTGACGTTGTTGCAAGGAAATCCTCATCGCCGCCCCCTCATGGCAAGCGGTTGCGCAATGCCGCAACCACGTTGAAGGTTTGATCGCGCACCCGATTGTTCGGGTCGGTGAGGGTCAGGCTCAGGCGCACGCTGCGGATGCGCGCGGGATCGCCAGGGTTGCTGCTGTAGGTTGAGGCTGCGACGTCGGTCGCCGAGCTGGCCAGGCCGAAGGTGACGTTGAAGGCGCTGACGTTGTTCACCAGCACTTGCTGCGCCGGATTGCCGCTGCCAGTACCCATGAGGATCTGGTTATTGCTGAAGCTGTAGATCAGGCGCCGGATCGGGAACGCGATCTGCCCCGTGGTCGGGCTGCGCAATCCGCTGTAGGCGACCGCGCTGTTGCGACAGTCTGAAATCACCGTCCAGGTCGGTGTGCCCCCGCCGCTGCCGACATCGGCGGTGACCAGGGTCAGCTTGAGACTGGCGTTATCCCAGTTGATCGGGGTAAGTTGCGCGGCGTTGAAATCCCCTGCTGAGCTGGAGTCGACGATGGTGCCGAGACAACCGAACATGCCGACCATGCGGATTTCCTGAATCATTTTGCTGAGGACGAAGCGCGCATCTTCCTGCATCGCTGCGGCGCTGTTCTGGCTGACGTAGGTGTTTTTTGCGGCGATGAAAATCTGTACCACACCAAGCACGACGATCAGCCCCAAAGCCAGAGCAATCAGCAACTCGATCAGGCCGAAACCACGGCTGGTGTGCTTCATGGTGTGGCCACCGGATCGACCGCCGCCCGGCTGGTCAGGACGAAACTGCGCTGGGCACTGGCAGCGTTCGCCGCGCGCGCATCGCTCCAGGTAATGGTGATGGTGTAGACCCGTTGATTGAGGGTGATGCTGCCCGTCGCGGTCGGACCGCCGAAGTTGGCGATGTTGGTGGTGAAATCGTAGAGATCCTGGTCCCGCGCATTATTGAGATTGCCCGAGGTCGGTGGCGTAACGGTGTAGTTGGCGCCGGAATTGGCGCGGATGCGATCCATCATGTCATAGGCGATGAAGCTGGCCTGACTGGTCATCCGCGAACTGTCGGTGTACTTCAGCGCATTGAGCTGCACCGCCGCTGCGCCCAACAGCCCGACGGTGAGAATCAGCAGCGCGACCAGCACTTCGATCAGCGTCATGCCCTCCTGTGCGTTTTTGCTCCCTGCCCTCATCCGCAATTTCCACCCAGTTGAATGCGTCCGTTCAAACACACGTTCAGCGTCCTGCTTTGCGTGCCCAGCGTGTAACCGATGACCACCGCCATCGACGGTGCCGCCAGACCACCAAGATTGTTGAAATCCAGTGCGGTCACTCCTGAGGGTAGCGTCAGAGTCGCGCCACTGCTCATCGCTGGAACAACCCGCAACACATTGGCCGGATTGCCAGTACTGTCGTAGACCGCCAGCTCACCGGTCCAGACACTGCCGCCGGCGGTCGGACGCAGACGCGTGGTCACGCCGCGATTGATTGCCTCGAGGCGAGCGAAATTGATCGCGCGCTGCAAGTCGCCGACTTCGGTATCTGCCCTGCTGCTCTGGATCGTACGGGTAAAGGCCGGCACCGCCAGCGTGATCAGTATCAGGAACACCGCGATGGCGACCAGCAACTCGACCAGCGTGAAACCTTTTGTACGAAGATCCATCGGTGCCCTCCGTTGCCGTCGGCTATACCTGCTTTTACACGCTAGAACATTCGCTCGGCACGCGCCGACTGATTTGCCCTGCGCGGCGCACGGATTGCGCTGCTCATACCATTCCACGGAGGGATTTTTCATGCCGCAACACGGTTTCAGCCTGATTGAACTGCTTATGGGACTGGCGATTGGCGCAATTGTTCTGCTGCTGGTCAGCCCGGCGTTCGCCGCGCTCAAGCAAGCGACTCAGCGCGACCACGCAGCGCAGTCGCTGCTCGAAGGCATCCGCCACGCTCGCACACTGGCGATCACGCACAATCAGAGCGTGGTGATCCATGGCATCGACGATGACTGGAGTCAGGGTTGGCGGATCATTCTGGATCGAAGCGGCAAGGGGCCGGAGGACAGCAGCAATCCGCTGCTGGTTGAACGCGCCAGTGAGGCGAAGGTGCCGATTGTCGGCAACTGGTGGGTGAGCCGCTTTGTGCGGTTCAGTCATTTGGGGCAACCGCTGATGCCGGGACGGCGGTTTCAGGCAGGGACAATACACGTCTGCTCGCCGCACGAGCCGGTCAGCCAGCGGCAGATCGTGCTGGCGGCGACCGGTCGCGTGCGCCTGGGCAGTCAGGAGACCGAACAGGCGCTGTGCGACAAACGCAGAAGCGTCAGATCGAACGGACGCGCAGCTCTTTCGGCATCGAGAACGTGATGTTCTCCTCACGGCCAGCCAGCTCGTCGGCACCGGTCGCGCCCCAGGCCTGCAATTGCTGGATCACGCCCCGCACCAGCACTTCCGGTGCGGAGGCGCCAGCGGTAATACCGATGCGCTCGACGCCGTCGAACCAGCTCTGTTGCAGGTCCTCGGCACCGTCGATCAGGTACGCCGGAGTCGCCATGCGCTCAGCCAGTTCACGCAGACGGTTGGAGTTGGAGCTGTTCGGGCTGCCGACCACCAGCACCACGTCGCACTCGTCGGCCAGTTGCTTGACGGCGTCCTGGCGGTTTTGTGTGGCGTAGCAGATGTCGTCCTTGCGCGGGCCACCGATGGCCGGGAAGCGCGTGCGCAGGGCATCGATCACACGGCTGGTATCGTCCATCGACAAGGTTGTCTGGGTGACGAAAGCGAGTCTTTCCGGATCGCGCACCTGCAATGCGGCCACGTCCTTTTCGTCTTCAACGAGGTAGATCGCGCCGCCATTGCTCGCGTCGTACTGGCCCATGGTGCCTTCGACTTCCGGGTGACCGGCGTGGCCGATCAGGATGCACTCGCGACCGTCGCGGCTGTATTTGGCGACTTCGATGTGCACCTTGGTCACCAGCGGGCAGGTTGCATCGAAGACTTTCAGGCCACGACCGGCGGCTTCGTTGCGTACGGCTTGGGAAACACCGTGGGCGCTGAAAATGACGATCACGTCATCGGGTACCTGATCGAGCTCTTCGACGAAAATCGCGCCACGGCTGCGCAGGTCTTCGACGACGAACTTGTTGTGCACCACTTCGTGACGCACATAGATCGGCGGCCCGAAGACTTCCAGGGCGCGGTTGACGATTTCGATCGCCCGGTCCACACCGGCGCAGAAGCCACGGGGGTTGGCGAGTTTGATTTGCATGCTGTGCCTCGTGTCTTGCGCGCGAAAACAATGGAAAACAGACTGTAGAGACCTGCTTGTTGTGGCGAGGGGATTCATCCCCGCTCGACTGCTTAGCAGTCGTAGACCGTCAACGGATTTGTCTCAGAATCCGTTGACTGGTCTGGGGGCGCTTCGCACCCCAGCGGGGATAAATCCCCTCGCCACAGAAGCTCACTCCTGCATTTTTAGATCGCTTTGACGGAAATGATTTCCACGTCAAAGGTCAGCGTCTTGCCCGCCAGCGGGTGGTTGAAGTCGACGGTCACTTGCGTGTCGTCGAATTCCTTCACCACACCTGGCAATTCAGTATTGGCCGCATCGTTGAAGATCACCAGCAGACCCGGTGACAACTCCATGTCGTTGAACTGCGAACGCGGGATGGTCTGCACGTTCTGCGGATTCGGCTGACCGAAAGCGTTTTCCGGCTCGACGGTCAGGGTGCGCTTGTCGCCGGCCTTGAAGCCGAACAGTGCGGCTTCGAAGCCCGGCAGCAGGTTGCCATCGCCGACCTTGAACGTCGCCGGGGCCTTGTCGAAGGTACTGTCGACGGTGTCACCGTTTTCCAGGCGCAAGGCAAAGTGCAGGGTGACTTCGGTGTTCTGGCCGATGCGTTGCTCAGTCGATAGCGGTTCAGTCATGAGCAGCCTCTTCGGTTTTCTTCGATTTGAACATGTCCAGTGCCAGCATGATCGCGCCAACGGTGATCGCGCTGTCGGCAATGTTGAACGCCGGGAAATACCAGCGGTTCTGCCAGTGCACCAGGATGAAGTCGATCACATGGCCCAGGGCAACGCGGTCATACAGGTTGCCCAGCGCGCCACCCAGCACCAGTGCCAGGGCGACGGCCAGCCAGGTGTCGTTGCGGCCCAGGCGCTTGAGCCAGACCACCAGCACGGCACTGACGACAATGGCGATCAGGGCAAACAGCCAGCGCTGCCAGCCGGAGCTGTCGGCGAGGAAGCTGAAGGCAGCGCCGGTGTTGTAGGCCAGCGTCCAGCTGAACAGGTCGGGAATGATCACGATCTGCTGGAACATTTCGAGCTTGGCTTCGAAGTAGAACTTGCTGGCCTGGTCAATGACCAGAACCAGCAAGCTCAACCACAGCCAGCTCAGCCGTCCGAAACGGCCAATGGCATCAGGCATAGTGACGAACCTCGCCAGCACCGCTGATATTGTCGACACAACGACCGCAGATTTCCGGATGCTCCGGGTTCACGCCGACGTCTTCGCGGCAATGCCAGCAACGTGCGCATTTCGGGAACGCCGATTTGACGATCTTCAGTTTCAGACCGCTGACTTCGGTGGCCACTGCATCGGCCGGAGCCTGCACGAATGGCGCAACGCTGGCAGTCGAGGTGATCAGAACAAAGCGCAGTTCGTTGCTCAGCTTGGCCAGATCGGCGCTCAGCGCCTCTTCGGCAAACAGCGTCACTTCGGCCTGCAGGTTGCCACCGACGGCTTTCGCCGCACGCTGGATTTCCATCTCTTTGTTGACTGCAACCTTCACTTCCATGATGCGATCCCAGTAGGCGCGACCCAGCTCGAAGCCTTCCGGCAGCTCGGTCAGGCCTTCGTACCAAGTATTGAGCATCACCGACTCGTTACGCTCGCCCGGCAGGTATTGCCACAGCTCGTCAGCAGTGAAGGCGAGGATCGGTGCGATCCAGCGCACCAGCGCTTCAGAGATGTGGAACAGCGCAGTCTGGCACGAGCGACGGGCCTTGCTGTCGGCGCCGGTGGTGTACTGGCGGTCCTTGATGATGTCGAGGTAGAAACCGCCCAGCTCCTGCACGCAGAAGTTGTGGATCTTCGAGTAGACGTTCCAGAAACGGTATTCGCCGTAGTGCTCTTGCAACTCGCGTTGCAGCAGCAGCGTACGATCCACCGCCCAGCGATCCAGCGCCAGCATGTCTTCGGCCGGCAGCAGGTCGGTGGCCGGGTTGAAACCGGTCAGGTTGGAAAGCAAAAAGCGCGCGGTGTTACGGATACGACGGTAGGCATCGGCGCTGCGGGTCAGGATCTGATCCGACACAGCGATTTCGCCAGAGTAGTCGGTCGACGCGACCCAAAGACGCATGATGTCGGCGCCCAGCGTATCGTTGATTTTCTTCGGCTCAATCACGTTTTTCAGCGACTTGGACATCTTGCGGCCGGACTCGTCGACGGTGAAGCCGTGCGTCAGCAGTTCGCGGTACGGCGCGTGGTTGTCGATGGCGCAACCGGTCAGCAGGGACGAGTGGAACCAGCCACGGTGCTGGTCGGAACCTTCCAGGTACAGGTCGGCACGCGGGCCGCTCTCGTGACCCATCGGGTGCGAACCGCGCAGGACGTGCCAATGCGTGGTGCCCGAGTCGAACCAGACGTCGAGGGTGTCGCTGATCTTGTCGTACTGCGGCGCTTCATCACCGAGCAGTTCGGCAGCGTCGAGTTTGAACCAGGCTTCGATGCCTTCGACTTCAACGCGTTTGGCGACTTCTTCCATCAGCTCGACGGTACGCGGGTGCAGCTCGCCGCTTTCCTTGTTGAGGAAGAACGGGATCGGCACGCCCCAGTTGCGCTGACGCGAGATGCACCAGTCCGGACGGTTGGCGATCATCGAATGCAGACGCGCCTGGCCCCAGGCCGGAACGAACCTGGTGTCTTCGATGGCTTTGAGCGAGCGCACGCGCAGGGTGTCGCCGCTGGTTGGCTCCTTGTCCATGCCGATGAACCACTGTGCAGTAGCGCGGTAGATCAGCGGGGTCTTGTGGCGCCAGCAGTGCATGTAGCTGTGTTCGATGACGGTGGTGTGCATCAGCGCACCGACTTCGGTCAGTTTTTCGACGATGGCCGGG